>Ga0075017_100002055_pt1 | contig 12527 bp, 9 predicted proteins | sample AleBraG_ABR_2012_FD_71475 | JGI IMG/M metagenome (GOLD analysis project Ga0075017, IMG submission 71475) | Freshwater sediment microbial communities in response to fracking from Pennsylvania, USA - Alex Branch Run_MetaG_ABR_2012 | ecosystem: Environmental > Aquatic > Freshwater > Creek >...
CCGCAGGTGCGGCGGTCGTGCACAACCACATCGACCTCTTCAGCGACGGCGACACCGCGGCGCAGCGCTACCTCGAAGGGTGGGACCCGGTGCTCGAGCACCGGCCCGACGCGTTGCTCTATCCCACGATCAACGGGATCGGCGCGGTGGAGGAGCGGTACTCGCACATCGCCCCGCTCGCGGAGACGGGCAAGCTGAGGATCGGCGTGATCGACCCGGGTACGGTGAACCTCGGCCCCAACTTCGCCTACGTGAACTCGGGCGCCGACATCGCGCACGAATGGGAGCTGTGCGACCGCTACGGCCTGGTGCCCGGCCTCGCCATCTTCGAACCGGGCTTCCTGCGCGCCGCGCTATGGCTGTGGCGCGACGACAAACTGCCGGCGGGCACGATGCTGCGCCTCTACTTCGGCGGCGACGCGCCCGAGCAACGTGGGGCGTTCAACTTCGGCCTGCCGCCCACGGAGCTGTCGCTCGACGCGTACCTCGCGATGCTCGGCGACTGCCCGTTGCCGTGGTCGGTCACCGTGGTGGGTGGGGACCTGTTCGCCACCGACCTCCCGCGCCTCGCGGTGGAGCGTGGCGGTCACCTGCGCGTCGGGCTCGAGGACCACGCGGGCCGCGTGGTCACCAACGAGGAGCTCGTCGCCGAGGCGGTCGCGGCGTGCGAAGCCGCCGGCCGGCCTGTCGCCACCTGCGCGGAGGCCGCGACCCTGCTCGGCCTGAAGGCCTGACTCCAGACGCCCTTCTCCCAAGGGGGAATCCATGACCAGTCCGTCCATTCCGCCGAGCCCGCCCCGCCTGATCTCGTCCGACTCGCATGTCAACGTGCAGCACGACCAGGTGAAGGAGCGCCTCGCGACGCGCTACCACCAGGCCTACGACGACGCGCTGCAGCAGGCGTTCTCCGAGATGCTCGGCGGCAACGCGGCCAAGGCCAACATGTCCGGCCTGAAGCACGTGCACGCGTCGCACGGCCGCCCCGGCTACATCGACCCGGTCGAGCGCCTCGCCGACATGGACATCGACGGCGTCGACATCGAGGTTCTCTACTGCGAGGTGAGCGCGTACCGGTACCTGTACCTGATGCGCGAAGGGTCGCGGGAGGCGACGCGCGCGTTCAACGACACGCTGCTCGCGTTCGGCAACGCCGACCCGCGCCGCCTCGTCGTCACCGCGCAGGTGCCGATCCACGACATCGACTTCGCGGTGGAGGAGGTGCAGCGCATCGCGTCGCTCGGCGGCAAGTCGCTGCAGCTCCCCGTGTTCCCCAACGAGCTCGGCCAGCCCGACTACTTCCACGAACGCTACGACCGGCTCTTCTCGGTGATCGAGCACACCGGCCTGCCGATCTGCAACCACATCGGGCTCAACACCGCGCTGAACCAGCTCGCGGATCGCGACCCGGTCCCGCGGCTCGCGTGGACGATGTCGTGCATGCCGCCCTCCGCGTGCGAGGCGCTGGGCATGTGGTTGCTCACCGGCCCGCTCGTGAAGCACCCGGAGCTGAAGGTGGTGTTCGTCGAGCCCGGTCTCGGCTGGGTCGCCTACTACCTGCACTTCCTCGATGACATGGTGCTGCGCCAGGGCTACGAGTTCCCGCTGCTGGCCGGCGAGCTGCCGAGCTTCTACTACCTGCGCAACATGGCGATGACCTTCATCGACGAGCCCGACCCCATCCGCTTCCTGCGCCACCGGCTCGGCACCGAGAACCTGATGTGGTCGAGCGACTACCCGCACCCGGTGTCCACCTGGCCCAAGTCGCGCCTGGTGGTGGACGAGCTGTTCGAGGGCATCCCCGACGCCGAGCGCGACGCCATCGTCTGCCACAACGCCGCCCGGATCTGGAACCTCTAGAGGTATTGGCCCGCGCCGCTCAGCTGGCAGTAGGTTCGCGGAAACCGCATTTCCGGGGAGGAACCCACGATGAACATGGACGACCTCGTCCTCGTCAGCATCGACGACCACGTCGTCGAGCCGGCCGACATGTTCGAACGCCACCTGCCGGAGGCCTACCGGGACCAGGCGCCGAAGGTGGTGCTGGTCGACGGGGTCGAGCAGTGGACGTTCCAGGGCGTGAAGGCCGGGTCCGCGGGCCTCAACGCGGTGGTCTCGTGGCCCAAGGAGGACTGGGGCTTCGAACCTGCCGCCTACGCCGAGATGCGTCCCGGCGCCCACGACGTCGACGAGCGCGTCCGCGACATGAACCGCAACGGCGTCCTCGCGTCGATGTGCTTCGCCTCGTTCGCCGGCTTCGCGTCGAGCTTCTTCTACGAGGCCCCCGACAAGGACCTCTCGACGTTCATGCTGTCGGCCTACAACGACTGGCACATCGACGACTTCGCCGCCTCGCACCCCGGCCGCTTCATCCCGATGGCGTTGCTGCCGGTGTGGGACAGCGAGGGCATGGTGGCAGAGGCCAAGCGCGTCGCGTCGAAGGGCTGCCGGTCGATCTCGATGCCCGAGCTCCCGCACACCATGGGGCTGCCGAGCTTCCACAACCTCGACTACTGGGGTCCGCTGTTCGAAGCCTGCGTCGACGAGAACATCGTGCTGAACATGCACATCGGCCAAGGTTTCAACGCGATCAAGCAGCCGCCGGAAGCCGGCGTCGACGACCTGATGATCCTCGCCACGCAGGTGTCGGTGTTCTGCGCCCAGGAGCTGCTCTGGGGCGGTCCGTTCAAGCAGTACCCAGGCCTCAAGGTGGCGCTCTCCGAGGGCGGCATCGGCTGGATCCCGTTCTACCTCGACCGCTGCGACCGTCACTACAAGAACCAGACGTGGATCGGGCACGACTTCGGCGGCAAGCTGCCGAGCGAGGTGTTCCGCGAGCACGCGCTCGCGTGCTTCATCACCGACCCGACCGCGCTGAAGGTCCGCCACGACATCGGCATGGACATCATCGCCTGGGAGTGCGACTACCCGCACTCCGACTGCATCTGGCCCGACGCCCCCGAGACCCTCTACAAGGAGATGGTCGACGCGGGGTGCACCGACGGCGAGATGGACCAGATCACGTGGTCGAACGTGGCCCGGTTCTTCGACTACGACCCGTTCCAGCACATCCCGAAGGAGCAGGCGACGGTGGGTGCGCTGCGTGCGCAGGCCACCGACGTCGACACCTCGATCCGCTCACGCACCGAGTGGAAGAAGCTCGCCGAGGCCCAGGCCCAGGCGACGAACTAGCTCTTCGCGGGGTCGAGCACGATCGGCAGGTGGGCGAGGCCGCGCACGTTCGATCCCCATGCGCGCGTCGGCGAACCGTCGAGCTCGTAGTCGGGGAAGCGCGCGAGCAGCTCGTCGAACGCGATGACCGTCTCGAGCCGGGCCAGCGCGGCGCCGATGCAGAGATGCGTGCCGAAGCCGAAGCCGACGTGGCGCTCGATCTTGCGGTGGATGTCGAAGAGCTCGGGCTCCTCGAACTGCCGCTCGTCATGGTTCGCGGCCGCGGTGAGGAGCCCGACACGCGAGTCGGCGGGGATGGTGACGCCGTGCAACGTGACGTCCTCCTCGACCCAGCGGCCCTGCAGGTGTGACGGCGGGTCCCAGCGCAGCATCTCCTCGACCGCGTTGGGCATCAGCGACGGGTCGGCCGCGAGCTCCTTGCGCTGGTCGCGGTACCAGGTGAGTGCGACCGCACCGTTGGCCACCAGCTTCGCAGTGGTCTCGTGCCCGGCGATGGTGAGCTCCACCAGTCGGTTCGTGACCTCCTCCTGCGTGAGGTGGCGGTGCTCGCCGACCGAGTCGGTGAGCTCGGCCTGGATGAGCATGCTGAGGATGTCGTCGCGCGGGTGGTCGTAGTGGTCGGCGACGGTGCCTGCGAGGGTGGCCATCATCTCGGCCATCGCGTTGGCCGCGTCCTCGGGCACACCGGTCTCGCCCTCGTCGCGCGAGAGGATCCGGTCGGACTGGTCGCGCAGGAGCGGGCGGATCTCCTCGGGGAGGCCGAGCAGCTCCGCGATCACCAGCATCGGCAGCGCGGCGGAGTACTCGGTGACGACGTCGAGGCGGTTCGCGTCGCGGTGCTCCTCGAGCAGGTCACCCGCGATCTGGCGCACCTTGGGCTCGAGGTCGCTGATCGCGCGCGGCGTGAAGATGCGGTTCACGATCTTGCGGTGCGCGAGATGGTCGGGGTCGTCCTTGTTGATGAGCATCGCGCCCGGCGGGTCGAAGCCCTCGATGGTGACGCCGTGCCCCGACAGGAACGTCGTCGTGTCGAGGTGCGCGTCGAGCACGTCGTCCCAACGCGCCAGCGTCCAGAAGTCGATCTCCTCGTTGTGGTACACGGGAGCCTCGTCGCGCAACCACTGGTAGGTGGGGTACGGGTTCTCGACGATGGACCGGTCGTACGGGTCGTACTTCACAGCGTTCCCCCTGCTTGCAACTGCCGTTCCTGGCTGGTCAACCTAACCCGGGCCGCGGAGGGTGCCCCACTCTCGCCTCGTACCCGACGGGGTCGGTGGCGCCCTCGGTGCAGAGCACCAGCACGACCTTCCCGGCCACGGTGGCGCGCCACTCCGGCGATTCGGTGAGCGCCCGCAGGCCGGCGAGTGCCGCTCCGCCGGTCTCGCCCGCCTCGATGCCGATCGTGTCGAGATCGCGCATGGCCTGCTCGGCGTCGGCGTCGGGGACGGCGACGAACAGGTCGACACCGGCGCCGACCGCGGGCCAGGCGATCACCGACACGTTGCCGCAATTGAGGCCGGCCATGATCGACTCGTGGGGGCCGGGGACCTCGGCGGGTGCGCCGGCGACGGCGGAGGCCATCCCGCACGCGGCGTCGAGCGGCTCGACCGCGACCACGGCGCTGTCGCCCGAGGAGTGGGCGACGACCGCGGCGGTGAGTGCGCCCACGCCCATCGGCACCAGCACCACGTCGGGGGCCGCGGCGCCGGCGGCGGCGAGGGCCTCGTCGACCTCGGCGAAGATCGTGGCGTAGCCCTCGATCACCCACCCCGGCACCTCGGTGTAGCCCTCCCACGACGTGTCGGACACCACGAGCGTGTGGTCGTCGGCGAGCCGTGCCGACTCGGCCACCGCATCGTCGTAGGTGCCGTCGACGACGTCGACGCGGGCGCCCTCCGACTCGATCCCCGCGATGCGGGCGGCCGCGGTGCCGGCGGGCACGAGCACGTGCGCGCCCAGGCCGAGCAGCCTCGCCATACGGGCGACGGCGCGGCCGTGGTTGCCGTCGGTGGCGGTGACGAGCGAGAGCGGCCCGAGCGTGGCGACCGCCGCGCGCAGGCCGTCGAGGTCGTCCCACGACGGTTCGGCTCCCAGTCGTTCCGTCAGGAGCCGGTACACCGCCCACGACGCACCGAGGATCTTGAACGACGGCAGGCCGAGGCGCGCCGACTCGTCCTTGCACCACAGTCGGCCGACCCCGAGCGCTGCGGCGAGCGCGGGCGCCTCGACCAGTGGGGTGGGCGCGTAGCCGGGGAGCCGCCGGTGGAAGTCCCGCGGCCCGGGGCCGACCGGCGCGACGGGGGGCGCGGCGACCCGGCCGGGATTGCGGAGGATCTTCGGCTCGCTCGATTCGCTCGACTCGCTCGCAGGCGTCATGCGCCCAAGTTCACACGATGGCAACGCCCGCGCGTTGACAAAATGTTGAAGGCGCGTGAACGATGGCCGGGTGAGCGAATTCCGCCTGAACGGCGCTCCCGTGCGCGTGCGCGACGACCATCCCCACCTCCTGGCCGCGCTGCGCGAGGAGCTCGGCGTGGTGTCACCCAAGGACGGCTGCTCACCCTCGGGGCAGTGCGGGTGCTGCACGGTGATGGTCGACGGCAAGGCCGTGGTGAGCTGCAACCTGTCGCTCACCAAGGTCGAAGGTGCCGAAATCACCACGCTGGAGGGCTTCGACGACGCGACCCGCGATCGCATGGCGCGTGCGTTCGCGGCCACGGGCGCGCTGCAGTGCGGGTTCTGCACGCCCGGCATCGTCGTGCGCGTCGCGTCGCTGCTGGAGAAGAAGGGCGCCGGGCTCGACCGTGACACCGCGGCGCGTCACCTGGGCGCGCACCTCTGCCGTTGCACGGGTTACGTGAAGATCCTCGACGCGGTGGAGCTGCTCGCCAAGGGCGAGGAGCCCCAGCCCACCCCGCTCGGCGGCGTCGGCACCAGCGGCACGCGGTACCAGGGCCTGGAGCTCGCGGTGGGGGACAAGCACTACGTCGACGACCTGCGCGTCGACGGCATGCTGCACGCCGCGCTGCACCTGACCGCGCACGCCCGCGCCGACATCGTGGCGATCGACACCACGGAAGCCGCGGCCGTGCCCGGCGTGGTGGGGGTGTTCACCGCGGCCGACATCCCCGGCACGCTCAGGGTGGGACTGATCCACAAGGACTGGCCGGTCATGATCCCGGTCGGCGGGCGCACGTCCTACCTCGGCGACGTGCTCGCGGTGGTGGTGGCGGAGGACCGCGAGACCGCCCGCCGAGCGGCCACACTCGTCGAGGTGGACTACGCGCCGCTCACGCCGATCACCGATCCCGCGTTCGCGGTCGACGGCGCCGACGACGCGGTGTGGGGACTCGACGGCAACGTCCTGTCGCGCTCCGTGTACGCGCGCGGTGATGCCGACGCCGAGCTCGCCGCGTGCGCGCGCGTCGTGCACGAGGAGTTCCAGACCCAGCGCATCGAGCACGCGTTCCTCGAGCCGGAGTCCACCTTGGCGGTGCCGCTGCCCGACGGCCGGATGCACGTGTACTCGGGCGGTCAGGGCGTGTGGGACGACCGCGACCAGATCTGCGCCATGCTCGACATCGATCCGTCGCTCGTGACGGTTGAGCTGGTGTCGAACGGTGGCGCGTTCGGTGGCAAGGAGGACATGAGCAACCAGGGGCAGACCGCGCTCGCGGCCTGGCTGCTCGGTCGCCCGGTCAAGTGCACCCTCACGCGTGAGCAGTCGTTCCTGATGCACGCCAAGCGTCACCCGGTGCACATCTCGCTCACCGTCGGCTGCGACGAGAACGGCAACCTGCGCGCGTTGCGGGCCCGCATGCTCGGCGACTCCGGCCCCTACGCGTCGGTGGGCATGAAGGTCCTCGAGCGCGCGGCGGGGCACGCGTGTGGCCCGTACCGCATCCCCAACGTCGACGTGGAGGCGGTGGCGGCGCGCACCAACAACCCGGTGTGCGGCGCGTTCCGCGGCTTCGGCGCCAACCAGGCCCAGTTCGCGATGGAAGGTGCGCTCGACCGGCTCGCCGCGGAGCTCGGCATCAGCGGCTGGGAGATCCGGCTGCGCAACGTCGTCGACCCCGGTGATGTGTGGGGGCCGGGCCAGATCATGGACGACGGCTGCCGCGGCGCGCGGCGCTGCCTGGAAGCGGTGAAGCCCGCGTACGACGCCGCCCAGGCTGCGGGCAAGGCGGTCGGTCTCGGTCTCGGGCTCAAGAACTCGGGGCTCGGCAACGGCTTTCTCGAGATCTCGCGTGCGGTCGTGCGGCTCGAGGACGACGGTACCGTCGAGGTGCGCCACTGCTGGACGGAGATGGGCCAGGGCGTCCACACCGTCGCCGCGCAGGTGGCGGTCGAGGAGCTCGGCGTCGACCCGGCGAACGTGCGGGTGGTGGTCGACACCACGCGTGAGCTGGGCGCCGGGCAGACCACCGGCAGCCGCGGCACGCTGATGGGCGCGGGCGCGGTGGCCGACGCGTGCCGCGTCGCGAAGGAAGGCGGCTGTCGCACCGGGATCGACTACCTCGGCGAGTACCGCGTCGACTGGACGCGCTCGATGGACTCCGATGACGAGCACCCGACCATCCACTCCGCGTTCGGCTATGCCGCGCAGCTCGTGGTGATCGACCGCGACAGCGGCGGCATCGAGCGCGTCGTCGCCGCGCACGACGTCGGACGGGCGGTGAACCCCGCGCTCTGCGAGAACCAGGTGGAGGGCGCGGTGCACATGGGTCTCGGCTACGCGTTGAGCGAGGACTTCCCGACCGACACCGAGGGTCGCCCCACGGTGACCACGCTGCGCGGACTCGGCATCCTGCGGGCCAAGGACGTCCCTGCGATCGACGTCATCCTGGTGGAGGAACCGCAACCGCGGGCACCGTACGGGATCAAGGGCGTGGGCGAGATCGGGCTGGTGCCCACCGCGGGCGCCGTCGCGGCCGCCCTCCACGACCTCGACGGCGAGTGGCGCGCGACCCTGCCGATGCGGAGGGAGACCCGGAGCCCGTGAGCACTGTCACACCGGGACTGGTGTGCGGGCACCATCACCTCTACTCCTCGCTGGCGCGGGGGATGCCCGCGCCGCCGCACACGCCGACGGGGTTCGCAGACCTCCTCGATCAGGTGTGGTGGCGCCTCGACCGCGCGCTCGACCTCGAACTGGTCGCGTGGTCGGCGCGCCTCGGTGCGCTGGAGGCACTCGAGTGCGGCACCACCGCGATCGTCGACCACCACTCGTCGCCGAACGCGATCGAGGGCAGCCTCGACGTGATCACCGCCGCGTGCGCGGAGGTCGGCGTGCGGGTGCGCTGCTGCTACGAGGTCACCGACCGCAACGGCGCCGACGGCGCGAAGGCCGGGCTGGCGGAGAACGAGCGGTTCCTGCGTGCGGGTGGCGACGGCTACGTCGGCGCGCACGCGGCATTCACCCTGTCCGACGACACCCTCGCCGCGGTCTGCGGTCTGGCCGACGACCTGGGCGTGGGCGTGCACGTGCACGTGGCCGAGGACACCGCCGACTCGGGCGCCGGTGCGCGGCTCGCGCCGTACGCCGAAGACGACTGGTTGCTCGCCCACTGCGTGCACCTCGCCGACGTGCTGCCCGGCACCGTCGCGCACAACCCGCGGTCGAACCTGAACAACGCGGTCGGCTACGGCCGTCCCCGTCGCTTCCCGCGGGTCGTGCTCGGCACCGACGGCATCGGCGCCGACATGCTCGAGGAGTTCCGCCTCGCGTTCGCGCTCGCGCGGGCCGACGACGTCACCGTCGAGCCGACCGTCGCGTGGGATTGGCTGCTCGCCGCCGCCGACCTGGTGCCCGCGGTGGCGGACGACCGGGTCACCTGGGGGTACGAGCCGATGGAACCGTGGCACCTCGCGTACACGCCGGGGGTGCGCCCGCTGCAGGTCGAGGTCGACGGCGAGGTCGTGCTCGACGAGCGCGGCCCCACGCGCGTCGATGCCGTCGAGATCCGTACCCGTGCCCGCGAGGAGGCGCAGCGCCTCTTCGCCCGGATGGAGGACCTGTGAGCGCGAGAGTTGCCCTGTACCTGCAGGACGCCCACCCGATCCGCGACGGCATGCGCTACTCGCAACACGCCGAGGCGGCCGGGTTCGAGGCCGTGTGGCAGGCGGAGAGCCGGCTGGTACGCGAGGCCACCGTGCCACTCGCCGCGTTCGGCGCGGTCACCGAGCGCATCGGCCTCGGCTCCGGCGTGGTGAGCATGTGGGTGCGCAATCCTGCGTTCCTCGCCGCCACCTTCTCCACCCTCGACGACCTCGCGCCCGGTCGGGTGACGCTCGGTATCGGCGCGTGGTGGGACCCGCTCGCGCAGAAGGTGGGCGTGTCGCGCGACAAGCCGCTGAAGGCGATGCGCGAGTTCGTGACCGTCGTCCGCGCGCTCCTCGCGGGGGAGACGGTCACCTTCGACGGCGAGTTCGCGCAGCTCGACGGTGTGGAGCTCGACTACGTGCACCAGGAGCGCCGTCCGAAGGAGGTGCCGATCGTCATCGGTGCCACCGGCATGCAGATGATGCGCCTCGCCGGTGAGATCGGCGACGGCGCGTTGCTCAACTACCTCGTGTCGCCGTCGTACAACGCCGACGCGATGGCGATGCTCGAGGAGGGTGCGGCGCGCGTCGGGCGCACGGTCGAGGACATCGACCGCCCTCAGCTCGTGGTGTGCTCGATGAGCGACGACCGCAGAGCCGCGCTCGACGCCGCGCGCCTGCTCGTCACTCAGTACCTGGGGCAGCAGCCCCACATCATGAAGGCGTCGGGCGTGCCGCAGGAGCTGCTCGACGAGATCGGTTCGGTGCTCACGTGGCCGGCGTCGCACGACGACGTCGTCGCCGCGTCGAAGCTCGTGCCCGACGACGTGGTGCAGCTCATCACGGCGTCGGGCACACCCGACGAGTGCCGTGACAAGGTCGCCGAGTACGTGGCCACCGGCTGCACCTGCCCGGTGCTGTACCCGCTCGGCCCCGACGTCGACGGGATGATCGACGCGTTCCGCGACTGGACCCCGTGAGAGAAGAGGGACGGGAACCCATGGACTACTCCGAATACCTGCGCCGCCTCCCCAAGGTGGAGCTGCACTGCCACGTGGAAGGCACGTTGCGCCCGGCCACGGTGGTCGACCTCGCGCGCAAGCACGGCATCGTGCTGCCGACCGAGGACGTCCGCCACATCTACGACTACGAGACCATCTACGAATTCCTGGAGATCTTCCGGCTCGTGAACTCCACGGTCGTCGACCGCGACGACTTCGCGCGGGTCGCGTACGAGTCGCTCGAGGACGGCGTGAAGCTCGGGAACCTCAAGTACCGGGAGATGTTCTTCAACCCGACGCTGCACACGACGCGTGACGTGCCCATGGCCAGGATCATCGACGGCCTGATCGACGGGGCCACGGCGGCCCAGGCCGACTTCGGCGTGCAGTGCCGCCTGATCGCCGACGTGTACCGTCAGGACCCGGTGCCGATGGCGAAGCAGATGGTCGAGGAAGTGATCGCGAACCGCCGCGACGAGCTGATCGGGCTCGGCATGGACGCCGCGGAGGCGCCCGACCCGCCGGAGAAATTCGCCGAGTGCTTCGCGCTCGCGGGCGACGCGGGCCTGCACCGCACCAGCCACGCCTCGGAGGACGCGCCGCCGGTGAACATCACCACGTGCCTCGACGTGCTCGGCTGCGAGCGCATCGACCACGGGTACCACATCCTCTCCGACGATGCGGTCGTCGAGCGGTGCCGCGACGAGGGCATCCACTTCACCTGCTGTCCCGCCTCGACCGCGGTGGTGTACGGATGGCCCGACCTCACCGCGCACCCGATCAAAGGGATGATGGCAGCCGGTCTGCTCGTGCACCTGAACTCCGACGACCCCACGATGTTCCACACCGACATCGGCAAGGAGTACGTCGACTTCTGCGGCCAGAACGGCTACCCGCCCGAGGTCGCGAAGCAGTTGGTGCGCAACGGCGTGGACGCGACGTGGCTCGACGCCCCCGACAAGGCCGCGCTGCGGGCAAGCTTCGACGCGGAGATCGTTGCGCTCGACGCGGAGCTCGATCTCTCGACCGTGCCCGCGCCGAACGAGACGGTGGGATCGCTGTGACGTACAAGAAGGTCGGCAACACCGACGCGGCGCTGCGGCGCGGCTGGCACGCGGTGGCGCTCAGCTCGGAGGTCTCGACCACGCCGCTCCACGTGAAGCTGCTGGGTGACGACTGGGTCTTGGTCCGCCTGCCCGACGAGGACGCCGCGGACGCCGCGGACGCCGCGACCTTGACCGCGTTCGTCGACCGGTGCCCTCACCGGTTCGCGCCGCTCTCTGCCGGCTGGGTCGACGGCTCGTCGCTGCGCTGCCCCTACCACGGGTGGTGCTTCCGCGCCGACGGCGCCTGCACGGAGATCCCGTCGCAGACGGCGTCGGACAGCCAGAGCGAACGGGTTCCGCCGCGGGCGCGAGCGACGAAGCCGTGGGGCATCACCGAGGAGGCGGGGATCGTGTTCCTCGCGCCCGAGGAGCCGGTGGCCGACCTCCCCGACCTCTCCATCGCCGCCGACGATTCCTTCCTGCACGGGATGCTCGAGGCGGTCCGGGCCCGGGTGGGCGCGGGCCTGGTGATCGACAACTTCATCGACATGGCGCACTTCCCCTACGTGCACGGCGCCACGATCGGCACCGAGGAGGCGACCGCCTTCGAGGACCTCGACGTCACCCGCGACGGCTTCGTGATGACCGCGGTGGGGGAGCACCCCTTCCCGAACCACGAGGACCCGGGCGTGGGCGAGGGCATCCGCCCGCTCCTGCAGCGTCGCCGCCTCACCTACGAGTACCGGGCCCCCTTCCTCGCCACGTTGCGCATCGAGTACGTGGAGGCCGGTGGCGTCAACGTGCTGCATTTCCTCGTGCAGCCCGAGGACGAGCATCATTGCCGGGTGTACACGCTCCTGCACCGCAACGATCTCGACGGCGACATCGGCCGGCTCGCCGAGGCCGTCGCGTTCGAGACCAAGATCCTCGAGGAGGACGTCGTCCTGCAGGAGCGCTACGTCGACCTGACGCTGCCCGTCGACCCGACCGCCGAGGTCCACGTGCGCGCCGACCGCCCGTCGCTCGAGTACCGGCGCATCCTCGCCGACCTGCTCGCGCTCGCCTGAACGCTCATCGCGCCACTCCCCACTGGAGGTACTGCCGTGCACGCCGATCCTGTCGACCCCGTCACCCGGGCCCGGGCCATTGCCGCCGCACGCGGCGACGAGCCGTTCGATCTGCTGCTCACCGGCGGCACTGTCGTCGACGTCGGCTGCGGTGAGCTGCGCCTCGCGGACGTGGGCAT
>Ga0075017_100002056_pt1 | contig 12526 bp, 14 predicted proteins | sample AleBraG_ABR_2012_FD_71475 | JGI IMG/M metagenome (GOLD analysis project Ga0075017, IMG submission 71475) | Freshwater sediment microbial communities in response to fracking from Pennsylvania, USA - Alex Branch Run_MetaG_ABR_2012 | ecosystem: Environmental > Aquatic > Freshwater > Creek >...
GGCCCTCGATGATCCCCTGCTGCGAGCAGCCCGACGCAACGGCAACGAGGCGAACCGGTTCGGTCAGCACCCGTCGCTGGCCCGGGTCAGCCGGGAGCGGCCCACCGCCCGGGCCCTCAAGCGCACCCGGTCGGGCAAGCATCGCAAGTCCTACCAACCGGCCCTGGACATGCTCGACCGCTTCGCCAACCCGCTCGATCCGGACGACGTGTGGGCCCTGTGCGACGAGCGCACCCGGGCCCAGCACCGCGTGCTGATGGGCCTGGTGGAACGGCTCGAGCGCCACGGGGCCACCCGACTGCCCGCCTTTCGGGCCGAACGTGGAGCGCTGTTCACCGGGCCGGTCCAGTACTACCACGGCCGCCGTCTGGGCGACCGCACCCGGCTGTCGGGCATCGTGATCGGTCAGCTGCTGGTGGACGTGCCCGACCGCCTCCACGATCCCAGCCGACGTCGGGCCGAGGCCCGCCTGGCCGCCCGGGCCGGCTCGCGCCCCAGCCTGGTGGTGCTGGGGGAAGCGGACCTGGATCGGGCGCTCGAGCGGGCCATCGAGCTGGCCACCGCCTGACTCAGCGCTTCTGGCGGCGGCGGTCCGGCTCGCGCAGCAGGCGCTTGCGCACCCGCAGGCTGCTGGGCGTCACCTCGACCAGCTCGTCGTCGGCGATGAACTCGATGCCGGTCTCCAGAGTGAGCACCCGCGGCGGAGTCAGCTTGATGGCCTCGTCGGCCGCGTGGGTGCGGATGTTGGTCTTCTGCTTCTCTCGGACCACGTTGACCATCATGTCGTCGGGCTTGGCGTTCTCGCCCACCACCATGCCCTCGTAGACCGCGGCCCCGGGCCCGACGAAGAACTCGCCGCGGGCCTGCAGGTTGTCCAGTGCGTAACCGGTGGTGGTGCCAGCCCGGTCGGCGATCATGGCGCCGCCCTTGCGGCCGGGCAGCTCGCCCACCCACGGGATCCAGCCGGCGTGGTGCTGGTGCATGAGGGCGGTGCCGCGGGTGGCGGTGAGCAGCAGCGAGCGGAAGCCGATGAGGCCCCGGCTGGGCGCTTCGATGCTGACGATGGTTCGCCCGGCGTCGCCCTGACGGAGGTCGGTGACCTTGCCCTTGCGGGGGGCCAGCGCCTGGGTGACGGTGCCCACGTACTCCTCGGGGACGTCGATCACGGCCCGCTCCAAGGGCTCGTGGCGCTTGCCGTTGATCTCGCGCACGATGACCTCGGGGCGGCTCACCTGCAGCTCGTAGCCCTCGCGGCGCATCGACTCGATGAGCACCGACAGCTGGAGCTCGCCGCGGCCGGCCACCTCGATGATGTCGGGCGACGCGGTGTCGGCCAGGCGGATCGACACGTTGCCCAGCACCTCGCGCTCGAGGCGGTCGCGCAGGTGGCGCGACGTCAGGTAGGTGCCCTCCTTGCCGGCCAGCGGCGAGGTGTTGACCGCGAAGGTCATGCGCAGCACCGGCTCGTCGACCACCAGCCGGGGCAGTGGCTTGGGGTCGGTGGGTGAGGCGATGGTGTCGCCGATCTCGACCTCGGGGAACCCGGCGATGACGAACAGGTCGCCCACCCCTCGCTCGTCGACGTCGACCCGGCTGATGCCCTCGAAGCCCAACAGGGTGGCCAGCTTGCGCCGCAGCGGCGTCTGACCCTCGTCCTCTTCGCACAGGGCGACCTGGTCGCCCTTGCGCATCGTGCCCTGGATGACACGGCCCAGCGCCAGGCGCCCGAGGTACTCCGACGCGTCGAGGCTGGTCACGATGGCCTGGAGGGGGGCATCGGGATCACCCTCGGGCGACGGCAGCGTGTCGACGATCGCCTCGAACAGCGGGGTCAGGTCGTCGTCGGGGCCGGGCATGCCCACCCCGGCCACGGCGCGACCCTCGCGGGCCACGGCCGAGATGATGGGGAACTCGATGCGCTCGTCGGACGCGTCCAGGTCGAGGAACAGCTGGTAGATCTCGTCGAGCACCTCGTCGGCCCGGGCGTCGTGGCGGTCGACCTTGTTCAGCACCACGACGGCGGGCAACCCGGCGGCCAACGCCTTGGACAGCACGTATCGCGTCTGGGGCAGCGGCCCCTCCGCCGCGTCGACCAGCAGCAGCACCCCGTCCACCAGGGCCAGTGCCCGCTCCACCTCACCACCGAAGTCGGCGTGCCCGGGCGTGTCGACCAGGTTGATGCGCACGTCGCCCCACTGCACGGAGGCGGCCTTGGCCAGGATGGTGATGCCCCGCTCGCGCTCCTGGTCGTTGGAGTCCATGACCCGGTCGACCAGGGCTTCGTGGGTGCCGAAGACGTGGGTGGCGCGCAGCATGGCGTCCACCAGGGTGGTCTTGCCGTGGTCGACGTGGGCGACGAGCGCGAGATTGCGGAGGGAACTGGCAGCGGGAGACACGGGGGAAGCTCTTCCGGGAGATGACGAGCGCGGGTTCGCGCCCGGGGTTTCAGGAGGGGAAAAGGCCCTCGTCGGTCTCCTCGTGAAGGCACCAGGAGGCGTGGTCTCGACCAGGTTCGGCACCGCACTCGGGGCACGGCTCGGAGTCACGACGGTCGAGTATCGCGTCGAGATCGAGGTCGTTGGTGTGCTTGAGTGCTCGGGCCTCTTCGAAGCGCCGATGCCGCCCCTTTTTCACGGGCCAACTCCAAGTGGTGACAGTGATCGCCCGAGCAGTGTAGCCCCTCGGTGCCTGTTCCAACTCGCTGACCTGCGACGATGCCCGTTGAGGTACCCCAGGGCCCTCAGCGGCTTTCCGGTGTTCTCATTCCTCGTCGAGCGGACGGTGGGATCGGGCCTCGAGGGCGAGCTCCCCTCCACCGGTGAAGGCCAGGGCGGCCTCGCCCTGCACGAGTCGGCGGATGGGCTCGCCGACCAGCTCGGCCCGCCAGCCCCGCGTCAGTCGGGCGCCCTCGTCGTGACGGAGCAGCGCCTCGATGTCGGACCGGGTGGCCAGCAGCCCCGTGTCGATCTCCAGGTTGCGGGCCAACTGGCTGACCCAGGCCGAGACCAGGGCCACCGCCGGGCGCAGGTCACGGTCCAGCTCGCGCGGCTCGGGCTCGTCTGAAGGCTGGGGTGTGCGGTCCATGCCCGCCGCCACCGCGGCCAGGATCGCGGCCGACTGCGGGCCGCGCAGGAACCGGTCGTCGACCCCTCGCACGCCCTTCAGCTGCTCGGGGGTGGCCGGATGGCGCTGGGCGATGCCCACGATGGCCAGATCGGACAGCACGTGACGGACGGGCTGGTCGGTCTCGGCGGCCCGACGCTCCCGCCACGCGGCCACCGACTGCGCCACCCGGCGGGCCGTGCCGTGGAGTTGGCGGATCTCCTTGACCCGGCGCCAGGCCTGCTCGGGATCACGGCCACCCCGCTCGCGGAGCCGGACCACCTCACACTCGTCGAGCACCCATTGCAGGCGGCCCCGGGCCTCCAGGTCGGCCACCAGCTTCTGATGCACCTCGAGCAGGTACTCCACGTCGCCGGCCGCATAGGTCAGCTGGTTCTCGTCGAGCGGCCGGGCCAGCCAGTCGGTCAGCCGGTGGCCCTTGGCCAGCCTGATGCCCAGGACGCGTTCGTACAGGGCGGCGAGCGAGGGCGTGGACATCCCCACGAACCCTGCGGCGACCTGCGTGTCGAACAGGTGGGCCGGCCCGGTTCCGCAGGCCAGCTCCAGCACTTCGAGGTCCTGATCCGAGGCGTGCAGCACCGCCATGCCGTCGCCGTCGAGGATCTCCGCCAGCGGGGCGATGTCCACCGCCAGCGGATCGATCAGGGCCAGCCCGTCGCTCCAGGCCACCTGGACCAGGGCCAGCTTGGGGAAGTAGGTGCGTTCCCGGTGGAACTCGGTGTCGAGGGCGTAGGCGGCCTCCCCGCGCAGGGCGTCGATGACGGCGGCCAGGGCCGGCGCCGTGTCGACCAGGCGATGACCGCTCACCGAGCGGTCAACCCGCGCCACCCGTGTCCACGCCGAAGCCCGCGTCGATCCAGGCCATCGTGCCGCCGGCCACGTTCACCACGTCGTAGCCCTGCGCGGCCAGGAAGTCGCCCGCCCGCTGGCTGCGGGCGCCGCTCTTGCAGATGAGGTAGATCGTCCCCTCGGCCGGGAGCTCCGCGGTGCGGTCGGGAACCTCACCCAGTGGGATCAGCACGGCCCCGGGCACGTGCGCCTCGTCGAACTCGTCGGGCTGGCGGACATCCACGATGGCGGCGCCGGCGCGGTGCAGCGGCTCCAGCTCGGTCACATCGATCTCGGGGATGGTCACGAGGGCGCAGCGTAGCGGCGTAGCTCGTCGGGCCGGTCCACATCGACCAGGCGATCCGGGTCGACACCGTCCACCGTCCGCACGCTGAGCGACGCGATGGCCCGGCGCACCGCCCGCTCCCCGCCTCGGAAGGCCTGCGCCAGCGCCGGCTCGGCATCGGCCCGGTAGGCCGCGGTGATCCCCTGGACCAGCCCGTCGAGCACCGGCGCCGCCACCTGGGCCCCGGGGTCGCCGGCCAGGGCCTGCACCAGCAGCGCTACGGTGCCGCCGTCGATGACCGGCAGGTCGCACGACAGCACCACCACCACGGGGTGGCGGGCCACCCGCAGGGCGGTGAGCAGGCCGCCCAGCGGACCCTGGCCCGGATGGTCCTCGGCCCGGGCGTCGAGCCCGGCGGCGCGCAGCCCGATCCGGTCACCCCCGACGGTGAACACCTCGTCCGCCCCCGCCTCCGCCAGCGCGGCGGCCGCGATGGTGGCCAGCGGCCGGCCCTGCAGGGTCAGCAGGGCCTTGTCGGCCCCCATGCGGCTCGACGCCCCCCCGGTGAGCACGGCCCCGCTGAAGGTCGGGAGCGGGAGCGGGTCGATGCCGCGAGGGTAGTGGCTAGGGTCGTCGCATGGACGAAGCCGGTGACGACTACGACCGGATGCGCCGCCGGGCGTTGTGGACCATGCCCAGCGGCCTGTACGTGGTGGGCAGCCGACACGGTGACCGCCTGAACCTGATGACCCTCAACTGGGCCACCCAGGCCAGCTCCGAACCCACCAAGCTGTTGGGCATCGGTGTCGAGCGCCATGCCCTGACCCACGAGCTGATCGAGGCCGGCGGGGTCTTCAGCCTGTGCACCGTCGATCGCGAGGATCGGGCCATCGTGCGCAAGTTCACCAAACCGGTCGACGTCGACGCCGCCGCCGGCACGGCCAACGGGGTCGCCTTCCACCGCGAGGCGACCGGCGCCCCCGTGCTCGACCAGTCGCCCGCCTGGTTCGACTGCGAGGTCCGCCAGCAGAGCGATCTCGGTAGCCACACGTTCTTCTTCGGTGAGATCGTGGCCTGCGGGTTCCAGCGGGCCGAGGAGACCCCCGTGCTGCGCATGGAGGACACCAGGATGAACTACGGCGGCTAGGACCGTGCGCCGATCTCGGGCCGCGACCTCCGGCTTCGCGGCGTTGGCGCTCGGGTTGGCCACGCTGCTGGGCGGCTGTGCCCACCCCGTGGCCTACGACCCGTTCATCACCACCATCGACATCCAACAGGCGGGTTCCGAGGCGGCCAACGACGTCGGGCTCGACCTCTACTACGGCTACGAGTGCGAGATCGACGGCGATCCTCACGACCAGTCGAGGTTCTCGGTCAGCTGCCAGACCACCACCGGCGACGGCCAGCCCACCACCCTCACCGGGTCGGGCCAGGCCTCGTCCAACCGCCACTACCACGGCACCTGGGTCATCTCGGTCGACGACCACGTGGTGACCACGCTGCACTGCCTGGGCAGCGAGGAGGCCCCGCGCTGCTAGGGCTGGGGGTGGCGCTGCAGGTACCCGGCGATGAAGGGGCAGGTGGCGACGTGGTCCAGGCCTCGGCGGCGCAGGTCGTCGAGGGCGCCCTGGGCCAACTTGCCGCCGAGCCCGTGCCCTTCGAAGGCCGGGTCGATCTCGGTGTGGATCAGGTCCACCACGTTGCCGTTGCGGCGGTACTGGACGAAGCCACCCAGCTGGTCGCCCACGTGGATCTCGTAGCGCTGGCGCTCGGGGACGTCGCGCACCACCGGCTCGTCAGCAGGTTCGTCGGTCACGGCGCTCCGCGGTCGGCCGGTGGCCAACCGGGGTCGAGCTGGCGCAGGAACAGGGCACAGCGTTCGGCTTCGTCGGTCTCGCCGATGGCCTCGGCCGAGGCCCGCAGGCCGTCGAGCGACCGCAGGAAGCCCCGGTTGGACTCGTGCTGCCAACGCACGTAGCCCGACCCGCGCCAGCCGCTCTGGCGCAGTCGGTCGAGTCCCCGGTGGTAGCCGACCCGGAAGGCGGCGTAGGACTCCACCGGGTCGCGGCCCAACTCGCCGAGTCGAGCCCAGCCGTCCAGGAACCGGGGGTGGCGGGCCACGATGGTGGACACCGCGCTGCGGCGTTGGTCCCCGTCCACCGGTCGTTCCAGCGCCTGGGCCAGCGCGTCCAGCAGGTCGGACGGCTCGGTGTCGAGCACCGTCTCGGGCGGACCCTGGGTCAGGTTGACGGCGGAGAGGTCGGACATGGTCCCGAGGCTAGGCCGGCCGCGCCGCCATCCGGTCCACGACCTGACCGACGAAGGCGGCGAACTGGTCGGGGTGGCTGGTGTGGGCGCTGTGGCCAGCGTCGTCGATCACCACGCACTCGCCCTGGGCCACCTGGTCGGCCAGTCGGCGCGCCGCCTCCTGGTGGTACGGCTTGGACAGGGTGCCGTAGCCGGTCAGCACCGGGACCTTCAGCGCGGCCGGGTCGTAGGGCGCGTGGGCGCGCAGGGCGGCCAGCTCGGCCACCAGGGCCTGACCCTCGGCCCGGCGCTGCGATCGGACGCGGCTGGGCAGGCGTTCCCACACGGCGTCGCCCACGATGCCGCGCATGAACCGCTCGGCCGCCTCCGCGTCGTCGGCCTCGCGCAGGGCGTTGCCGCCGGCCGACGTCGTCGGCCAGGCCGACGTCCACGACATGGGCGACTCGAAGGCTCCCACCGACACGACGACCTCCGGGGCCCGCACGGCCGCGGCCACGGCCAGGACGCCACCCAGGCTGTGGCCCACCACCGCCACCGGGCCACCGTCGCCGGCCGGAGCGGCCGCCACCGCCAGCAGGTCGTCGACATGATCGTCGATGGTGCGGGCCACGCCGGCCGCCTGGGATCGGCCGTAGCCGCGCCGGTCGTAGCGGACCACCTCGAAGTCACCCAGGCGCCGCTCCACCTTGATGAACGAGGCGGCGCGGTCCATGGAGCCGTGGACCAGCACCACGCGGGGCGCGCCCGGCGGACCGGGCCGGTCGTAGACGGCCAGGCCATCGACCCGCCGGTCGACCGTGGCCGTCACTGCACGCGCATCAGCCGGAGCGTGTCGGTGGCGCGGCCGTGGCGGTCCGGTGAGCCCGACAGCACGGCCACCAGCTCGCCCGTGCGCACCTCACCGCGGGTGCGGGCCACATCGACGGCCCGGGTGACCATCTCGTCGATGGGCAGCTGCTCGATCGGGTAGGCGCGCACGCCCCAGCTCATGGAGAGCTGGCGGACCGTGCGCGGGTCGGGGCTGAAGGCCAGGATGCGGGCTTCGGGGCGCAGCCGGGCGATGGAGCGCGCCGTGAAGCCGGTGGTGGTGATGCACAGGATGGCGGCCGCCCCGGTCTCGTGCGCGGCCCGCCACGAGGCCATGGTCATGGCGTCGGTCACCGCCAGGTCGACGTCGTCGGTCTGGGTCAGATCGACGTTGGCCAGCGTGGTGGCCCAGCCCTTGTAGTCGAACAGGGCGTCGGCCCGACTGGCGATGCGCGCCATGGTGCCCACGGCGTTGACCGGGTCGTCGCCGATGGCCGTCTCGCCCGACAGCATCACGGCCGAGGATCCGTCGAAGACGGCGTTGGCGATGTCGGACGCCTCGGCCCGGGTGGGGGTCGGCGCATGCACCATGGACTCGAGCATCTGGGTGGCGGTGATGGCCGGTCGACCCAGGGCGATGCACTTGCGCAGGATCTGCTTCTGGAGGTGGGGCAGCTCCTCGATCGGCATCTCGGCCCCCAGGTCGCCGCGGGCCACCATGATGGCCCCGGATGCCTCGATGATCCCCTCGAGGTTCTCGACCGCGGCCCGGGTCTCGATCTTGGCCACCACCAGGGGGCCGCGGGGATGGGGCTCGACGCCGACGCGGCGCACGTCGTGGGCCGAGCGCACGAACGAGATGGCCACCATGTCGACGCCGGCCTCGACGAAGGCGTCGAGCATGACCAGGTCCTCGGCGGTGGGGGTCGACAGGCGCAGCCGATCCGACGGGATGTGCACGCCGGGGCGGCCGGTGAGCGGCCCGCCGTGGATGACGCGGACCTCGAAGCTGTCGCCGTCGTCGCCGATGGCCTCGACCACCACGGCGCCGTCGCCGAAGCCCAGCCGATCGCCGTGGCGCACGTCGTGGAGCAGATCGTCGTAGTCGACCTGCACCACCTCGGTGCTGCTGGGGCCGTGACCCGGGACCAGGCGCAGGATGTCGCCCTCGATCAGGGTCACGCCGTGCTCGGGGAAGTGACCGGCCCGCACCTTGGGCCCGGGCAGGTCGGCCAGGATGCCCACCTCGCGGTCGAGGTCGGCGGCCACCGTCCGCACCCGGCGGAAGCGTTCGAGGGCCACGTCGAGCCCGTCGTGGGCCAGCCCGATGCGGGCCACGTCCATCCCGGCCGAGATCAGCTCCTTGAGCGTGGCCTCGTCCTCGGAGGCCGGCCCGATGGTGGCGATGATCTTCGTGCGGCGCGACATGAACCCAACGGTACCGTGCCGCGGTCGGCGGTCCGGGGAACGTTTCGGGTGGCGGGTCGGGCCGGGCTCGACCGCCATGTCGCATTCCCGCCAGCACAAATGACGCCGATGGTGTTTGCTGGCATGGTGATCGACGACTTCGACGCCTGCTACCGGGCCTGCTGCTCCCGTGACGCCCGCTTCGACGGCTGGTTCTACGTGGCGGTGACCTCCACCCACATCTACTGCCGTCCGAGTTGCCCGGCCATGACGCCGAAGCCGGCCAACCTGCGCTTCTACCCCACCGCGGCCGCGGCCCAGCAGGCCGGGTTCCGGGCGTGTCGGCGGTGCCGTCCGGACGCCTCGCCGGGGTCGCCCGAGTGGGACCTCCGGGCCGACGTGGTGGCTCGGGCCATGCGCGCCATCTCCGACGGCGTGGTCGACCGGGACGGCGTGGCCGGCCTGGCCGGCCGGCTGGGCTACGGCGTCCGTCAGCTCGAGCGGCTGATACAGGCGGAGCTGGGGGTCGGTCCCCTGGCCATCGCCCGGGCCCAGCGGGCCCAGACCGCCCGGGTGCTCATCGAGACGACGGACCTGGCCTTCTCCGAGGTGGCCTTTGCCGCCGGCTTCTCGAGCATCCGCCAGTTCAACGCCACCATCCGTCAGGTGTTCGCCCTGACCCCCTCCCAGATGCGCGGCCGTCGCCGCGAGGTGGTGACGGGATCCCAGACCATCCGGGTGCGGCTCAGCCACCGGCTGCCCTACGCGGCGGAGGGGGTGTTGGCCCATCTGGCCCTGACCGCGGTGCCCGGCGTGGAGAGCTTCGATCGCGCCACCCTCACCTACCGGCGGACCCTGCGCCTGCCCCGCGGTCCCGCTCTGATCGCGGTCACGCCCCGGCCGGGCCACCTCGACTGCGTGGTGCGCCTCGACGACCTGCGAGACCTGTCGGCCGCGGTGGCCCGGTTGCGCTGGCTGTTCGACCTGGATGCCGATCCGGTGGCCATCGACGCGGCCCTGGGCGTGGATCCCGTGCTGGCTCCCCTGGTCGCGGCCCACGGTGGCCGGCGGGTGCCGCGCACCCCCGACGGGGCCGAGCTGGCGGTGCGGGCGGTGCTGGGCCAGCAGGTGTCGACCGCCTCGGCCAAGGGACAGACCGCTCGGCTGGTGGCCGCGCTGGGCGAGCCCCTGGCGCGACCCGAGGGGTCCCTGACCCACCTGTTCCCCACCGCCGGGGCCATCGCCGAGGGTGCCGGCCCGCTGCTGCGGGGGCCCGCCCGGCGGGCCATGACGGTGCGCACCCTGGCCCACGCCCTGGCCCAGGGCGACCTGCTGCTCGAGCCCGACGCCGACCGGGTCGCCGCCCTGGCCAGCCTGGACCAGGTTCCCGGGGTGGGCCCGTGGACCAGCGCCACCGTGGCCATGCGGGCGCTGGGCGACCCCGACGCCTTCGTGGTGGACGACCTGGGGGTGCGGGCCGCCGCCAGCCAGCTCGGCCTGCCGGTGGCCCGGCGGGCGTTGCTGGACCACAGCGCCGCCTGGACCCCGTGGCGCGCCTACGCCACCCAGTACCTGTGGGGCGCCCTCGACCATCCCGTGGCGCGCCTGGCCGACCACGACGACCGCACCGATCTCAGGAGGACCTCATGATCCGCACCTCGACCACCACGCACTACGCCCACTGCCCGAGCCCGATCGGCGAGCTGCTGGTGCTGGGAGACGACCAGGGGCGGGTCACCGGCCTGTACGTCGAGGGCGAGCCGGGGGCGCCCGCGGTCGAATCGGGATGGCGCCACGACCCCGGCGCCTCGCGCCCGGCGCTCGACCAGCTCGACGCCTACTTCGACGGCCGGCTGACCGACTTCGACCTGGAGCTGGCACCGGAGGGCACGGCCTTCCAACGCCAGGTGTGGGCCGCCCTCAGCGAGATCCCCTACGCCGAGACGCTCTCGTACCGCGACGTCGCCGGGGAGCTGGGCCGACCCCGGTCGAGCCGGGCCGTCGGGCAGGCCAACGGTCGCAACCCGATCTCGGTGATCGTGCCCTGCCATCGGGTCATCGCCGCCGACGGCACCCTGGGGGGATACGGCTGGGGCCTGGAGCGCAAGCGTTGGCTCTTGGACCACGAGGCCCGAGTGGCCGGTCGAACCCTGGTCAGCCCCTAGCATCCGGCGGTGCACCTGCTGCTGATCCGCCACGCGCTCCCGCTCCGGGTCGAGTTGGCCGAGGGTCCGGCCGACCCCGAGCTGGCGCCGCGGGGCTGGGAGCAGGCCGGCCGCCTGGCCGCCTGGCTGCTGGCGGAGCGAGTGGACGCGGTGTGCGCCAGCCCCTTGCGCCGGGCCGTGCAGACGGCCGAGCCGCTGGCCGAGGCCACCGGCCACCCGGTCGAGATCGTGGACGGACTGGCCGAGTGGGACCGCCAGTCCAGCTCCTATGTGCCCATCGAGGAGCTGCGGGCGGCCAACGATCCGATGTGGAAGTCGCTGGCGGCCGGGGCGCTGCACGAGCTGGGGGTGGACGGGCCCCAGTTCCAGGGGCGGGTGGTGACCACCATCGACGCCATCGCGGCCGCGCATCCTGACCAGGTGGTGGCCGTCGTGTGCCACGGCGGGGTGCTCAACGCCTATCTGTCGGCCGTGCTCGGCCTGGATCGCGTGCTGTTCTTCCCGCCTGATTACACGTGCATCAGCCGGGTGGAGGTCGGCCGGTCGGGCAAGCGCCTCCTGCGCACGCTGAACGAGACACCCCACCTGCGCGACCTGTAGCCCGGCTTGCTCCGCTAGGAGCGGGGCACGTCCTTCCAGGCCAGCTCCTTGTCGGTCCGCACGTCGCCGGGCAGGCCCAGGACCCGCTCACCCAGGATGTTCTTCATGACCTCGGTGGTGCCCCCCTCGATGGAGTTGGCCCGCATGCGCAGGAACGCCTTCTGCGGGCAGTCCCACGACATGGTGGCGGTGGGCCGCACCATCTCGTAGCTGGTGTAGAGCATCCCGTCGGCCCCCATCAGGTCGAGAACGAACGAGGTGACCTTCTTGTTGTGCTCGGCCGACAGGATCTTGCCCACCGACCCCTCGGGGCCGGGCGTGCCCACCGAGCGCAGCTGCGAGGCGCGGATGTTGGTCAGCCGCAGCACCTCGGCTTCGATCCACAGCTTCATGAGCTCGTCGCGGGCCGTGGCGTCGGCCCGTTCGCCGGCCCCGTTCCGCCAGGTGTCGAGCGGCACCCGGATCAGACCGCCCTCGCGGGGCGGGATGGCCCCCCCGATCGACACGCGCTCGTTCATCAGCGTGGTGAGCGACACCCGCCAGCCCTCGCCCACGTCGCCCAGCCGCTCGGCGTCGGGGATGCGCACATCGGTCATGAAGACCTCGTTGAACTCGGCCTCCCCGGTCATCTGGCGCAATGGGCGCACGTCGACGCCGGGGCCGTGCATGTCGATCACGAAGTAGGTCATGCCCTTGTGCTTGGGGGCGTCGGGATCGGTGCGGGCGATCAGCATGCCCCAGCGAGCCAGGTGGGCCAGCGTGGTCCACACCTTCTGGCCGTTGACGATCCACTCGTCGCCGTCGCGCACCGCGCTGGTGGCCAACGACGCCACGTCGGACCCCGCCCCCGGCTCGCTGAACAGCTGGCACCAGATCTCCTGGCCGGTGAACAGGGGCCGGAGGTAGCGGGACCGCTGCTCGTCGCTGCCGTGGGCCACCAGGGTGGGCGCCCCCATGCCGTAGCCGATGGGGTTGCGGGCGTACGGGATCGGGGCCCGGGCCCCGATCCCGTACGCCCGCAACCCCATCGGCTACGGCATGG
>Ga0075017_100002057_pt1 | contig 12525 bp, 10 predicted proteins | sample AleBraG_ABR_2012_FD_71475 | JGI IMG/M metagenome (GOLD analysis project Ga0075017, IMG submission 71475) | Freshwater sediment microbial communities in response to fracking from Pennsylvania, USA - Alex Branch Run_MetaG_ABR_2012 | ecosystem: Environmental > Aquatic > Freshwater > Creek >...
GCATACCTACATCGTGTCGATGCTCAATGCACAAGTTAATCCGTACGTGTACGCGACGGCACTCATGGATTGGGCGTTCAAATACGGTGCTCGCGCGCGAGCCGTTGACACTCTGCTACCTACGGCGCGGTCCGGTCGAAGCGAACAAGCCTCCCGCGATCGCATCTCCGTTTTGCAGGCGGCACTCCCGCAGTCAGGCTTCGGCAGTGGTGCCGGGCCAGCGAGCCCGCGCTTTCCGTTGCCACTCGTCGTGCTGTGGGGCCTCGGAACCCTTGTCGCGATTGGCTTTTTGGTGCGTCGACGGCGGCGCGAGACGAGCCCGATGGGAGACACGCAGCCGGCGTAGAGGCCGGAACGTGGCGGTCAAGCGCTGAGTTGGAACCTCGTCGTTCGCTGCCAGTGACCGTCGGGATCGGGTACATACAGTCCGAACTCTGCGACAGTAAAGGTCGCTTCAAACTCGGCCAACGCCTGCTGCGCGGCATCGAGCACGGCGTCAGGGACGAAGTGCGCGATGGTGACGTGCGGATGGTACGGAAACTCTGGTGTGTGCTTGAGCGGGCCACCATTGACGTCCGCCGCCAAGGTCGTGAGCTCGGCGGTTCCCTGTACCACCTGAACAAACGCGGTAGGCGTCGTCGGCCTAAACGTGTCCGTCCCTTTCAGCTGTACGTCAAAAGGTTCGTGTCGTGACGCGACGTCGGCTAAATGCGTGGCGACGTCCGCAAATAGCTCTCGCGTCACTTCAAGTGGCGGCAGCAGCGTGATGTGGGGTTCGACGAGTGGCGCGATCGGATCCTTAAGTTCGCGGCGCCATCGGTCGATTTCGTTGGCGAAAGGTTCCGGCACAGAGATGAGCACACCAAGGAGGCGTCGCTGTTCCGGGTCTGATGTGTTCATGTCTTAGGCATCGAGAGCGGGAACGAATCCAATGCGCTCATAGGTCTGTGCGACAGTGTCAGCGGCAACTGCCCGAGCCTTTGCGGCACCTACGGCCATGAGTCGCGCCAACTCCGACGGATCGGCCAAGTACTCATTGGTCCGAGTCTGCATCGGTTCGATGAGCAAAGTAACGACTGCGTCAGCAACGTCAGATTTGAGATCGCCGTAGCCCTTGCCCTCGTAGTCGTTAGCTACAGCGGCAGGTTCGCGCTGCGTGAGAGCGGCCACGATGGACAACAGATTCGAGACCCCTGGCTTTTCGACTGGGTCGTAGCGGATGTCGCGTCCTGAGTCGGTAACCGCCGACTTGATGCGCTTTGCCGAAACCTTCGGGTCGTCGAGCAGGAAAATCGCGCCGGTCGGCAGCGACTTGCTCATCTTCGCTGACGGATCTTGCAAGTCGAGGATTTTCGCGGTGTCTTTCACGATGTAGGGCTCAGGCACGACGAAGGTTTTGCCGAAGTTGCTGTTGAACCGCTGAGCTAAATCACGCGTGAGTTCAAGGTGTTGCCGCTGATCTTCGCCGACCGGCACGAAGTTGGCTTGGTACAGCAAGATGTCGGCTGCCTGCAAAATCGGGTAGGTGAAGAGCCCGACGGACGTCCGCTCGGAACCTTCGCGCGAGGACTTGTCCTTGAACTGCGTCATACGGGCGGCTTCACCGAAACCAGTGATGCAGCCCAAGACCCACTCCAACTGCACGTGCTCAGGCACGTGACTTTGCACGAAAACAGTCGCGCGATTCGGGTCAAGCCCACCTGCAAGAAGTTGCGCGAAAGATGTCAACGTTCGACGCCGCAACTCGCTCGGATCGTGTCCCATCGTGATCGCGTGGAGATCGACAACGCAGTAAAACGCATCAGACGTCTCTTGCAGGTCGACCCAATGCCGAATCGCGCCGAGCCAGTTGCCAACGTGAAACGAGTCTGCAGTTGGCTGAATGCCGGAAAGGACGCGAGGCAAGGAAGGGGTCGGCATGGCTCACATTCTGCCGTACTTCGGGTCGCCGCTGGCGTCCGGGCGGGCCAATCCGCTCGGACGCGACGTGCGGACGAGGGACGTCCGACCGAAGTCAGCCGCGAAGTGCCGAAGCGAAGATCCCTGGAATTGCGCTGGCTTTCCCAGTGGCGAGGAACGTGACGAGTCGCGAACCAGTTGTTCGCGCGGTTTTGTTGGTGATGAAGAACGGTGGCTTGGGAGAAAGCGTCAACTCGCCCTTGACCAGAGCGCGTGGCGACGGACGAAACGCCATCGAAGCGACACCCTTCTCGACATCCTGGAGCAAAAATCCGTTGTGCACAAAGCCAATTCCGCTACCGATGTCTTCGATCGTGTGGCCTGGGTAAGCGCCCCAAGGGGTGTAACCAAGCAAGAAATTGACACCACACCAAACGTTGACGCCGATCGATCCGTACCGAAGATCGCTGATGGCAGTGGCGAAAGCCGCCGCATTTTCCTTCCGCGTCTTAGGGTCGATGATGAGCGTCGCACCGAGAGTTCCCGGAAGACTGTCGTTGGCGAAGGCCACTGCGTTGGCGAGAAACTCCGCGACGCTGGAACCTGGAAGCCGGACGACACCCATCGCTCCGGCGAAGACTTCGTCGCGCAAAATGCTGTGCCCGCTCGCAGGATCGACGTCCGGAATGAGAACGCGCGTCTTGTCTTTGCTCAGAACCTCGACGGTCGTTTCGTCGCTCATCGCCTTCGCGGTCTTCTCGTCCGAGCGCGGGTAGTACATCGGGCGGGGCTCGACTTCGCGGAGCACCGCTCGGATTTCGTCGAGCAGTCTGTCGGCGAGCGACCACGACTCGGGCAGCACGATCACCTGCGTGGCGATGCAGTTGTGCCCGCAGTTATTGAGTTTGCTGGATGCGATGTGTTCGGCTTGGTAGCGAATGTCGGCGTCACTCCACTCGCCCGGCGCAACGATGACGGGACTGATTCCGCCAAGTTCGCTCGTCATGGGTTTCGTCAACAACGGCGTGTGGTTAGCCCTGCGGGTATCGGCCTGGCCGTCCGCGCCCCACACGATGGCATCGTGTGTCTGCGCTGAGCCAGTCATGTGAACCGAATCGATTTTGTCGTTGTACACCAGATAGCTACCGACGTCGGCCCCGCCGTAAATGAAACGAATCCACCCACGCTGGATGTATTCGTCAAAGATGCTTTCGTAGAACGGCCCGAGGTAGTCATTGACCGGGTTCATCTTGACGGCGACGACACTGCCTTCGGAGTACAGCATGTGCAGGATGTCGAGTGTCGTGATCGATCCGACATTGCCAGCGCCAAGGACGAGTGCTACTCCGGGATCGCGGTAGGCGGCGCCGCGATACATCTTGGCCGCATCGTTGCGAGCCTGCTCGGGAGTTACACCAGGACGCAGCCAGACTTCAGCGTGGTAGCCGCTGAATAGCAACTGGTCGTACGCGGTAACCGGGAAGACGTCGACGACTGTCTGACCGTCCGGACGAGTATGAACGGCGTTCGCATTGATGGCATCGCGTCCAGCGGCGATCCGGTGAAGTACTTCGAGGTGCGCGTTGACACCCTGCAAGAAAGCCCACGGGCCAGTGAGCCAGTCTTCTGCGACCCACGTGGAGTCCGGGCTCAAGCCCTTGGCGTGCGCGGCAGTAGCGACCATCCGGGGCGCCGCCGCCAGGATCTTAGGTCGCAGACCTTCGAGGAGTGCGATCTTGTCGGCCAAAGGCAGCGCTACCCAGGAAGCGGCGTTGGCATGCAGGTCGTCAAGGGCACTCTCGATGTGGTCAATGTCGAGCGAAGTCGCCTCAGTCGTCATGCGGCATCCCGAATCGTCCAGAGGTCGTACGTTCGACCTCACGAATAGCAGCCTAGAACTGGCTGCTCCTGCGACGGTAAGTGACGCAACGGCCTAAGACAACACCGGGGGTTAACTCGCCGGGCTCCCACCGAGGTCTGAGCTGATGTCGTCGCCAGACAAGCCCTCGCCGGTATGCACGATGTCCGGTTGTTCGAGCGGGACGACTCGGATGCGGGAGGCGCGCCGACCGTCGAGTTCTGTGACTTCCAGCAGCAAGTTCGCGACCTCTACCGAGTCGCCGACGTCTGGCAACCGTCCGAGGCGACTGATGACGTAGCCGGCGACGGTGTCGTAAGGACCCTCGGGGAGTTCGACGCCGACATCGTCTTCGAAGTCCTCGAGGTTGAGAAGTCCGTCAACGCTGAACTCACCCGTCGGGCCGCTCACCGTGTCGGTAGCGCGCGGACTTGGATCGTCGGCAATGCCGCCAACGAGTTCCTCGACCAAATCTTCGAGCGTGATGATGCCGGCGGTACCGCCATACTCATCAGCGACAACCGCGATGTGTGCCCCTTCGCGACGCAGTTGTTCGAGCGCGCTGAGAACGATGAGCGAACCTGGCAACACGGGCAGCGGACGGACGATGTCTCCGAGCCGCGCCGTCGGCCGAACAAGTTGTGCTGCGAGAATGTCGCGGACGTGCACGTAGCCGATGACATTGTCGGCCGTCGCTTTCATCACCGGATAACGCGAATGGTGCATGCGCGCTGCGAAGCGAGCCGCTGATGACACTGCCATCTGGTAGTCCAAGAACTCGGTTTCAGTTCGCGGCACCATGACCTCACGCAAGGTACGGTCACCGACATCGAACACGTCGTCGATGACGGCACGGACTTCATCGGTGAGTTCGTCATGCGTGGCAACGAGTCCGCGCAGTTCTTCGCTGCTGATGTCCTCTCGTGCTGCTCGCGGGTCACCGCCAAGCAGCCGCACAACACCGTTGGTCGATACCGACAAGAGCCAGATGAAAGGGCTCATGATGCGACTCAACCAATCGACGGGGCGGACGACGACCATGGAAATCCGTTCGGCCCGCTGCATCGCCAGTCGCTTTGGGACCAACTCGCCGAGGACGAGTGAGAAATAGGCGGTGATGAGAGTGACACCAAAGAATGCCACCGTTTTGGCCCAGCCAACCGACAGTGGTGGTGAGAGATGTGGCGCAATCTTCGGCGCAATCGTCGAGGCACCGAAAGCGGCGGAGATGAAGCCAGCCAGCGTTACACCAACCTGCACGGCTGCGAGGAACTTGTTGGGGTTGGCCTCAAGCCGCGCCAAGAGTTGGCCGCGTCGCCCACCCGTCCGCGCTAGTCGCTCAACTTGGGCAGACCGCAGCGTGACAAGTGACATCTCAGCGGCGGCAAAGAAGCCGCCGAGCAAGATGATGAAGAAGATGACGACGACTTCGACCCAAATGCCGGACATCGCCGCTGCCCTCCGTGGCTAGGCCTCCGTTACGTGCAAGTTCAGCCTAGAGCGCCAGGGCCTAGAAGATGCTGAAGTAGCCCAGCGCCACGATGCAGGCCGTGATGAGCACGATCGCGACGATGTACGCGCTCGACGACCAACGTCCGGCGGCGTACTCACCCATAAGCCCACGATCTCGTGAGATGCCGTACATGAAGCCGAGCAACGGAAGGAGTAGTACGGCGTTGAAAACCTGCGTGAGAACGAGGATCGGCACGAGAGGCGCACCGGGAATGAGCACGAACGCCATACCCACGATCGTGACAAGTGCAAAGGTTCCGTAGAACAAAGGCGCTTCACGGACCCCGTCGTCGAGGGCCGCCGGACTGCCGGTGAGATCACTGATGGCGTACGCGGTCGAAAGCGGCAAGATCGAGGCAGCGAGCAGTGCAGCTCCGATAAGCCCGACGGCAAATAGTTCGGTTGCGAGGTGACCGGCCAGCGGTTCCAAGGCCTTCGCAGCGACGGCTGCGTCGTTGATGGTTATGTGGTGGACGTGAAGCGTGGCGGCGCAGGCAATGACGACGAAGAAGCCAATGACACCGGTAAGTAGTGCACCGGTGACAACGTCGAAGCGAAGGTAGTTGAGGTCTTTGGTCGTCAGTCGCTTGTCAACGACATAGGACTGGATGAATGACAGTCCCCACGGCGCCAACGTCGTTCCGAGTGTTGCCGCAGCGATGACCATCGCCTGCTTCGTCAACGGCATCGTCGGAACGACAAGTCCCTTGCTTGCCGCGAGCCAGTCAGGGTGCGCCAAAAACCCAGCGAAGATGTAGCAAATGAACACGGCCGAGAGGCCCAGCAGCACTCGCTCGACGCCTCGGAAGCCTCCACGCAAAACCAGAATCGACACGAGCAGGCCAGCAGCGGGAACCGAGATGTAGCGGCTGACACCAAACAACTCGAATCCGGCGGCGATGCCGGCGAATTCGGCGGCGGTCGTTCCAACATTGGCAAGGAGCAGAGCGACCGTGCCAAGTGCTGCGGACCTAGCTCCGTACTTTTGGCGAATGAGTCCGACGAGCCCCTGCCCGGTGACGACACCAATGCGGGCACCGAGCGCTTGGAACAAAACCAAGGCGACGGTCGAAACCAACAACACCCAGAGAAGTTGGTAGCCAAACTCAGCACCCTGAACCGAGTACGTCGTGATGCCAGCTGGATCGTCATCAGACAGACCAGCGATAAGGCCTGGGCCGAGTACGGCAAACAGAGCCAAGAAGCGGAAGCGGTTAAAGCCCCGCACTGCATGGACCCGCTCGTCCGGGGGCGCGGTCGTCGGTGTGTTCATGTTCAAGACCCCAGACGTGGCGCTTGCCAAGGCCAGCGACGCGACGATCGCGATTCCACCAATGCGTCGACAATGTCGTCTGCCTGGATTCGGCCGAGCGGCCTGCCCGACTCATCGACAACGAGAAGTGATGAGCCGCGATTGGCGATGAGTTGCTCGACAACCTCTTCGAGGTCGGCGTCCGGAAAGACCGTGCCAGGCGTTGGTGGGCCGATGATGTCGCGAATGAGTTTGTCCGGCGCAGCAGCCATGAGGTCAATGAGTGGCACGTCATCGACAAGCCGACCATGCGAGTCGACGACAACAAGGCCGTGTACTTCGTCGTTCTCACGTTGTGCAATGGCCTTGTCGCGGGCCTGCTGCACAGTCTCGTCCATCGACAACTTCACGAGGCGTGACGTCATGATGCCGCCAGCAACACCCTCGTCATACTCCAACAACTGAGTGAGGTCTTCAGCTTGCGCACTTGGCAACACCGCAAGAATCGAGTCTCGATCATCTTCCGGCAAGTCGCGCAAAGCGTCCGCCGCCTCGTCGGGCTCCATGTGCGTGATGAGTTGCGCCGCGCGCTCAACCGGAACGTCGCGGAGAACTTCGCCGAGTTCTTCCGGCTCCATCTCTTCCAGGACGTCGGCTGCTTCTTCGGGATTCAGCAGCGAGATCAATTGCTGACGCTCAGGTCGTGCAAGGTCCTCAACGAGGTCTGCGAGTTCGGCCGGACGGAGTCGTTGCAAACCGCGGTTGGGTTGCCGCAAGCGCAGTGGCTCGCCAGGCAACCCGAACGACTGGATGCTCGACCAGTCGACGACCTTCTCTGGCGTGGGCATGGTCTTCGCTGAAGCGGGCAACACGCGCCGCAAGAACGACACGAAGGATGTGTCGACGCCTACAAGCGCGTAACTGCGTCCGACTCGTGCGACGTAGAGATCGGCGGCCCGCACGACACGAGCACCGTCAACGTCAAGCAGTTGGTGGTCGAGCAGGTCCTTCAACACTAGCCATTCGCCTTCACGCCGAGCGAAGTCGCGCAAGTCGAATTTCGTGGCGTTCAATGCAACGTGTGTGCGCGCAATTTCGGCGATCTCCATGTCGTGAACAAACGCCCGACGCGAGCCGACCCGAACGATGATGCCGGTCAGTTGCGGATAAACCCCATGATCCCAGCGAACGACGAAGTCAATAAGTCGTCCGACGTCTTGGCCGCCGGAGTTTTTGACCGGACGACCGACTAATCCAGCAGCTGAAAAGAGCTGCCCGGCGAGCGCACGCCTGGCTGCGACACCACGACTGTTACGCACCGAGCGAGCAGTTGGCCGACGCCATGCCGCGGTGCGTGCCATAACTCACCTTCCATCGGCGTCAGTCCTCGCTTCGTCTCGTCCTCCCCCGAGGATACCCGGCGCGTGCATGCTCCCTTGCCAACCTTGATGCTCCTCGCTTTGTCTAGTCGGTGCCTAGGTTTGCGAGTGTTAGATGTCACCGACATCAAATGTTCATGACGGCGTCGGCGCATTGGCTCGGCGCCGCCGACCGGCGGTGGGTTGCGTCGGCACTGAGTCCGCTGACATCGGGGTGGGAGCCGGCAACTTAGGCAGCGCCAGGGTGGCGAGTAGGCCGAGGAAGATGATGCCGGCGGCAGCGGCCGTGGTTACCTTGCTCGCTTGCACCATTGCCGTCGCGGCAGCCGCACCAGCCTGTGTTGTGGTGGGGTTGGACCGAATCGCAGGAATGGCCGAACCGGCTGACTGCTTGACTGCCGCCACGATGTGCGGCTGGACGGCCGCCGGAACCGACGTTGCTTGCAGATTCTTTGCAGTGGCAGTGCCGAGCGTTGTGATGAGGAGCGTGCCAAGGATGGCGACCCCCAATGCTGATCCCAACTGACGGAACGTGCTTTGCAACCCCGAGGCTTGGCCCGACTCAGACACCGGGATCTCGGCAAGAATGACGCTGGTCAATTGGGCAGTAGCCATGCCAACGCCGATGCCATACAGGAACAACCACCCAGCGATGATCCACCCGCTGATCGTTGCCGACATCATGACGGCGAATCCGGCAACGGCGACGGCTTCGATGCCCAGGCCGAGGCGGACGACCGTCCGCCCGCCGAATCGGTGAGTGAGTCGCGGCGTCAACGCCGACACAAAGAAGGTGCCGGCAGCAAGCGACACAATGAGCCATCCGGTTCCAAGCGCAGAGAAGCCAAGTGCATTCTGCAGCAGCAGCGGCAACGTGAAGAGCAAACCGAACTCGCCGAGCGCGACAACCAAGGCCGCAATCGATCCGTATCGGAACGACCGAACACCAAGCAAGCTCAGGTCAACCAACACGACGCTGCCATCCCGGGCGCGCCTGCGCTGCGTCCACACGAATACAGCCAGCAGGGATGCGCCCAGGGCCATCGCAAAGGGAACTGGCGAGATGGCACCTGATGCTTGACGCCACCAGCCGTAGTGCTGGCCTTCGATGAGCGCAAAGACAATGAGGCCTAGTCCGGTAGCTGACAAGAAGACGCCTAAGTAGTCCAATCCGGGACGAACGTTCTCGTCGCGAGTTTCGGGAACGAAGGCCACGATTCCCGCGATAACAAGGAGTCCGACTGGGACGTTGATGAGGAACGCCCAGCGCCAGCTGTAGTCGGTCGTTAGCCAACCGCCGACAAGTGGTCCGAGCGCCGCCATGCCGCCGATGGTCGAGCCCCACACCGCGAACGCGACTGCTCGCTCGCGTCCAGTGAAGACGGCGTTCAAGGTCGACAACGTTGCCGGCAAGATCATCGCTGCGCCGATGCCTTGCACTAGCCGTGCAGCGATGAGCAGCGTGCCGTCTGTCGCTGCCCCAGCGGCCACGCTGCCGCCGATGAACACGATCATGCCGATGAGGAAAAGCTTGCGGCGACCCTTGAGATCGCCGATCCGTCCGACAGTCAGGAGCAACGCCGCGAAGACGAGCGCGTAGACCGCGTTCATCCATTCGGCTTGGGTCGATGAGAGGTGCAGATCGCGGATGATGACCGGCAGCGCCACGTTGACCACGGTGGCGTCCATGATGATCAGGGAGACTCCTAGGGCCACGGCCGCCAGTGCCCACCAACGGCGGATGGACGGAGCAGCGGCGGCTTGCAGGTTTTTATCGACACTCATGTCAGTATCATATCGACAGTAGTGTCGGGAAGATAGTGGGTGCCCGCGTCAACCTTGGTGAGGCGCACCACAAGTTCATATCGCAACACAAGTTGCGTTATCGGTTGGCTGCCGTCTATGGTTAACGCAACATCAGTTGCGATAGGAGAGAGACCATGGCCGCGAACGCCACCACAACAACAACGACGCGTCACGCGTTTGCGATCGACGTGACTGCGACTACTCAGATCGACGGCCCCGCCCAAGCGGTCTGGGACGTCTTGGCCGACACCGAGCGCTACAGCGAGTGGAATCCGTTCATTACCCGCTTTGACGGGCAACTCAACGCTGGCCAGCGGATTGCCGTGCAACTCCAGTTGCCAGACCGGCCGGTCCAACGCATGCAGCCAACGCTGCAGGACGTCACGCCCGGTGCATCCTTCAGTTGGCTTGGCCACGTCGGCATCGCCGGAATTCTGGACGGGCGCCACCATTTCGAGGTTCTTCCGACGAGCGATACAACCTGCACGCTGGTGCAGTCCGAGAGACTGTCAGGACTGCTCCTTCCAGCCTTCCGCGCAATGCTGCTCGACAAGACACCTAAGGCGTTTGAATTGATGAACGAGGCCCTCCGAGCCAGGGTTGAACATGCCAACTGAACCCAGCCACTCACGCGGACCCGTCGTCAAAGCGCGCGTACTCGACGCCACACTGCGTCTCATTGCCGAGCGCGGTTACGCATTTAGCGTCGAGGAAGTTGCCACCATGGCTGGGGTACACAAGACGACGATCTACCGGAGTTGGCCAACAAAGAGCGGCCTAGTCGCTGCCGCGGTTGACAGGTTGGCCGACATCGAGGTGCCGGTCGCGCGGACGGGCGATCCGGTCGCCGACCTCGTTGCACTGGCGATGCAAGTGGCGCGCTCGCTGCATAACAAGGCCGGACGACAGGCTCTTCGTGCCGTTGCGACGGCGGCTGGCGACGATGAAGACGTTGTGCCGACCGCACGCCGGTTTCTTACGGGCAGATACGAACTTGCCGAAAGCCTGGTGCGCGACGCCAAGTCCGCAGGCCTCATAAGGCCAAACGTCAACGCGACACTGCTGTGGGAGTCGATCGTCAATCCGCTGCACATGCGAGCCATCCTTGGCGCGCCCGCCGACGCCAACACAGCGCACGACCTTGCCATGCAAGTTCTTGAAGGCACGCTGGTTGCTGCACGAGACGACGATCGAGACGAACAAACTAAGCGCGTCAAGAGAAAGACGACGGGCTAAGACTTGCTGGGCGATCGCCGCGGTCGCGATTCGTCGAACTGCACGACGAGTGGCGCATGGTCGCTCCAACGTTGGGCGTATGAGTCAGCGCGCGCAACGGTTGCCGATCGAGCCCGTTTGGCAAGTTCCGGCGTCGCGATCTGAAAATCGATACGCCAGCCAGCATCCGTGTCGAAGGCCTGCCCACGCCACGACCACCACGTGTAAGGACCTGGACCGGCCCCACCGAATTCACGTCCGAGATCAACGAGCGCCAGTCGACCAAACCAACGCTCAAGCACGGCCCGCTCTTCTGGCAGGAAGCCCGCCTTCTTGAGATTGCCCTTCCAGTTCTTGATGTCGACTTCGCGATGCGCAACGTTGAGGTCGCCGGTGAGCACGGCGCCTTGGCCGGTGTCAGCCTCGTGCTTAATGAGCGCCTTCATGCGCTTTTCGATGGCAGCCAAGAAGCGCATCTTCTCCTGCTGACGGGATTCATCGTCGGCGTCACCGGTGTGAACGTAGGTCGAGATGACCGTCATTGGTCCATTCTTCGTGGCAACGTCGGCTTCGACCCATCGTCCGGTCGACGCGAACTCTTTCGCCGGAAGATCAATGCGAGAGGCCAGAATCGGCAGGCGCGAGACGACAGCAACGCCCGCCCGCCCTTTGAGCGCGGCTTCGGCGTACGCGACGTTGAGATGGCCGAGGCCAGCCGCCACGAGAGCGTCATCTAGTTGCTCGCGCGTCGACCGAACCTCTTGGAGCGCCCACACGTCGGTGTCACTTGCTGCCAACCAGTCCAGACCACCGCGACGTAGCGCGGCGCGGATGCCGTTGACGTTCGCGGTCACAACAGAAACCACTAATCGCACACCTTTCGTAACGCGAACCCCCGGTCGCCGCCAAAGCGGACGGACCGGGGGTCGGTAGTACCGGGAACCACTACGGCGTTAGCTGACGAGACCAGCCGAGATACGCGTGCTGAGGTTCTCGTTGATGGCTGCTAAGAAATCTTCGGTCGTGAGATACGGCTGCTCGTCGCTGATAAGAAGCGCCAAGTCTTTGGTCATCTTGCCGCTTTCGACAGTCTGAATGCAGACCTGCTCGAGCGCGTGCGCAAATGCCGACACCTCAGGGGTGCCATCAAATCGTCCGCGGTAGTCGAGCCCGCGCGTCCAGGCGAAGATCGACGCGATGGGGTTGGTGGACGTCGGCTTGCCCTGCTGGTGCATGCGGTAGTGACGCGTCACCGTGCCGTGCGCGGCCTCGGCTTCGACGGTCTTGCCATCGGGAGTGAGCAGCACGCTGGTCATGAGGCCAAGAGATCCGAAGCCTTGCGCGACAGTGTCGCTCTGCACGTCACCGTCGTAGTTCTTCGTGGCCCAGACGTAACCGCCTTCCCACTTCAACGCACTCGCGACCATGTCGTCAATAAGTCGATGCTCGTACGTCAACCCAGCGGCCTTGAACCGGTCGGCGAACTCGGCGTCGAAGACCTCTTGGAACAGGTCCTTGAACCGACCGTCGTACGCCTTGAGGATCGTGTTCTTCGTTGAGAGATAGACGGGGTAGTTGCGATCGAGCCCGTAGATGAATGACGC
>Ga0075017_100002058_pt1 | contig 12523 bp, 15 predicted proteins | sample AleBraG_ABR_2012_FD_71475 | JGI IMG/M metagenome (GOLD analysis project Ga0075017, IMG submission 71475) | Freshwater sediment microbial communities in response to fracking from Pennsylvania, USA - Alex Branch Run_MetaG_ABR_2012 | ecosystem: Environmental > Aquatic > Freshwater > Creek >...
AAACCATCCTGCTCACCACCCACTATCTGCAGGAGGCCGATGCCCTCGCCGACCGCGTTGCGGTCATCCATCAAGGCGAAATCATCGCGCAGGGCACTCCGTCCGAGATCAAGGCCAGCACCAGTGGCAAAAAGATCCGCTGCATCACCAAGCTGAGTGTCAGCGAGCTGCGCCAGATTCCGGGCGTGAAGGAAGTGAAGGAAGATCGCGAGGCAGTCGAAATCCAGGCAGCCGAGGCCGAACCCATTCTCCGCGCGCTTTTCGCGCGGGACGCAAACGTCTCCGGCCTGGAAGTCACCAGCGCCGGACTGGAAGAAGCGTTCCTGGCGTTGACGAAAGACAACTCCAAAGACGAAAGCGCAGCTTAACCGAAATCGTTCGAACAAATTGCAGCACCTGGAGGAACAGCGATGAGCACAGCGGCAATCACCTTGACCAATCGACGAATCGAGCGCACGCCCAGCCACACTGCGACCATCTATTGGAAGGAAGCCAAGTATGAATTCCTGAAGAACCTGCGCGTCCGCATGTACACCGCGTCGGTGCTCAGCTTCCCCATCATGTTCTATGTTCTCTTCGGGCTTGTGCTGAATTCGCACGAAGCGCTTGCCGGCGTACGCGTGCCTACGTACATGATCGCTACCTACGGCACATTCGGAGTGATGGGCGCCTCGCTGTTCGGAACCGGCGCCGGTCTCGCCTCCGACCGCGGCCTGGGATGGCTCGAGGTGAAACGCGCGAGCCCGATGCCGCCCTTCGCGTACTTCGTCGCCAAGATCGTGACCGCCATGATCTTCAGTTCGACCATTGTGCTCGTCTTGTTCGCCCTCGGCTATGCCTTTGGTGGAGTGCGCATGAGCGCTGCCGAATTTGCCTCGCTGTTTGGCACACTGGTTGCCGGCTCCTTACCCTTCTCGGCGATGGGCCTGGCCCTCGGATATTTCACCGGCCCCAACTCGGCGCCCTCGACGATCAATCTGATTTACTTGCCCATGTCGTTCTGCAGCGGACTCTGGTTTCCATTTATGTTCCTGCCGAAATTCGTGCAGCATATCGCGCTCGCAATGCCGCCGTATCACCTGGCGCAATTGGCGTTAGGCGTAGTCGGAGCAGGGGCGCACACTTCCAATATCGCCCACTGGGAAGTGCTGGGTGCGTTCACCATGATCTGCGTCGGCGTCGCCCGCATCGGCTTCCAGCGCGATCAGGCAAAAATGTACGGCTAATTTTCGAGGGATGGTGGGGAGGGCGCACGCTTTATGCCGCGCCGCTGCAAGCCGACCGGATGACGGGCTTTAGCCCCTGAGGGAGCAAGTATGAGCGCGAATGCTAAAAAGTCGATGACCGGAACCATGGCCCTCATCCTGCTCGGCCTGCTCACCTTGATCGCAGGTGGAAAATGGCTGGTAGTGCTGATTCCAGCCGCGATGCTGATCTGGTACGGAGCCAAGCCCGCTATACGCAGTGGCCGGAATTGACTGAAGGGGTGACAATAGAGATATGCCACCGATCTCTCTCGAACGAGACGTGACCTGCAGAAATGGCGCTCCCTTCTGGAAGGTGAAGCCGTGGCGCTCGATCTTCCACGATCGCGAGCATGGCTGGAGCCCTCTGCTCTGGGTTCTCTACCTCGGTTTCTTTTTCATCCAACCGATCTACGATCACGTCAGCCTGAAACTCTGGCTCCTTGACGGGCTGGGGGCCGGGGTGTTTCTGCTCCTCTATTTCGGTCTCTTTTTCCTGGAGAATCCCAGGTCTCAGGCGCACGTCGCCGGGATGATGCTACTCGGCATTGCGTACCAGCCCATCAACAACGGCGCGTGTACGTTCTTCATCTTCGCCGCGGCGATGCTCCCGTTTTGCGTCGAAACTCAGTTAGCCGCCGTCATCGGCTTGGGTGTGATCGGAGCCATCGGGGCCATTGAAGGATTGTGGCTGCACGTCAGCGGCTGGACGATGTTCTACTCGGCGCTATTCCCCATCATCATCGGTGCCGGAAACACGTTCTTCGCCGAGCGCAATCGTGTGAACCGCAAGCTGCGCAAGGCCAATGAAGAAATTGAGCACCTGGCCAAAGTAGCCGAGCGCGAGCGCATCGCGCGTGATCTGCACGATGTTCTCGGACACACTCTGTCTGTGATCACGCTGAAATCGGAACTCGCCGGCAAACTGATCGACCGCGACCCGCAACGTGCGGGAAAAGAAATCCGTGAAGTAGAAGAGATTTCCCGCCAGGCTCTCTCCGATGTGCGCGACGCCATCCGCGGGTACCGCAGTAAAGGACTGGCCGCAGAACTGGCTCAGGCGAAATCGACTCTGGAAACCGCCGGCGTGATCGTGCAATGTGACGCCGCCACTACCGTGCAACTACCCGCCATGCAGGAGAGCGTACTCTCGCTGGCCGTCCGCGAAGGTGTGACCAACGTCGTTCGACATGCGCGCGCCAGCAACTGCCGCTTGCGGATCGAGCAATTCAATGGCACCTGCCGCCTGGAAATTCACGACGATGGGCAGGGTTTTGCTTCGATGGAAGGAAATGGCCTGCGCGGCATGCGCGAGCGCGTCGAAATGCTGGGCGGAACTCTTGAACGCAACAATCAATCTGGCACAACCCTGGTCATCACCCTGCCCACCAAAGACGTCGCAGTGAAAGAGAGCCGGCAAAATTGAACCCCCTGGCGAAAGAGAGCGCGCGCGAAAATTCGAAAGAGGGCCGCAAAACGATTCGCGTCGTCCTCGCCGAAGATCAGGGTATGGTCCTAGGCGCGCTCGCTGCGCTTCTCGAAATCGAAGGCGACATCTCTGTCGTCGGGCAAGCGCGCAATGGCAAAGAAGCTCTCGAAGCCGTGCTCGCGCACAAGCCGGACGTCTTCATCACCGACATCGAAATGCCGCACATGAGCGGCCTCGACGTGGCCGCGGAATTGAAGCGGCGCCGCACCGGAACGCGAGTGGTCATCGTCACCACGTTCGCGCGCGCCGGATATTTGCGCCGGGCCCTCGAAGCCGGAGCCTCAGGCTACTTGCTCAAAGACATGCGCGCCGAAGAGCTTGCCGACGCGGTCCGCCGTGTGCATCAAGGCCTGCGCGTCATCCATCCCGAACTCGCCACAGAGGCCTGGGCCGAAATGGATCCCCTCACCGACCGCGAGCGCCAGGTGCTGCGCCTCGCCGGTGAAGGCATGGCCAGTGGCGACATCGCCAGCGAACTCGGCCTCTCCGACGGCACCGTACGCAACTATCTCTCCGAAGCCATCAGCAAACTGGGGGCAGGCAACCGCATCGAAGCCGCCAGAATCGCGAGAACGAAGGGATGGTTGTAGAAAACAGTCCTACTTCACCTTCGCCCAATACACCGCGTACACCACAATCCAGAAAACCGCGTGCAGGGCGGGAGCCACGGAAGTGCGCCGTAGTCTTCTCAGAAGCATCCCCGCCCCGGCGAAACCCACCCACACGACGATGAGCCGCCACACGCGAGCGGGAATCGTAATCAGCAAAAAGGCTCCTAACTTGACGTGCTCCGGCGCCTCAACCGCATACACCTTGTACGGGATCCCGCGGGCCGGTCCCTTACTGGCGGCCCACACGCCGAACTCCCGGAAATCGTGCTCGGCGCGCTCAAACATGGCCGGAGTTACCAGTGGTACGTGAGCTACCGCATTGCGAGCTGCAGGTCCCCGAGCAGCCCAGGAAAACATGGCGGCCCCTGCAAGCAACGCACCCGCGACGATTGCGGTCAAATGGATCAGCGCGCGCCGCGGACGAAACATCGCCGCCAGCGAGAGTGGTACATCGGGCAGAATGAAGAACAGCGTGCCCTCGGCGAAGCCCCAGACTAGAGCCAGCACGACGCCGGGCCAACCTGTCAGCCAGTGGGCCCAGGGTGGCAGGCGTTCGCTTTGCCCGGCGGAAATTTCGAACTGCCTCAGCGGGTGCGACTCCTGGCCGAGAAGTAGATCAGACTTCCGAGAAATGCGATGGGAGAAACCCACATTGCAACGCCGCGGGCCCTGACCGATTCCATCCCCAATTCCGGGTGCGTTGTGAAAAGGCCCCAGGCCAGAACGTAGGCCGAGAGTCCTCCAACTACACCCACGATGACGCTGAGCATGAGAGTGCGCTTGAAGGTCATGAACGGAGTCCGCAGTTCTCAAGGCGATGCCTGCCGCCGATTTCCATTGTCGCCGAGACCACTTAGTAGCACAATTCCTCCGTTTGAACAATCCGTTTGAACAATCAGAGATGAGTTCGCCACAGATCATTCCGCAGGGCGCACCGCCGCGGCGGCCGCTGAAGACGCGACAACGCGCCTGGGCGCAGGGTCTGGCCCGGGCGCTGACGCGCGCCGGCGTGGCGCCGAATGCCATCTCACTGGCCAGCCTCGCATTTGCCGCAGGCGCCGGAATCTGCCTTGCGTGGACGCCGCACTCCGCAGGACTCACTCGCCCGGTGCTCTTCCTTGCGGCGGCCGCATGCATTCAACTTCGCCTGCTATGCAACATGCTGGATGGGCTGGTTGCCATCGAAGGCGGCCGAAAAACGGTCTACGGAGAGATTTTCAACGACATGCCGGACCGTTTTGCTGATGTCGTGATCCTGGTAGGCGCGGGGTACTCCATCGCCAGCTTCAGTTGGGGACGCGAACTCGGCTGGCTGGCCGCGGTGCTCGCTGTGATGACGGCCTATATCCGTTTGCTCGGCGGTTCAATGGGAGTGCCGCAACATTTTCTCGGTCCCATGGCCAAGCCGCATCGCATGGCGCTGCTGACTGCGGCTTGCCTGTTCTCAATGTTTGAGCGCTACTTTGGGCTGAGCGGGCAGACTATGGCGGTGGCCCTGGGTCTCATGGTCGTGGGCATGCTCGTGACTTGCGCCCGCCGCACCCTGCGGATCGTCGCGGACCTGAAGCAACGATGAAGGCGCATCCTATAGCGGGAATCATCGCGGCGGCGGCGCGTCTGATCAGCGGCGTGCAGGTGCGATGGCTGGATTCGGAGCCCGATCCGCGGCAAGCCGTCTACTTTGCCAACCACTCCAGCCACTTGGATTTTGTTGTGCTTTGGGCGTCGTTGCCGGCCGATGTCCGTTGCGTGACCCGGCCGGTCGCGGCGCAGGATTATTGGAATCGAGGGCTTCGACGGGCGCTCGCCGTCAATGTGTTTCGTGCCGTTTTAGTGGCGAGGCATGCGAAGAAAACCGAGGAAGTCCACGATGAACGGCCTGCGTCCGGCGATCCCCGGCTGGCCATCGATCACATGCTCGATGCCATGGGAGACGCCGAGTCGCTGATTCTGTTTCCTGAGGGCACGCGCGGCACCGGGGAAGAAGTGGCTGCGTTCAAGAGCGGGCTCTACTACCTGTGCCAGCGGCGGCCTGGGCTGCGTCTGATCCCGGCCTATTTGAACAATCTGAATCGCATTCTTCCCAAGGGCGAGGTTCTGCCGGTACCGTTCATCAGCCGGCTGACGTTCGCTCCAGCGATCACGCTCGAAACGGGAGAGAGCAAACCCGCATTCCTGGCGCGAGCGCGGGAAGCGGTTTGCCGGTTGAAGGACATATGAAAAATCTCGATCCTCAATTGTTGTGGGCCCTCTGCGGAGTGCTGAGTTTGCTCGCCGTTTCCAGCCTGATCGGCTTCGCCATCAAGGTCACCGTCAAGAAACCTGAGGCGCAGGCGACGATCCGCAACCTCAACGCTCGCATCGCCGCATGGTGGGTGATGTGCGCCATCTTCGGCCTGACGCTCGTAATCGGCCAGGTCGGGTCGCTGATTCTGTTCGGGATGATGTCGCTGCTAGCCCTGCGCGAATACGTCACGTTGCTGCCGACCCGCCGCGCCGATCATCGCACGCTGTTCTGGTCGTTCTTCATCTTCACGCCGCTACAGTATTTTCTGATCGGCATTCACTGGTACGGCATGTTTGCGATTCTGATTCCGGTCTACGCATTTTTGTTCGTTCCGACGAGGCTGGCGATCGCCGGCGACACCGAATCGTTCCTGCAACGCGCCTCAACCATCCAATGGGGACTGATGGTCTGCATTTACTGCCTGAGTTACGCTCCCGCCCTGCTCATGCTGAAGATTCCGGGATACGCGCCGGATGCAAAGCTTCTGCTCTACCTCGTGCTGGTCGATCAGTTGAGCGACGTGCTGCAGTACGTTTGGGGAAAGCTGCTGGGCAAACATAAGATCGCCCCTGTCGTCAGCCCGAACAAAACGTGGGAAGGATTTATCGGTGGCGTGCTCACAGCCACGCTGATCGGCACCGCCTTGTGGTGGATGACGCCATTCCGCCCGTGGGTGGCGGCACTGGTTTCGCTGACCATTACTCTGATGGGTTTTGCCGGCGGCCTGACCATGTCGGCCATCAAGCGCGACCGAGGTGTAAAGGACTACGGCACATTGATCAAGGGTCACGGCGGAATCCTCGACCGTATGGACTCAATGTGTTTCGCCGCCCCGATCTTCTTTCACATCGTGCGGTATTTCTATGTGAGGTAGGTTCCGCTGAGCCCGCTAGACACTCGCTCCCATGCTCCGCAGTGCCGGTTCTTCCTTCGTATCGCACAAGCGCCGCACGAAGCTCAGCAGGAAGATCGCCGCCGCGCACGCGGCCAGCGCCGTAAGCCCGTGGTTGAGAGTCCTCATCGCTGCCTGACGGCTGGCTTCGGCTGGGGGCACGTCTTGATAGACCTGCACCCGTAAGCGTCCTTTCAGGGCAGGGAAAAGATAGACAGGGATCGATGTTCCGGGCGTCACCCGCTCGTCAAGTTCCGCTTCATTGCGGGGAACTGGTTGCAGATATGGTACCAGCGTCATCCATTCACGCTGGCCTTCGACCGTTCCCCTGGCGTACATGTCAGCCCCGCCTTTGGAATATTTCTGATAGTACACGCGCTCGACGACGAAATCGCTGCGGTGATAGGGCTGCCCCTCGTACCGGTGCCAGCGATCCCACGAATTCATGAACATCACAGTGCCGAACAACAGGATGCTCAGAAACGCGAACCCGCCGATTGCAATCAGAACCGTCAGAATTTGGTATGCAGCGGAATGCGGAATCGGCTTTTGCGGCGCAAGGCTTGGGGCTAGTTTTACGCGCGCGCTTATGGCGGTTCCGACCAGAATCATCACTCCCAAGATCACGATCATGATCTTGGGAAACTTGAAAATCAGCATGAACGTCGTGGCCAGCGTGAACTGAATCAGTGCGGCTACCCAGATCTTCGCGCCCGGCGACGTAACAATTTTCGTCCCGCACATGGGACACGTTCCCGCCGAGGTGTCCGTGAGATCCAATCCGCATTTCAGGCATTTCCGAGTGGACGCCATGCGGCCCGATTACATCATTCCCGCGCCACGGTAACAATTGACCGAGGTAACTGCTTAAGGAAGGCTGCCCTAGCTATCTCGCACGACACCAGCTTCCTGCTTCGCTCTGGTTCGGTAAGCCCAGGCCATGCGCGGCGTGTTGTGGGCGATGCCGATGTGTCCCTGCGGATCGAGCACGATGATGCCACCGTGTCCGTTGACCCGCTGCTTGAGATAGTTCATCGCCTCTTGCGCTGCCCACTCCGGCAGATTTCCGGCGGCGATGCGGTCGACGCTCCACTTGGCAAGAACCAGCTTCATGATCGGCTCTCCCCATCCCGTAGTCGAAGCCGCAGCGCTGAGGTTGTCGGCGTAGCAACCGCATCCGATCAGGGACGAATCGCCAAGACGCCCGGGAGCTTTGTTCAGAGTACCTCCCGTCGAGGTGGCGGCGGCGATGTTGCCCTCGCGATCGAGCGCAACCGCGCCGACGGTGTCGTGCGAGATGGTCGGATCGTCAACTGCAGGCGCGAACAAATCTTTGCCGTCAGCTTTCGAATCACTTTGAGCGGCCTGATATCGGCGCAGGCGCTCGACTTCGCGGGGAATAATCAAGTCTTCGTTCTTACACAGCGCGACGCCGTGCTCGGCAGCGAACTTCTCCGCGCCCTCACCGACAAAATAAACGTGCGGGCTCTCGCTCAGAATCTTGCGCGCGGCACGTATGGGATTGCGCAGATGCTCGACGCAACCCACGCCTCCGGCGCGCAGCGTGGCGCCGTCCATAATGAGAGCGTCCATCTGCACCCGCCCGTCGCGGTTCAGGAAGCTGCCGCGGCCCGCGTCGAAGGTCTCGTCGTCCTCCATAATGACGACGGCCTCCTCGACGGCATCCAGCGCCGAGCCGCCGCGCTCCAGCACGCGCCATCCGGCAGCCAGCGCGTTCGACACGCCGTGGATATGCGCGTCGACCATGTCATCCGGCATGGCCCAGGCGCCGCCATGAACGACCAGAACTGGATCAGTCGGCAAAAGGTTGCCCCCAGAAGTTGATGATGCGACCGGATAGGATAGCAGGTCAAAAAAGACTCGAGTGGCCTGTCGGGGACGATTCAGCTTTGGAGGGACACTAAGCCGCCTGCCCCGGGCTGAGTGCCACCGGCGGATCCTGCGTTCGAGTCCACGTATACCGCATGCGGTGGACGACCGTGATCGTGCTCAGCACCGCGATCACCCAAAGCACCGGAGCCATCCGATTAAACAGCGCTCCTAAGATGACTAGCACCAGGCGTTCGGGGCGTTCCATAAAACCAACGCGGCAGGAGCCGATCAGGCTTTCGGCGCGGGCTCGGGTGTAGCTGACCATGATGGAGCTGACCATCACGAAGGCGGCCAGTACAACCCAGAAGAATCGTCCGCCGCGAGCGTAGAAGACCAGCAATCCCAGGAACTGCGAAGCGTCGCTATAGCGGTCGACCACCGAGTCGAAGAATGCTCCGAAGCGGGTGACGCGGTTCGTCGCGCGCGCAACCTGTCCGTCGACCAGATCGAAGAAGCCGGAGAAGATGATGACCAGCCCGGCGTAAAAAAACATGCGCTTCTGATTTTCGGCGTTGGCTGATCCGAAAAGAATCGCGGCCCAGGTGTTCACCACCAGTCCCATGAACGTGAGCACGTTGGGATTGATGCGGGACAACGCCAGCCAGCGGACGATGGTATCGAGCAGAACTCCGCAGGCGCGGCCGAAAGCGCTGGTCCAGCTCGCCGACATTACGCGCCGGCCTCTTTGGGCTCGTTGGCTTGCAGCTCGTCGTGAATGGTGCTCAGGCTCAATATTTCCAGTTCCCGCTTGCCGTTGGGAGAGTCTACGATTACTTCGTCCCCTACTTTTTTGTTCAGCAGGGCGCGGCCGATCGGTGAGGTGGTCGAAATCTTTCCCGTCGTCACGTCGGATTCTTCACTCGTGACGATCTTGTATTCCATTTCCTGATTCTTGGTGCTATCGAAGATCTTGACCGTCGATCCCAGACCCACTTTGTCCTTGGGGATGTTGTTCATGTTCACCATGGACAGGTCCGCGAGGCGCTTGCCAAGCTGCCGCACGCGCGCCTTGACGAACTCCTGGCGCTGCTTGGCCATGTGGTACTCAGCGTTTTCGCTGAGATCGCCCAAAGCGGCGGCTTTCTTGATCTCTTTGGGCAGCTCGTGGATCAGCTCATGTTCGAGCGCGTCAATTTCGTCCTTCAACCTACGTTTAATTTGCTCTGTCATGGATTGCTAAAGCCGGATTCGGCAAGGCTTGGGACATTATAACCCCCGAAGCGGCAGCGGGGCAGCTGGCAAAATATCTTAAAGACTGATGTTTTTCCGTGTGTCGATTCCGCCTGACCTCGTTCGACGCATTATGAGAAAGGGACTCGATTAGAGACCCAATAAAGAATGCACCCTCTTACTTCTTTCCTGCTCCGCTCGTCGCCGCCTGATACATCGCGCTTAGCAGATCCTGCGAGTGCCCGTCGTAATCCGCGTCGAGGGACCACATCCACGTTCCGCCCAGGCCGCGCTCCCAGTCGGAATACCACGTGCGATAGTACGTCGAGAACTCGTCGTCATAGGTGATGTAGCCATTGCTTCCGTCGGCCATCAACAGATACGGCACAAACGCGATCGGATCGCGATAGCTCTTCCATCCCTGCTTGTTGATCCGGTTCTTGATGGCGATCCCATAATTCAAGGTCTCTACCGTGTAGTCGCAGGCGCCGTCCGCCGTCCAGTAAGAGTTCGGGCAGCGCGCGAATTCCTGATTGATGTTGGTGTAGTAGTAGCCATAGAACGGCATTCCCATGTTGAGCTGATCGGGGGGAACTTGCGCCAGGAAAATGTTGGCCGTTCCGTCTGCGCTCCCGCCCGGCTGGCACTCCGATGGAGCGGGATCGTGCCAGTTCCAGAAAATCGGCGAATTCAGTTGCCCGTACGCGGTCCACGGCCCGGCACAGTCGAACATCAGAATGTTGAACCAGTCGACCGACTTCTGCAGCCGGACCAGGTCGTACCCGTACCCTCCCCAGGGAGCTAGATAGATCGAGAGAATGTCATTGGGATAGGCAACGCGCAGGGCCGCCGTCAGCTTGTCCAGGAAAATACGGTCGGCTGTGCTGGCGGGATACTCCCAGTCAAGATCAAATCCGTCATAGCCGTACTGCGTTACGAACGCCCCCACATTGGCAACGAATGTATTCAAGGCACCGCTGGTTTCGAGCCCCACGAAGTCGCCGCCGAGCAGCAGTAGAACTTTCACGCCAGCCGCATGCGCCTTCGTGATGAGCGCGGGCTCTAGAAATCCAGTGGGCACGGAAAGCGTCCCGTCTGCCGCGAACGACACGCCCGCATGATTGATGTGGGTCAACTCATTGAAGGGGATTTGCGCAGCACTATAGGGAGGATTCGATGTCTGGCTCCAATAGCCGTAGTCGGCGATAACCCGCTTCGACAAGCTCCGCGATTGCGCAGATGCCGACGACAGTCCGATGAGCAATGTGAGGAAGGTAAGCAGAAGCAGCCGCAAGCGAGAGATCATGACCGAAACCCCCTGAGAGCCTCCCGGCCGGATGCCGCGCCAGAAGCGCGATCCCGCCGAAAGACCTGGCGATTTTACCACGCCCAGCCGCCAGAGAATACGCCTTGTCATCCTGAGCGAAGCGAAGGACCTCTGTACTTTGCTTGCAGCATCAGGACTGCCGGGCGAATGTGGCGCGGGCGGTCCCTTCGGCAAGCTCAGGGCAGGCTCTGTCCGCGAAAGGCCGTGCCGCTTAAACGAGGCTGTCCAGCGCCGCTTTCAAATCACCGATCAAATCCGCAACATCCTCAATCCCCACCGAGTACCGAATCAGAGCCTCCGGAATTCCCGCCGCCGCCCGCTCCTCTGGACTCAACTCAACGTGGCTGGTAGTGGCCGGAGGCCCGGCAACCGTTTCCACCGCGCCAAGATTCGCCGCCAAATTCGCGTAGCGCAGCCGCGGCAGGAACGTCTTCACCGTCTCGAATCCCCCACGCAGCGCGAAGCTGAGCACGCCTCCGAACCCGGACATCTGGCGGCGAGCAATCTCATGGTTCTCATGCGCAGGAAGCCCGGGATAGAAGACTTGCGCAACGCGCGGATGCGATGCGAGGAATTGCGCGATCTGCAATGCGTTCGAATTCTGCTCGCGAATCCGCAGGTGCAGCGTCTTTATGCCGCGCAGCAGCAGATACGCCGACATCGGCTCCAGGCAAGCGCCGTTAATCTCGCGAAAATGATAAATACGGCTCACCAGATCTTTCGGTCCGCAAACCACCCCGCCCAGAGCATCGGCGTGGCCGCCGAGAAACTTGGTTGCGCTGTGAATGACAAGATCGGCGCCCAGTTCAATAGGCCGCTGGTTGATGGGCGTTGCGAAAGTATTGTCGACCACGACCGTTGCGCCGTGACTGTGCGCCGCCGCTGCCAGCCGCGCGATATCCACGATGCGGATGGTTGGGTTCGTAGGACTCTCCAGATAGACCACCTTGCATCCGCGAGCGATCTCGGCCTCGATCGCCGCATGGTCGGTAGTGTTGCACAGCGAAACATTGATCTGAAAGCGCGGCAAGAACTCGATGAAGAGCTTATTCGTCCCCCCATACGTGTCCTTGATCGAGACCACGCGATCCCCCGGAGAAAGCAGGGTAAACAGCGTGTTGCTGATCGCTGCCATCCCGGAGGCGAAGCTGGTGGCGGCCTGGGCGCCCTCCAGATCGCGAACTTTCTCCTCAAAGGCTGCGACTGTCGGATTCGTATTGCGGCCGTAAATATGGCCCGATTTCCTGCCCAGCGCGACTTCCAACCATTCCTCGACGGTTTCGTATCCGAAGGAAACGCTAAGAGCCACTGGAACCTGCGTCGCGCCCGCCCAGCGTTCGCCACGTTCTCCCGCCCAGACGGCGCGAGTACCGAGACCAGGGGAAGAGTTTTCTTTGCAAGGATTCATAAATGTCTCTCGGGAACGGACCAGCGCGACAGCTATGATACAGGCGGCGGGAGAAATGCCCCGTTACCTTTCAACGGGAGAACAGGATTCTATGACAATCAGGGAAATGTCAGAGCAGGAATGCCGCGAGGCGTTGACTCGCCTGCGCATTGGGCGGCTCGGTTGTGCGCTGGACAATCAGCCTTACATCGTCCCCGTCAGC
>Ga0075017_100002059_pt1 | contig 12522 bp, 4 predicted proteins | sample AleBraG_ABR_2012_FD_71475 | JGI IMG/M metagenome (GOLD analysis project Ga0075017, IMG submission 71475) | Freshwater sediment microbial communities in response to fracking from Pennsylvania, USA - Alex Branch Run_MetaG_ABR_2012 | ecosystem: Environmental > Aquatic > Freshwater > Creek >...
ATCGACACCGTCAAGCAGGCGGAAATGTTCGCCGCAATTCGCGGGATCTACAACATTCCCCGCGACGAGAATCTCAAGCTACGCGATTTTCCGACACTGGCGCACGTAATCCGGTTCGCTCGTGAGCGTAGGCCCGGCCTCGCGGCCCCCGCTCCGTGCCCGCCGGCGCCCGTCGACGCCAAACCAACCACAGATGACTCAATTCAGGACAAAGTGCTGGAGATCGTGGCCGAGAAAACCGGCTATCCGAAGGACATGCTGGAATTGGATCTCGATCTGGAAGCGGACCTCGGCATCGACACGGTGAAACAGGCGGAAATGTTCGCCGCCATCCGAGGGATCTACAACATTCCCCGCGATGCGAATCTCAAGCTGCGCGATTTCCCGACATTGGCTCACGTGATCCGGTTCGCTCAGGAGCGCAGGACCGGTTCAGTGGCCGAGGCGAGGCAGGCGGTGTCTCCCACGCGCCCGATCCTCGCCGGTTTAGATGCGGCAAACCGTATTCCGCGCCGAGTGCCGGTGCCCCACTTGCACCCCCCGCTCGGCATGTGCAAGCCGACCGGGGTGACGCTAGGCCCAGGCGGCCGGGTGATCGTCATGCCCGACAAAGGTGGCGTGGCGGAGTCTCTGACAGAGCGGCTACGAACACGGGGTGTAGAAGTCCTTCGAATCGACGACTCGCCGCATACCGGCGCGCTCGCCAATCAGCTCGAAAACTGGCTCGCCGCAGGCCCGGTACAAGGGGTCTACTGGCTATCGGCGCTGGACCACGAGGGGAACCTCAAAGACATGGACCTGACCGCCTGGCATGAAGCCGTGCGGTTGCGCGTGAAATCGTTGTATGCAACCATGCGAATTCTATACGACCAGATCGCGAAACCGGGCAGGTTCCTGGTATCGGCCACGAGGCTCGGTGGGCGGCATGGCTACGATGATGCCGGGGCGGTCGCGCCCCTGGGCGGCGCGGTGGTGGGCTTCACCAAAACGTATCGGCGGGAGCGGTTGGGTGCCCTGGTCAAAGCGGTGGACTTTGCGCCGGAGGGCACAGCGCCGGAACTCGCCGAAACCCTGATCCAGGAAACGCTGCGCGACCCCGGCACGGTTGAAATCGGCTACCAGGGAGAGTTGCGCTTCGCTGTGGCTCTCGAGGAACAGCCGGCGGCGAACGGTCAGCCTGGTATGACGCTGGACAAGAACACGGTCTTTTTGATCACTGGGGCAGCAGGCAGCATCGTTTCGGCCATTACCGCCGATTTGGCGGCCGCTTCCGGCGGCACGTTCTACTTGCTCGATCTGGTGCCGGAGCCCGATCCGGACAATCCGGACCTCAAGCGCTTTATGAGCGACAAAGAGGGTCTTAAGCGCGATCTGTTTGCCCGGATGCAGGCGAACGGTGAGCGGGCGACGCCGGCGCGGATTGAAAAGGAACTGGCGGCCCTGGAGCGGGCGCAGGCCGCCCGGAGCGCGATCGACGCGGTGCGGGCGGCCGGCGGCACGGCCTACTACTTCAGCGTCAATCTCACGGACGCGGACGGCGTGGCCAAAGTTATCCAAGAAGTGCGCGAGCGCAGTGGACGCATCGACGTACTGCTGCACGCCGCCGGTATGGAGCGCAGCCACTTCCTGCCGGATAAGGACCCGCTTGAATTCGATCTGGTCTTCGACGTCAAAAGTGACGGCTGGTTCAATCTTCTGCATGCCATCGGCGACATGCCTTTGGGGACAACCGTGGCATTCAGTTCGGTTGCCGCTCGCTTCGGTAATGCCGGACAGGCGGATTACAGTTCCGCCAACGATCTGCTGTGCAAGATCACGTCCGGCTTCCGCAGCACCCGGCCGGATACGCGGGCCATCGCCATCGATTGGACCGCGTGGGGTGGTATCGGTATGGCCACCCGCGGCTCCATCCCCAAAATGATGGAGCTGGCCGGCATCGACATGCTTTCGCCCGAGGCGGGGATTCCTCTGGTCCGTCGCGAACTGACCGCCGGAGGGACGCGCGATGAAATTGTAGTCGGCCAGCGGCTCGGCGTTCTCCTAGATGAATTGGATGCTACTGGCGGGCTGGATACGTCTGCCTTGCAGGCGCAAGGGCCGATGATCGGCAAGCTGGTAGGTATGAGTCTTCACTCGGGCCTTGCCATCGAGACGACTCTGGATCCGGCGATTCAACCGTTCTTGTACGATCACAAGATCGACGGCACGGCGGTACTGCCCGGCGTCATGGCCGTGGAGGCCCTTGTGGAAGCCGCCCTCTGCATCGTTCCTGGCTGGCATGTCGAAGCAGTCGAGGACATGAACTTCCAGTCGCCGCTGAAATTCTACCGGAACGAGCCGCGTACGGTGACGACTGAGGTGGTAGTCCATCCGCAGGGCGACAAGTTGGTGGCGGATTGCCGCTTGACCGCGGGCCGGAAACTCCCGAATCAGGCGGAGCCGCAAATAACCACGCACTTCACGGCCCGCGTGCGGCTAACAAAACAGCCGCCTGAAGCGGTGATCGCCCCCGCGCCTGGATTGCCCGCCGGAGCCACCCACGAAGCCGCCGACATATATCGCGTCTACTTTCACGGACCAGCGTATCGGGTTCTCGAGCGGGCTTGGGTGGACGGAAAACGGATCGTTGGCCAGATGGCCGCGGGCTTGCCCAGCGATCACGAGCCAGCCGGGCAGCCGATGCTGATGGCGCCACGACTGATGGAGCTTTGCTTCCATACCGTAGGGCTCTGGGAGTTGGACGCGCGAGGACGGGCGGGTCTGCCCGGTTACATTCGGCAAGTCTCTGTGTGCCGCCCACCGGATCTGGCCGAAGGCCCGTTATATGCCGTCGTCACTCCCGATCCGGATCGCGAAAGCTTTGATGCGCACGTCGTGGATGGGAGGGGAAATGTGTATGTACATCTAAGCGGCTACCGCACTGCGGCGTTGTTCAGCGGCGTGGGTGCCGAGCCGTCGAAAGAAGAGCACGCCGTATTGGTGTGAGGAGCGTGCGCCGAGGATCTGGTGATGGAGCCGACTACTATGTATCGCGAATTCCGGCGCGTGGCGATTGTCAATCGCGGAGAAGCCGCCATGCGCTTCATCCATGCGGCCCGGGAGTTCAATCAGGAGCACGACGCCTCCTTGTGCACGATCGCCCTCTTCACCGATCCTGACCGCCAGGCTATGTTCGTCCGCGAGGCGGACGAGGCGGTACCTCTTGGCGCCGCTCAGATCATCGACCCGGGCACCCAACAGCCGAAAAGCAGTTACGTCGACTATGGCCGGCTGGAACAGGCGTTGGCGATCGCGCGCGCGGACGCAGTGTGGGTTGGTTGGGGCTTTGTGGCCGAACACGCCGGATTCGCAGATCTTTGTCGCGAGCTTGGCATTGTGTTCATCGGTCCGGATGGCGATGTTATCCGGCGGCTGGGTGACAAGATCACCTCGAAACGCCTGGCCGAGGAAGCGCGCATAGCGGTAACGCCTTGGAGCGGCGGTCCGGTGGAAACGATCGAGGATGCCTGGCGCCATGCCGAACGGCTAGGCTATCCGCTCCTGGTCAAGGCAACGGCTGGAGGCGGTGGTCATGGAATTCGCCGGGTCAACTCGGCGAGTGAACTCCAGAGAGCCTTCGAGAGCGCCCGTGCCGAGGCGTTCAAAGCCTTCGGGGATCCAACCGTTTTCATGGAGCAGTTGGTGCTGAATGCGCGCCACGTCGAGGTCCAAATCATCGCCGATAATTACGGGACAACCTGGGCCGCAGGCGTGCGCGACTGCACGATCCAGCGCCGTCACCAGAAAATTCTCGAAGAAGCGCCCTCGCCGGTGCTCTCCCCGGAGCAAGATGAGGCGCTGCGCGAGGCGGCCCTGCGTTTGAGCCAGGCGGCGGCCTATCGTAATGCCGGCACGGTGGAATTCCTGTATCAACCAGAAAGTCGCAGCTTCTCGTTCATGGAGATGAACACCCGGTTGCAAGTCGAACATCCGGTGACGGAGTGCACAACCGGGCTCGATCTCGTCAAGCTTCAGATTCACGTCGCGCGTGGTGGCCGTCTCGAAGGCGAGCCTCCCCGCCCAACCGGTCATGCCATCGAAGTGCGGCTGAATGCCGAAGATCCGGACAACGGTTTTGCTCCGGCTCCCGGCGTGGTTGAGAGGTTTAGGATTTTGACGGGGCCGGGCGTCCGTGTTGACACGGGTGTGGCGGAAGGCGATACGGTTCCAGCGGAGTTCGACTCCATGATCGCCAAAATCATCGCCTACGGCCAAACCAGGGAAGAAGCGCTGGCCCGATTGCAGCGTGCGCTGCGTGAGAGCGTTGTAGTCATCCAGGGTGGCGCCAGTAACAAGTCGTTCCTTCTGGAATTGTTGAACCGTGCCGAGATGCAGCGCGGGGAAGCGGATATCGGATGGATGGACCGTCTGGCGGCCAGCGGCGAGCATGTCTCCAGGCGTTACGCGGACGTGGCGGTGCTGCAGGCGGCGATTGAAGAGTACAACGCCGGGTTGGCCCTGGAGCGGGCGCAGTTTTACGCTTCGGCCCTGCGGGGGAGGCCGCACGTGTCGAGCGAAGTAGGCCGGACGGTGGAACTGCGGTATCGAGGGAATCCCTATTCGCTGAAGGTTTCCCGTCTCGGTCCCCGGCAGTACCGGTTGGAAGTGGATGGATCGTGCATCGATGCCGGCATAGATCGTCTGGGTCAGTTCGAATACTGGTTCACCAGCTTGGGACAGCGCTTCCGCGTCGTCTCCGTCGTTCAAGGACTGAATTACCGGATCGAAGTGGATGGCGTGTCACATCGGGTCGATCGGGATGACGGCGCGGTGCATGCGCCGGCGCCCGCTGTAGTCGTTTCCATTGCCGTTAAGCCGGGCGACACGGTCTCGGCCGGCGATCCCTTGGTTGTGCTGGAGGCGATGAAAATGGAGATGCACGTCGTCGCCCCGTTCGCCGGAAGAGTCCGCAAGGTGATGACCATGCCTTACGTGCAGGTCGACACCGGAGCCCCGCTCGTGCAGATTGAATCCACCGCTGCCGGCGATACCGTGGCCGGCGCGAAGCGGGTGGTATTTGGCACGCCGCATGCCTCGGGCGGAAATGAGGAAGCTATCCCTTCCCGATGCCGCCAGAGCCTCAAGGAACTCCGGCAACTCATGCTGGGCTTTGATGTAAACCCGGCACGCACCGTGCCGCTGGTCGACGAATGGACCCAGTATTGTTCGGTGCCAGTGGACAGAGACGAAACCATGCGGGATGAAGATGAGATCCTGAACATCTTCGTGGACATATGTTCTTTGTTCCAGCGTCAACCGGAAGTGGAGGATTTCGCCAGCGGTGAAGGGCTCAGTGCCGAAGCTAACCTTTTTTCTTACTTGCGTATGCTCGACACGCGTGGCGAAGGACTACCGCCCGCCTTTGTCAGCGCGCTCCAGCGCGCCCTGGCCCATTACGGCGTGCGGACGCTGGATCGTTCGCCGGAACTTGAAGAGAGTTTGCTCTGGATGTACAGATCGCACCAACGCGTGGAACAGCAAGTAGCGCCTATTCTGAGTGTGCTCGAACGGCGTCTGGAGCGCGCTGAAACTTTGGCGCCCGACGCCGGCGAATCCTTCCGGGCGCTGCTCGACCGGATGATCTCGGTGGCCCGCGGACTCTTTCCCGCCATCAGCGATCTGGCCCGGGAGGTGCGCTATCGCTTCTTCGATCAACAGGTGTTCGATCGGGCGCGGCAGCAGATCTACGCGCAAGCGGAGGAGCAACTGGAATATATCGCCGCCCATCCGGAAGCAGCCGACCGCCGCGAAAGGATTCACCAACTGGTGGAATGTCCGCAACCGCTCGTGACCCTGTTCTTACGGCGGTTCGCCGACGCTGACCCCGCATTGCGCCAATTCATGTTGGAGGTGCTCACGGCGCGCTACTACCGGATTCGAACGCTCCTGGACTTTCGCTGCCTGGAGGCGGACGGTCACTGTTTTGTATCGGCCGAGTACGATCAGGAAGGGAAGCGGATTCACGTCTTCACAACACACGCCGAGTTTTCACAGTTGCTGAGCGCGGTGCGGGCGATGTTTCCTCGAATCGAACAAGTGCCCGCGGACCATGACATCGTCATGGATTTTTACACTTGGTCTTCAACCGGGCTGGGCGATCCGGAGACTACACAGCAGGAAGTTCACGCCCTGCTCAACCGAGCCGGGTTCCCACGCGCGTTGCGGCGCATTGTGGTAGCGATCGCCGGTCCCGCTGGCGGCCAGGGGATGAGCGCCATGCAGCATTTCACTTTTCGTCCAGCGGACGGCGCCTTGACGGAAGACAAGATCTGCCGCGGGCTCCACCCCATGATGGCCAAGCGGCTTCATCTGTGGAGATTCAAAAATTTCAAGCTGGAACGTCTGCCGTCGGTCGAAGATGTATACCTGTTCCGGGGCGTCGCCCACGAGAACCCGAAGGACGAGCGGCTGCTGGCGTGTGTGGAAGTGCGCGATCTTACGCCGGTTCGGGATGAGCGGGGCCGGATCGTGCAACTCCCGCATCTCGAACGCATGTTTACGGAAGCGCTCGCCGGGATTCGGCTTTTTCAGTCGCGGCGATCGCCGCAAGAACGGCTCCATTGGAATCGGATACTTCTTTACGTGTGGCCGCCGCTCAATCTCGCGCCAGACGAACTTCACGACATAGTCCAGAAACTAGCTCCAGCAACCGAGGGACTTGGTTTGGAACAGGTGGTGGTGCGCGCTCGCGTTCCCAGCCCGGTCACCGGCGAGCTGCGTGATATGGTGATTCGGATCTCGTTCCCGGCCGGCGCCGGTTTCCTGATTACCTTCCGGCCAGCGGCCAATCAGCAACCCATAAAACCTCTGTCCGAGTACAACCAAAAAGTCATCCGCATGCGCCGGCGCGGGCTCATATACCCTTACGAAATCGTCAAGATGCTCACACCCGACCGGGAAGACATACGTGCGGAATTTCCACCCGGCGATTTTATCGAGCACGATCTAGATGCGGAGGGCCGGCTCATTCCGGTGGATCGCCCGTATGGCGAGAACAAAGCCAACATCATAGTCGGCATTATCCGTAACTTTACGGACAAATATCCCGAGGGCATGCGGCGCGTTCTACTGCTGGGAGATCCGAGCCGGGATCTGGGCGCGCTCGCCGAACCCGAATGCCGGCGTATTGTCGCCGCGCTGGATATGGCCGAACAGCAAGGCTTGCCCGTGGATTGGTTCCCCATCTCAGCCGGTGCGAAGATTTCGATGGACAGCGGGGTGGAGAACATGGATTGGATCGCCCGCGTCCTGCGGCGCCTGATCGAGTTCACGCAGGCGGGCGGCGAAGTGAACCTCTTGATTACCGGGATCAATGTCGGAGCGCAGCCCTATTGGAACGCCGAAGCCACCATGCTGATGCACACCCGGGGCATTCTGGTGATGACACCGAAAGCCGCCATGGTGCTCACTGGCAAGCATGCCCTGGACTATTCGGGCGGGGTCTCGGCCGAGGACAACCAGGGAATTGGCGGATACGATCGAATTATGGGGCCCAACGGGCAGGCCCAGTACTGGGCTCGCGACATCGATGAAGCTTGCCGCATTCTCTTGCGCCACTACGAGCACACCTACATAGCGCCGGGCGAGCGATTCCCCAGGCGCGCCGCGACCACCGATCCCGCCGGGAGGGACGTGCGAATCTATCCCCACAGTAACGAAGGCGAGGACGGTTTCGCGCGTGTGGGGGACATCTTCTCGGACGAGACCAACCCCGGCCGTAAGAAATCGTTTGACATTCGCAAAGTCATGCTGGCGGTCATCGATCAAGATCACCCTCCCTTGGAGCGTTGGGCCGGCCAGCGATCGGCGGAGATGGCGGTGGTTTGGGATGCCCATCTGGGCGGCTATCCGGTTTGCCTCCTCGGCATCGAATCCCGGCCAGGAACTCGCTTGGGCTTTGTCCCCGCCGACGGGCCGAATGAATGGAGCGCCGGGACGCTCTTTCCGCTCTCTTCGAAAAAGGTGGCGCGCGCCATCAACGCGGCCAGCAACAATCGGCCAGTGGTGCTGCTCGCCAATCTGTCCGGGTTCGACGGCTCGCCCGAGTCGCTGCGCAGACTGCAGCTTGAATACGGCGCCGAGATCGGCCGCGCCGTGGTGAACTTCAAGGGCCCCATGATATTCTGCGTGATCTCCCGCTATCACGGGGGTGCTTACGTTGTTTTCTCGCAAGCACTGAACCAACATCTCGAAGTGGCGGCCCTGGAGGGAACCTACGCCTCCGTCATAGGCGGCGCGCCGGCCGCGGCGGTTGTTTTCGCCGGTGAAGTCGAAAGCAGGACTCGCAAAGATGTGCGCCTCGCTGCGCTGAGCGAAGCCATAGGCCAGGCAGGCGGCACGGAGAAAAACCAGTTGCGCGCCCGATGGGACCAACTCTTCAAAGCCGTGCATTCCGAGAAACTGGGCGAGGTGGCGGACGAGTTTGACCGCGTGCATAGCGTACATCGAGCACTCAAAGTGGGCGCGCTGCATCATATTATTCCACCCGCCAGCCTCCGCCCCTATCTCATCGAGGCGGTTGAACGCGGTATTGGAAGCTATGCGGATGTACCGCTGCCTGCGTCGTCGACATCGACGCTCGAGACGGCGCTCAAAGAGCGAGCTGCCAGGGTTTGACAACGCCCATGTTTGACAAGACCATGTTTGACAGGACCATCGACGTGTATTGGCTGGAACAAGCCACAGTGGACTTGCCTGCGGACAATGACTGGCTGAGCCCGAGCGAAGCGCTCCGCATGAACGGTATGCGCTTTGCCAAGCGCCGTGCCGACTGGCGGCTGGGACGTTGGACCGCCAAACGCGCACTGGCTGTCTGTTTGAATTTGCCCCTTGATCGTGACGCCCTTGCAAGCATAGAGATACGACCGGCGCCGTCTGGCGCTCCCGAGGTCTTTCTCGCGAATACACCAGCCGGCGCTACCATTTCACTCAGCCACCGCGCCGGCACGGCGGTTTGCGCCGTCGCGTTGTCCGGGGCGGCGCTGGGTTGCGATCTGGAAATCATAGAGCCGCACACCGACGCTTTTGTCGCCGATTATTTCACCACTGAAGAGCAGGGCTTGGTTGCGCGTGCGTCCGCTGCGGACCGGCTGCGGCTGGTGGCTCTGCTTTGGAGCGGTAAGGAGAGCATGCTCAAAGCCCTGCACGCGGGGCTGCGGCTCGACACGCGTTGTGTGATGGTGGGCCCGGTTGATGAAGTCGCCGCTGAGTGCGCCGCCAATACCTGGCGTCCTTTGCGCGTCAGCGATGCGAACGGTGAAATCTTCCATGGCTGGTGGCAGCACACAGGAAACCTCTTGCGGACTATGGTCGCCGCTCTGCCGCCAGTTCCGCCGATCCTCTTGAAGATCCCTGGTGGTCACGCATGACTAAGAAGTAATCGACGAAGTAGCGTCCAGAATCTGGCACTTTGAGGACGGCCGGCTGGACGACTTCCAGGGTCCGTACAGCGAGTTTCTGACTCGAGTGCGGCAGGCGGTTTAATTACTTTGTGGTGCTCGAGGGTGGGGCGGATGCCAAGTGCGTGTCAAACCATCCGGCCATCCGCGTCAGGATGTCGACCATGTGCTTCTCCTCTCGCGGCCCATGCGGTTCTCGAGGATAAACAACCAGTTCGGTTTCGACGTTGTACCGTTTGAGAGCGCGATAGAGCGCGGTGGATTGACCGATTCGCGACCAGCACATAAACCGAGACGGCGATCCAGATTTGCGTCTTCACCGCGTTCTCGCTGGTACCGAAGAAGGCCATGATGCGCAGATGCTGCTTGATCCACTTGAACAACTGAACGACATACTGCCCATCAACGACGCCCTGCCGAAGTTACAATGTTGCGCTCGAAAACGGAGACCGCTTGATCGCGTGCGAGGTGTCGGTGACAACCGATCCCCAACATGAAATCGGCAATGTTCAGAAACGCCCGGCGGCGGGCTTCAAAGAAGTGATTCTCGTCTCGTCCGAAAAGAAGGTGCTCACGACGGCGAGACATGCTCCCGTTTCAGTTCTGATCTCTCCACAATACCGGCAAGTGAAGTTCCTGACGCCGGAAGAGCTCTTCTCCTATTTAGAGGGTTCGGAAGTGAAGTCGGCAACGAACGCGGCGGCCGGTGATCCGGGAGAACTCCTCACGGCCAAGGAGGTCGAGGAATTGCTGCGGATCGACGTGAAGACGGTGTACAGCTACGCTCAGCGAGGGCTTCTGCCATACGTAAAGATTCAGTCGAATCTGCGCTTCGTGAAGAGCGACATTCTGAAATGGATGGAGGAACGTCAGTTCAAGCCGGGGAGTCGCTCTCGGAAGTGTTGATATGAGAGAAGGCCGTTAGGCGACGCTGTGCTGGCCCTACGTTAAATCAAGTCGCTTCTAGAATGCCACGTGTCCAAGTCGGCTCTCCTCATTCACTTGTTTGCTCAACTGGCAACGTCCGCTAAGAGCGGATCCGCGCCCCCAGTTCGCCGGAATTCAGCTCCCGACTAGCTGCTCGCTGCGGCCCGGCGATCGAAGCCGTGTTAGGCCTTTCCATTTCTCGCGCTCTCAGTCCGCATTCGAGGCATCGGGTGAACACGCCCGGGCCACTTTCCCGGGCGTGTCCAGTCCGACGGTGCGTAACCGACGGATCAAGGGCAGAGATTCGTGAAACTGAGGAAGCCGGAGGAATTGCCCGACGTCCCGGTGTTTAAGGCGCCAGCCACATTACCGCTAAAGCAGGCATAGTTAACGCCGCCGTTTTGCGAATCCGTGAAACCGATGCCGGAGGCGCCGCTGAAGGACGCACCCCATCGCCCGCTGTTCCTTACGCGTACGTGGTCAAGAGTAATGCCGGACACTGTGCCAGGTGGCCCCGATCCGCCGGCAGCAGAGGTGTTGATGTTGATTCCAGCTACCTCCCCGGCCACACCATAGATTGAACTCGGAAAGCAGTTATACAGCGAGTAGCAACCTCCGTTGCTGTCGATGTAGTGTGCAACGTTAGGCACATTTTGACAGTATGTTGGGCAGAATGGGTCGTATCCTGAGATTGTTATGTTTTGCAGCGGTTGAGACGAGTTCCAGGGTCGGAGGAACATTCCGAACCCAAGGTTCTGGATGACCGCGTTATTGTAAAAGACGTGGCCGCTGCCTGAGACCTCTATGCCGTACGGATAAGAGCCGCTCGGCCAGCCCGCGTTGTAACCCGGGGCGCACAGAGTATAGTTCGGCTGGCTCGGATTCGCCTGCTGCGCATTGGCCGTAGACCAGTAGTTCCCATTCACAACGTTGTTTGCGACGGATGTGTAGCTGGTAGCAGCATTGCCGCCGGAGAAGTAGATCTGGCCGCCTGGGATACCATCGGCGTCCTCATAGTGATTCTCGTTTATGTTATTGTCGACGATGTAGTGGAAGGACCCTGAGTAATCTTGAACGGCGACTCCTCCTGCATAGTTGATACTGTTATGCCAAACGCCGGTTGAAGGCCCCTCTAAGGTTATGGCGTTGTTTCTGCTGGCTGTCTGTGGGCCAGTGAGATTGGAATATCCTACCCTGGAAGGGTTATTGAAACCGGATCCAAAATTGGAGTAGGAAACGGTTGACGCGGCACCAGAAACTCCATCGCCGCCGAGGTAGAGTGAGTTGAAGGGAGCGCGGATGAAGTTTACATACTGCACCGTAGCCACATGCACGTTGCTCAAATCTAAATCCGCATTGCCCGCAACGGGGTTCGCGGCGCAGGGAGTCGTGTTCATGCGGTTGCCGTCGAACGTCAGGTAGTGAACGGTAATAGTCGTTCCACCGGTCGGCGCATACATTATTGATAGATTCCCATTGTAGGGGCTAAGGTAGGGGCTCCGAACGAGGATGACGTCGGTCGAGTTTCCAAGCGTGCCGACAACCTCTATCACATCCCCGTTGTTACCCGTAATAAGCAATGGCAAACTTATGGAGTCGTCTGACGGATCGCCTACGTTCCAAACGCCTGGGTCAAGCCGGCAGGTCCTGTTCCCGGTTGAATTGAGGCATGCGCGAAACCCTATAAGATTAGTTGCAGGGATCAGCTGGCTTGCGGCTAGCGCGAGCATCAAAGTGCGTAAGCATAAGTCTCTCATTTCAAATTACCTCCTGCCATTTTCCCCGTTGTTGCAATCGCGTTAAGATCGCCCTGCTGGCGGAAGAGATTCGCCGTTCCCGGTCGAACTGATGCCAGAATTTGATTAGCGAGCGCCGAGACGGTCGTATTCAACTGGGTCGCTGCGGCACTTATTGCCGCTCGGTCCGGCTCGGAGATGGGTTTATTTCCGGTGGTTATTGTGTCCTCTTGGCTCCGAAAGTTGTTTATCGCTGTTGCAAAGGCTTGGCCTGCGGTCTGCAGGACGGTCTCCTCCTGGCTGTTATCAATCAGTTCATAAGTAAGCAGACATCGGTTATACTATTAGAGTGAAAGCCACCGACGGACGGAAACTGGATCACAAGACTTTGGAAGAGATTCGGATTCGTGCGGTCCAGCGAG
>Ga0075017_100002060_pt1 | contig 12519 bp, 10 predicted proteins | sample AleBraG_ABR_2012_FD_71475 | JGI IMG/M metagenome (GOLD analysis project Ga0075017, IMG submission 71475) | Freshwater sediment microbial communities in response to fracking from Pennsylvania, USA - Alex Branch Run_MetaG_ABR_2012 | ecosystem: Environmental > Aquatic > Freshwater > Creek >...
GCCGATACAGGACCGCTTTATGCCGCCGCCGATCCCGATGATGCGCACCACGCGCGGGCACGCCGGGAATTGGGACGCCTAGCGCGAGATCGCATCGAAGTCCTCATCGCTTATCCCACGCTGCTTGAGAGCTACACGCTCGTCCTGTTTCGCCTGGGAAAGCCAACCGCCTCGCGATGGCTGGAGGAGGTCAGCGCGACGGCGGCACTGATCAACCCCGGTCCTGAGGACTATCGCCAGGCAGCGACGCGAACGCGAGCCTTCGCGGATCAGCCGATCACGCTCTTTGACGCGACCGTGGCAGTTCTCGCATCACGCTTGCAAATGGAAGTGTGGACGTATGACCACCATTTCGACCTGATGCGAGTTCCGGTGTGGCGGTAGGTTAGATTCTGCTCTTAGCTTCACAAGATCGGCGGCGGGTCTTCGGACCTGCCGTTTTTGCTTTCCGGTTAACTGTCGTTTGTCTCTGACTGCAGAGCGGTGATCGTCTCGTCATCCACGTCCCACTTCTTTAGGATGGTGAAAATCGTTCTTGAACGAAACCCCGCTCGTACCAGCGCCCGAAAAACTCTTGCGGTTTCTTTTTGGGTCACGGGTTTTTTCAGACGCTTGCGGCGGAGGTGGTCGCGGGCTTGCTTCTCCTCGTTGACTTCGTTGTATACGTCACCAACGCTCTTCTCGATTACGTCGCCGTGCACGCCGCGGGCTTTCAACTCCGAAATCACGCGGAGGCGGCCGAACTTTTCGTTGTCGCGCCGGTAGGAGGAGAAGGCGGCGGCGTATTGCGAGTCGTTCAGGTATTTCCGATCTTTGAGGCGGACGACGACGAGTTCCACCAGAGCGTGGCCGAGTTCGTTGTCTTCGACGCGTTGGCGCAGCAGGCGTTTCATCTCCGCTACCGAGCGCATGCGGCGGCCGAGGGCGGACACGGCATATTCGTAGAGGGGACCTTCTTCCATCAGGGGTGCGTGGCGGCGGGAAAAGGCCATGGGTCATTGTGGCACTGGCGGGCAGCTTCGGGCGAGTCCACTTTGCGGGAAATCGGGTCGAATGGCGCCCCTGACGGGGCTCGACATCCTTCGGCTGCCTATCCAGCGCTTCGCGCTGGGCTAATGCTGTTCCGCCCTTCGGGCTGGTGCGCTGGCGACCGGTAAGGTCAGTCGCTACTCGATGGCTTTTGGATCGATGCGGACGGCTTGAAATTGGATCCGTGAAGTCTATCCGTGGAAGTCCCGTCCGGTGGCAGAGCTCTGCGGTAGGTTAGGCCGGGCCAATAATCAAAAAAAGGGGCGCACCGAAGTGCGCCCAAGCCAAAGGAGAAACTCAAATCTAACGTCCGTACCCCGCGGACTGCATGGAGTGCCGCGCCATATCGCTGCTGGAGGCGATACCTTGCGCACGCAACTTGAAATCGTCGGCGTTGGAAGCGTTTTCCAAGGCCACGTCATAAGCGATGAGACCGGCCTGGAACAGGTCCCAGAGCGACTGGTCGAAAGTCTGCATGCCGTACTGCGACGTGCCGGCGGCAATGGCGTCGCGCACGCTGCGCGTTTTTTCCGGCACCAGGACGCATTCACGGATGAAGGCGGTGCTGATCATGACTTCCACGGCGGGCACGCGGCCTTCGGTGTCGCTGCGGCGCACCAGGCGCTGGCTGATGACGGCGCGCATGGTGGCGGCCATCTGCAGACGAATTTGCTTCTGCTCCGGTGGCGGGAAGACGGCGATGATACGGTTAATGGTTTCTACCGCGTCCAGAGTGTGCAGGGTGGAGAAGACCATGTGGCCAGTCTCAGCGGCGTGCAATGCCGTCGAAATCGTTTCCAGGTCGCGCATTTCGCCGACGAGGATGACGTCGGGATCCTGCCGAAGAGAGCTTCGCAGGGCCTGACCGAATGACGGCGTGTCCACGCCCACTTCGCGCTGGTTGACATACCCCTTTTTGTCGCGGTGCAGGAATTCGATGGGGTCTTCGATGGTGATGATGTGTTCGGCGCGGGTGGAGTTGATGCGGTCGACCATGCCCGCCAGCGTGGTTGATTTGCCCGAGCCCGTCACACCAGTGACCAGGATCAGGCCGCGGGGCATGTCGCAAATCTGTTCGACGACCTTAGGCAGATAGAGTTCGTCGAGCGCGCGAATTTTCGTAGGGATGACGCGGAGCACCAAGCCCACGTTGCCGCGCTGCTGGAATACGTTCACACGGAAGCGGCCGAGACCGGCGACGCCGTAGGCCATATCGAGTTCGGCGCTCTCTTTGAACTTGGACTTCTGGCGTGCCGACATCATGCTGAAGGCCATGTTCAGCATGTCTTCCGCGCTGATACGCGGCTGATCGGTTAGCGGGGTGAGATCGCCATCGACGCGCAGGTGGGGGTAGTTGCCGACCTTGAGGTGCAAGTCGGACGCCTTGCGTTCCGTGGCGATCCTGAGGAGGTCATCAATGTTCATGGCGGAAGCTTTTCCCGCCTGTAATCATGGCCTGAACGCGCAGCGAAGGTAAGATGACCGAAGTAACGAAGGCTGGGTCGGGGTCCTGGCCGGCGTTGCGCGGTTCCCTGACCAGGCCCTTGGCTTGCGGGAGGCGCTTATCGGGAGGCTGGAACGCGCTCCCAGACGAGCTTTCGCTCGTGGGTTTCGCCCATCTCGTGCGCTTGCGCCTTGAGCGTAAGCCGGTTGCCCTCGAGCGTCACCCGACGCTCTCCGTCTTCGCCTCGCTCTCCCGGATAGAAGGACTGCCGGATGTGATGCGTGACGGTCGAGCCTGATGGATCAACTGTCCATGTACCGAAATAGGCGTAATAGCCGTCCGCTGCCGTTGCTTTCTCGGCAGCCGGGGCAGCCAGAAATTGTTCACGCGAAGAGGCGCGAGGTACAGCGGGTTTGGGATCCGAGACGATCTGGACGCTCATCCATCCGCCGCGGTCATAGATCAGCAAACCTTCGGGATGCTTGCCATAGAACGGGTAGATCACCTCGCCGTTCGGCCGTATCGTCTCCACGCTGACCAGACGCCACGCGCCGACCAGAGCGTCGGCAACGGCAGCCGATCGACTTTTCGGCGCCGGGCTTTCCTGCGAGCGAACGCCGGCCCGGCCCAAGACTATAACGAGACAGCAGATCAGAACCTTGATATGCACACGCATGGCATCACCCTGAGATCATAGTTGGACTTCTTGCTGGTGCGGATTAACGACTGGTCCTTATAGCACAGAAGCCGCCCCGGTGCGGCGGCTCCATGCGCGAATCGAAGTCGTTAGGTTGCTAGGCCGCTTTCCACTCCTCGTCGGCGCTGCCACCGTAGATGCTGGGAACCTTGGAACCCATGGGGCGGAGATAAGTGACCAGTTCGCCGCGGTGATGGATGCTGTGATTGTTGAGGAAGCCGAGATACATCACGGCGGGAAGATTGAATGCGCCGTAGAAGTCGACCTGGGTCGCGAGTTGCTGGGCGGTCATGGCGCGAACACGTTCGGCGGCGCGGGCCATGTTTTTCGTGTACCAGTCGGCAAGTTCGGCTGAAGTTTTCGGGGCGTCTTTAAAACGTGGTTCCATGTTGAATTTGCCGTCGGCAATTTCCTCCAGAAACTGGACGTCGACCGAGGCCAGGTGCCAGGCCAGTTCTTTGGCGGTACGAGCTTTAGGATCGGGGCGGTAGTCGCTGCGCGCGTCAGGAACAGCGTTGAGAACTTTTTTCGTAGTCTCGACTTCACGAAGGATGCCCTGGAGCATCATGTCGCGTACGCCAAGAGCGAATTCAGGGGTCAGGCTGGGTGCGTGGGACATGGGGAAACTCCTTGCCTAACAGGATGGGGCGCATTTCTGCGCCCCAGCATCTTACACGGTCAAAGTCATAACGTTGTCACTACCCATCAGAAATCAGGACGTCAACACCTAGACAGTCACGGGTTGTTTTGTTTCCACCTTGACGGGCGTGAACCAGCCATGGCGGTCCTTGGCATGACCTTGCACGATGTCGAAGAAGGCCTTGTGCAGCGTTTTCGTGATGGGACCGATTTTGCCGCTGCCGACGCGGATCTTATCCACCGAACGGATGGGCGCGACTTCGGCCGCGGTGCCGGTGAAAAACACTTCGTCGGCGAGATAAAGCATTTCGCGCGGGATTACCTGTTCGGAGGTCGGAACGCCGAGGTCGCGCGCCAAGGTCAGAATCGAGTCGCGGGTAATGCCGGGCAGCACAGAGTTGCCCATGGGCGGCGTGAGCAGGGTGCCGTTGCGCACCAGGAACAGGTTCTCACCCGAGCCTTCGCTGACGTAGCCGTTGGCGTCGAGCGCGATGCCCTCGGAGTAGCCGTTGAGGACGGCTTCCATCTTGATGAGCTGGGAATTCATGTAATTCGCCCCGGCTTTCGCCATGGCAGGCAGCGTATTCGGCGCGAGACGGTCCCAGGAGGAGACGCAGACGTCCACGCCTTCATCGCCTTCGGCCAGATATTTGCCCCAGGGATAGTTCACGATGTAGGTCTCGACCGGCGCTTTCAGCGGGTTGACGCCGACTTCGCCGTAGCCACGCAGGATGATGGGACGGATGTAGCAGGGCCATGCTCCATTGGCGCGCACCACGTCACACATGGCTTGGACCAGCTGGTCCCGCGAGTAGTCCACGTCAATGCGGTAGACCTTGGCGGAGTCGATCAGGCGCTGCATATGCTCGGTGGCGCGAAAAATTGCAGGGCCGCTGGGCAGGGAGTAGCAGCGCACGCCCTCGAATACGGATGAGCCGTAGTGCACCACATGCGACATCACATGGATGGTGGCGCTTTCCCAGGGGATGAGCTTGCCGTTATGCCAGATTTTTTCCATTTCTTCGATTGCCATCTCGCGCTCCTTGCTTGAGAGAATTCCTGAGCGTTGGATGAAACGGTATGCGCAGCGGACTCAGGAACACCGGTCCGGTCCGCGATTCAACGACAAGTGAGACTTGCAGGTGAATGTGAGGGCGGCCCGGAGGTCGTTGAAATTATAACCGCAGACAAGTGGGATGCGATGGCGGGTGAGAGGTCCTCGTCCTACAGGAAGAGCTTTTGACCGCCGAGTTCGCAGAGAACGGCCGCGGAGGTCACGGAGAAATCCGGGAATGCCGACACCGCAACCTGAAACCTGCAGCCTCAGACCTGACGACTGATGACTGATTCCTACTGTTTAGCGAGCGCGGGCTGCAGCGTGGGCGTGCCCTTGTCGCCCTGCTGCGACACCGCTTTGATCCCTGAAGCGACCTGGTCGCCGCGGAAGTACTTTTTGTGGTTGGAGGCGACCTGCGTCATAGCGGCGTAGGGTTTGGAGTAGTCGTTGTTTGCGTTCCAGAACAGGAAGCCATTGCCGCCCTTGGCTTGCGAGACGGCGACCTGCGTCAGGATATATTCCGGCGAGTAGGTCTTGGTTCTCCAGCGGAAGGCTTGCAGCCAGGGACGCAGCACGACACCGCTGGCTTTAGTGATCAAACGGAAGCGATCCATGGAGGTGCCGATGAAGTGCTCGGGCGCGTCGCCGGGATGGGCGTAGCCATCCATGCCGAAGAAGTGCGAGGGATAGATCATGGGCGAAAGCACGTCGCAGTACTCGGCCATGCGCACGATGTCCTGTCCGGTGTGGTTGAGGTCGACGGGGCGCTGCCACGCCATCACGCCGAAAACGTCGAGCGAGAAGAGAGCGCCCGTGGGATGGATTTCGGCTTCGGCCTTCTTCAGGAAATCGACAATGACATCCGGGCGCTGCCACTTCGGATGCTCTTTCTGGAAGGCGAAGCTCGCATCGGCTTGATTGCCTTCGGCGGGAAAGCGCACGTAGTCGAATTGAATTTCGTCGGCGCCGCCCAGGGCAGCCTTCTTCGCCAAGGCGATGTCGTATTCCTGAACTTTGGATTGGGAAGGATCGGTCCAGACCAGTTTGCCGTTCTCGCGCCAGGGTTGGCCGGTCTTTTTCGATTGCACGGCCAATTCGGGGTGCGTTTTTACGAGGCGCTCGTCGCGGAAAATGGCGATGCGGGCGATGGCGTGCAAGCCGAGAGAATGCAAGTAGCGAGTGAATTTCGGCAGGTCAGGAATAGGGTGCGATTTCTGGGTTCCGGCCAGAGGATGATCGAAGGGGATGTTTATCGATCCGTTACTATCCTTGATGTCGAATACGACAGCGTTGCCACCCAGTTCGCGCCAACGTTCGATGATTCTCTGCCCGTGAACGCTGCCGGCCATCACGCCGGTGAGATACACGGCGCGCACTTCAAAAGTCTTGTCGACCACCACCGGCTTCTCGACGATGGGAGTGGTGAGAGCGCCGGGGATGGTGAGAGTCTCACCCGCTTTCAGGAACACACCTTTGCGATTTCCGTTGGCTTGGCGAATGGCGTCAGCTAGTTCAGCCGAGTGCAGATACGAGGTTCTCCCGAGATAGGTGCGCGCGACGGAAGGAATGCTCTCGCCCTTGGCGGCGATGTGAGTGAGCGTGCCGGGCGCTGGCATAGTCGCATTCGTTGTCGACGGGTCAGTCGCAATGGCTAGTGTGGTGTACAGGAAGAAGAGCAGGCAGGCAAAACGGCGCACGGGTTCGTCCTCGTTTCGGGAATCTGGCCGGATCGTAACCCTGGCTGCATTACCTCGCCAGTTACGTCGGGACTAGGCCAGAGGAGGAAGTGGCGGGCCGGTGGTCGAGCGTCAAGAAACTTCCCGGATGACGCAATTTCTTTCCACTTGCTAGAATGTCGGGCTCGGGAGGCAGGGGTTAATTGCTTGAAAACAAGGAATCTCTGCGATCTGGGGCTGTGGAAGCATCGTAGGGATATGGCCAGACGTTTGCTCCATTGGTAAGCGACCGTAGGTCTGAACCGAGACGCTGACGGTTCTGTGGCAATGAGAACGTCCCCAGGAAAGGCAGGTCAGCCCGGCGCAATTCCGGGTGAGCAAGCGAATGAAAACAGGCCTCGGACTCGCGTTGGATCCCAGTCGGCGGAGCAATGATGCCCGGGAATTCGAAGCTGCGCTGCGCCGCCGCATCGTGGGGCAGGACCCGGCGATTGAAAAAGTCGCCGAGATTTATCAAATGTTCCTGGCCGGGTTAAACCCGCCGGGGCGACCGGTGGGCAACCTGTTGTTCCTTGGGCCGACCGGCTCGGGCAAGACGCGGGTCGTGGAGGCAGTCGCCGAGGCATTGTTTGGCGACGCGCGCGCCTGCATCAAGATTGACTGCGCCGAGTTCCAGCACTCGCACGAGATTGCCAAGCTGATCGGTTCGCCTCCGGGATACCTCGGACACCGCGAGACTCATCCGCTGCTCACGCAGGAAGCCCTCAACCAGTGGCATACAGACAAGCTGAAGCTGTCAATTCTGCTGTTTGACGAAATCGAAAAAGCGTCTGACGCGCTGTGGCAGCTGCTGCTGGGGATTCTCGACAAGGGCACGCTGACTTTGGGCGACAACCGCCGGGTGGATATGACGCAGTGCGTAATTGTGATGACCTCGAACCTGGGCGTGGGCGAGATGAACGACCTCATAACCGGAGGCTTCGGCTTCTCGCAGAAGGTGACGCCGCTCGATAACCGGCTCGATGAAAAAGTCGATCGCACTGCGACCGAGGCGGCGCGCCGCAAGTTTTCTCCCGAGTTCATGAACCGCATCGACAAAGTCGTTGTGTTCAAGATGCTGCGCGAAGAACACATGCGGCAGATTCTCGATATCGAGCTGGGCATGGTGCAGCAGCGCGTTCTGCTGGCCGCGGGCGCGAATCAGTTCGTGTTCACGTGCACCGCGCCGGTCAAGGAATTTCTGCTGGCGGAAGGGACCGACGCGAAGTATGGCGCACGCCACTTGAAACGCGCGATTGAACGGAATCTGGTATTTCCGCTGGCCAACCTCGTCGCGACCGGGCAGGTCCGGTTGGGAGACTTCGTCCGCGTTGACATGGACGGCGGGCGCATGACCTTCATCAAGGAGGCCGAAGGCGCGGTGTTGCCAGGGATGCTCGAGCGCTTCGGTACCGCGTCAGCCCAGAGTGCACAGGCCGCGCGCACGGCGCGAACGCTCACCATCCGACGCGAATTCGGCGCCGGTGGGATTCCCGAAACCAAATAGTTCCGCTTCACCCCTCTTGAGCGCCGGTAGCCACCGGCGCTCTTTTTTTGCCTTGAATTTATTGCCTTGAAGCCCGTCGCCACCCGCCCAGAGTCGCTCGGCTTCCATCGCTCCCGGCCGTGCATCTAATCGATTTGGAAGCCATCCAGCATCTCTGATAACTTTTGTCTCGGTTGTAGTGTTTGGGAGGAGTCATGAAATCCCGGAGTGGGATGTCTTTTTTCTTCGTAATTTTGCTGGTGATTTTCCTGGCCGCGCCACAGACGCTACTGGCGCGCTACACGCCGTCGCATGGCTGGAATGCTTTTTCGCAAACGGACGAGGTCGCGCTCGGCAAGCAGGCGGCGGCCAATGTCGGGAAGCAGCTGCCACTGCTGCCGGAGAACGATCCGGTTACGGTCTACGTCAAGCACCTGGGGGCGCAGTTGGCGGAGCATGCGCCGGGCGACAAGTGGCCTTATGAATTCCACGTCGTAAATCAAAAAGAGATCAATGCTTTCGCGCTGCCGGGGGGACCGGTCTTCGTCAATCTCGGCACCGTACAGGCAGCCGACAACGAGGCCGAGTTGGCCGGGGTCATGGCGCACGAACTTTCGCATGTTGTGCAGCGGCATGCCACACGCGCGGCAAGCAAACAGCAGATGGCGCAATTGCCGCTGGCCGTGATCGGCGGATTGCTGGGCCGCGGCGCGGGAGGGCAACTGGCGCAAATGGCGGCATCGTTTGGCGTGGGGTCGTACTTCCTGCACAATTCGCGGCAGGCGGAATCGGAAGCGGACCTCGTCGGCACCGACATCATGTATGACACGGGTTTCAATCCCAAAGCCATGTCCGATTTCTTCGAGAAGCTGGAGAAGGAGGGCGGGGCGAGGGGACCGCAGTTTCTGAGCGACCACCCGAATCCCGGCAACCGGGCGGTGGCCGTGCAACGGGAAGTGCGCACGCTGCCGGCGAGATCGTCCTACCGATCGGACAGCAGCGAATTCCGCGCGGTGAAGGCGGAAGTGGCCAACATGAAACCGTTGACCGCGCAGCAGATCGCGGCGCAGCAGCAGGCGGCGAACCCGGCGGGCGCGAAGGGGCGTCTGCCGGCCAGCGATCTTCCCGATCAGGCGACGCATACTTTTCAGCACAAGGTGTACCAGGTGGCGTATCCGCAGAACTGGCAGGTGTTTGGCGACGCCAGTTCGGCGGTGACCATCGCGCCGCCGAGCGGGGTGGCGGATAACGCGATTGCGTACGGAGCGCTGATCAACGAATATCAGGCGGAAAATGGGGCTTCGGTGGATACGGCGACGCACGACCTGCTGAACTCGCTGAAGCAGTCGAATCCGAATTTGCGGGTTATCGGCAATGATGAAAACATCACGGTTGCCGGACGGACGGGCAAGTCGGTGGAGTTGATTGGCGACTCGCCGATTCAGGGCGCGGACGGCAAACCGCTCAAGGAACGCGATTGGCTGGTGGCGGTGCCGGCGGCGCAGGGGAACCTGCTCTACATCGTGTTTGTCGCGCCGGACCCGGATTTCAATTCGCTGCGGCCGGCCTATGACAAGATGGTGCATTCGCTGCGTCTGAAGTAAGAGTGAGCAAAAAAAGTTATGGGCTCAACCGCCTGGTTGAGCCCATTGTTCTTGGATTCGCGGCCGACTACCACACATCACAGCGCTTTTCTGCCGGGCGCACCATGGCTGATTCCGCTTTGCAATGGAATGCCTTTTGAAATTCGGGCAGGTTCGAAAGCGGGCCGTTCACGCGATACTTGGCAATGGGGTGCGGATCATTCTGCACCATCATGCGCTGCGTCTCGATGCGGATTGCGTCGCCGCGAAACTGTCCCCAGGCGATGAAGAATTGCTGCTCCGGAGTAAAACCGTCAAAATCGGTCGGCCGCGGTTTTCCTGCGAGCGACTTCATGTAAGCCATGTAGGCGATCTTCGCGCCGCCGAGGTCGCCGATGCTTTCACCCAGTACGAGCTTGCCGTTGTGGTGCACGCCGGGCTCAATGAAGTAGTTATCGAACTGGTCGGCGACGCAGGCACTGCGGGTCTCAAACTTTTTCAGGTCCTCCGCTGTCCACCAATTTTGCAACCGGCCCTGCTCGTCGTAGCGGGCACCTTCATCGTCGAAGCCGTGGCTGATCTCGTGTCCGATGACGACGCCGATGGCGCCGTAGTTCACCGCATCTACGACGTCGAGGCTGAAAGCTGGGGGTTGCAGAATGCCGGCCGGGAATACGATTTCGTTCAGTAGCGGGTTGTAGTAGGCGTCGGAAGTGGGGGGCGTCATGTCCCAGCGTCCGCGGTCCACCGGCTTGCCGATCGTCTTGCGATCGTCGTTAACCCCGAATCGCCGTGCGGATACCTCACTCCCCCACAAGTCGTCGCGGCGGATATCCACGCTGCTGTAATCCTTCCACTTGTCCGGATAGCCGACCTTGGGGTTGAACGTGGCGATCTTGGCCAGCGCTTTCTTCTTCGTGTCCTCGCCCATCCACGGTAGCTGCCGGATGTCGTCCGCCATGGCGGCAAGCAGGTTCTTTACCATTTCCTGCGTGCGGGCCTTGGCCTCCGGCGGAAAATATTTCTCCGCGTACTTCCTGCCCAGCGCTTCACCCAGCAGTCGGTCGGCGGACTCGGCGCAGCGTTTCCAGCGCGGCTTCATCTCTCGCGCTCCACTCAGGTACTGGCCGTAAAACGAGAAGTGCTCTGTCACAAACTCCGTGGGCAAGGAGTTGGCCGCCGAATTCAGTAGTTGCCACCTGAGATAGGTCTTCCAGTCTGCCAACGGCGTCTGGCTCATCTGCCGGTCCACTTCCTGCAGGAACTTCGGCTCCTGTACGTTGAGCACAACATCCTTCGGCAGTTTCACGTGCTCTAAGTAATCGCTCCAGCGGATATGCGGCGCCATGGTTTCCAGTTGCGCGAACGTGGTCTTGTGATCGAGGAGGTTCGGATCGCGCGCCGTGGCCGGGTCGAGCGAGGCTTCGGCAAATTTCGTTTCCATGGCCAGAATGGTTTTCGCCCTGGCGTCCGCGTCAGGGCGCGTTGCTCCGGCCAACACCAGCATGTTGGAAACGTGGGTGACAAATTTCTCTCGCGCTTCTTTGAAGCGGTCCTCGGACCCGAGGTAGTAATTCCGTTCCGGCAGGCTCAACCCGTTGGCGGAGATGTCGGCCATGATGTACGCCGGGTTGTGCGGGTCCTGGGAGCCAGTCAGGGCAAACGGCACCGGCACGGCCAGATCATGCAGATCCACGAGGACGCGCTGCAACGCGGCGAGGTCTTGCGCATCGTCCACCTGCTTCAGCAAAGTCTGCAGTGGCTTCAAGCCTTGCGCGTTCACGCGTGACTCGTCCATGCAAGCGCCGTAGTAGTCGCCGATCAATTGTTCGGTGCTGCCCTTCGGGGCGGACGTCACCTTCACTGCCTCCTCCAGGAGGCTGTGCAGGTTGTCCTTGTTCGCTTCTCCGGACGCCCAGCGCCGGCTCCAACGCACCATCGAGGGCGGGATGGGATTGTTCGCGCGCCAGTTACCGTTGGCGTACTCGAAGAAGTCGGCGCAGGGACCGACGGCGCGGTTCATGTCGTCGATTTGAATGCTACGAAGGGATTTGCTCTGCGCGGAGGCAAGCGCAGCCAGAACGGCCAGAACGAAAAATGACGAGAGAAGACCGCGGAAGATACGCATAGGAACCTCGTTCGGGAAGCTGGAAGTGCCGTCGAGTCTTGCGCGCCACGACGGGATGAGAAGGTATTCAGCAAGAGAGCAACGTCCGGCAAAAGCTTTGGACGCATGGTGATGTGTTTTGTAATCCCGGAGCTCAGCCCTTCTTCAATTCGACTAACACCTGGCGTGCAATTTCTTTCAGGGTCTCAAACACCCCCTGGCCCTGGAAGGCGATGGACTCGATGATCGGCTCATCCTTGCCGCGCAAGTGCGTGGACAGTTCCTCGACCGACAGGATGTTGGGCAGATCGCGTTTATTCAGTTGCAGGACGTAGGGGATGCGGGCGAAATCGTAGCCCTGCTCCTTTAGATTGATGTGCAGATTCTCCATGGCCTCGAGGTTGGCGTCCATGCGTTCGCGCTGCGAATCGGCGACGAAGACGAGGCCATCCACGCCGCGCAGGATGAGCTTGCGGCTGGCGTCATAGAAGACCTGCCCAGGCACGGTATACAGGTGGATACGCGTTTTGAACCCCCGCACCGTCCCCAGATCCAGCGGCAGGAAGTCGAAGAACAGAGTGCGCTCCGTCTCCGTGGCCAGCGAGATCATCTTGCCCTTCTGTGTCTCGGACGTGGTCTGGTAGATGTGCTGCAGGTTGGTGGTTTTTCCGCCAAGGCCCGCGCCGTAGTACACGATCTTGCAGTTGATCTCGCGGGCAGCGAAATTGATAAAGCTCAAGGCTTCCTCGGAGCACCACGGCC
>Ga0075017_100002062_pt1 | contig 12517 bp, 13 predicted proteins | sample AleBraG_ABR_2012_FD_71475 | JGI IMG/M metagenome (GOLD analysis project Ga0075017, IMG submission 71475) | Freshwater sediment microbial communities in response to fracking from Pennsylvania, USA - Alex Branch Run_MetaG_ABR_2012 | ecosystem: Environmental > Aquatic > Freshwater > Creek >...
GACTCCGCCTTCCTGGTGGGCGGCCCGACCTCGGTTCAGTTCTACGCCGATGTCGACAACCCCGGCAACACGGTGGGACCGAGCAGGGTGACCTACTCGGTGACGAATGGTGTGCTGTCCGAGACGATCCAGAAGCCGGACTCCCCGACACCCGACGCCAACGGCTACCACTACTGCACGACGGGCACCACGTGCGTGGTGCGCACCACCGTGATCGCGACCGGTGTGCAGCCCACGCCCTCGCTCTTCACGTACTACACGTCGGCGGCGCCGACCACGCCGATGGTCATGGGCACCGGTGGGGTCCTGTCGGCCGCCCAGCTCAAGTCGGTCGACAGCATCGACCTGTCGCTCCAGATCGTGTCTGCCGGCGGCTCACCCGTTCTCGGCGCGTCGCTCTACCAGCGTGTCGCACTCCCCAACGCCGACAGCGTCATCCGCACGAATGGGACATGAGATGAACACGATCCTTCAGCGGTTGCGTCGAAGCGACGCCGGCGTGGCCATGCTCATGGTGATGGGCTGGGGCCTCGTCCTGGCGATGCTCGTCTCGGCCGGCATCGGCTACGCGATCCAGAGCAACCTGGTGGCACACCGGGGCCAGGACTGGGGCTCGGCGCTGTCCGCCGCCCAGGCCGGGCTGGAGGACTTCGTCGCGCGGCTCAACCGCAACGACAACTACGCTCGCACCTGGGACTGCACCAACGTCGCCATGCGCGGCCCGAACGAGCCCGGCAACACATGTGGCTGGACCTCGGCGACGGCACCGGGCTGGATCCCCGTCGTCGGCGACGACCCCACCGCGCCGTCGTTCCACTACGACATCGACGCGACCAACCTGGACAAGAACGGCACCATCCGGGTCGTCTCGACCGGCCGCGACGGCAAGGAGTCGCGCACCCTCGAGGCCGCGATCGGGCGCGGAGGGTCCACCGACTTCCTGTACTACACCGACTTCGAGGACGCGGACCCGGCGAACACCACGGCGTACCCGTCGGGGACCACGAAGTACTTCTGCGGCGCGTCCGGCGCCCAGACGGACATCTACTGGTACAGCCCGGCGAAGACGATCGGCGGCTCGTCGCAGAGCCGCTCGAACTCGAGCTGCGTGGAGATCGGCTTCGCCGGCGGCGACGTGCTCAACGGACGGGTGCACTTCAACGACACACCGGGGCTCAACGCTTCCGGCACGCAGTTCGTCAACGGGTTCGAGACCTCGACGCCCGCGTGCGCCACCGCCACGGCGCCCTACTACTACGCCTGCCTGAAGAACAGCTCGTCGAACGCGGTCTTCGGCACCCCGGCCAGCGGCTCGAACCCCGCAGTGGTCGTCCCTCCGTCCTACGTGGCGCCGCTCTACCTCGACGACACGTCGGCGAAGTTCTCCGCCTTCCCGGGGTGCCACTACTACGGCGCGACCCGGATCAAGTTCAACGTGTCCCCGGCCGGCACCATGACGGTCTGGAGCAAGGACAGCGCCGGACAGTCGACCGGTACCGGCTGCGGCACGTTCACGGCGGCCAACAGCTACACCCAGACCAACCTGGCCATCCCGACCGACCAGGTCATCTACGCGAGCGCCGGCAGCGCCGCCCACCAGTGCCTGTCGGGCGAGATCGGTGACGGGCTGCCGCTGGGGACCTACACCGGCAACAACGCGACCCAGTACACCTACGACCAGACCATGCTCACCACCGACCAGTTCTGCGGTCAGGGCAACCTCTACGTCGAGGGGAACGTCTCCGGCCGCGTCACGATGGCCGCCGAGAACTCGATCGTGGTGACGGGCGACATCGTGCTCTCCAACGGCGTCAACGGCACCGACCTGGTCGGGCTCGTCGCCGGGAACTCCGTCGAGGTCTACCACCCCTACGTCGACACCTGGAAGAGCACGACGAGCAACGGCAAGACCACCTGGAACTGGGCCGGGTCCCCGGCCGAGGTGGCCGGCTGGCCGCACCGCTACACCGACCCCGCCACCGGCAGCAACAACCCGACGACCGGCATCCAGATCGACTCCTCCATCCAGACCCTGCAGCACAGCTTCTGGGTGCAGAACTACGCGGTCGGCAACGGCGCCGGGACGCTGCTCGTGCTGGGCTCCATCGCCCAGCGCTGGCGCGGCATCGTGGGCCGCGGGTCGAGCGGGTACATCAAGTCCTACCAGTACGACTCGCGACTGAAGTACTCCTCCCCGCCGTACTTCCCGCAGTGGACGAACGCCAAGTGGGGACCACGACACACCGGCGAGCAGACGCCTAAGTACAGCCCGCTGGGTTCCTACATAGGGTGACGGAGTGCTTCTCGCCGTCGCTGTCGGGCTCCTCGGGCTGCTGATCGGCTCGTTCCTCAACGTCGTGATCCACCGGGTGCCGCTCGGCGAGTCGGTCGTCCACCCGAGGTCCCGCTGCCCCGGCTGCGGCACCGAGCTGTCGGCCCGCGACAACGTGCCGGTGGTCTCGTGGGTGCTGCTCCGCGGCCGGTGTCGCACCTGCGGTGAGCCGATCTCGGCGCGGTATCCCCTCGTCGAGCTGGGGACGGCCGTGCTGTTCGGCGTCGTCGCGGCGTGGTGCGGTCCGACCTGGCAGCTGCCCGCGTACCTCTACCTCGCAGCGATATCGGTCGCCCTGTCGGCCATCGACCTCGACGTGCGCCGGCTCCCGGACCGCATCGTGCTCCCGTCCTACGTCGTCGCGCTGGTGCTCCTCCTGCTCCCTGCGATCCTCGACGGCCGCTGGGACGCCTATCTACGGGCGGCGATGACCGGTGTCGGCCTGTTCGCCTTCTACTTCGTCCTGGCGCTGATCTACCCCGCAGGCATGGGATTCGGGGACGTGAAGCTCTCCGGCGTCCTCGGCATCTACCTCGGCTTCTCCGCGTGGGGCCTCGCGATCCTCGCGACGTTCGTGGCGTTCCTGCTCGGCGCCGTCGTCGGCGTGGTGGTCATGATCCGTACGCGCGCGGGCCGCAAGACCAAGGTCCCGTTCGGTCCGTTCATGCTCGTGGGCACCTTCCTGGCGCTGTTCTTCGGCCAGCGGGTCATCGACTGGTACGTCGCCGGTATCGGACTGTGACCAACTTCTCGGTTTCCTCTCGTTCGACCTCGCCGAAGGCTCAAGCCGACGGCCCCAGCCGCCGAAAGCGGTAGGGAAGAGTCACCGCGTCCGTGGTGACTGGGGAGAGGTGGGAACCGTGGCTGGACGAACCGCCATCGGACTCGACATCGGCACGTCGAGCGTCCGAGCGGCCCAGGTCACCGTGACGAAGGGGACGTCGGTCCTCGAGCGGTTCGGCCAGGTCGGGCTGCCCCCGGGTGCCGTGCGTGACGGCGAGGTCGTGGACACCCGAGCCGTGGCCGACGCGATCAGGACCCTGTGGGCCAACGCGAAGTTCTCCAAGAAGGACGTCGTCGTCGGAGTCTCCAACCAGCGCGTGTTCGTCCGCCTGGTGCAGGTCCGATGGATGCCCGAGAGCGAGCTGCGAGCCTCCCTGAAGTTCCAGGTGGCCGACCTCGTGCCGATGCCCGTCGACGAGGCGGTGCTCGACTTCATCGCGCTCGACGAGCTCGAGTCCGACGGCGTGCGCTTCGTGCGCGGGCTCCTGGTCGCCGCGAGCCAGGACATGGTGCTCAGCGCGATCCGCGCCTGCCAGCTGGCCGGCCTGCGCGTGCGCGCGGCCGACCTCACCCCCTTTGCCGTCCTGCGCTCCGCAGGCACCACCGACTCGCTGGGCCTGCAGGGGCCCGAAGCCGTGGTGGACGTCGGCGCGAAGGTGACCAACATCCTCGTGCACGACGGCGGCGTGCCTCGCTTCGTGCGCATCCTGATGCTCGGTGGCGACGACATCACGGCCACCATCGTCGAGAAGCTCGGCATGCCGACGGCGGACGCCGAGCGGCTCAAGAGGGACTCCGAAGCACTGGCCGCGCCCGAGAACACCAATGCGCGCCGCGTCATCGACGCCGCCCTCAACGACTTCGTGGACGAGGTCCGCAACTCCGTCGACTACTACATCTCCTCCACCGCCAGCAAGCCGCTGAGCCGCCTCGTGCTCAGTGGCGGGGGTTCGCTGGCCGACGGGCTCGCCCAGCGGCTGGCCACCGCCGTGCGCGCCCAGGTCGAGTACGGACGACCCTTCACCAACGTGTCGTTCGGCAAGACCGGGCTGGCCCCCGAGCAGCTGCAGTTCGTCGAGCCCATGGCCGCCGTCCCGGTCGGCCTCGCGATGGGAGCACTGTGATGGTGTCCTTCGGCCGCAAGTCCGCCGTCGCCGAGGCGACGCCCGAGGAGCTCGAGGTCGCCCCCGCGGCGCCCGTCGAGGTGTCGACCACGAACGGCCTCGGCGTGTTCCCGCGCGCCAACCTCATCCCCGACCAGATCGCCGCGGAGGCCAAGGTCCGCACGGCCAAGGTCGTGCTCGGAGTAGCCGCCGGCGCCTGCGTCCTCCTGGTCGGCGGCCTGTACCTCATGGCCACCAACCAGGTGAACGGGGCGCAGGACCAGCTCGACGCCGCACACGCGCAGAGCGCGCTGCTCGCGAGCCAGGCCGCGAAGTACGCCGACGTGCCACGGGTCCGTGCCGACCTCGCCAGCGCGCAGGCCCAGCAGGCCGCGGCCCTGGCCGGCGAGGTGCGCTGGTCCACGGTGCTCAAGAACCTCGGCCTCACGATCCCGCCCGGGGTGTCGCTCGTGTCGCTCAACGGCACTGTGGCCGCCGACGCGTCCAGCGCCGCCACGCCCGGCGCCGGCGGGAGTACGAGCGTGCTGGGCAACCCAGGCATCGGCTCTCTCCAGTACGTGGGCGAGGCGCAGGACGACGCGCACGTCGCGTCGTTCCTGGAGTCCGTGTCCAAGAACACCGGCGTGATCGACCCCTTCGCCACGCAGTCGACGGCCTCGAGCAGTCAGGGTTCCACCGGCCCAGCGTTCGTGAACTTCACCGCCACGGCGACGATCAACTCCAAGGCGCTCAGCCACCGCTATGACGCGAAGGGCAACTGACATGGCCATCACCGTTGCTCAGAGGTGGTACGCCGGTGCGGCCGCCGCATCGTTGGGCGTCCTGGCCGCCGGGTACTTCCTCCTCGTCTCGCCCCAGCAGTCCTCCGCCAGCGACATCTCGGCCCAGGCCACGACGGTCGAGCAGGCCAACGTCGCCGCGGAGCACCAGGTCGAGGCGCTCAAGGCGGAGTACCAGGACCTGCCGGCCCTTCAGAGCCAGGTCGCGGTGATCCGCACCAGGCTGCCCCAATCGCCGGAGGAGCCGACGCTGCTGCGCACCATCTCCGCGTTGGCGAGCTCGTCCGGGGTGAAGCTCGCGTCCATCGGGCTGCAGACCCCGGCCGTCCTCGCCGGCGCCGCCGGTGGTGCTCCCGTGTCGCAGCTTCCGCTGTCGCTCGACGTCACGGGCAGCTTCGCCAACACCCGGCTGTTCCTCAACGGGATCGAGAGCATGCAGCGCTCGATGATGGTGACGGGCCTGTCGATCACCCGGGCCAGCGCCAACGGTGCGGCGAACGTGAGCACCGGGACGCCGACCGACGGCATCCACACCGTGATCACGGCGCGGGTGTTCACCGCGAGCACAGGGACCACGCCGACCGTCGGCCTGACCACCACGACCGGCGCTGCCGGTACCGCCACGACCGCCAACCAGCCGAGCTGACGGACAAGGAGTCCTCATGTCCGAGCCCATGTTCCCGGCCCCCGAGGCCGAGGCTGCACCCGCGGCCACGGTCATCGACGAGCCGACACGCTCCAGCCGCACGCCGCTGCTGATCCTCGGCGGCGTCCTCGGCGCTGTCGTCGTCGGAGGTGGCGCGTTCCTGCTCCTCTCCGGAGGAGGGGGCTCCACCGACCCGGTCGCCGCGCCGCCTCAGGCTGCCGCCCCGGGCCCCGCGGCCACCGCGTCGCCGTCCGCGACGCCGACGGCGAAGCCGGTGACCGTGCCGGCCACGGCGACCGTCACCACTCGCGACCCGTTCAAGCCGTTGTTCGTCGCGGCCGTGGCCACCTCTGGCTCCGGCTCCGGTTCCTCGGCCGCCCCAGCAGCTCCGGCCGCTCCAGCCGCTCCGGTCACGCCCGTGACCCCGGTGACTCCGGTGACCCCGGTGACCCCGGTGACCCCGACCGTCCAGGTGACGCTCACCGTCTCCAAGATCAACCCGACGGCGCAGACGGCCGTGGTCGCCGTGGACGGCAAGTCCTACACCGCGGCCGTCGGCAAGGTGTTCGCGAAGACCTACATGGTCTACTCGGTCTTCAACGCGCAGTGCGTCGGAGTCCTCTACGGCGACCAGAGCATCCCCGTCTGCACCACCGCGCCGGCGACGATCACCCCCTGACGCCCGGCACGACCTCCGCGAGGGCCACCCCGTCAGCACGGGGTGGCCCTCGCGTCGTGCCGACCAGCGACATGGAAGGATTGCCCGCATGTTGCGCTGGCTGACCGCGGGGGAGTCGCACGGACCTGCACTGGTCGCGATCCTCGAGGGCCTGCCGGCCGGGGTGCCCGTCACCACGGCGAGGATCGATCGCGACCTGGCGCGCCGTCGTCTCGGTGTCGGACGCGGTGCTCGGATGAGGTTCGAGCAGGACGTCGTGCGCATCGTCGGCGGCGTCCGGCACGGGCTGACCCTCGGCGGCCCGGTCGCCGTCGAGGTCGCCAACAGCGAGTGGCCCAAGTGGGAGACGGTGATGTCTCCCGACCCGGTCGACCCCGCGGAGCTCGAGGGTGTCGCGCGGAACGCACCGCTGACGCGTCCCCGTCCCGGCCACGCCGACCTCGTCGGGATGCAGAAGTACGGGTTCGACGACGCCCGGCCCGTGCTGGAGCGGGCCAGCGCCCGCGAGACCGCGGCGCGGGTCGCGCTCGGTGCCGTCGCCAGGTCCTTCCTGTCCGTCACCGTCGGCGCGTCGGTGGTGTCGCACGTCGTCGAGCTCGGAACGGTCGTGGCGCCGGCCGGGCTCGTGCCCACCGCCGCGGACCTCGACGTCGTCGACGCGGACCCGGCGCGATGCCTCGACCCGGGCGCGAGCGCCCTGATGCAGGCCGAGGTCGAGGCGGCCCGCAGGGACGGCGACACCCTCGGCGGCGTCGTCGAGGTGGCCGTCCACGGTCTGCCGCCGGGGCTCGGGAGCCACGTCCACTGGGACCGCCGGCTCGACGCGAGGCTGGCCGCCGCGCTCATGGGGATCCAGGCGATCAAGGGCGTCGAGGTCGGGGACGGCTTCCAGCTCGCCCGCACGCGCGGGTCTCTCGCCCAGGACGAGATCGTCAACGGCCCGGCCGGCCTCGAGCGGGTCTCCGGGCGCAGCGGCGGCACCGAGGGCGGGATGTCGACCGGCGAGGTGCTGCGGGTCCGGGCGGCGATGAAGCCGATCTCGACGATCCCGCGCGCCCTGCGCACCGTCGACGTCGCCACCGGCGAGGCCGCCCAGGCGATCAACCAGCGCTCGGACGTCTGCGCCGTGCCCGCCGCCGGTGTCGTCGCCGAGGCCATGGTCGCCCTCGTGCTCGCGGACGCGGTGCTGGAGAAGTTCGGTGGCGACTCCGTGGCCGAGACGGCGCGCAACGCCGCTGCCTACCTCGCCGCACTCGTGGTGTCCTAGTCCGGTGTCTCCTTCTGTGGTGCTCGTCGGGGTTCCCGGCTCGGGCAAGACGACCGTGGGCACGTTGCTGTCCGCGCGGCTCGGCGTCGCCTTCCGCGACACCGACCACGACGTCGAGGTCACCGAGGGCAAGCCGGTGCCGGACATCTTCGTCGACTCGGGCGAGCCCCACTTCCGCGAGCTGGAGAGCGCAGCGGTGGCCCGCGCCCTGCGCGAGCACGACGGTGTGCTGGCACTCGGCGGCGGAGCGGTCATCGACCCGACGACACGTCAGCTTCTGCACGAGGAGCCGACGGTGTGGCTGCAGGTGGGTGCGGCTACGGGCGCGCACCGGGTGGGGCTCGACGTCCCGCGTCCGGTGCTCCTCGGCAACGTCCGGGGGCGGCTCGCCACCCTCGTGCAGGAGCGCGCACCGCTCTACGCCGAGGTGGCGCGCTTGATCGTCGACACCGACGGCCGCACGCCGGAGGAGGTCGCGAGCGCGATCGTGTCGGGGCTCGGGCTGCAGGCACGCGATGAGTGAGACCACGCGCATCACCGTGCGCGGGGAGCGCGACTACGACGTCGTCGTCGGTCGCGGCCTCGACGCGGCGCTGCGCGCGGCGGTCCCCGCGGGGGCGGTGCGGGTGGCCGTGGTCCACCCCGGTTCCCGGCCGGGCGACGGATCCCGGGTGGCCGAGCTGCTCACCTCCGTCGGAGTGCAGCCGGTGCTCGTGCCGGTTCCCGACGGCGAGGGGGCCAAGACGGCGGCGGTGGCGGCGTCGTGCTGGTCGGCGCTGGGCCGCGCCGGCCTCACCCGCTCCGACGCGGTGATCGGCATCGGCGGGGGAGCCACCACCGACCTCGCCGGCTTCGTGGCGGCGACCTGGCTGCGGGGCGTCCAGCTCGTGCAGGTGCCGACCACGCTGCTCGGCATGGTCGACGCGGCGGTCGGCGGCAAGACGGGCATCAACACCGGTGCCGGCAAGAACCTGGTGGGCGCGTTCTGGGCGCCCTGCGCCGTGATCTGCGACCTCGACTCCCTGACCACGCTGCCGCCGGTCGACCTCGCGGCCGGGCTGGCCGAGGTGGTGAAGGTCGGCTTCACGAGCGATCCCGAGATCCTCCGCCTGGTGGAGGACCACCGCGCCACGGCGCTCGATCCGCAGGGCGACGTGCTGAGCGAGCTCGTCACCCGTGCCGTCGCCGTCAAGGCCGACGTCGTGAGCGAGGACCCCCGCGAGTCCCGTCCGGGCGGACTCGGGCGCGAGGTGCTCAACTATGGGCACACGTTCGCCCACGCCGTCGAGCACGTCGAGGACTACACCTGGCGTCACGGGCACGCCGTCAGCGTCGGGCTCGCCTACGTCGCGGCGCTGGCCCGGCTGGCCGGACGGCTCCCGAGGGACGACGCGGCCCGCCATGTCGACGTGCTGCGCTCCCTCGGCCTCCCGACGACGTACGCGGCGGGCCGCTTCCCCCAGCTGCTCGACGCCATGCGCATCGACAAGAAGGCGCGCGGCGACCTGCTGCGGTTCGTCGTCCTCGACGGCATCGGCCGTCCCGGGCTGCTCGAGGGCCCGGATCCCGCACTGCTCGCCGCGGCGTACGCCGAGGTCGCGAAGGAGACGTCATGACGCGTGTGCTCGTCCTCAACGGTCCCAACCTCGGCCGCCTGGGCTCCCGCGAACCGGAGGTCTACGGGCACGTGACGCACGAGGACCTCGTGGAGCTCTGCGTCGCCACCGGGATCGGACTCGGGCTGGAGGTCGAGGTGCGCCAGACCGACGACGAGGCCGAGCTGGTGGGCTGGGTGCACGCCGCGGTGGACAGCTCGACGGCGGTGGTGCTCAACCCGGCCGCCTTCACCCACTACTCCTACGCGCTGCGCGACGCGTGCGCCCAGCTGACCGCACCCCTCGTCGAGGTGCACCTGTCGAACCCCGCCGCACGCGAGGAGTTCCGCCACGCCTCCGTCGTGTCGGGGGTCGCCACCGGGACGATCGCCGGTTTCGGCGTGCGCTCCTACGTGCTCGCCCTCGAGGCGATCGCGGCGCGGAACGCCCGATGACGGCCCAGCTGCGACGCGACCGGCTGCGGGCGCGGCTCGTCGAGCTCGAGGTCGACGCGCTGCTGGTGAGCGCCGCGACCAACGTGCGGTATCTCACCGGCTTCACCGGGTCGAACGGAGCCGTTCTCGTGGCGTCCGACGAGCGCAACGACCGGCTCGCGACGGACTTCCGCTACCTCACGCAGGTCCTCGACCAGTGCCCGGACATCGCCGTGGTCGACGTGCGCTCGGTGGTCGAGGGGCTGGCGGCCTACGCCGTCTCGGCGGGTCTCGCTCGCGTCGGGTTCGAGTCGGCCCATCTGAGCGTGGCCGCGCATGCGGCGCTCCTCGCGGAGCACCGCGACCTCGAGCTCGTCGCCATCGAGGGTGCGGTCGAGGGGTTGCGCTCGGTGAAGGACGAGGCCGAGATCGCCAAGCTCGCCGAGGCCTGTCGGCTCAGCGACCTCGCCCTGGCCGAGCTGCTGCCCGAGATCCGGGTCGGGCGCACCGAGCGGGAGATAGCGCGACGCCTCGAGTGGCTGATGCTCGAGGCCGGCGCCGACGCCGTGTCCTTCGAGTCGATCGTCGCGGCCGGTCCGCACTCGGCCATCCCGCACCACAGCCCGACCGACCGGCGCGTCGAGCGTGGCGACCTGCTGAAGATCGACTTCGGCGCGCTGCACGACGGCTACCACGCGGACGAGACGCGGACCTTCGTCGTCGGCGCCGACCCCGAGCCCTGGCAACGGGATCTGCACGCCCTGGTCGCGCGCGCACAACGTGCCGGCATCGCGGCCCTCGTCGTCGGAGCCGACGTGCGTGACGTCGATCACGCGGCACGGTCGGTCATCGCGGCGGCCGGGCACGCCGAGCACTTCGGACACGGCCTCGGGCACGGTGTCGGGCTCGACATCCATGAGGCGCCGATGCTCGGGCACACCGCGACGGGTATCCTGGGCGACCGCACGCCGGTGACCGTCGAGCCGGGGGTCTACCTCCCCGGGCGCGGCGGGGTCCGCATCGAGGACACCCTCGTGCTCCGGACCGGTGGGCCCGAGTCGCTCACCACGACGACCCGCGACCTGCTCGTCCTCTAGACATCCGACCAGGAGACCTTCCGTGGCCACCACGAACGACCTCAAGAACGGCCTCGTGCTCAACATCGACGGCCAGCTGTGGACCGTCGTCGAGTTCCAGCACGTGAAGCCCGGCAAGGGCCCGGCCTTCGTCCGCACCAAGCTCAAGGCGGTGCTGTCGGGCAAGGTCGTCGACAAGACCTTCAACGCGGGCGTCAAGGTCGAGACGGCCAACGTCGACAAGCGCGACTTCCAGTACCTCTACCGCGACGGTGACGACTTCGTCTTCATGGACACCGACTCCTACGAGCAGCTCCACGTCAGCCCCGCGGTGGTCGCCGACAACGCGAAGTGGCTTCTCGAGGGGCAGTCGGCGATCGTCGCCACCCACGACGGTGCCCCGCTCTACGTCGAGCTGCCGGCCTCGGTCGAGCTGATGATCACCTACACGGAGCCCGGGCTTCAGGGCGACCGCTCGACCGGGGGCACCAAGCCCGCGACGCTGGAGACCGGTGCCGAGATCGCCGTCCCGCTGTTCATCGAGAACGACACCAAGGTCAAGGTGGACACCCGCGACGGGTCGTACCTCGGCCGCGTCAACTAGTCGTGACGGCACGCGGCAAAGCACGCAAGAAGGCCCTCGACGTCCTCTACGAGGCCGACCTGCGGGCCGTGTCCGCGATCGAGGTGCTCGATGTCAAGGCCGACGACGCGGGCCAGGTGCTGAACCCGTACACCAGCGAGCTGGTCTACGGCGTGGTCGAGCACTCCGACCGCATCGACGAGCTGCTCTCGACGTACTCGATGGGCTGGACGCTCGAGCGGATGCCCGCGGTGGACCGCAACCTCCTGCGCATCGGGACCTACGAGCTGCTCTGGTCCGACGACGTCCCGCCGGCCGTGGCCATCTCCGAGGCCGTCGAGCTGGCCAAGAGCCTCTCGACGGACGAGTCGCCGTCCTTCGTCAACGGTCTGCTGGCCCGGATCCTCGCGGTCAAACCCACGCTCGCGCTCGAGTAGCTGGGCCGCCACGCTGGCCGCGGCTGGCGGCGAGCGTCGCCGCGCCTCGGCGAACCGGCCCGGTCACCGGTGCACCCGGCAGCGCCGCGACGAGCAGGCGTTCCGGGTCGGGTCGTTCTCGGCGTCGAGGCGCTAGCGTCCGCGTCGTGAGTCATCCACGGCTTCGGGTCGCCACGAAGGTCGGGTATGCGTTCGGGTCGGTGGGGACCGGGGGGTTCTCCACCGTTCCCGGGTTGCTGCTGCTCTACTACCTGACCGACGAGCTGGGAGTCACCGCGGTCGTCGCGGGGCTGGTCGTGCTGCTGCCCAAGGCGTGGGACGTGGTCCTCAACCCGCTCGTGGGGAACGCGAGCGACCACACGTCCTCGCGCTGGGGCGCGCGCATCCCGTGGATGATCCGCGGCGCGATCGTGCTGCCGGTCTTCTTCGCGCTGATGTTCTTCGGTCCCGGCGGGATCACCGGGGGAGCCGCGGCGGCGTACGTCACGGTGACGTTCATCGGCGCCGCCACCGGGTTCTCCTTCTTCCAGGTCCCGTACGTGGCACAGCCCGCCGAGCTGACCGACGACTACGCCGAGCGCACGTCGCTCATGACCTACCGCATCGCGCTGCTCACCCTGGCGATCCTCGTCTTCGGGGCCGGCGCGCCGGCACTGGTGAAGGCCGGCGGCGACGGCGCGTCCGGCTACCGCTTCATGGGGCTGATCTGCGCGGGCCTGTTCCTCGTCGGGTTCCTCACCGCCATCGTGGCGACCCGCTCCGTGCCCTCCGTGCTGCGCGCC
>Ga0075017_100002063_pt1 | contig 12516 bp, 13 predicted proteins | sample AleBraG_ABR_2012_FD_71475 | JGI IMG/M metagenome (GOLD analysis project Ga0075017, IMG submission 71475) | Freshwater sediment microbial communities in response to fracking from Pennsylvania, USA - Alex Branch Run_MetaG_ABR_2012 | ecosystem: Environmental > Aquatic > Freshwater > Creek >...
AGTCCGGGCTGATCGGCAGAAAAATTTCCGCAACGCTTTCGAGTACGGGCACTCCCTCATTTTTTCTTCATCCCGCCGAAGCTCTCCATGGCGATCTCGGCATGCTGGCGCGCGGCGACGCTCTGCTCGCCGTCTCCTACGGTGGCGAAACGCAGGAGATCATTGCGCTCCTTGAAGCGCTCAAGCGCCTCGAAATTCCCCTAGTCACTCTCACGGGCAACCAAAAATCCACTCTGGCGGAATCGAGTGACGTTGTGCTTGATGTCAGCGTAAAAGAGGAAGCTTGCCCATTGAATCTCGCGCCGACGGCCAGCACTACTGTCGCAATGGCTGTTGGCGACGCTCTTGCTGTTTCCCTTCTCGAAAAAAGAAATTTTCGGCCCGACGATTTCGCGGCGCTCCATCCCGCCGGGCGCCTGGGTAAAAAACTTTTGCGCGTCGAACACCTGATGCATGCCAAAGATGCACTCCCGAAGGTGATGAAGCACGCGCCGATGCCCGAAACCTTCCACGAAATGAGCAACAAAGGCCTAGGCATGACCACCGTCCTCGAAGCAGACGGCCGCCTTGCCGGCATCCTGACCGACGGCGACCTCCGCCGCCTGATGGAGATGCACAAAGGTAAGACTCTAGAGATGACCGCAGGCGAATGCATGACGCGGAATCCACAAACCATCGGCCCGCACGTGCTCGCCAGTGAAGCGCTGAATTTAATGGAAAAGCGAAAAATCACTTCGGTCGTGGTCGTGAATGATGCCGGCGTCGTGCTGGGGGTGGTCCACCTGCACGATCTGTGGACGTTGGAGTTGATCTAATGTTGTGCTGGGGCTGTCCACTTGCACGATTCGTGGACTCTGGAGCTGATGTAGTGGCGGGTCTTTAGACCCGTTCTTTTTTTTCGCTGTAGGGGAGGGGCTCGCCCCTCCCGCTTCAGCCGCCACCTCGCACGAAACTTGTGCGAGACACATCAAGAAGACTCCGTGGCGGAAGTCTTTCTAAAATACGCGGAAACGAGGAGACCGAATTGTCCAAGGGCGAAAGAAAGACTCCGGCAAGCGTCGCTAAGCGCGCCAAGCAAATCAAAGTCGTCTTGATGGACGTCGACGGCACCATTACCGACGGCGGCGTCACCCTTCTCTCCCAACCCGACGGCTCCGCTCTGGAACTCAAGACTTTCGATGCCCACGACGGCCAGGGCATCACTCTGGCGCGCACCGCTGGCCTCCGCACCGGCGTCATCACCGGGCGCGAAAGCGCCGCCTTGCGCCGCCGCGCGCGAGAGATGGGCATCGAATTCGTCTACGAAAAACAGCCTCACAAAATCTCGGCATTCGAAGATGTCCTCAAGAAAGCAGGAGTCACAGAATCGGAAGTCGCGTTCCTCGGCGACGATCTGCCTGACATTCCCGTAATGCAGCGCGTCGGCCTCGCCGTCGCCGTTGGTGACGCTACACCTGAAGTAAAACGAGCGGCCCACTTCACCACCAAAGCCGTCGGCGGCAAAGGCGCGGCCCGCGAACTCATCGAAGTCATCCTCAAATCCAAGGGCATCTGGACAGAAATGATCGACAAAGCCCGCGCCTGACTTGGCGTCTCCCGTCTAGCGCTGAAATCCTACAACGAGCGTAGGAAAGCGATCAGCGCATTTCTCTGTCGGGGAGAGAGCAACCGAAAATTATCCGAAACATCCCCGGCTTCTCCCCTATGGCGGTCAATGGCGTTCTCGAACGTAAGTGAATTGCCATCGTGCATCAGGCGGTTTCGCATGCGTATGCCCCAGAGAGGCGCTGTCCGCAGCTTGTTGGCGGTGTCCTGACCGCCATTCTGCACGATACCATCGCCCGTTCCTACGTCATGCAAAAGGAAGTCACCAAAGGGATGGATAATCTTATTGCCCAGCGCATCCGGCACTGTCAAAGTTCCGCCGTTGATCATCGTGCCAGCGGGAGCTGTCACGATCGTGCTGACGTGGCATGTTTCGCAGCCGATGGCGACGAACAATTGTGCCCCAAGTTGAGCTTGCGTGCTGTTCGCCGCAATCAGGTCGCGTGGTGGAGCCTTGGTTGCGCGCAAGAATCGTGCGAAGGTCTCAATGTCATCTCCGGGATTGTTGGGCACGGTTCCTTGGCTGAAGGAGCTTACATCCACGCCCAGCGACGTGCGCTCAGTTGGGAAAAAAGGGGTCGTGATACCCATCTCATTCACGTAGGCGTCGGCTGAAAAACTTATCAAGCTAGCGTGTTGATTTTTCCATCCGAGCCGCGCGACACGTGTTTGTCCAGGGGCTTCAAGCAGAGGTACTCGAATCACCTGGCCGGCAATGCGCCCCCGCGTGTTGTCAGATTGCAGGCGTGCTATTCCGACCAGCGTGTCATCGGCGATGGCCTCCACGTAACCGTCGCCCAGGATGTTCAGCGATGTCCGAAACGTCCGGATCGTCTCCCGCTCCGGTACGTAAGGCATAGGCACGCCGGGAAGGGCGTTGCTATTAATTAAGGAACCACCCGGAGCGTCCACGAATTGGCCGAGAACATCGTGATGCCCGGCTCGCAGTTCCGTGACTTCGCTGATTCCTCCGGTCACTGGATTCAAATGACAAGATCCGCAGGAGTCCGCGTTGAAGAGCGGACCGAGTCCCTGCTTGGGAGTCTCGTGTTCGTTGAACTGCATCGCGTCCGCATCGTGATCCGCCTGCGCCGCAACGAAGCCGTTAGTAAGATTGTCGAACGCCGCGAGCGCTTCCGTGGCGCCCGCTGGTATGGGTAGTCCGTGTGGAAGGTTCTGGGAAAAGCCAAATGCCGCTGCAAAAATCAGTAAAGCAAAAACTGGCAGAAAAATCCGAAGACGCATTGTAACTTCCGTTTCTGGGCCGGAGGTTTTGTTTTGGGCTAGAGGGCAGACACTATCGCTGAGGCATTCAGCAGGCTACTGGCCTGCGGGCCAGATTTGGGGCGCTGGCCTGAGGTTTGTTCTGTGTTCCCACTTTAAGCTGAATATCGTAGAGATTTCTAAAGTTTGGATGTGACGACAAACGCCTCGCCCGCGAACTCATTGAAGTCATCCTCAAACCAAAGGCATCTGGGATGGGATGATTGGCAATGCTCGCGCCTCCACTTCTGCCATTGACCTCTGCTCGCTCATCGCTCATCATAACCGGCGTCAAATCCGCTTCCACCGCACGGAGAAATCTTATGCGCATAGCTAGAACTGCTTTCACATCCTTTCTGTTTTCGTCGCTCTTGTTTCCGCTTCTCGCGTTTTCTCAGGCAACACCAGAGCATGGAATTGATTTGGCCGATCTCAACCGCAAAGTCCAACCCTGCGATGACTTCTACGAGTATGCCAATGGCAACTGGCGCGCGAACAATCCGATTCCACCTTCCATGAGGCGCTGGAGCAAGCGCTGGCAAGCGCAGGAATCCTCAAAGGACAAGCTGCACGAAATCCTGGAAGCTGCGTCCGCTGAGCGCAGTTTTCCCAAAGGAAGTGCGGAGCAGATCCTCGGCGATTTTTACGGGGCTTGCATGGACGAGCCACGTGTCAATGCGCGCGGAATCGAGCCACTCAAGCCGTGGTTTGCCAAAATCGACGCTGCCGCCGACATGAGTGCGCTCCAGCGCGTAATCTTTGAACTGCATGACATCCTCATAACCGTTCCGTTCGCCCTGGGAGGCCAGCAGGATCCTCACAGACCTTCGTGGGTACTGGCTGACGTCGGCGCGAGTGGCCTTGGCCTGCCCGATCGCGATTATTACCTCAAACCTGAGAAGCGCTTCGAAGAAGCCCGGACAAAGTACGTAGACCACGTGACCGCAATATTCAAGCTGGCTGGCTGGGATCTGAAATCCGCCAGCGCTGGGGCACAAACAATCATGGCCATGGAAACCAAGCTCGCCCAAGCCTCTTTGGATAACGTTGCTCTTCGCGATCCGGCAGCGACGGATCACAACACGACGTTCGCTCAGCTTCAGGCCATGGCTCCGCATATCGCGTGGGAAGAATACCTCCAGCACAAACAATTGCCGCGAGACGTTGATATGAATGTGGACGAGCCTAAATTCCTCCAGGAAGTTGACCGGCAAGTTCAGCAGACTCCGCTCGCTGATTGGAAGACCTATCTGAAATGGCATCTCTTGAACTCCATGGCAGGTTCACTTTCGGTGCCCTTCGTCGAAGAGGATTTCGCTTTCAACGGAAAGTATCTGGGCGGCACGACGGAGATGAAACCTCGCTGGAAGCGCTGTGCGGAATCCGCCGATCAGCTATTAGGCGACGCGCTGGGGAAAAAATATGTCGAGAAACACTTTCCGCCACAAGCCAAGGCCCGAATGCAGGAGATGGTGCAGAATCTGCTCGCTGCCATGCGCGACGACATCCTAAGCCGTCCCTGGATGAGTGACGATACAAAAGAACGGGCCATGGCCAAAATTGCCACTTTTAATCCCAAGATTGGCTATCCGGACAAATGGAAGGACTACAGTCACGTCGAGATTCGCCGTGACGCTTTTTTCGAAGACATCATCGCGGGACGAAAGTTCGTCGAACAGGATGACAGACTCACCATCGGCAAGACCGTGGACCGCGGGCGTTGGGGCATGACTCCGCCAACCTCAGACGCCTACTACACTCCCCTATTGAACGAGATCGTATTCCCTGCGGGAATCCTGCAACCTCCCGCGTTCGACGTCAACGCCGTGGACGCGGTGAACTACGGCGCCATTGGCGTGGTCATCGGCCACGAAATTTCACATGGTTTCGACGACGAAGGCGCGCAGTTTGATTATCTCGGGCGGCTCCGCAATTGGTGGACCCCCGAAGATCTGAAGCAATTCAAGTCGCGAGCGGAATGCGTCGTTGATCAGTTTGACCATTATTCTATCGAGGAAGCTGTGCATCATAACGGCAAGCTCGTGCTCGGCGAAAGCATTGGCGACCTTGGCGGGGCGAAACTCGCCTTTCTCGCGTACCAAAAATCGTTGAAAGGCAAGCCGCGCCCTGCCGACATTGACGGCTTTACTCCCGAACAGCAGTTCTTCATCGCCTGGGGACAGTTTCGCGGCGATGCGATCCGCATCGAGACGCAGCGCTTGATGATGCAGACCGATCCGCATCCCGTGGCCAAGTATCGAGTAATCGGTCCGCTCTCGAATCTCCCGGAATTTCAGAGAGCTTGGAGCTGCAAAGCAGATTCAGCGATGGTCCGCCCTGAAGGCAAGCGCTGCGAGGTCTGGTGACGTGCTGTGCCTTTGCCACTCACCTCGATACCAAAGCCGTCGGCGGCAAACGCGCCGCTCGCGAACTCATTGAAGGCATCTTCAAACCAAATGCATCTGGGAAGGGATGATTCACAATGCCCCCGTCTCAAGACGTTCGGCCCTATGGCCCTCCCTCCCAGCCTGCATGCGAGGCCAGTTTCCCGAAAGCCATCCTGCTCCCACAGAGCTTGCACCCTAACTCCAAAACGACCTAGTTTGCCTCCGCCCAAACAAATTGGCTAGTACTTTGGTAATTGCACAAATGAAACTTTTTTTAGTTTGCAATCCTGTGGGCACACTCTTAGACTTCCTTCAGTAAGACCGGGCCAAGTCACCCAGTGTCTTCGTGGCGGCCGGCACTCTCCCAAGGACCTTTTTCTTCCAAACTCGTTCTTCGCTCAAGGAGGAGAAATTCAAATGAGAAACAGAAATCTCATAATTATTCTCTGCGTGCTGTCAATTGCATTGTTAGCGTTCCGGGTCAAGGCGGACTATAACGAACACCATGGCCGCACCGTTGAACTCAACGTTCAGGCAACGGACACCTCTGGTGGCACTCTGCACTACGCTTGGAAATCCACCGACGGTCATATCAATAATGTGAATTCAGCGTCCACGGCCTGGACTCTTCCCGAAGGAACGGGAATTCACTTTGCCTATGTCCTGGTTTCCAATGGACTCGGCGGCTATACCGAGCGGCGCATCCTGGTCAACACTGACACTTTGGGATCAGATCACCATGGCGAAGAACAAGATTCAGAACAGGAAGGTGAGTCTTCCCACGGCAGCCGCTATCACGCCCCTCCCGCCCCGGCGCAAGTCGGTGATTACTGGCGGTCCCGCGTTATCTTGGATTCATCCAATGCCGCCGGCAACGAGATTTACGTACCCGGTGCCAGCGTTTTTCTGACGGACAAAAACACCAACCTGCGCTACCCGCCTAGCGGTTTTATCACCACCGATCTTAAAGGCGAGTACCTGATTCCCGGCGTACCTCCGAGCACCAACGAGACCGTCACTTGCCTGGTGGACGGTGTAACTTCGGATTGCTCCCCGGACAACGTCATGCTATCTACCGCCACGAGTCATTATGTATTAGGGGGGCAAGCAACCTCGACTTCGCCCGTGGTCGGCACCTTTACTCTTGCTGATGGGACTCCCTGTGGTACTCTCAACGAATTCTTTGGAGTTCACGCAACCGCAACCGCCACCTTGCTTGATTCCTTATCTCATGTTCTGGCTGGTCCGGCGCAGGTCAATGAATTTGGAGACTACTATCTACCGGGTCAGACCAACGGGGCTTTCGTCCAGCTCTCCTGCGAAAACGCCACTCCGGTAAGGATACCGGCGAGCACCTCCGCCACGACGACACTGCTGACCGGTGTTACCCCTCCGACGGTCACGAACATTACCGCCACCTTGAGTGGAACACTGCTTGCTCCGCCTGTGGCACAATTCGCCCCTCCAGCAACGGGCTTGCCGTCGGACATCGTAACGCGCACGGACAACTTCCTCGCCCAAAAGGGTTTGGACTCCCGGCTCGGCGCTTGTAAGTATTATCAAGCCATCGGAGCGGTGAAAGGTTGCACTTCGACCGGCGAATTGAAGGGCGCTATCACTTATCTCGAGTGGCAAAAAGCTGTGAAAATTGGGCATTTTGCCCACGGAGCGCCCACCTTCAAAGCCGCTTTCATCAACAAAGTGGACCTCAACCTGGCGCGCGTCCATGAATCGGTCAGCTACGGTCCGGATCAAACAGCTGCCGTGGTCTGCAATCACGTTGGCGCGAAGGATTTTTTCAACCCAACGCAAACCGACATTGACACCGCGGTCGAAAATGCGGTTCACAACAAAAATCTGGTGGCTTGCGTGGCCATGGACTACATGATCAGCCCGGGCGTGAACAACGACCAACCCTTCATCCGCTTCCTGATCTTCGGCCCCAGCGGAGAGTTGCTGCCCTCCATCAACTTGGATGGGCGGCGGGAAAAATTCGTCCCGGGAACTTGCGTCGTCTGCCACGGCGGCGACCACTACGCTGGAAAATTTCCCGAAGATAACACCGGGTTCGCCAATGTCGGGGGCCATTTTCTTCCCTACGATGCCGGCAACTTTGAGTTTGCCAGCAAACCGGGCCTGCAAAAGTGTCAGCAGGAAGATTCCCTCTTCCACCTCAACCAGAACGTCCTGAACGCCGGTCCGAACGTGGCGGAGAATGAACTAATCGCCGGATGGTATTCGACGAATGGAACCGTCTCTTGCCCACCCAACGTCCACCACGTGCTCAACGAGGACTACGTTCCCCCCAGTTGGCTGGCAGCCGCCGAGGTCAGTGCCGTCCCCTTCTACAAGAACGTGGGCGCCCGCAGTTGCCGGACCTGCCACGTCGCCATGATCGAAGGCTATAACTTCGACCACTACACCAATATCGTGAACAATACCGGGACGGACGCACTCCCCGGCGGCACCTTCGATTTTGCCGTCTCCGTCTGCGGCACTCAGCTCACCGATAACGACACCATTCGCTGGAATACCATGCCGAACTCGTTGGTAACCTTTAACCGGTTCTGGTTGAGCTATCAAAACACAGTCGGGATCCCCGACCAAGTCACGCCCTTCCGGAATTTCCTGAACGAAACGGGCAACACGGGCTATTGCACCTCGGTGCCTTAATAGCCGCGACCTGGAAGTTCCACTCTAACCGTTGCAGCTTCCCGGAGCGGCCCTCCTTGGCCGCTCCGCAGAACTGCAGCTTACGCCGCAATCGCACCCTTGACAGAAGATTCCCCCCTCAACAAGGATGGACCATCGTGCAGGATACGCTCAGCAAACAACTCGCGGATATCGTCCTCCCTGACGCATTTGGCAAGGAAGTCCGCCTCGGTTCGTTGTGGGAGAAGAATCCCGCCGTCGTTGTCTTTCTTCGCCACTACGGTTGAATTTTCTGCCGCGAGCACGTCGCGCAGTTGCGCGAACACGAAACTCAGTTCCACGAAAAAGGCGCTTCCCTCGCCGCCATCAGCCTCGGCGACAAAAACTACGCCCGCATCTTCCAGGAAGAAACCGGCATCCAATTCCCTCTGCTCATCGACGAGGGACGCCAGGCTTACAAAATCGTCGACCTCCGCGTTGCCAATTTACTCCACATTCTTCGCCGCGATAATTTCCAGAGCCGCAAACGCGCCCGCGCCGCCGGCCATCATCAGCACAAATTAGGACTGAATCCGTTTCAACTCGGCGGCAGCTTCATCTTCGCCCCCGGCAATGTAGATCGCTTCGCCCACCTCAGCAAGACCTTCGGCGACAACGCCGAACCCGCCACCCTCCTCGCCGCCCTCGACTCTTGACAGGTAGCCTCACCCCCGGCTTGCTCTTTCCAACCGGGTTATGGTAATATTACGTTTGTAATTTAATGTCATAATGTTCATTCTCGATGCATCTACGCTGATCCTCATGGCCAAGGCGCAGCTTCTTGCGCCTTTCCTGACCAGCGTTAAGCTGCAAGTCGCAATCCCGGCGGAGGTTGCGAACGAATGTTGCGGAGCGCGGAAGACCCTGGATGCACTTATGATGCAGAAATATCTGGACGAGTCCAGAATCAAGGTCATCCAGGTGAAGGACAAAAAGATCGTCGCCCGGCTGCAATCGGATTTTAGCCTTGGCCAGGGTGAAGCGGAAGCCCTCGCTCTGGCCCTCAAGGAAAAGGCGAGGATAATCGGCATTGACGATAAGAACGGTATCAATGCTTGCAAACTGCTGGGTTTGCCGTTTACCACGGCGATAGGCATTCTGCTTCGCAGCCGCAAAAAACGAATCCTCGATCTTGACGACGCTCTTACGGCATTTGCGGCGCTTGCCAAATTCGGGCGCTACAAGAGTTCCATCATCGAGGATGCCAGGAAGAAGTTGGAGGTGCGCGAATGACCAAAACAATGAGTATCCGCATGGACCGGGACAACTACGAATTTCTCGCGGAAATCTCCAAGGAAGAGCGCAGTGACCTTTCTAAGGCTGTGCGCGACCTGGTTACCCGCGGCAGAATCCTGCTGGCCGTGGAGAGATACAAGTCCGGAGAAGCTTCCCTCGGTAAAGCCGCGGAACTTGCCGGCCTTCCCCTCGGACAGATGATGACCCTCCTTACCGAGTTTGGCGTCGAAAGCAGAATCGAGAAGGAAGACTATCTCCCGGGACTGCACAATCTTGCCAAGGTCTGGTAGCAGGCCAACGCCGCAGCGGCAGCCAGTGCACCACTCCAAATACGAAGAAATGTTGATACATCCCCGTAAGACTTGCAGCGATTCCGATGTTTCTTCGCCTCATGATCCTGGAATCCCATACGACGCAAGCCCCGTCAATCGCGCAATCCGAGAAAAATCCTCGTCCAGCGTGAACACGCTTGCGCGATGTTCTAGCACCATCCCCGCCGGGATCGTTCGACCCTGACGCCACGACTCATGCCAGGAGCCTGAGACATTTCGTTCGACTTTCTAACTCCTAACCTTAACTCCCCGGCCTCGAGATGCTATACCACAGATCACAAACCACGGTTTGGGCTGGTTGACATCGCGGCTGGCTCGGCTCAGAATGCCTGTCATTCGCTGGCGTGAACATGGCCCCGCGTCGCTGCGCGCTGCCTGTTCTCCCTAAGATCTAAAACCAGCAACTCAAGATTCAACCTTGAACCTGAAAAGGCGACTGCTTCGGTTCCCCGTAAAAGGAAGGTAGCTCATGGATGAGAGCAACGCAGCCACTCGGCGATCTCCCAGGGCAAGAAAACCGTGCGTTAGTTGCCGAGAACTAATCCCTTCAGATGCGACAATTTGCTCTCACTGCAGAAGTAGTCAAATTCCCCAGCAAAAAAGTCTTTACAAGGTCACTCTTGCGTGGGTCGGCGGTATCGCCGCAGTCATAGGACTCGCGCTGAGCGGCATTCAGCTCTTCGGACCGGCTTTCACTCGTCTCCGCAGCCACCGTGAAGTGGATCGACTTCTGAACGAGGCCAAGACAGAGAGCGAGAATGGGGACTACGAAACAGCGTTGACTACCTACAACCATGCGCTCCAACTCCTCCCGGACTGTGCTGCTGCAAAGCAAGGCAGGAGCGACGCGGCAATGGCCTGGCTGAGGAACTTTAGTGCTGCCGGCGCGGATGAAAAGGAAGTGGAAAATCGCGCAAGTTCGCAGCTAGCGGAGATCTTCCCCATTCTTGAAGCAGACTTGGCTGGACAGCAAGCATCGAGAGAGGCCGATATTCTCGCCCATATCGGTTGGGCCCATTGGCTCAATTTTCACATAGCGCTGAAGGACGTTCCTGCTTCCTCAGAGGACAATTTCCGCCGTGCTCTGTCCGTCGATTCGCCAAACGTTTACGCAAACGCCATGTTGGGGAACTGGCTCCTCCAAAACGGGCAGCGGCTGGCGGAGGCAAAACAACACTTCGTTCTCGCCGTCGAATCTGGCAGAGACCGCCCGTTCGTTCGAGCGTTGCAACTCGGCGGAATGATTTACGTCGAAGATATTCAAACTCGGATCGAACTAACCAGAGTTGCCAACGAGATGCGGAAAAATGGAGAGAAGATCAATGAATCCGACAAGGGTCGCATAATTTCGACAAATTACAGCCCCGATATGCTCGACGATGCTGAGCTGGTCAAGATATTGGCGGCCTTGCCGCCTGATGAGGCTTGGGCGACCTACGTGTGGCTGGATGAAACGGACGATTCCAGCGACGAAGAGGAGCGATCGCTCAAGCAGTTGCCGCATAAGTTCATCGAAGCCAAAATCAAGGAACTCTCAGGAAAGGAGGTAGAAGCTCTGGCACTTTACCGTTCTCTCCAAACCCAGCTACGAGGAACGGGCTCAATGCTGGGTCCTCAAGTCGCTCTTGCGATTAAGCGGTTGGCACACAAGCACTAGTTACGTTCGGCAAAACGCCTGCTTCCTGGGTCTGGCCAGGGTCGAATCCCTTGAGCTTTAGGTCGGTCTTCCCTACTCCGACCCGCCCTGGTGCCGCTATCCCGCAGCAGACAAACGACTTAGGTTTCACTTGACGACCAGTACCTAAATGGTATAATATGAGCATGTTATCATCGCCGTTTTCCCGCCGATCATCCCAAGCCCTTCCGCGTCCCCAATTTCATCGTCTTTGTTTTCAACAACTTCCAAACGCCTCTCCATTTTTCGTCCTTTTCAACCCCTTTGTTTTCATCCAAATCCAACCGCCCATTCCACTAACTCTTTCTGCTTCAGTAAATTACAAATGCCCCAGGGGTGTACCCTTCAACCATTCCTTCCGAATTCTTGCCTTTCGTCACTCACCACGCGCCACTTTGTCTTGACTCCTTTAGAATCACCACTTCCAAAAGTGTATGCAAACAAAGGACTTTAAGTCCCATCTCTAGAATGAACACTTCCACAAAAACAGAGGGAGGGATCCAGTTATTGTTAACCAGATTTCTCCGATTTTCATTCCTTTCTCGCCACTCGTCGCTCGCCGCTTTCTTATTCCCATGGCCTTTTCTGGCATTCAGGCGCAACCCAGTCCATACTGTTACCGAAAATCTCGATGCAAGGAAGTTCTGAATAAATGAGGGCGAATTGAACACATTCTTGAAGTGGTTTGGCGCGGCATTGGCATTGCTCTTGATCGCGGCTTTTTCCGCCCTTTGCTATCTCGCGGGAAGTCCCAGAGACGCTTACGGCATGGTGCGCTACGCGCTGCCGCACATGCATCGCGGAAATCTGAAAGTTGGCAGCGACGCGCCGGACGTGCGGCTCCTGGCTCTGGATGGGGCAAACCGTTTTCATCTCCGCGAAAGGACTGGGTCGCGTCCTCTGGTTCTTGTCTTTGGCAGTTTCACTTGACCGCCTTTCCGCCGCCAGGTTGGCGACCTCGTTCAGATTTTTAACGATTACAAGGAGCACGCGGACTTTCTGACTGTCTACGTGCGCGAAGCTCATCCCACCGACGAATGGCAAATGAAATCCAACTTGAAAGATGACGTCTGCTACGCGCAACCGAAAAACCTTGAGCAGCGCGTCATGATTGCAAATGATTTTATCAAGCGCTTCAGTTATCCCCTGCCCTTCGGCATCGACGATATGAGCAACGCCGCTGACCTCGCTTACTCCGCCTGGCCCGAACGGCTCTATGTCATTGATGAAAGCGGACGAATCGCTTATCGCGGCGGCATGGGCCCGTTCAACTACAAGCCGTCGGAGCTCCGTGATTGGCTTGCCACTCGTTATGGCGCTGTGAAAC
>Ga0075017_100002064_pt1 | contig 12503 bp, 16 predicted proteins | sample AleBraG_ABR_2012_FD_71475 | JGI IMG/M metagenome (GOLD analysis project Ga0075017, IMG submission 71475) | Freshwater sediment microbial communities in response to fracking from Pennsylvania, USA - Alex Branch Run_MetaG_ABR_2012 | ecosystem: Environmental > Aquatic > Freshwater > Creek >...
GTCTAAGCGGAGGCTGCGACATGCCGACAGGGCCTGGCGCAGACGCAAGCGTCTCCTGGAGCAACCATTAACGGATTGAATTTAAAAGGGTAAGTGGACTTTTCTAAGCAGCACTTCCTGGCTCCGGTAATAACGAGTGTCGCGTGTCACTTTCCAAACTAGGGCCCGTCGGGGAAATTGTGACTTACACAGGTATCTGGGAGGTAGTTTGGCGGAGTTTTTCACACAGCGCGGACATATAGCATAATAAAAGAGACACGTGGCGGTATGGAGTGGCTCGATGCACGATCCCGTGGTGAAAGTGGTGTGGGAGATCGATGAAGCGCCGCGTTGGTATCGTTCGACGCTCGATTTGCTGGGCCGGCGGGCGCAACGGCCGCACGCCGCGTTCTCGATGATCGGTGTGCATGATGCGGTCACCAAAGGGTTGCCGGGTGAGGCGCTCAATCATCTCTTGGGCAGTTTGAAGAGCTTGGCGCGGGAAGAAGTGCTGAATGCGCTCGGGATCAGTGGACGCACCGTGCAACGGCGAAAACTGGATCCAAAAAAAATGCTGAGCGTCGATCAAAGCGGGCGGACTTGGCGCTTTGCGCAAATTCTGGCGCTGGCTTCAGAAGTCTTGGGGGATCAAGCCGATGCCGAGAAGTGGCTCTCCGCGCCGGCCATCGCGCTCGATCAGCGTCGACCGATTGACTTGTTGTCCTCGCCGGTGGGAACAGAATTAGTGGAGCAGTTGTTGCGTCGGCTCGAACGCGGTGTCTATACGTGACACCGCTGCCGCTGGCTTTAGGCGGCGATGGTGCGCTGGTGGCCTGGCGTTTGGATGCCGCGAGATATGCGGCAAGCTGGGATAGCGGAGAAGGCGCGCAAGTGGTGGGGGGTCGCTGGAATTCACCAGGGAGACGAGCGGTGTACTGCTCGCTCGATCCGGCCTGCGCGATTTTAGAAGTGGCGGTTCACCTGGGTTTTCGGGTGCTCGATCTGATACCTCACGTTCTGACCCGAGTTTCTTTTACAGAAGGTCCGCGACCATTCGTTGTGCAGCCGCCGACGGTGCCGAATGCTCAATGGCTTCGGCCGGGAATACCGAGCGCGGGGCAGCAGCGATTCGGCGATCAATTGCTGGATACTCATGCGATCATTGTGATTCCGAGTGCGGTGTCAAGGCGCAGTTGGAATCTGGTGTTTGATCCGACGCGTTCGCGGGACAGCTACGCGTTGCGGCTTCAAGAGCCGTTTGCGGTCGATCCGAGATTGCATCCGGCGGTGGAGTAGGGTGTTAGCAGGTAGGGGTCGTAAGTGAACAAAATAAGCGGAATTTGGCTGATTCTCGGATTTGCACTACTCGCAATAGTCGATGTCGTCCAAGCCGAGGTTCGTTACGTATGGACCGACGGTCAAGGAAAACAGCAGATAACGCGGGAATCCCCGGGAGCGCTGTTTGCATACGATCGGTACGTAGTTCCCGATAATCTTGAATGGCGACATGCACCGGAAATGCCGCCACCCATATCGACGGGTGCAAAGATCACTACCCAAGAACTATTTAAGAAGGCGTCAAAGTCCGTCTATTGGGTGCGCAGCGACAGTACGGCATTCGGTGCCACTAAGCGCCGCATATATGGCTCCGCTGTGGCAATAACGGAGGATCTGGCGCTTACGAATTGTCACGTTGTGGGAAGCGGGAAGGACCAGATCACGATGGGTACGGGTGAGGCTGAGGAGACGGCCGAAGCCGAGCTGGTGGCGGCGGATTTCGATGCGGATCGTTGCGTTATCCAAGTGCACGGCCTCAAAATGCAACCCGTCGCAGGAGTTCGGGTGCTTAGCGAAGCGGATGTCGGCGAAAGTGTTTACGCCATTGGCAATCCGCGCCATCTACAACGTTCCCTTTCGCAAGGACTGGTCTCCGGTATACGGGATGAGGATCAAGGGCGCTTAATCCAGACAACCGCGCCTATCTCACCGGGGTCCTCAGGCGGAGGTTTATTTGATAACCGCGGCAACCTTGTCGGTATCACATCAATGTGGACCAGGGATTTGGACCGGCTTGCGCAGTTCTATGTCCTGTATTTCGGTGCAACAGCTGGGCCTCGGTACTCAAATCCCGCGAAAGGCTTTGAGTCCTGTTTCCTGTCGTTCTCCGACGGCGCACGCGTCGAGGCCATGACGACAACCCGTGTGGAACTCGCGGGGGCAGCGCCCGGAACACAGCCGTTCGGACTCACTCATTTTGCGATCTCGGTGGGTTCCGAACATTTGGTCGAAGATTTGGCGCAACGATTGAAAGGCGATGGAGTTCCGGTCGTTGATGGACCGCGTCGTACCGGCGATGGGTACTATGAAGCGGTGGTGCTTGATCCGGACGGGAATCGGGTGGAGATTTGCGTTTAGGCGAGAATATTCCGACGTCGGGGAGTCGGTGATGTAGCGCTGTGTTGGTTTGGGCGGAAGGAGAGCACCCTCTGAAGAAACGACGTTCATGGCGATTTTCGCAGGGTGATGGCGCGCTCCGCTGATTGTCGGAGGCAGTGAATCGAGAAAGGTGGTGGGTATAATTTATGAATATTCGTGCTGCCATCATGGACCCGCTGAACGGAACGACATCTTTGTCTCGGGTGATTTGGGGTTACGGGCTTGGCGGGTCGCTGCTTTTAGAGGTGTGCGGATTGTTGCTGCCGGGCCCGGATTTTATTCGGCGGGGTTTTGGGCTGTTCGAGTTGGTGTTCAGCATCTACGTGTGTGTCGCGACGTATCAGTGCGCGAGGAATGCGCGGTCGAGGTGGGTGGCGACGTTGGTTCGGGTGTCGGCGGTGCTTTCGTTAGTACTGGTGCTGGCCGTGGCGTATTTGGATTTTTCCGGCAACCTGCATTTGCCGGTGGAGTTGGAGTCGGCGGAGATGTAAGCGGTTGTTAGAAACGACCGCGGGAAAGCCCGCGGCCGGCGGTCCCCTGACAATCGAAGAGTCGAATGCCGGGTTCCGCGTGAGGTGTATCGGCGGGCAATTGGGTTTGGCGAGTGAATTGAGTCACTGTTCGGGAAGCAATATCACTGAGATGATGCCTAGGCGGGACACCCGTTGACTTTGAGGAGATGGGGCGGGAATGAATCCACTGTGGCGAAGGCGATTGACGGCCGCTATTTTCGCTCCGATGTTCATTCACACAGAAAAGGAATTCCGGCAATTCATGATATGGGAGACGACGTTAAAATGGGGTTGGCCGATTGGCTTAGCGGCTCTACTCCTATTGAATAGAAATACTATTCGGTGTCGCGGCTTCAAGAGTTGAGGATCTCAAATGGCGATCAAACGTTCGGCGAAAAGTAAGGGTACGGCATCTCCCAAAGCGGCGTCTTCTGCGCCGTTGCGGCATGTCGATGTGAAGCCGCAGCAGCAGATGATATCGGGCGAGGTCTACGTGGGGTGGCTGTGTAAAAGCCGATCATGTGGGCAGGTCATTGCGATCGTGGGTGAAGCCCCGGGCGGCAAGGTATCGGCGGATTTCGGTGATCCATTGACCGCGATCAAATGTCCTCATTGTGGGGATGAGGATTTGTACCGGTGGAGTGGGCGGGGGGATTTGCAGTACGCGAAGTCGCACGAAACAGACCGATGAAGCATGCGCATTTGGAAGAAGTGAAATTGACTGAGGCAGCCACGGTCACGGCTGCGGCCATCAATGGCCACTATGGAATGAACTTTGATGCTGTCAATTATGGGGTGGATTCGTCCGACCCGAGGGCCGGCAACGGCGTCAGTGTTCCGGGAGCTAGTAGAGGATCGGTCCAATGTGCTACTCGGCGCAAGTGATTCAAGTCATTCGGAAGCTCCAACGGGAACTGGGTGTCACCCTCGATTTCGATGCAGCTGAAAAGTTATTCCTGCGGCGGCTGGAGGACCCCGGTCTTCTGATCTCGCGAGGGTTCGAGGCCAATTTTGATTCCCCCACAACACCCCAAGGTCGGCGTATTCAGGAAGCCATCGAGGTGCATCGTACGCGGCTGGCGGGGAAGTACGAGAAGGATCTCTTTACGCAGAAAACGCGGTTGGTCAATGCCGAGCGGTCATTGACTACCAAGGAAACCAAGAAGGCGCGCGAGGACGTCCGGATTTCGACCGACAAGATTGAAACTCTTACGACCAAGCTCACCGACCTTAAACGCACGGAACTTAAAGCCCGCGACAATAGGATTTTCCCACTGGTGTACGCCGGAGTCGTTGTGCGTCGCGACGGCAAGAATCTACTGACTCCCATGCGTTATCACTGTCGACCGGCGGGTAAGCCCGCATTCTATGACAGGAAGTTTCCGGGCCTTTACAACGCGCGCCGCGACAACCTAGAGCGATTCTGGGTCGAGCAATTCGGTCGCACCCACGCGCTCATGGTGGTGGAAAGCTTCTATGAGAATGTGGCGCTACACGTCACGGAACATCGGCAACTAAAGCCGGGCGAAACGGAACGCAACGCCGTCCTTCATTTCACACCGCGGCCGGCGTCGCCGATGCTGGTGGCCTGCCTCTGGTCGCACTGGGCTGGAGTAGGGGAGCCGGACCTGAACGGATTTGCGGCGATCACGGACGAGCCGCCGGTGGAAGTCGCGGCCTCGGGACATGATCGGTGCATCATTCATATCCAGCCGCGAAATGTCGAGGCCTGGCTGACTCCCGAGGGTCGGTCGGTAGCGGAACTTCAAGCGATACTTTCGGATAGACCACCCCTGAAGTTTGAGCACGAGGTACTTCGCGCCGCGTAACGAATAGGTACGGCTTGATGGAGAACGCGCGAAGCTATGACATCGTTGATGGGCACCACGAGGAGTCGCTCCCGTCGGCGGGTTGCGTTGCCATGCGGTACCAGGCTCCGGCAGCCTGCGAGATGAAGCGCCTTTGGATTCGGGAACCTGTTCGGGGTATCGGTCTCGGCAGGCAGCTGGTAGTAGAGATTGTGGCGCGCGCACGAGCGACGGGCTACTCGCGCATCCGTCTAGATACCTTGCCGCCCGGGGCTTCACCCACGATCGCAATGACCTGCCCACATGATCGGCTTTTACACAGCCACCCCACTAAATCATCGCTTGATTCGGTGGCAATTCCAAAGATCGCCTTACTCGATATTGTATATTGGAGTTTTCCGCATAGTTATTTTGGTCAACCTGGGAGTTCACGATGTCTGCCGTACTGATCGCCATCTTTCTCTCGCTTCTCGCGTTGACCGCCGAAGCCGCACCAGCGTCGAGCGGCGCAGAGTGGCCGCAGGTAACTCCCGAATCGGTTGGACTCGATCCCCTCGCCCTGGATGCGATCGACGCGGATTTTCGTAACGGTATCGTACCGCTCCTCGACTCACTCCTCGTCTTGCGCTGCGGTTCCTTGGCCTATGAACGGCACTACACCCACGACTACGCCACGATCTACACGAAGGAGGCGCACGAGGTGGGTCCTCTGAACCCATACCTCACCGGCCCCTATAATTATTTTGATCCGAACTGGCACCCGTATTGGCACGGGGGTACGGCGCACACGATGCAGTCGATCACGAAGTCGGTGACCTCGGCGACGATTGGTGCTGCGATTCTTCGGGGCGATTTCAAGGCGCCCCTCGACACCCCGGTGCTGCACTGGTTCGATGCCGCCCGGGTGAAACACATTGATGCGAGGAAACGTCGTTTGACGCTTCGCCACCTTCTGACGATGAGCTCGGGCCTCGACTGGAACGAGGATCTGCCGTATGCCGATCCGAAGAACGCCGCAAGCCTAATGGAAGCCACGCGCGACTGGGTCGCTTTTGTAATTGACCGGCCGATGGCTTACGAACCCGGTACGCACTTCGCCTATTCGAGCGGGGTCAGTGAGCTGCTCGCGTACATATTTAGAAAGGAGACCGGGCGAGATCTTGAGGACTACGCGCGCAGCTACCTGTTCGAGCCGCTCGGGATTCACGAGTACCACTGGAAGCGTTCGCCGCTCGGCGAGGTCGATTCGGAAGGCGGGCTCTTTTTGCCCGCATACGGCCTTGCAAAGATCGGCGAGCTCTACCTGAACCTTGGCCTCTGGCAGGGGCAGCGCCTGCTCGGCGAGGATTGGGTCCGAGACTCGGTGACCGCGCGGTCCGACCCGGGTGATGGATATCGCTACGGCTACCAATGGTGGCTTCCACAGTACAAAGACGGCTCGCGCCCCGTCTGGGCTGGGTTCGGTTTCGGGGGGCAATACCTGTTCGTAATCCCGGAGGACGGAGTTATTGCAGTGACCACGGCCTGGAATATCCTCGACCCGAAGTACTATGACCGGATCATCCTTGAGAAGCTGCGCTCGGCCGTGAAGCCGTTTAGCTGCCCCGCGAGCAGTATTTTGCGAGAGAAGAATTGATCCTGCGAAATCTTCTCTTCAGCCTATGTCTGGCACTCGTTGCGGCGGCGGGTGTTACGTGGATGGTGGGTTCCAAGCTGATTGAACCCGACAACCACGCCGTTTCCATGCCCGCAGGCTTTAGCGCGCAAATTGTCTCCATTCCCGGCCGCGACCATTCAGTGGCGGGATGGTGGGTAGATGAAGGCAGTGATTCCCCGACTGTGTTGCTCATTCACGGTATGCGCGCTGATCGGTCTTCCATGGTATCGAGAGCGCAATTGTTGATCGGGCACGGATTCTCTGTTCTGCTGATCGACTTGCAAGCGCATGGCGAAACCTTGGGAGACGCAATAACCGTTGGCATTCGGGAATCAGCGGATGTGGTGGCAGCGCGAGATTGGATTCACGCCCAAGCGCCGGGGCGAAGAATAGGCGTGATCGGTTGCTCGCTCGGCGGAGCGGCGGTCCTGCTGGCGCCCCAACCCTCGCGATTCGATGCGGTCGTATTGGAGGCGGTCTATCCGCGCATCGCTCGGGCCGTCGAGAATAGGATTCGAATGCGCCTGGGGCCAGTCGCACCGCTTCTGACGCCGCTCTTACTTGCGCAGCTTCCATTGCGGTTGCACTTAAAGATCAACGATCTTGAACCAATTCGATTCATCGGGAAACTCGGTGCGCCGGTACTGATTGCCGCCGGTTCGAAAGATGAGCACACAACACTGGCGGAAACTCGCGAACTCTACGATGCCGCATCGCCCCTAAAAGCGCTTTGGATAGTGGAGGGCGCGCGCCACCAAGACTTGCTCGAGTATGACGCCGCCGGCTACGAGGCTCACGTTGTGCAGTTCTTGACGAGCGTGCTGAGCGCCACTGCAGTGTAATATTCAAATCTGAGTCAACGAATATGACCACGAAGGGTCATTCCGGCAGAACATCATTTCGGCGATTTTCAAAGGGAGCGAAAAATGCGCAATGCAATGTTGTTGATGGCGGCTCTGGGTGCGTGCATGGTCGATGCAGTCCCCACCTCCGCGGGTGAGGAGGCGCCGGAGCAGGCCGTAGTCATCTCGGCAATGCAGCTGGCAGCTGACGTCCTGGCAACGGAGAGTGGATTGGGGTATCAGATTCCAAGCAGCGCCGTGGCGAGATTATTGATGATTCGGCGCGACAAGCCCGGTGAAGTGGAAGTCCATACAGAGCAAAATGACGTCATCGTGGTCGAGAGCGGTCAGGCGATCATCACCATGGGTGGCGCGGTCACGGGAAATCGGGAGATCCGGCCCACGGAGTGGCGCGGCGGCATGACAACTGGGGGAAAGTCGTATCGTGTGGCGCGTGGCGACTTAATATTGATTCCGGCGGGTATTCCTCATCAGGTGTTGGTTTCCAAGGGGCAGACGGTTACGTATTTGGCGATCAAGACAGCGCGGCAGAAATAATAGATGATCGCTCCGCAAGGCTAGACGAACAGCGTGGATTTCGAGTCTTCGGGTACCATCGTGGATAGCCCACTGAATCAATCACGTCGACAATTCATTGAGAAAGGACTCTGGACTCTCGCCTTGACAGCGGTGCCGCTGCGCCGGCCGGCGCTCGGGGATACCGTCCAACAACTCGACAATATCGAGGTCACGCTCGGCGGCCGTGTCGGTGTCGCGGTAATCAATACAGGAAACGGCGCACGGTTGGCACACCGCGGCGACGAACGCTTTGCCCTGTGCTCAACATTCAAATGGTTGCTAGCGGCCGCTGTTTTAACGAAGCAGGATGAGACGGGCCGCATTCTTGAGAAGCGATTGGCCTATGGCCCAAAGGACTTGCTCGCCCATTCTCCTGTTACCGAGAAGCATGTGGCCGAAGGATCACTGCCGATTAGGGAACTTTGCAGAGCGTCAGTGCAGTTGAGTGACAATACGGCTGCGAATATTTTGTTGAGATTTCTCGGAGGACCGGCTGAGTTGACCCGCTACCTGCGTGCAATCGGTGATCAGATGACGCGCCTGGATCGCGTAGAGCCAGATCTAAACACGAATCTCCCCGGAGATACCCGTGACACCACGACGCCAAACGCAATGGTTGCTACGATGCAAACCATACTGCTGGGGGATGTACTTTCGACAGCCTCTCGCGAAACGCTCTTGACCTGGCTTAAGGGATGCGAAACGGGCCTTCAACGTCTGCGAGCAGGCCTGCCTGCGTCGTGGGCGACTGGCGATAAGACCGGCACGGGGGACCATGGGGCGGTAAACGACCTCGCCATCGTTTGGCGGCCGAAGCGCTCGCCAATTCTAATCGCTGCCTACCTGAGTGAGTCACACGCTGCTTCGGCAGTGCTTGATGGCGCTCAAGCGCAAATAGGTGCTTTGGTGGCCAAGGTGATCGAGTGAGTGGTATGGGCGATGGACGGGGAGGAGAGATAGTGTCCAAGATCAGAATTGCGGTGGCGAACATCCGGTTTCCGCCGACGCCTGCTGAGTCCGTGATGTTGACGACAAACGCGATCCGGCAAGCGGCTATCGAAAGAGCCGACTTGATTTGTTTCCCCGAATGCTATGTTCCGGGATACCGAGGGTTCGGACGGGTGATTCCGGCCCCTGATACGAAATTCCTCGAACGTGCATGGGCCACGATTGCTGCGACAGCCGCAGAATCCGACGTGGGTGTCGTGCTCGGCACAGAACGCGCCGTCGGCGATGCGTTCCGAATATCGGTTCTTGTTATCAACCGCGACGGCACGGTGGCGGGATTTCAGGACAAGATTCAACTTGACCCCTCTGAGGACGCAACCTATTCGCCGGGAGTGGAACGCCATCTCTTCCAGGCTGGCCCGTTGAAATTCGGAATTTCGATCTGCCACGAAGGCTTTCGTTACCCAGAGACGGTTCGCTGGGCGGCGCAACGCGGTGCACATCTCGTCTTTCATCCGCACTTAAGTGAAGCGGAAGGCGACAGTTACCGCCCCCGAAGCTACGCGGATCCGTTGAATTCATTTCACGAGAAATCGATACAGTGCCGGGCCGCTGAGAATACCTGTTTTATTGTCACGGCCAACTGTGCAAGCGACGGATCTCCTACCACGTCGGCGGTGGTGAATCCTGACGGCACCACCCTGTGTTATCAGCCCTATAACAAAGAAGGTCTGTTGGTCGCCGACATTGATCTCGCGGAAGCGACGGGTTTTCTAGCGTCGAGATATAGGCCCGTCTGCCCGTGATGGAAAGATACTGGGCCACGCAATGATCAACGTGGGAATCACCCAGGCGATCACAGGACCGCCTGGGTGATGACGGCAATTTGCAGCGGCAATTCGTTACGTGCCAACGTGACATAGATCCCCATGGGCGCCGCTATTGCGACTGCAATGACATACGAGCGACCCATCATGCGATGAACTCGCGTGTGGCGCTCGCGCAATCGGGTGGAAAACTGCGCTGCGCCTAAGACTAGGGCGACGGTGCCGGCGATGCCATGCGGAACGAGTAACCACCCCACGGGCAAATAGTAGGTCCATTGCGGATCGGAATGATCGATGATGAAGCGCTCATTGTGATAAATCACAAAAAGCGCGAGTGCACCCAGCAGTCCGAACAGCAGGTGTTTCGGCGTGATGTGCCATCCGGCATGATGTTGGCCAATGGGATGAGGGGTCATTTGAATATCCTAAGATAACCTTCGATGACGATGAGATTTCAATGAGCATCTTACGCCTGCGACTAACAATCGCGCATGCCAATAAATCGAAGGGAGAGGGTGCACTATGCGCCGACTTCGCGCAGAATCTGGGTAAGTATTTATTGTCCAAGGCCGACTTGAGACGCGCATTGCTAACGCCTAACACCACCGGCGTTTCCAAGCCAGCTACAGGCGGTCTGCGCTGGGATCCCACATGAATCCGACTTCACACGATATTGCTGCTGTGCTCTTCGACCTGGACGGCACTTTGCTGGATACGGCTCCGGATATGGCCGCCGCTTTGAATCAATTGCGGCGGGAGCAAGGTCTTGCCGCATTGCCCTACCCGGACGTGCGGCCGCTGGTATCGCATGGCGCAACCGCGCTGGTTAAGCTTGGCTTCCCGAACGTCGACGCCAAGGCGTTCGATGAGCTGCGCAGTCGGTTTCTGGCGATTTATCAAGAGTGCTTGTCCGTGGAAACCAGACCCTATGAAGGAGTGGCCGAGGTCCTTTCTCATTTAGAGCGCAACGGGATTCCCTGGGGTGTGGTGACCAACAAGCCGACAGGGCTCACGGAAGCTCTGCTCGATGATCTGTCGCTGCGCACACGTGCGGGCGTTATTGTGTGCGGTGATACGCTCCCGGTCCGCAAACCCCACCCGGGGCCGCTACTGCATGCGGCCGCGCAGCTCGGCATTGCGCCGTTACGCTGCATTTATGTGGGTGACGCGGAACGCGATGTTCTCTCGGCATGTGCTGCGGGAATGAGAGTCTTCGTTGCCCTGTACGGGTATATTTCGGAAGATGAGCGGCCACTCGACTGGCCCGCCACCGGCTGGCTGGACGAGCCGCTGGCGATGATGCCGTTGATCCGATGAATGAATCGTCCGCAGGCTCGATTCTTCTCGTCGAGGATGACGACCGGCTTGCCCCGCTGGTAGTGCGTCACCTGACCGACAGCGGCTTTGCCGTGTCCTGGGTCAGCGATGGAGAGTTGGCTTGGCAGCGCCTCGCCGAGGGCAATATTGCGTTGGTCATTTTGGACGTGATGTTGCCGGGAGAGGATGGCTTATCGCTGTGCCGGCGGTTACATAAACAATTCGATGTTGCCATCATTATGGTCACCGCGCGCGGTCAGGAATCCGATCGCATCCTCGGATTGGAACTCGGTGCTGACGATTATTTACCCAAGCCGTTCAGTCTGTGGGAGCTTGAGGCGCGCATCAAAGCCGTGCTCAGGCGTTACGACCGAGTGCCTTCGGCGGCCTTTGTTGCCGGGCCGCTCACGATCGATCCACAGCATCGGTCGGTCCTCATGGAGAATCGTAGACTCGATTTAACGCGAAGCGAATTCGATTTGCTGGCGATGTTGGCGCGCGACCCGGGCCGCGTATTCAGTCGCAACCAGCTGCTGGAATGCGTCAGAGGGGGCGATACCGATGCATTCGATCGCGCCGTGGATACGCATGTCAGCAATCTGCGCCGCAAAATCGAACCTGATCCCAAGTCGCCGTCCCTATTGAAGACCGTGTGGGGCGTGGGTTATCGGTTTGAAGTGCCATGAGGCGGCCAGGATTATTTCAGGCATTCTTATGGCGCGAGCTGATCATCATCACGGGTTGTTTGATCGTACTGTACTTATTTTCGACCTGGATTACCGGACGATTCCTCAATCAAAGTTGGCGGCAGGACCTGCAACACGAGGCCGACTGGATCGCCAAAAGCGTAACGCTCGCGCCGAGCGATGGGCGATTGGCGAAAATCTGGCGCGACACGCATCCCGGCGTGAGGCTGGTCGTTCGAGACTCAACAGGTTTGATCCTGGTCGATACCCATCCAGATTGGGAATCGCTGCACTTACAAGCAGGAGACGCACCGCTGCTGGTGGGACGGTCCGGCGTTCACGATGATACGATTCAGTACACCCTGACGTTAAGCCGCTTCGGCGTGATCCGGCATCCCTGGCATAACGAATTTATCCTCTTGTTACTGGCCTTTCTTGCCTTCGCCGGCGCCGTGCTGTATCCACTGATTCGCGAACTGACCCATCACTTCTCGCGTTTATCGCAGGTGGCCCGGCAGGTAGCGGGCGGTCAATTTGGTGAGACTCTTGAGCCACCGCGCCAGCGAGAGCTCGCAGATCTGGTCGGTTCCTTCAATAACATGTCGCTCCGTCTGCGGGATGCAGAAGCCCGGCAGAATCGATTGATCGCCGACGTCTCGCATGAGTTGCGCTCACCGTTGGGTCGTCTACGTGCGCTGGCAGAGACGATCACCCGTAGGCCGGCCGAAGCCGGACCTCATCTATCGCAAATGGACGCAGAAATCTCATTGCTGGATCGATTGGTGGGCGACTTACTCGACATGGCGCGCTTCGACGCCGGCGAGGCGCAGTTAAAAATAGAGCGGGTCGCGCTGTTGGTGTGGGCCAAAGACGCCTTTGGCCGCAGCCGGACTCGCCTCGAACAACAGGGCG
>Ga0075017_100002065_pt1 | contig 12502 bp, 14 predicted proteins | sample AleBraG_ABR_2012_FD_71475 | JGI IMG/M metagenome (GOLD analysis project Ga0075017, IMG submission 71475) | Freshwater sediment microbial communities in response to fracking from Pennsylvania, USA - Alex Branch Run_MetaG_ABR_2012 | ecosystem: Environmental > Aquatic > Freshwater > Creek >...
GCGCAAGCGTTAGGCATCGCCCAAGCGGCACTGGAAGCCGCGACCGCGTACGCCAAGGAGCGCAGCCAGTTCGGCAAAGCGATCGTGGAGTTCCAGGGCATTCAATTCATGTTGGCCGACATGGCGATGAAGTTGGCGGCCGCACGAGCATTGGTTTATCAAGCGGCTGCAAAGAGTGAGCGGCAGGACGCCGACTTAACGTTCTTCGCCGCAGCGAGCAAGTGCTTCGCCAGTGATGTCGCGATGGAGATCACCACCGATGCCGTTCAGGTGTTTGGTGGGTACGGCTACGTTAAGGACTATCCGGTCGAGCGCTACATGCGCGACGCGAAGATCACCCAGATATATGAAGGCACCAACCAGATTCAGCGCGTCGTCATGGCCCGCCAACTCAGCAAGAACCTCGGCGGACTCGAACTGAGCCGGTAATCCGGCGGACTCCGCGCCGACTGTCGGTTGCGGTTTACCGTCGGTAGTCGGACGAGTCGGCAAGCGGCAAGTCTGGGTCCTTTGCCGCTACCTTGCGTGACGTTTTCCTCCCTAGCCTGCAAGGGCACAGATGGGGAGATCCACCATGCAGCAGGCCGCTCGGGCGTGCAGGGGAGGGCTAGTCGCCTTCGCCATCTTCGCCATTGCCGTTGCCGGCCACCTCACGGCAGGTGGTGCTGCTGATCTGGCCAGTCCACGAGTTCTCCTTGTCTTCGTTTTCATCGTCGCGGTGTGCGTTGGCTTATCCGTTATTGAGTGGACGCCGATCCGGCTCATTCTCGTTCTCTCGGTGAGTCAAGTTCTGTTGCACCTGGCCATGGAGTCATCGGTCAGTCCGATGAGCGGCGGTGATTCAACCGTCGCGCCAACTGGCATGTCGACATCCATGGGCAGCGTGTCCTTGCCGATGTTCCTCGGTCACGCACTCGCCATCGTTGCCGGTGTTGTTATGTTGCGCCGCGTCGAGGTGTGGTGGCGTTGCTTCGCCGCGCTTGTCGCAGAGCTGATCGCATCGGTCCGCATAGATTTCGTTGCGACACGGCTCCCGATCTGGCGCCGTCCTGCACATCACGCGTTTGATGCTCAACTCGTTACGGCACATTTCGCTACGCCAGTGTCGCGGCGCGGACCGCCACTCTCAGGGTTTTCGTTCATGCCCTTGGCGTTCTGACCCTCGTTCCCGCGATTGACAACATCCAGGACGTCCAAGGGCACACCCATCCGTGACTCTTGTGGAAGGTCCTCAATCATGTTTGTCAAGTTTGGTTCTCGGGTTCAAAGGGCAGCCGCAGTTGCTGCCTTACTTGGCGCAGCAACGTTGCTGACCAGCGGTTGTTCTGGCTCAAGTTCAGCAGCTCAGCCGTCGGCGTCATCGTCGACCGGCATCGCGATCTCAGCCGCTTACATCAAGGTGCCGACGACGACAATGTCGACGGGCGCCTTCGTCACCGTGACGAACACGGGCAAGTCCGATGTCACCCTGACGCGTGTCAGTGTCCCGTCGTCGTACGCCGCTTCAGCATCGCTGCACAAGATGGCCATGGTGAACGGCTCGATGGCGATGGTTCCTGTCGCTGGTGGCGTGCCGATTCCAGCCTCTACTGAGGTCATGCTCAAGCCAGGTGGCTACCACATCATGCTGATGACGCCACACGTGAAGGCGGGCGATTCAGTGCCCTTAACCTTGACGTTTAGCGACGGAACAAGCCTCACTGCTGCTGCGTCCGTTCATTGACACGCAGCACAGGCGGAAACTTGTCAGCTTTACAAGGACGGCACTGCTCGGAGTCGACATCGATCCGGGCAGTGCCGTTCATCGAATGACGGCAACGACCTGCGACATGCGCGCTGCGATCGTCCCTTGGCGCGTCCACAATTCGCGCGACTCTGATACGTAGCCGGCACGCGCCCCGTACGTGCGTCCGACGTGCAGCAAGTAATCGGACGGGTCAAGTGCGGTCGGGTCAGCGATGAGGTCGGTGTGAAAACTCACGGTCGCCACCGGACGACGTCCGTCAGTGCCGACCTGCGACATCGTCCACCAGGCATCGGTCATGGCCGCTAACCAAGCGGCGTCCGCTGTGTGGTTCTCGTCTATCAATCTCAACCAACCGAGCGTTGTGGCAGTCGGGTCCTGCTGACCTGGGTAGCCCTGGATCGGCCGAACTGCCAGGTGTTGGAAAAACTCAGGAGCCAGACCTGCGGTGTCGGCGTCCGGCACGTCGGGTACGCCACGCAGCAAGGCCGCCGCCACGTCGTCCGGCGGTGCGATCTCCCACGCAGGCCCACCAACGTCTAGGGCTGTCACGCGCGGACCGGCGATCACGACATTCGTCGTCGCGGCGATCTCGTTGGTAGGGCTGTTGATGAGGTCGACGCCGATCGTTGTGACGGCTGAGCCGCGTCGGATGACCCGCGTGACAAGTCGGGCGCGGCCCGCAAGAAGCGGCGCCGCCATCGCACCCGAGACGCTACGAACGCTAGGAACTGGCACGTCAGGGTTGTAGTTGCTCACGACGAGTTCAGCCGCGCGGACGGCGCCAGCGAGAATGAGTCCGCCCCACACTCCGCGGCCTTGTAACCAGGTTTCAGGTAGGTCCCACGTCCACTCGTCCGGGCTTTGCCGAACTAATCCAGTCGCCAGGCTCACGCCGGCGACCACGTCACGAGCGGTCCCGCCGACATTGCGACCCAAGCTTTCCACGGGATGTTCCAGGGGCCGCCTTCGCCGTTCCAGTCCTCCATCGGACGGTTCGTGCCAGTGGTCAGTACGACGTCACCTGGCGTCGCGAGGTTGTAGAACCAGTGCGCGTCCCACGGTGTGAGGTTTGTGCAGCCGTGACTGCCGTTCCACTTACCGATGCGGTACAGCGCCCATGGAGCACCGTGAATGAATTCGCCGGACGTCGTGATGCGTACGGCCCACGGTGCGACAACGTCGAACTGATCTGCGGGGTTCGTCACGCCGATGGCTTGCGACGTCATGCGACGCGTGACGTACTTCTCGGCAACGACCTTGATGCCTGAACGAGTTGTGTATCCAGGCTTGCCGAGCGAGACACCCATCGTCCGCGCAAGTTTGCCGTCGATTGTCACGGTCATCTGATCGGTGATGGCGTTGATACGTGAGATCACGGCGCGCGTGGTCTTGAAAGACGCGGTCGTGTTCAGGCCCATGTACGGGTGATGGTCCGCAGTCCATCCGATGATGACGTTGCTCAACGTGGAGTGCACGGTGATCGTCGAATGCCCGGGCCAGAAGTCTCTCGGTCGAAATTCCAGTGTTGTTGCATCGCGCCAAGCCCAGGCGCCGACGCCAAAGTTCTTGGTCGACGTCAACTGCAGGTGAGACTGCACGACGTTTCGATATTGAATCGGTTGACTGAAGTGCAAGGTAAGCAGCGTTCCGATGCCACGTGTCTGGCCATTTTGGACGAGCGACATGTGTACGTCGATGGGTGGCGGTAAGACCGTCAGGTTCACGGACGACTTAGCGCTAACCCCGCTCGAACTGCTGACGTTGTAGTTGAGCGTGACTTTGCCCCAGCCCGTAGTTATGTGGACGAGGATGAGGTTATTCACGATGACAGCACTGCCGTTGCGAGGTTGCGATACCGAGACGACGTGCAACTTTCCGCCATTGGGGTCGCGGTCGTTGGCAAGGACATGCACGACGACGCCGCCGCGAGTACCGCCCCGTGCCGCACCGATGACCGTGACAACAGTGGGGTGAACGACGAGCGGTTTCGGCGTTGGAGTCGGGGTCACCGACGGCGTTGGAGTCGGAGTCGGAGTTCCGGACGGAGTCGGCGTCACACTGTCCGACGGACTGGGTGTGGACGTCGTTGCGAATCGTCCGGCGGCAGCAGCCGTACCAGTGCTAGCGGCAACTAAGCCGACCAACGCAACAATGCTGGCCACACCCGCCATCGCAGCTAGGGACGTCGTCCGTCGCGACGGCTGGTGCGCCAATTCGTGTCGTCCACGTTGTTTCACTTTTCAAGGATAGGTCCCAGCGGACGAAGATGCTGCAGCTATTACCCCAGGAATCTCCGGATTTCACCGCAAGATCGAATGGGCTGGCGTCTTCGCTGCCCAACGTCCGTACTGAGCGGCCAGTGGAGTTGCCGATAGCCCGTGGGCAATGACGCTCAGCACGATGGTGAGGCCAGCCGTTTGCACGAGCGGTTTGGCTGCCGCTGACTGCGTACCAGCGTCAAGAAAGACGATGAGGAAGACAACGCTTGCAAGACCCCGGGGGCCAAACCAGCCAGTGAAGGCCACGGTGGGAAGTTGCGCGTGCGTGCCTATCAAAGACAGCGCGACCGGAATCATGCGTACGACCGTGAGCGAGAGAACCGCATACAGCCACACTTGCCAGGTCGGGTGAGACTTGACCAGATACGCCAACGGAATCGCGCCAAATAGAAACCACGTTGCCCCGTTGAGCACGACCGAGATATCAACACTTGGGATCAGTTCCGCTTCTGTCACCGGCGCTCGACGACGGCGCGAAATTCCGTAGGCGATGCCACCAACGAAGGCCGCAACGAATCCGCTGCCTTCGAGGTGATCGGCCGCAACGTAGATCACGATCGCGGCGAGTGCTGGAATGACGCCAGCCCACTCTGGCTCGAAGTCATCGCGCTGTCGCAGCCAGTTCGTCAAAATGCCCAAGAGTCCGCCACCGAGAAGGCCAATGCCAACGCCGATGCCGATGACTTTGAGTGTCAGCCAAAACGGCCGGGTCGAATCGCCGGTCTCGACAGCAAGGGCAAGCAACAAGATGGGCACGGCTAACCCGTCGTTGAGTCCGCTCTCGATAGATAGCGCACTGCGAAGTTTCACCGGCACCGCCGGATTCGTTACGACCGGACGGCCGAGAGCTGCATCGGTAGGCGCCAAGATCGTCGCCAGTACGAACGCCAGCGCCCACGACATCGCGGGGAAGAAGAAGTGTGCGAGGACTGCACCGAAGGCAACGGTGAGAGGCAGACCGATTCCGAGTAGTCGCGTCGGAATGGCCGCAACTTCCCGCGCAATCCGAATGTCGGTGAGTGACGCTTCGGTGAATAGCACTGTCGCTAGGGCCGCAATGGCTACTTCGCTGATGACGGTCTCAGTCGCGGTGACGTCCGCAAAGTTCAACACCGCACTGCTGAGAACGAACGCGAGCCCCATCAACACGAGCGCAGGGGACAGCCACCACCGAGCAAGGATGCGAGCAACGAGACCGTAGAAGAGCAGCCCACCGAGCACGATTCCGATATTGAGCACGGCAGAAAGTGTGTCCCACAACACGACGCAACGCCGCTTGGCGCGGCGCACAGTCGACCATTTACCTCACTTGCGGTCACTGGCATGCTGGCGCCGACAGGTAGATCGTGGGCAGCGAAGCGAGGTCAGATCGTGGCTAACGGCAACTCTTCACGAAATCGGGGCGTTGGGGTCGGACTCATCCTCACCGTTGTGTTGCTCGTGCTGGCTCTCGTCTTCGTCCTACAGAATCGCGAGAAAGCCTCGATCCACCTGTTGTGGATCTCCGCGAGCATGGGCGTCTGGCTTGTCATCTTGATTGCGCTTGTCCTCGGATTCCTCATCGGCTGGGGAAGTCAGTACGTGGGGAGGCGGCGCAAGAGGTCGTAGCGATGACGCACGGACGCGCCTATCGCTGGGCTCGTTGCGCCTGCTACGACCGCAGCCTCTAGGTTTTGGGTGTGGCTTCCGAACCTGTCGACCTTCCGGCCCAGGACGTTGCCGCCGTCGTCCACCGCGCATTTCCGGGCGCGGTGCCTGCAGCCGATTACATTGCCTGGACCGTTGCCGCCTGCGCGGAGCACGGTATGACCCCCGAGGTGACGCTGCCCATCCTCGTCACGTGTCGCGATGAGGTCCTCACCGATTTCAAGGCCTTCGTATCGAGTTCCTGGGGTCTTACATTTTCTGGCAGTTCGCTCGGCGGAAGTTTCACGATGGGTCGCACCGGGCTCGATGCCGCGCGTCGGCACATCCCCGAGACAGAACTGCCGTTGCGGGTCGCGTTCTTCGTTTTCCCGCATGTGGGCATCGATGCGGACGGTGTCATCGGAAACATTCAGCGACAAGGACGCGCAAACACGTCACTAGCCTGCGGCGCGATCATCACCATGCGCGAGCAATTCCTGTCCGGGGAAGTTCGTCTCGAGTTTGATCCGACTGATCCCGAAATGAGTTTGTTGCGGCAACGCATCGCACCGCATCTTCTGGGCCGCCCGGTACCCGATCTGGTGACGATCACCGAATTAGTGCGCGAAGCAGCCGTTGACGACCTGGTGGCAACCGGCATCACAACGGGCGGGCCGATCGGTGACCTCGCAGTGTTCACCGGGTTGCTCGTTAACGGACCTAACGAGACATCGTGGGTCTGGCCGAACGCAGCAACTGTGCACCGGCAACACGAAGCCGTAAGCATCGACCTTGACATCGCGCAGATGCGAGACTTCTGACATGCCCGAAGCCCTGTCGTCTGGTGAAGTGGCCAAAGAGGTCCAGGAGCACCTCAAACATGCGGCGCACAACGACCCACTTTCGAGAGAGATGCGGCTGGTCGTTGTTGCCGAAGCGATCTTGCTGTCGATCATCACGATCGCAACTGCGTGGGTGGGCTACCAGGCCGCGCTATATCAAACTGAATCGCGCAACGTCAGCACGGAAGCCACTAACACTCGTGCCGCCGGCGGACGGGCGTTGGCCACTGCTGAGGCAACGCGATCGATTGATGCCTCAGCCTTCAACACGTGGGCCACTGCGTACGTTCTACGCAACCAAGACGCCATGCAGGTCGCCGCTCGGCGCTTTCGAGCCGACTACAAAGTGGCCTTCGGCGCTTGGATCGCGACTCGTCCGATCGTCAATCCGAGCGCGCCCGCTGGCCCGTCCTACATGCCGCAGTATCAGCAGCCTGGCAAGGTTGTCTGGCAGCAAGACACCAAAGAGGCAACCAGACTCAGTTTGTTGGCCGCTTGGAACGGTCACGTTGCCGACCACTACGTGCGCATCACGGTGGTCCTTGCGGCGGCCCTGTTCTTGGCAGCCATCAGTCGGCAGTTCAAATACCGCCGCGTCCGTTTCAGCGTCGACATCATCGGGCTGATCGTTCTTGGTTACGGCGCCTATCTCATGTTCTTGCTCCCGGCGATCACGTAGGTAACGATGTCAATTGCAGATGTGGTCGCCCTCGAGGCTGAGACACCACCGGACGAGTCAACTAGCGACGGCGCCGGCGGTGGATCCGAACACGGCGCGCACGACAACTCAAACCGACATGAGCGCTGGTTGCAGATTGGTGAAGCGATTCTGCTCGCGGTCATCACCGTCGTTACCGCGTGGGCTGGTTTCAACGGTGCCCGCTGGGAGACGGTCGCCAAGCTATCGCTGTCGAAGTCAACCGCGTACCAACAACAATCCAACGACTCGTACACAATTGCGGCCAACAATCGGGCGCTTGACGCGCAAAGTTTCCAAGTGTGGTTTACGGCCTACACCCAACACGACCAGGCAGCTGCCGACGTCGCGGAAAGGCGCTTCCGCGCCGAGCTCAAAGTCGCGTTCGGGGCGTGGCTCACGACCGATCCGTTCACGTCGCAATCGGCGGCGCCCGGTCCGCTGTCGATGCCGCAGTACCAACAACCGGAACTTGATCATGCCGTGTGGCTAGATGAGAGATCGACGGCGTTGGAAAGCTACGGCAACCTTGCGGGCGGTTACGGCGACGAGTACGTCCGGCTCACACTCATGCTGGCCGGCGTGTTATTCCTTGTCGCGATCAGCGGTCAGTTCAAGTTGGTGACTGCGCGCTACGGGTTGCTTGCCGTGGGATTTGTTGGCCTCGTCGGAATCGTCTTACTGCTCACGACAGTGCCTCTTAGTCACTAGCGGGCGCAGCCGTCGCTGTCGATGCAAGCGGTGCGCGTCCGTCGAGCCAGGCTTCATGCTCGATGACCCCATTGTCGATGTGCTTCTTCCACTTCAATCCGGTTTCGCCGAGCAGGCGCAACATCGGATAGTTCTCTCCGATGACGTCGGCCCTCACCCGGGTGAACCCGAGACTGTCTGCCATGTCGAGAAGTTCAGTGAGCAATTCAGCCCCGACGCCGCGGTTTTGGTAGTCGTCTTCAACCATGAGGGCGAGTTCAGCGACGTCTTCTTCCAGCGGAAACACGTGCCCGGCGGCCACAAGAAGGCCGTCCGGGTTCATCGCAACAATCGTCGCGCCACGATGTCCCCCTGATAGTCGCCGCAACGCGACGTCGCCCAATTCGGCGGCGCCGTGATAGCGCAGGTACAGCGATTCGCCGGACGAGCGTTCGTGCATCATGGCCAGGCGATCGGCGTCTTCTGGTCTGGCCAAGCGGAACCACAATTGTTCGCCGGACTTGATGCGGGTAAGCCGCCCGGACGAGTTGTCGCCACGCGCCCGCTGTGCCGCAGCCGCCAACCGCAATAGCGCTGACGCGCGCTGACGATCGACCGATTCGAACGGAGCCCAACTACGTCGCAGCACGAGGTGATCGTCGGGACTCAGCTGCACTCGCATGACATCGCGCGAATCGTCGGCGCCGAGCAAGGGCGCGGTGTGTTCAGCCCCCTGTGCGCTCAACAACGTGACGAGCATGTCATCGAGAACTTCAGGGTGACTCACCACCGCTGTCGACAAGTCGATGATCGCCGAAATCATGTCCTCAACAGTTGGGCTGGCCCACGGGCGAATGCGTACATCAGTGGTGAGCCCGCTTAACAAGGTCGCGATGTCTTCGTCGTTCAATGACGCCGGCGCGGTGACGACGAGTTCGAGGCGCGAACCGTTCTCTTCACCGGGAATGCCGATGACCGTCCGCAGTTCAACCCCGCGGTCGCTGAGGCGTTGTAGCAAAATCGCTAACGCATCAGGCGCGGCGCTGATCTTTGCCATGACGCCCACGCTGCGACGCTTCCCGCTTCGCACTCCGCGTCCGGAACCGCGTACTTCTGTTGTCGGCACAGAAACAATCGGGATGCTGGCCGTGACAGGTCCGGTGTCATGGGCGTCATCGGACACCCGGGTGCGCTCGTCGGATGCGCTTGTGTCGTCGCCACTGGTGAGCGTCAGCAGCGCTTGGATGGTTCGGTTGGCAACTTCGCGCAGACCGTGCGGCGCTACGACGTCATCGGGGTACAAGCCGTCGGGATCATCGGGCGCGAGTTCGGCCGATGTGTTCCCTGGTTCGGGCAGGGACTCCGAAGCATGGTGCACGTCATCGGTGGGTGCGCGCTTCTTTGCCTTGGCGGCCGTCGCTTCGTCGTTCGGATCGGAGATTCGCTCGCGAGAGTCGGCTGCGCCTTTCGGCTTCTTGGCCACGGCTTGAGGCTAGCGAACCGCGCAGCGGCTAGAAGAGATCCTCGTCGCCGAGCGCAGCCAGTCGGCCCGCGACCGTTGCCATCGCAACCCTGGCTCCGGCGTCGAGCACCGCACTGACCGTACGAGCGTCAGCGTTGCGCGACCATCCGGTGACGCGCGCGAGTGCGATCAAGCCGGACGACGTCAGCGCCAAAGCGCCACCGACCGGGTCCTCGTGGCGTGCCGCGGCCCCGGCGAGCACGACTCCGGTGGCTACTTGTGCCACGCCCGAGGCCACTCGGTTAGGCCACGTCGACCCCGTGACGAGCGTGATTCCTTGCAAGCCTGCCAGCGCGGGACCAAGCGGCGCCTTGCGAAGATTGCGGTCTTCGGCCAGGGTCGCCGCCGTCCAGGCCAACCCGGTCCAGCCGACGGTCGCGGCGCTCGATCGCAGGACGGCGCCGACCGAGCGCTCGCCGACGGGCTGCGGCGGCCGTTGACCACCGATTTCCGCGACCACAACGAGCGTCGCCCCCGCAGTCGCCGCCGTTACTGAGGCCGACGCAACGCGTGTTCCGGCACGCGCCAACCCGATACCCAAAGCGGCATCGGCAAGCACGCTCACCGCGGACGCGGCGAACCGAATGCTTCGGTGCCCGAGCTGCGGACGTGACCAGGCCATCCCCTCAGCCTGCCGTACCGGTGCGGCGCACAGTGCGGGACCTATTCGGTGGCGGCAGTCGGCTGATCGTCGCGCGCGATGGTCGCCGCTTCGGCCACGACGAGCGCTTCGAGATAGCCGACGAGGTCCACGGCCTGCCAAGGCCCGTCCGGTAGTGGGCCGTTGGCCGCACTGGCTCGAGCGTCGGCGACATCTCGGGCGTCTGCTGGTGTCGCTGGTTCGAAAGCAACGTCCGGTGCGCTGGCTGCCAACGCGGTGAAACACGCCGCCAAGAACGCCTCTGGCATTTCGTCGCGCGAGTGGGTTTGGGCGTCAACGAGAACGGCGGCGCAGTCGGCCGTGGGAACCGTGCTCGACACCACGATTGTTTGCTCACCCGTCCGCAATACGTGGTCGACCACGCCGTCGATGCTGTCGTAGCGCAGCCACACCTGGGAGTCCCACATGCCAAGCGGAGCCCGCTCGTCATCGGCAGGGTGCGTAAGCGATTCGGGGTGGCGCGCCCAGTTCCAGAGTCGCGCGATCGGCTGGCCCATGAGGTCAACCTCGAGAGTCGCAAAGCCAACCTGCGTGCCGTCGTCGGAACCGTAAGGGCGACCGCGCCACCAGCCGCTCACCCACGGCGCCAGGTCAGAGCCGGGGGACTGATGGGCAGGCATGGCATTCCCTTCGGACGGACGGAGGCAATCGTTGCACCCTCAAGAAAGGGCGGGTGCGTCACAGGGTAGGACAGTCGCAGCCTAGGCTCGCGATCATGCATGGATGGGATGACACCACCGAAAGATTGGCGCGCGAAGTCGTCGAGTTGGCGTTGGCGCGCATGCGCATGGACCCCCCTCTCGATCATTCGAAAACTTTCAGCGAGTTATCGGCTGCCGTGGGCCAAACGGTGACGCCGAGCGGTCTGGGTGGACATGAGGCACTGCGGCGTTTCGATGAAGAGTTAGCACCGGCGTGCATTTCGACCGACCATCCGCGCTTCCTCGCCTTCATCCCCGGTGCTCCCGCCGAGGCGGCCTCGCTCTTTGACCTGTACGTGAGCGCCGCGAGTTTGTACGGCGGCAGTTGGCTTGAGGGCAGTGGCGCGGTGTACGCGGAAAACCAAGCCCTGCGGTGGCTCGCCGACCTTGCCGGCTATCCGGCTGAGGCTGGCGGCGTCTTCGTATCCGGCGGAACAAACGGAAACCTCAGCGCCTTAGTCGCGGCCCGAGAGTACGCGCGCTACAAACGCGGCGACCGACCCCGTCGCTGGGTCGTCGCGGCGTCCGACGAAGCGCACTCGTCCATCCAGCACGCGGCGCGCGTCATGGATTTCGACATCTTGGACGTACCAGTTCCGGCGGACGGCCCAATGGCCGGACGGTTGACTGGGCCACTCGTTCGCGCAGCGATGACGAAGCTTGACCCGGCCGATGCCTTGTTTGCCATCGTGGCGTCGTCAGGTACGACGAACTATGGCGTGGTCGACGACCTAGTGAGTTTGGCTGATCTCGCCGACGCCGAAGATTTGTGGCTGCACGTCGACGGCGCGTATGGCGGGGCGGGGCTCGCGGCGCCGTCCGTCCGCCATCTGTACAACGGAATCGAGCGGACGGATTCATTCATCGTCGATCCGCATAAGTGGTTGTTCGCGCCGTACGACGCGTGCGCCCTCATCTACCGCGAACCTCGTTTGGCACGCGCTGCGCACAACCAGAAGGCGGGCTATCTCGACGCCATCCAAAGTGAGACCGACTGGAATCCGTCCGACTACGCGGTTCACCTTTCCCGTCGTGCGCGTGGCTTGCCGCTGTGGTTTGCCTTAGCAACCAACGGAACGGACGCTTTTCAGGCCAGTCTCGAACGAACCATCGACGTTGCCCGGTTCGCCGAATCCGAAGTTCAACGGCGGCCGGAATTCGAATTGGTGCGTGACCGCGATCTGTCTGTGGTCGTCTTTCGGCGGCTGGGTTGGGAGCCGACCGACTACTCCCGATGGAGCGATTACATGCTCGACTCCGGTATCGCGTTCGTGACACCGACGAAGCATCGTGACGAGACGGTGACGCGCGTGGCGGTCGTGAATCCGCGGACGACCGAGGCCGACATCACCTTGATCTTCGACTCGATGGCCGAGTGGGCGCCGGGAACGATTAGGGAGCCCTTGCCCAGGTGAGTGTGAACGCGCGGTGACGCCGCGCGCGTCGATCACTGTTCGTCCGTAGGATCCCGACTACTGGGAAAGCAGCGGCATCAGTGCGTGGAGGCGTGCATGAACGTCGTACCTCTCGTTGGGCGCGTACTCGGCCGACACCGATCGTTTCCGGAGCGGGCGGGGATTCTGTCCGCGTCGGCGATCGTTGGGCAAACGTTTTCGCGCGGGCTGCTCCCGCGCACCAGCGTGCATCAGGCGGCTATCACGGGTACGTCCGCAGTGCTGCAGTACAGCTCGACGACGATCATGCAGTCTCTGGTTCACGATGTGGCGGGCCGCCTTA
>Ga0075017_100002066_pt1 | contig 12500 bp, 10 predicted proteins | sample AleBraG_ABR_2012_FD_71475 | JGI IMG/M metagenome (GOLD analysis project Ga0075017, IMG submission 71475) | Freshwater sediment microbial communities in response to fracking from Pennsylvania, USA - Alex Branch Run_MetaG_ABR_2012 | ecosystem: Environmental > Aquatic > Freshwater > Creek >...
AGTATGGACAGTCCGGCCAGGGCGAACATGGCGCGAGGCGGCGCGCCCGGCTTGCGATCGCGGTTTGGGATGCGTGCAGTGTCGATGCGATTCATTCGGCTAGAAGGTCCCTGTCAGAGTCTGTAAGTTTGCCACAGCGATCCGGTACCGCGCCTGTCCATCGTCGTACGCGTTGCGCGACTGGGTCAGAGTATTTTGCGCATCGACCACTTCCAGCACAGTGGACTCCCCTGCCTGATAGCGCAGGGTCGTCAGACGCATGCTCTCGGCCGCGATTTCAGCGGAACTGGCCAGCGATTCCATTTCCGAGCGCGCGGTCTCGGCCTCATTGTAAAACTGGCGCAGGTGGCTGAGCAGGAGCCGCTGCGCATGCGTCAACTCGACGTGCGCCTGGTCCCGGCGCAACTCGGCCTGCTTCAGTTTGCTGCGATCCGAGCCCCAACTGAAAACCGGAATCTGCAACGTGGCCACGGCGGAATATCCGAGGTTGCGCACGCCATCGTTCCGGATGGCGAACCGGTTCGAATCGATGCCGTAGAAATAGTCCACGCTCAGCGCGGGCAGCAGCCCGCCCCAGGCCGCCGTGACCTCGTGATTCGCCGCTTCGAAGCCCGCCAGAGCCGCGCGCAGGTCGGGATTGTTCTTCTTCCCGGATGCTTCCACTTCCACAAACGGGGGCAAAAGTTCGGGAGTCTGCAGGTCATCGACAACGGTGAAATCCTGATTGAAATCGGGAAACAGCAGCACGGCCAGATCGAGCCGGGTGCGGTCCATATCGAGTTGAGCTTCCTGCAAATCGCGATGCTGTTGCTGCGCCTGAATCCGCGCCTTGATCACGTCGGCATGCGCGACTTCGCCGCCATTCTCCAGCTTTTGGCTGATATCAAGGAAGCGTGAGGCCTCGGTCGCGGCGCGCTGCGCCGTGGCGTACTTCCGCTGGGCCACGACCAGGCCATAGTAAGACTGGGTCACGGTGACCACCAGGCCGCGCATCGCGATCTCGGCTTTCGCCCGCGCCTGCGCCAGAGCCGCGGAGGAGCGCCGGTAATCGGCAAAGTTTGTGAGCGACAGAGCCTGATGCACGTCCGCCTGGCTGATGTACTCGTGCACGCCGTTGTTGGCGACGTACCGGGCGGAGGGGCAGCCTTGCGCCGAGGTTTTGCACGCTAGCGGCAGCGGGCCCGTGCCCTCAGTGTAGATGAACGAAGTGTTGTAGTTGAGGTTGGGCAGCAGTCCCGCGCGGGCTTGCACCCGGTCTTCGCGCGCCAATCCCAGGTCGGTAATCGCCGACCGGAATTGCGGATCGTTCAGGCGCGCCCGCTGCAGCGCGTCCTGCAGCGTGATGGTCAAGGGCGCCCCGGTGGTGGTGTTCTCGGCCGTGCCCTGCGTCTTGACCGATAATTTCTCATCCTGTGCAAAACTCGGCAAGGTCACGGCCAACAGCACCAAAATGAGAATTCTGCAATTCGCCCTGAGCCCGATATGGGAAGGCGCTCTCATGATCGCAAGCGGGTGCTTCGGACAAGTCTTCACTGGTCACCTCGAGGGCAAGGCTGGGCATTCTGTGACGAGGAAAGCGCTGGAGGACAAAAGGGATTACTGACACGGCAAACCTGTTTGATGGCACGTGACAAGGCCCCCGCGGCCGCCGTGCGGAACCTCAGAGAAGATCCAATGGTGTTGTGAGCCAGAGTCATCGGTCAAGCGGTTGGACCAATTTGGAACTCGCACAGCCTATCACGGCCCGCCTGAAAGCCACATGAAAACCCAGGGCGTAGCCCCCAAGTGCCACCGCCCGAAGGTCTTACCTCGCGAAACAATCCCGTGCGAAGAATTGGCGAAGGTCGTGCTAACGAATAGGTGCGTGTGATTCCCAAGTTGGTAGGAGGAAGCGTTCATGATCGATCTCGGTCAAGTCAAAGTCACGCCCCGCGACCAGCAGGTGCTCAACCTGCTGGTGCAGGGCTGCAGCAACAAAGAGATTGCGGGCCAGCTCAACATCAGCCCGCGCACCGTAAAGCAACATCTGCGCACGCTCTTCTTGCGCGCCGGAATCCGCGAGGGCCGCAAGCGCGTGAAGCTCGCCATCGCCATGTTCACGAAGGAGAGCGCCCAGTCATGATGCCCTGCGAATGCCTTACTCCCAAAGAGATCCAGATTGCGATTCTGGTCTGGGAAGGTCTGACCAATCGCGAAATCGGCAAGATCGTTGGTACCAGCGAGCAGGTGATCAAGAATCACCTGCGCAGCACTTTCGACAAACTTGGCGTCTGGAGCCGTCTGGAACTGGCCATGTACGTGGCCAGCCACGGCGGGAAGAATTGGCCAGCCGAGGCCGAGCCCCCCGGCCCGCCCTTCAGCCAGGCCATCGGAGCCGACTAGGCCCTGTCCTCCGGCTTCCGGACTTCGCCGGGAGGAATCCGGAGGCCGAGAGCCGGAAGCCGATGGCCAGAAGCCTTGGCTGGCGCGGCTTCTGCCGTTCCGCCAGGCCGCCCGCTTCCACCAAACTCTGCAAAAGCTTTCACGAGCGGCACTGTGCCTGGCGGACTGCGATCCGCTAACTCCATGTCCGGCAACACATTACAGCACCGCGACCGCGGCATCGAAATTGCACTTGCAGACTTGATCGGCAAGAGCGGGCTCAATAGCTGCCACGAGCCGGCTTCGCACCCAGGGCGAAACCAGCAATGGCCTACAAAGAGATCTTCTGGATGGCATGCGACTCCACCGAGCAGCTACGGGCGGAGTACGGCCCTTTTCACACTCGCGCCGAGGCCGAGTCAGAGGCCAAGAAACTCGGCTTCTGCTACCTACTGCGCTACGAGCACCTCCTCGGCGAGAACGAAGAAATCCAGGAAGTCCGCTGCATTTTCGTGGAATTACCAGGCGCCACTCCGGTTGGGGTCGAAGCCATTGCGATCACGCTGCATACCCGATGCGCCACCTGCGGCGAATCGGCCGCGCACGACAAGGGCTGGCAGGCCGAGGTGTGGGCCGACATCCACGAGTTCGAACACTCCCGCCACCTCGTCCGCCTCTTCGAACACGCACGCGGCAAAGGTCTGAAGGAAATCGGCGACTGGCGGGGCTAAGGCCACAACCGTTCAGGCTAGTTGGAGAGTCCGCTCGCTGCCGCCCGGTCTACCAGCCAGATGAGCTTCCCGTCGCTCGGTCGCACGAGTTTCGCGGGATACTGTTCGCCCGGGGCATCGCTCTCTAACACGGCATGAAGCACGTCTGCCTTGTCGGTCCCGCTGACCAGAAACGTCACACAGCGTGCGGCATTCAGAACGGGAAGCGTGAACGTGAGACGGTGAGTCTTGAACTTTTCGACCCAGTTTGCGACTACGAGCCGCGATTTCTCCTGTAAGGCTGCAGTCCCGGGGAACAGCGACGCCGTGTGTCCATCCGGTCCCATACCGAGCAGGATCAGATCGAACCGCGGAAATTGTCCGGATTCGAGGGCGTAGAACTTCTTCAGCGTCTGTTCGTAAGCCTCTGCCGCCGCCGCGGCATCCGGATTCTCCGCTGCAATCCGGAACACATTCGCCGCCGCCACCGGAATCTTCGACAGCATGGCCTCGTCCGCCATGCGGTAGTTACTCTCCACATCCGTGGGAGGCACGTGCCGTTCATCGCCCCAGAAGAAGAACATGCGATCCCAAGGCAAAGTATTTCGGGCGTTGGCGGCCAGCAAGTTAAAGAGGCTCCTGGGCGTGGAGCCTCCCGAAAGTGCGATTGTGAAGCGGCCATAATGCATCACCGCTTCACTTGCGGCGCGCACAACTTCCTCGGCCGCTGCTTCGAACAACTCCTGCGGGGTGGTCAGGGTTCGGATTTCCACGGAGGAACTCAAGAGACGATACCCGTGATTCAGCTCAGATCTTGCTGCCTCGAACCGCGCCGCAACGCGCCGCTCCCAGCAGTCCGGCTTTTTCGTTGGTCACGACTTGCACCGGGATCGACTCCACCAGCGGGCGCAGGCGGCCCTTATCCAGGAAAGCCTGCATAAACAGCGGGCCTTTCAGCTTGGCAAGAATCTTGGGAGAGATGCCGCCCGTCAGGTACAGTCCTCCGGTCGCCATGACCTTCAAAGCCAGGTTCGAAGCCTCCGCTCCGTACACGGAGATCCACACATCCAGCGCTTTCACCGCCAGTTCCTGAGTCCCGTCAAGCGCCGCCCGAGAAATCGCCGCAGCCGGGTCGCTCTTCTGGAGTATGGCGGAAAACTCCGGAGACTCCTTCCCGCATCCGCTGTCGCGCAGGAACTCGTAAGCGTTCACCAAACCGGGCCCGGAAAGAATGCGCTCGTAACTGACGTGGCCAAAACGCTGCTTGAGGAAACGTAGCAGTTCGATCTGCAAGTCGCCCTGCGGAGCGAAGTCCGTGTGCCCGCCCTCGGAAGCGAAAACGTCGTGCCGGTTCCCGTCCCAGAACAAGCCAGCCTCGCCCAGGCCGGTTCCAGGCGCGATGACCGCCTGGTTACCGACAACGGGCCCGCTGACGCGATTCAACGGCACCAAGTCCGCCGCGGTCAGCGCCCCGATGCCCCACGCGCTGGCCTCGAGATCATTGATCAGCAGAGTGGCAGGAAGATGAATCTGCTGCGCCAGCCGCGACTGCTCCACGACCCAGGGCAGGTTCGAAGTCTCGACGCGCCCGTTGCGCACGGGGCCGGCGATGCCGAAGCACGCCACTTCCGGGCGAGTGCCGGAGTCGGCCAGGAACTCGCTGACAATTTCGCCCAGCTCGCTGTGCTCGCGGCTGGGGAAGACGCGTTCGGAAATCAGGCGCAGATGCCCGTTCTGGGGTTGAAAATAGGCCAGCCTAGCGTTGGTACCGCCAATGTCGCCGGCCAGGATCATTTCTCGAAATTCCTCCAGCGGCGGCCGTCGCGTTCCAGAAGTTCGTCGGCCTCCTTCGGTCCCCAGGTGCCCGACGCGTAGTTGGGGAAATTGCGCGGCGGCAGCGCCTTCCAGATATCCAGCATCGGGCTGACCACCGACCAGCCGGCTTCCACCATGTCCGCCCGCTGAAACAGCGTCTGATCGCCAATCATGCAGTCATGCAGCAGCCGCTCGTAGCCCGTGCTGGGCTGCTTGCCAAAGTAAGCCTCATACTCGAAGTTCATGTCCACCGTCCCTAGGCGCATCACCGGGCCCGGGACTTTGGCCGCGAATTGCAGCGAGATTCCTTCTTCCGGCTGAATGTGCAACACCAGTTGATTCGGCATCAGATGATCGACAGGCGTGTCGCGAAACAGCACAAATGGGGCCCGTCGGAACTGTATCACGATGTGGGTATTGCGCACCGGCATGCGCTTTCCCGTGCGCAGGTAGAAGGGAACGTCGGCCCAGCGCCAGTTGTCGATCAGCAACTTCATCCCGACGAAGGTTTCCGTGCGCGAGTCGGGAGGAACATCAGGCTCAGAACGATACGCCGCAGCTCGCTTGCCGTCCTCCGTTCCTTCGCCATACTGGCCGCGCACGGTGCGGCTCAGCACCTCGGCGTCGCTGAAAGGCTGGATAGCGTGCAAAATCTTGGCCTGCTCGTCGCGCACCGCGTTGGCGTCGAACGAAATCGGCGGCTCCATCGCAGTCAGCGAGATCAGTTGCATGATGTGGTTGGGTACCATGTCACGCAGCGAGCCGGCATGATCGAAATAGCTGCCGCGCCCTTCCACGCCGACCGTCTCCGCCACTGAAATCTGCACGTGGTCGATGTAGCGGCGGTTCCACACCGGCTCGAAAATTCCGTTGGCGAAGCGGAACGCCATGATGTTCTGCACGGTCTCTTTACCCAGATAGTGGTCGATGCGATAAATCTGCGTCTCGTCGGCCTCTTTGAGCAGTTGCTGGTTGAGTGCCTTCGCCGAATCCAGATCGTGCCCGAACGGCTTTTCGATGATCACCCGCCGCCAGTGGCTGTTGTTCTGCTCCATCAATCCCGCCGCGGAGAGCTTCTGCACGATCGGCCCAAAGAAACTGGGCGCCGTGGCCAGGTAATAGAAGAAATTCTGGTGGGTCGAGTGTTCCTGATCGACCTTGGTCAAATAGTCCTTGAGTTGCGGGTAGAGCTTGTCGTCGCCGAAGTCGCCGGCAAAATAATAAAAACGGCGCGTGAACCACTCCCACAGATCGTCTTCCACGCAATCGTTGCAGTACTCCTTGACGTCGTCATGGACTCTCTTCTTGAATTCCTCGTCCGACATCTGGGTGCGCGCCACGCCCACCACGGCGAATTCGCGAGAAAGCAGCCCGGCTCGCGCCAGGTTGTAGAGGGCCGGAATCAGTTTTCGGCCCGTCAGATCTCCGGCCGCGCCGAAGATCACCATTACGCAGGGATCGCCCTGCTTGCCAATGCGAGGTGGAGTTGCCGTTGGCTGTTCCGCTACTTGAGCCATGAATGAGTTCCTCTGGAATTCTTCGAAAGTATCGACTGACCGGGGTTGTGCACGTGCCGTAAGTGCCGCTCTTCTTAGCGTCCTTCGCGAATTTCTTAGCGACCTTAGCGATTAAAAGCTCTGGGTTCTAAGCCGGCTTCTTCACCGCCGCGCCCACTTCCACGTGCCCGCCGAATTTCTGCCGCATCGCGGAAAGCATCTTCTCCGCAAAGGTATGCTGCTGCCGCGACCGGAACCGCACAAACAACGCCGCGGTCAGCACGTCCGCAGGAACGGCCTCTTCGAGCGCCGCCTGAATCGTCCAGCGTCCCTCGCCCGAGTCCTGCACGAACCCTTCGTATTCCGAGAGCGTAGGATTTTCCGTCAGCGCCATGGCCGTCAGATCCAGCAGCCACGAACTGACCACGCTGCCGCGTCGCCACACTTCCGCAATGTCCGCCAGGTTCAGGTCGTAGCGCATGCCCTCCGGCAAATCCTTGCTGGTCGCGTTCTTGAAGATGTCGAAGCCCTCCGCATAAGCCTGCATCATGCCGTACTCGATGCCGTTGTGCACCATCTTCACGAAGTGGCCCGAGCCCGACGGACCGCAGTGAATGTAGCCATCTTCCGCGGTGCCCGGGAGCTTTTCTCTTCCCGGCGTGCGCGAAATGTCGCCCTTGCCCGGCGCCAGCGTCTTGAAAATCGGATCGAGCCGCTGCACCGCTTCTTTCGGACCGCCAATCATCATGCAGTACCCGCGGTCCAGTCCCCACACGCCGCCGCTCGTGCCCACATCGACGTAGTGAATGCCCTTGCCCTTCAGTTCACTGGAGCGTCGCACGTCGTCTTTGAAATAAGAATTTCCGCCGTCGATGATGGCGTCGCCCGCCTGCAGGTGCTGCGCGAGTTTCTGCACCGTCGCCTCGGTCGGACCGCCCGCCGGAACCATGATCCACACCGCGCGTGGAGGCGCTAGCTTGGCAATAAGATCTTCAAGCGAGGATGATCCCGTCGCGCCCTCGCCCGCCAATCCCTTTACCGCATCAGCGCTGAGATCAGACACCACAAGTTGATGCCCGCCGCGCATGAGCCGCCGCGTCATGTTCGCGCCCATCCGCCCCAGACCCACCATTCCCAATTGCATGCGTCACTCCCTCACTGCAGCGCCTAGAGCGCTTTCTGCACCGCCGCCAACAGCGTCGCCAGCCCCGCCTTCAAATTGCTCCCCAGATGCACGCGCAACGCCCGCCGCCCGCGCTCCGCCAGTACCTGGAAGTCTCCCCGCGCCTGCGCGGCCTTCACCACTCCGAAAGTATATTTCTGTCCCGGCACTGGCAGTTCGACGGAATCGTCGCAAGTCACCTGCAGAAACACGCCCGAATTCGGACCACCCTTGTAAGCCTGCCCCGTCGAATGCAGGAATCGCGGCCCAAACCCCAGGACCGTTGCCACACGCTTCTTGTCGCGCACCGCATGGCGCAGCGCCTGCAAGGCCTGTTCGTGCTCGGCGTTCATCTGGATGTAGCCGAGCGTCGCAAAGTAATCGCCCGCTTTAATGCGAGCCAGATGTGCTTTCAAATATCCAGCGAGCGACTGGTCGCCACCAGCGGCCTTCGCGAGTTCTGCAGCATTCTTGTCGTCGGTGAATAGCTTGATGCCCGCATCGTCCACCACCGGCTTTTCCGCCGGCAGCGAACCGTTCTTCTCATACTCAGAAGTCAAAGTTTTCGTCGCGATCTTGCTGGCCTCGACGTCGGGCTGATTGAACGCGTTGATCCCGATGATGGAACCGGCTACGGCCGTGGCAATCTCCCAGCGAAAGAATTCCGCGCCCAATTCGTAAATGTCCGCCATCGTAATGCGCACCACCGGATGCCCCGCCTTCTCGATCGCAGCCACTTTCGCATCCTGATCTGCGTCCACTTCCGACTCAAGCCGAACATAAACGAAAACCCGGTCGCTGCCATACACCTCGGGGGTGGTCAGACTCTCGCGGTCGACCGGAATAATGCCCTTGCCGATTTTTCCCGTCGACTCGGCGAGCAGTTGCTCGAGCCACGCGCCCAGATCTGAAATTCCCGGCGACGTAATGATCGTGACCTTGTCACGCCCAGCTTTGGCAGCCGTTCCCAGGATGATGCCCAACACCGCTCCGGGATTATCCTCAACCGCCGAGCTGGTGCACCCGCGAACCATCTCCGCCGCCCGGGCGAGAAATTTCTTCGTGTCGATCCCCATGACCGCAGCAGGCACCATGCCGAAATTCGACAGCGCCGAATAACGGCCTCCAATCGACGGACGCCCAAAGAAAATGTGCAGAAAGCGATCCGCTTCCGCCACCTGCTGCATCTTCGATCCGGGATCGGTGATTGCGATGAACTGACTCCCTGCCTTCGTGGCGCCCACCGCCTGCTTGGTGCGCTCAAAGAAGTATTGCTTAAAGATGTTGGGTTCCAGCGTGCTTCCCGATTTGCTGGAAACGATAAAGAGTGTCTTCGGAATCTCGATCTGATGCTCGAACGCCTTGACCTGCGCGGGATCGGTGGAATCAAGAACGTGCAAAGTAGGGAAGTGAGTGAACCTGCCGAAAGTCATGCGCAGGACTTCCGGACAAAGACTCGACCCTCCCATCCCCAGCAGAAGCACGTGCTGAAAACCGCGAGCCTGTACTTCTTTTGCTACCTTCTGCAGTTGGTCCTGCTGTGCGACCTGTTCGTCGACAATATCCAGCCAGCCCAGCCAGCTTGCTTCGTCCGCCCCACTCCAGAGCGTGGCATCGCGCTGCCACAGGCGCTGCATCTTGCCACCGGATTGCCACTCGGCGATCGTCGCTTTCACGCTGGTGGCCAGCGATTCCGGCAGGGAAGTCTTCAGTCGGCTCACGGTCGATCCTTTCAGCGGGCCCTTCTACTGGCCTTTTTGCTGCGTGCTTTTCGCCACCGCAGCCAGCAGCTTGTCAAACGCGTCGGCAAACAACTTGACGCCGTCGTTGGTCAGCTTGTCGGTAACTTCTTTCATGAAGATGCCGGAGGCGGCAAGGTTGTCCATCACGCGCTTCGCGCCTTCGACATCTTCCGTCAGGGCGTTGCGCAACAGGCCATGATCGCGGAAGGCATCCACCGTGGCCGGCGGCATCGTGTTGACCGTGTCGGTCCCAATCAGTTCTTCCACGTAAATTACGTCCCGGTAATTGGGATTCTTCGTGCTAGTGCTGGCCCACAGTACGCGCTGCGTCTGTGCGCCCTTCGCAGCCAATGCCTCCCAACGAGGCCCGCTGAAGATGCGCTGGTAGCTCTGATAGGTGAGCTTGCCATTGGCAATTGCAACCTTGCCCAGCAGGCTCTTCAATAGTGCCTGCTGATTCGCATCGGTGGTCGTTTTGAGCTTGTCGTTCAGCAGGGAATCGATCAACGTATCGATGCGGCTGATAAAGAAGCTGGCCACGCTTGCCATTTTCTTCAAGTTGCCGCCGCGCGCCCCCAGGTCTTCGAGCCCCGCGATATAGGCATCGGCGACCTTCTCGTAGACTTCCTGCGCAAACAGCAGCGTCACATTGATGTTGATGCCTTCGCCGATCAATTGCCGGATCGCCGGCAGCCCCTCCGCCGTGCCCGGAACTTTAATCATCACGTTCTCGCGCTGCACCGCCTTCCACAGGCGGCGCGCTTCGTCGATCGTTTCCGGCGTCTTGCGCGCGAGATACGGCGACACCTCCAGGCTGACGTATCCGTCGCGAAAGTTGGACTCGTCGTACACCGGTCGCAGTGCATCGGCCGCATCCTGAATATCGCGGATCGCGATCTGTTCGTAGCGGCCAGTCGTGTCGAGATCGCTGCGTGACGCTAGCGACTTCAGAACATCGTCATACAGCGAACTGTCGGCGATGGCCTTTTCAAAGATCGCCGGGTTCGAAGTCATTCCCCGCAGCCCGTCTCCGGCAATCAACTGCCTCAACTTTCCCGTAGTGAATAGATCGCGCCGGATGTAGTCGAGCCACATCGACTGACCATAGTTGAGCAATTCCCGCAGCGGATTCTTCGTAGCCTTCGACGTTTCCAGAACTCCAGTTGGCTGCATGATGACCTCCTGCCGATTTCCAATTCGTAGAGACGAAGTTTGCTGCGTCCCTTGTTGGCACGCGGAAGAAGACGTAACCAGTTACGTCTCCACGAGAGCTAATTCCCTGAAATCGCCGCGCGCGCTTCCGCGACGACCGTGTCCACGGTGAACCCAAAAAACTTCAACAAATCCTTAAGCGGAGCCGAAGCCCCGAACCGATGCATCCCTACCGTCCGGCCTTTGAGGCCGGTGTAGCGCCCCCATCCGAAGGTGGCAGCCATTTCCACCGAAACCCTGGCAGTCACGCCTGACGGCAGAACGCTCTCCTTATACGCCGCTTCCTGCTGCTCAAAAATTTCCTGCGACGGCATGCTGACGACCCGCGCCTTGATGCCCTCTGCCTTCAGTTTCTCGTAAGCATCTACGCACAGCGACAATTCACTTCCCGTGCCCAGAAGGATCACTTCCGGTTTCCCGCCCGGCGCATCAGCCAGCACGTACGCTCCCTTCGCGACGCCCGCAGCCGCGGCGTACTTTGTTCGATCCAGCGTCGGAAGATTCTGCCGCGTCAACACCAGCGCCACGGGCGAGTGCTTCAACTGCGCAATCGTCTTCCACGCTTCGACCACTTCATTCGCATCGCCCGGACGCAGCACAATCAGATTCGGCATGGCTCGCAAAGAAGCCAATTGCTCGATCGGCTGATGCGTCGGCCCATCTTCTCCCACACCGATAGAGTCGTGCGTGAACACGAAGATTGAAGGAATCTCCATCAACGCCGCCAACCGGATGCTGGCCCGCATGTAATCGCTGAAGTTGAAGAACGTCGCGCCGAAGCCCCGAATGCCTGACACGACCAGCCCGTTCACGCTCGCGCCCATCACATGCTCGCGCACTCCGAAATGCAGGTTGCGACCGCCATAACTGCCGGCCTGAAACTCACCCGCACCGTCGAACTTCAAGTTGGTCTTATTTGAGGTCGCCAGGTCGGCCGACCCGCCAATAAGCCATGGAATGTTTTGTGCCAGCGCATTCAGCACTTTGCCAGAACTCTCGCGAGTCGCAACGCCCTTGGCATCCGCCGCAAACGTAGGCAGACTCTTGTCCCATCCCACCGGCAGTTCGTGGTGCTGCATGCAGCGCAGACGCTCCGCCAGTTCCGGATACTTCTGCGAATAATCTGCGAAAAGTCCCGACCACTTCGCATGCAGATCGCGCCCGCGCCTTCCAATTCCCTCGCGGAAATTCTCGCGCACTCCTTCGGGCACCAGGAACTTCGCATCTTCCGGCCAGCCGTAAAACCTCTTAGTCAGCCGCACCTCTTCTTCCCCCAGCGGCTCGCCATGCGCGGCATTGCTGTCTTGCTTGTGCGGAGAACCATACCCGATGTGGCTGTCGACAATGATCAGAGTCGGCCGGTCGGTAGTTTTCTCGAACACTTCGAACGCCCGCCCCAGCATCTCCAGATCATTCGCGTCCACCACCCGTGTGACATTCCATCCGTATCCCACAAAGCGCGTTGCCACATCTTCACTGAACGACCAGTCGGCCGGCCCGTCCAGCGTGATGGAATTGTGATCGTAGATCCAGCACAGATTCGAAAGCTTCAAATGCCCCGCCAGCGAGGCCGCCTCGCCGCCGACGCCTTCCATCAAATCGCCGTCGCTGCACAACGCGTAAACGTTGTAATCGAAGACCTCGAAGCCGGGACGGTTAAAGTTCGCCCCCTGCCATTTGCCCGCGATGGCCATGCCGACGCTGTTGCCCACGCCCTGCCCCAGCGGCCCGGTCGTGGTTTCGATTCCAGAAGTAAGGTGGGACTCGGGATGTCCTGGCGTCCGGCTCCCCAACTGCCGGAAGCGCTTGATCTCCTCCATCGGCACCGCAAGTTCTTTCGAAACCTGGCCGTCCGCACCAACCTGCCGCACCTCCGCGAGATGCAGCATGGCATACAGCAGCATGGACGCGTGCCCATTGGAAAGCACAAATCGGTCGCGATTGAGCCAGGTCGGATCGGCGGGATCGTACCGCAGGAATTCCTGCCACAGGCAATACGTCA
>Ga0075017_100002067_pt1 | contig 12498 bp, 6 predicted proteins | sample AleBraG_ABR_2012_FD_71475 | JGI IMG/M metagenome (GOLD analysis project Ga0075017, IMG submission 71475) | Freshwater sediment microbial communities in response to fracking from Pennsylvania, USA - Alex Branch Run_MetaG_ABR_2012 | ecosystem: Environmental > Aquatic > Freshwater > Creek >...
ATGCTCTTACTGAGAGCTCCCTTCCAGCCCCCGGAACGAAATCCTCGCTCCAGAGCCGCAGCGTAATCCGAATCGCTTCGCTCGCCCGTGAGCTTGCCATAGGCTTTCGATTCTTCAATGGACTGCGGATACATCTTCTTGCCCCAATACGCAAGGGCTAAACAATTGTGCGCATCAGCGAATGTCGGGTTCTCATTTGCCACTTTCTTGCACACGATAATGGCTTCGTCGAACCGCCGTGCAAAGGTGTAAACACTACCTACATCAACGCTGATGGCGAGTGACAGTGGATCGAGCTGGTGGGCGCGATTGATCTCGGCAAGGGCTTCCTGCTCCCTGCCACCGAGCAGACACAGATTGTCTGCATATCGCTGGTGGGCATGGGAATCGTTGGGGTCGAGTTCCAGAGCCTTCTTGAACTCGGCCTCTCCGCCGGCGAAATCCCATTCGTGCGCCATCTTCATGCCGCCTAAATTGACGTGCGGACGCGACAAGGTAGGGTCCAACTCAATCGCCTTGAGGGCGGCAGCTTTCGCTTTCGGAATGTCTTCGTCACTGGCGCCGTAGTCAGGCAGCATGGCATAGCAATCGGCCAGCCCTGCATACGCCATTGCGTAGCCGGGGTCCTCGGCGATGGCTTGATTGAAATAGGAAACTGCCGTCTCAAGGTCTGCACGAGTCCGTTTGGCCCAGTAGGAACGCCCCTTCGAGTACAACGCATAGGCTTCTGGATTTTGCGTGCCCTGTTTGCTGACCTGCTGCTTTTCTGACGTGCTGAGTTGTCCGTCAGTGGTGCCTGGGCAAGTCTTGGTCTTCACGAGAGTTAGAAAGTCGGACGGGCTCGGTTCTGTACCGGTCGAACCGGGGAGAAAGTCCCAAGCCGTAAAGGTCACAATCAGATCCTCTTGTGGAAACACTTCAAGATGCTGCCCGCCGAATCCCAAGCCCAACCAGACGTACTCGGGGGAATCGGGCAGTTTGAGGAATGTCCACAGGGAGCCATACTTGAAATGGATTGCGCCGACCACCTTGCCGCCAACGATGTCCTGCTCGTCGTCTTGGATGGAGAGCGCCAGAGACTGCTTCACCCATTCACTGGAGACGATCCGCTGGCCTTCCCATACGCCATCGTTCAGATACAAGTAACCGATCTTTGCCAGGTCACTGTCGTTCAGATACAAACCGCCTTCGGTGTCCACCACTCCCAGATAAGTGCGCTTCCATTCATGCCGCATCCCCAGAGGCGCGAACAAATATTTCTGGGCGTAGTCGTCGATATCCCAGCCAGTCTCTTTTTGGAAGATATAGGCGAGTAGCACGGCAGCGCCGTCGTTGTAATTAAATCCCTTGCCCGGTTCGGTGGCCATGGGCTTGTCGATCGTGTACTGCACCCAGTCATCACTACCTTCCATCTGGCTCGTGTCGTTTCTTGGATCGCCGCTGGTTTCGAAGCCCTGCGCATCCCATTCGAAACCCGTCGACATGTTCAGCAGGTCGCGCAAGGTAATCCGGCGCTTGCGGTCATCCAGATTTTTCACTTTGGATGTGTCGAAGTATTTCAACACAGGTGTATCCAGGCCGGCTTTGAAGTCGCCGCGTTGCACGGCCGCACCTAGAATCACCCCAGTCACCGTCTTGGTGATCGATTGCATCGTATGCAAATCGGTGCCGTGATAATAGGGGTGCCAGTAGGGATCGAAGTAGTTGTACCGCCCGGTAAGACGCTCGTTGTAGGGCCCTCGTTCCCTAGCTTCCTTGCCATAGATCTTTGCATAGTCATGCGGGTAGGTGCGTTCGAAAACCCTCTGGCCACAGCGGAAGACCGCAAAGCTGTCCCACATCTGCGAATATTTCCCTGAGGCTATATCTTTATCCAGCCTGAGGAGAACCTGCTCATCCACTCCAACGCTGGCAGGGCTGGCCGCCGCCCAGCCTTTCGTCGGCCAGAGAGTTTCGTCTGCCGGCGGTGTCGCTGTCTTTTGGCCAAAAAGGAGTGCCGTTGGAGCTAGAACGATGGTTGCCGCAAGGACAACAAGCATGCTGCGTTTTTTCATGTGGGCTTCGTTCGAGCACTTACAGCGCGTTCGAAATTGTACCAAGCGTCGACGCGCGCTTCAGGTAGAGCACATTTCGCTGTACGATTCCGTACTAGAATATATGCCGTTTAAGTGGTCAGAATGGGTGTTCCTGAGTTAACGCGACGAGACGGAGGCTACTGATAACGATGGATTTCGCCCACAATACTGGCAAAATTGAGTCGCCGCGGCGTCCCATCCCACTCTCTCCGCCAGTTTTCAATGGCTTAGAAGAAATGAAACCCTCCTGAAACCATCTCACTTCTTCGAGAGGGCCATCCTTACCACTTTCGAGTGAGCTTTACCGGGATGATTTCACGACAGTCAGCAACGTCACGCCGGTTGCCGGGACCGGAGGCGCAGAGAATGCGATCAAAGTGCCGGTCGAAGCGGCGATATTGAAACCGCCGACGGTGTTGGCATTCTCATATGCCGCGTAAAGAAGCTGGCCCGACGGATCAATCGCAAAATAGTCAGTGGTCGAGCTTAGCGTGAAGGGAGAGCCAGCGATTGCGCTCAAGCCGCCACTGTCCGCGCCGACGCTGAAACCAAAAACGGTTGCTCCGCCAGACAACGCGTACAAGAACCCGCCCGAGGGAGTCACAAACAGACTGTTAGGTGCGTCACCGCTGTCAACGCCGCTGGAAAACGGCGATCCCGGAACAGCGGCGATCGCGCCTGTTGAGGCGTTGATGCTCCATGCTGTGATCTCCTCACTCTGCGGGAAACTAACGTAGAGGAATTTTCCGGATGGATGCATTACTACGCTATACGCTGTGCCGATGATGCCCAATGGAAATGGTGATCCGGCAATCGGCGCAAGCGCCCCGGTTGAGGAATTTACTGAAAATACTGAGATTGTGTTAGAAGTGGTGTTGTTGCTGAGGGCGTAGAGGAACTTGCCAGAGGGACTTATCGCCGACTCGCGGAGAACACTCCCATCCGAAAAAGGTGATCCCGCTATGGAACTCAAGACCCCGGTTGATGGGTTCACCGTAAATGCCGAGACGCCGGTGGAAGTACCGATGTACAGAAACTTGCCTGTGGGTTCAATCGATAGAGTGCAGCCTCCAAATCCTTGAATAGGAAACGGAGAACCGCTGATCGATGTCAGAACCCCAGTAGTAGCGTTGATGGAGAACCCTTCAATCGAAGAGTTTCCCAGACCACAAGCAAACAGGAACTTGCCAGTTGGGTCTGGCACCATGTTCGCCAACGGATCGCCGGTCGTGAACACGGAAGTCGCTTGGAAGCCGGGCCCCAATGCACCGGTCGGAGAATTGAACGGGAATGCTGTTATCCCATTGCCGGTCGCAGCATACAAAAATTGTGATGGGGGAGGCGTCGTGGGAGTGCCGTTTCCCGAACTGCATCCGAAAAGTACGAACGCACAAAGAATCGCGAGACAAGCTTTGGCCGACGCCCAAGAACACCTTACATCCATGTTTCAACACCTGGACAATACCTCATAAGCACACTATATGGACGACAGCCAAAATAATGTAGAAACATTGTGACAGTTCCGATAGTGCCACAATAGCGAGCTGAGCAGATTCATGAGCCCTGACAATGGCTCCTTTGGGGCGCAGTGTTGCAGACCCACTTCTCGATGACATGATGAGTTGGCGTCTAGACGATCTTGGCCTCAGCGGGTTGCGCCAACGCCATCACGCCTACGCCCGTAGCGCTTGCAGCCACTGCGTACATGTTGAGAGATTGCCGGAGCGACTCGGGAAGCTGCGAAGGTGTCTTGCTGGACCGGGGTGATTGCCGTAATGACCCACCAAAAGGGGGGACTGTAAATGCCTTTCTGCAGCGGTTGACTCGTGCCCATCGCACGGGGATACTTGGAAGCTGCCATGGGGGGGATCATGCCGGTCACACCTGGGAAGCCTGCCAAGTCCTATAGGTCACTCCATCCACGGCTCGTCAACACCCATGCCAATTCACAGCAAAGGAAACTCGAATGACTCGATGGTTGCCCAAGTTCTCCCACGGAAGTCGCAGTCTCGTATTTCTGTTGTTTCAGCTTGTAACCTGCCTCCTGATTCTCACTTTGTCAGACGCGGCCCAGACCGCGTCGGAACCAATCTCCCCGCCCGCGCAGAGGGGGTTCACAGGAATCTTTGGTGGAGGTCCGTTTTATAAGACCGCGGATTTTAATATCCCGAGGGACATCGCTGAAATTGAACACTCAGGTTTCTCCGAAGCCATCGTCTGGAGCGTTGAAGTCAATAGCCAAGGCGACTTGAACTTCAACGGCGAGTTTCCATTGACCTCGAAGGGCGTCTATGTGGGCAATACGACTTATCCGGAATTTGCCGCGGATATGGCCACGTTAAAAAAAGCCGGAATCGTCAAGAGAGTCACCTTCAGCATCGGTTCCTCCAACGTCGGAGACTGGGAAAACATCACGGCTCTGGTGAACGCGCAAGGTGTCGGCCCGAAGAGCATTCTGTACAAGGATTTCAAGGCACTGAAGAAAGCGATCCCGGCTCTCGACGCTCTCGATTTTGATGACGAAAATAGCTACGACCTCGGCACTACCGTCAAGTTCGGAGTTATGGCGGGGAAACTCGGCTATCACGTCTTGCCCGATCCTTATACCAACGCGAGCTATTGGCAGACTGTGGTTTCAGAAATCAACAAGGAACGCCCGGGCACGGTCGATGGAGTACATCTTCAGACTTATGCCGGCGGAGCAGGAAACAACCCATGCTCGGGTTGGGATTTTGGAAAGGTCCCTGTTTTCCCGGGCGTGTGGGACAAGAACTATACGCCAAGCCAGGTCGAGACGAAGATCAGAGGATGGCACAACGAGTGTGGGATTGTCGGCGGGTTCATGTGGATCTACGACGACTTTGTGGGCAATGGCCTTGCCAAAAAGTACGCTGGCGCGATCAACAAGGGAATCAAATAGAACGGTTTACTTCCGGGGCGAGGCCGGACTTTATCAGCATCTACTGTAAAGTCGCAGAGTTCCAGCAAATCGCTGGGCACGTACTTGCTGTCCTTGTCACGTCGTACCCATGCCCTGAGTTCAGCCGAATTCTGATGACGTATTGCAGCTAATGCAACTTGCTATGCTCCGCCTTCGCCTGCTTGAAGGCGGGAATGCCCGGATCAGCGTCCTTCCAAATCGCAAAAAAGTCCCGGAAGGCCGCCTCGGACTTTGTGGTCTCCCCTGCCATCTGGTATGCCCTCCCGATTTGCAGATGAGCGAGCGGCCCGATTACGAAGTTGCCGATGAAACCTCTCTGATTGACAATCTTCTGAAATTCGGCGACTGCCGCGGCGCCATTATGCAATTGGAGGTATGCCTGGCCGCGAAGGTAAACCGGGCACATACAATTAATAAATGATCTTGCGGTTCCAAATTCATAGCTAGCTGTGGCTTCGAGATCCTTGAGTGCCTGCGAAGGATCTCCTCTGTTAAGTTCGACCGCGGCGTCGATGCTCGGAAGCCAGTAACGCTTGAGAGTGGTGTTGGAGGGGTTACTTTTCTCGACCTCGCGGGCCAGATCTCTGGCCCGAGCCGTGTCGCCAATACGGGCCAACGTAAGTGCCGCAATCACTTTCACATCTCGACCCGACGACAGCGCTAATGCGTCGCTCGTCCCCTGGCGCGCCAGTGCAATGTTTCCCAGTTCCGCTTCGCGGAAGGCCGCATTCATCTGCCAGAACGCAGCAGTCTCTCTGGAGTCGGCACGAGTGGCGGAGTCTACGGCGCGGCGAGAGAAGTCGCGCGCCCGCGCCATGTGCCCGTAGTAAGCCTCAGTATCCGATTGGGCCGAAAGCAGAACGTCTTCGTCTCCCGGCCTACCTGCGCCCCAGGTCAGCAACTCCGCCATCTGGGCGGCATCGTTGCGGAGAAAGGCGACGGTGTACATATTGTCGCGGAGTCCTCCGCTATCGAGTTTGTGTGCCAGGGCCTGGTCCAGAATGGATTTGGCGTCATCGATCCGATTCATGTAGATGTAGGCTGCGCCCAGGTTCTGGTAGCTCAGCACACCATTGGGGGCAAGACGCAACGTCTCCTGGCATTCGGCGAGTGCTTTGTCGTATTGACCCAGGGAGACATAATCGTCGCACAAATCGTTGTGAGGAGTGGAATCGCGAGGATAGTTAGCAGACCAAAGTTGATAGATCTCCGATTCCTTTTCCAGTTCTCCCGTGGCGCGAAAATACACGGAGGATATGCGCAGCTTCTCCCGTTCACTGACGCGATCGCGCAACTCGTAGGCCTTGGTGGCGTAGTGCAGAGACTCGGAGGGCTCGTTGAGATTGCTGTATCGCATAGCCAGGCCGGCGTATGCGAGGGGGAAATTGGGATCAAGTTCAATGGCACGCTTGAAAAACGAGAGGCTGGGCGCGTCCCCTTGTTGGTGACCGATCCTGACACCCAGGCTGTAGTTTTTCAGTGCCTCGAGCGAGGAAGTCGTGGCCTCGACAGGAACATAGAACATTTGCACCGAGGGCAGCGACTCGCCGAGCTTGGCACGAAGACGAGACGAAGCCTGGCTGAGAGCTTTGAGAACATCGTCCGTATTTTTGGCCTCAACCTGCTCCTTGGCTAAGGTGTCCCCGTTGCCGCACGCCACCGCATTGAGCTCGATCACATAGTGCGTGCCCAGAGTGGAGATCGTTCCTCCAAGCAGGGCCGCGCTGCCCGAGCGCAGGCACAGTTCGCGGCCGACGTCCGCGGTGACGAGCTCGTTTGGGGAATGTCCCATCATCTTTAGTGTCTGACTGACTCTTCGATCGGAAAGCACATTCAGGAATGGAGACTGTTCCAGTTCTACAGCCAAGGCCTGCTTCAGAGCGTCGTCGAAAACGCTATCTCCGGTCTTGTTTTCGAAGTCCGCGAGAACAACGGTATCTCGTTCGGTCAGCGGCTTGGCATGATGCGCACGGTAGTAGAGACCGCCCGTAATCAAGACTCCAACAAACAGGAGCACCGTCGGCAAAGCGACCTTCCAAACCTTTCTTCGCGGTACAAGCTTTCGCGCGGAATCGGTTTGATGCACGACTGTGAGGTTGTTAGCGCTGACGCGACCGCTGTCGATGTCCCGCTTGAAACGTTGCAGGTCGCTGCGCATATCGGCGGCGTGCTGGTATCGGAGATCGCGATCCTTTTCAAGACTCCTGTGAATGACCGCTTCCAGTTGCGACGGGACATGTTGGTTGAGCTGAGAGGGTGGGATCGGAGTCTGGTGAAGGATGGCACCGCAAATCTCTCCCACACTCGAGCCTTCAAAAGGCAACTTGCCGGTAGCCATCTCGTACAGCACGACTCCGAACGAGAACAGGTCGGTGCGTAAATCCAGTTCTTTGGCTCGCACCTGCTCGGGGGACATGTAGGCTACTGTACCTACCATCGATCCTGGACTCGTCAGGTGCTCTGCCCTAGGGTTCACAGTAAGGGTTTCTAAACTTTCTTGACTGCTTCCCACATTCAGCGGCAGGGGTAATTTGGCCAGTCCGAAGTCGAGCAGCTTGGCGTGACCCCGCTTGGTGATGAAGATGTTGGTCGGCTTGATATCGCGGTGAACAATACCTTCCGCGTGAGCCGCATCCAGCGCGTCAGCGATCTCCAGAGCCAATAAGAGAGATGCTGAAGTGTCCAATGCGCGACCCTCGATCTTGTGTTTCAGCGTCACGCCGTCGAGAAACTCCATGGCGATGAACACCCGGCCTTCGTGCTGGCCGAAATCGTGGATTGTACAGATATTGGGATGGTTCAGTGCCGACGCGGCTTGCGCCTCACGTTGGAAGCGGGCCAGTGCCTGAGCATCGTGCGCGACATCATCGGGCAAGAACTTCAGTGCCACAAAACGGCGCAACCGGGTGTCTTCTGCCTTGTAAACCACACCCATTCCACCGCCACCGATCTTCTCGACGACGCGGTAATGCGAGATGGTCTCGCCGACCATGGGGCTGAAATCTTAGGACCAGAAGTAGGGTAAGTCAATCAAACCTGGAAGTTGGCGGTGCCCTCAAAGGGTAGTCGGCGAAAATCTCTATTGCACTCATTGACCGGGTTCAAAAAGGGGAAGCAGCGTAAACGTAGGGCTGTAATCCTTGGCTACCGAACCGGAGAGACTGGCAATGACCCGGATTTCCCGCACCCCGCTTCCGCTGGATTATCGCAATCACACTGCTCGGACAGACGCTCAAAGCAATCGCCGCCGACGATCACTGAAAACTACTCCCTGGCTTTGGCCGCCAACGTTTCCACTACCTCTATGTTCTGCAGAAGGTTCTGGGGCAATCCATGTCGTTCCTTCAAATAGGTGGGACTGTTGTAAGAAAGCCAGACCTTTCCCTTGGCATCCTCCCAAATCAAGATCTTGAGCGGCAGATCGATGGCAATGCTCGGAGCGGCCAGCATCAGGGGTGTGCCCGCTTTCGGACTCCCGAAGATCAGCAGCTTGGTGGGGAGCATTTTCATTCCCACTTTTTCCGCTTCTCCGCTGTGGTCGACCAGCGCGAACAGGGCGACGCCTTTCGCTTCCAGGATAGCCTTGAGCCTCTCCACCGTCTGATCCACCGAATGATTGCTGGGCTTGCTTATGATGCCGCGGTCTGCGCTGGGCGCCATAGATGTCTCCTCGCCAGTCTTTAGAACGGCAGGTCCGGCCGCGGCAGATGTGGGACCACTTCCTGGCTCGAAAGTGGTTGATCCGCTTCAGCCAGACAAGCTAAAGGGTATGCAAGGCTCCAGCAACCTGACCAGATCCTTCGCGGGCGACTGCCGGAAATGAAAGTGTTCTTGCTGGAGCCTTGCCGCTTACGCCGCCGCTTGCTGGCTTTGCTTGAAGAAACCAATCAGTTCGGCATTGATCTCATCTTTCAAAGTCGAGCACATTCCGTGCGGAGCACCGGGATAGATTTTGAGTGTGGCTCCCTTGACCAACTTCGACGAGAGAAGAGCCGCGGCGCCGATCGGCACAATCTGGTCGTCGTCACCGTGGAGAATGAGGGTGGGCACATCAATCTTCTTGAGATCTTCGGTAAAGTCGGTCTCGGAGAAAGCCTTGATGCAGTCGTAGGCCGCATTGTGACCGCACAACATCCCTTGGAGCCAGAACGAATCCCGCAATCCTTGCGAGACCTTGGCACCGGGCCGGTTGAAGCCATAGAACGGAGCGCTGAGATCCCGGAAGAACTGTGCCCGGTCAGCCAGGACGGCCGCACGGAGCTGGTCAAACGCCTCAATCGGCAGGCCTGCAGGATTGGCCGGCGTTTTGACCATGAGAGGTGGTACCGCGCTGATGAGCACAGCCATGGCGACACGCTCCGTGCCGTGGCGACCAATGTAGCGAGCCACTTCACCGCCGCCCGTCGAGTGACCGACGTGAATGGCATCCTTCAGGTCGAGCTTTTCCGTGAGCGTCGCAAGGTCGTCGGCGTAAGTGTCCATGTCGTTGCCGTCCCAGGGTTGGCCTGAGCGGCCGTGACCGCGACGGTCATGAGCAATACAGCGGTAACCATGGGAGGCCAGAAACAGCATCTGGTCTTCGAAGGCGTCCGCACTCAGCGGCCAGCCATGACTGAAAACCACGGGTTGTCCCGTGCCCCAGTCCTTGTAGTAAATCTGTGTGCCGTCTTTTGTCGTGATCGTAGGCATAAATCGTTCTCCTTTAGCTATAGGTTTTCATCACAAACATGAGCAGAGCGCAATCCGCAACACCAAGAGGTCCACTTCTTTCCATCGAAGACGGTTTCGTGCGTAGGATCGGACTCCGCGACCCACTTTTGCCGACTAGCATACTGATGTCGGATCGAAGGGTTTGGTTCCGCAGATTTGCGGGCGTGCCCTTAACAATGCCTTATAATTGCGCCCATTTATGGCGCTTACCTCTGGCACAAAACTGGGCCCGTACGAGATTCAATCGCCCCTCGGTGCCGGTGGCATGGGCGAAGTGTACCGGGCGCGGGACACCCGCTTGGATCGAGTCATCGCCATCAAGGTGCTGGCTTCCCACCTTTCTTCTTCGCCGGAACTGAAGCAGCGCATGGAGCGCGAGGCTAGGGCAATTTCTTCTCTGAACCATCCAAACATCTGCCAGCTCTACGACATTGGATCGCAGGACGGCACCGATTATCTGGTGATGGAGTTTCTCGAAGGCGAAACCCTGGCTGAGCGGCTGCGTAAAGGTGCCTTGCCACTCAACGAAACTCTGAAAATTGGGATTGCTGTCGCTGAAGCCCTTGCTGTCGCGCACGCGCAGGGAATTGTGCACCGCGATCTGAAGCCGGGAAACATCATGCTGACGAAAGGTGGCGCAAAGCTGATGGACTTCGGGCTCGCGAAGTCCGCGGCTGCAGGTGTTCCCGCCGGAACCTCGAACGCACCTCTTTTGTCGGCGGCCAGGACAATGAGCGGGGCGAGTCCCGTCTCGCCGCTCACGACCGCCGGGTCGATGATCGGCACGATCCAGTACATGTCGCCGGAGCAGATTGAGGGCAAGGAGGCGGACGCGAGATCGGATTTGTTTGCGCTGGGCGCGGTTCTTTACGAAATGGTGACCGGCGCGAGACCGTTCGAGGGCAAGAGCCTCAGCGTTGCCAGTGCGATTCTGGAAAAAGACCCGGCACCAATCTCTGTGGCCCAACCACTCACTCCGCCAGCGTTCGAGCACATCGTTACCCCTTGCCTCGCCAAGAATCCTGCGGAGCGCTTTCAAACCGCGCATGACGTTGCCCTGCAGTTGAAGTGGATTGCTCAGAGCGGGACACCAGTCCTCCGGCCCACAGAAAAGAAGGGAAGCAAGCGCGAGCTACTGGCCTGGGCGATCGCAGGTGGACTTGCCCTGATACTGCTCCCCCTGGTTCTTTGGTGGCATGGATCGAAAGGCACAGAGCAGACAACATACTTTTCCGCGCCACTCTCGTTCGCGGCGCGAGATGTAGCTGTAGCTCCCAATGGTCACACGGTAGCGATCGTTGGTCATCGGGAGTCTGAACGCAATAACGTCCTCTGGATCTATGAGCCGGGAGCGCAGGATGCGGCCAGCCTTGCCAACACGGAAGGTGCCAGCTTTCCGTTCTGGTCTCCGGACGGGCGGTCTCTCGGGTTCTTCGCAGATGGAAAACTGAAGAAGCTGAATCTGGCGGGCGGGCCGGTGCAGACATTGTGCGATGCACCCACAGGCCGCGGTGGTACCTGGAACAACGATGGTGTCATCCTTTTTACCCCGAGCGGACTGCTGGGAGTCGGCCTCTACCGAATTTCAGCCTCAGGCGGAACACCGACTCAGATCACAGTACCGGACAAGAGCCTGAACGAAGACAGCAACCGCTGGCCGGTGTTCCTCCCGGACGGAATACATTATTTGTATTCCGCAATCAATCTTTCCGGTCGAAGAAACCTCTATTCGATCTATGTGGGGTCGCTGAATTCGAATGAGAAGCGGCTTGTGGTGAGAGCCAAGGGCAACGCGGCCTATGCCGCCCCGGGATATCTGCTTTTTTACCGGGATCAGACCCTTTTCGGCCAACATTTCGACATCAAACGATTCGAGCTGGCCGGAGAACCTGTTCCCCTCCTCACGGACATTCAATTCTGGCCACGCATTTCTGAAGGTGTATTTGCCGCTTCGAATGCTGCCTTATTGGTAGCCCAAAAAACTGCAGATTCCGGCGCTTCCCAACTCCTGTGGTTTGATCGCAAAGGGCAGCAGGTTGGAATTGCCATGAAACCAGGCATCTACGGCAACATAACGCTGGCCCCAAACGGCCGGGCCGTGGCGTCCGATACAACCGATCCGGCCAGCCAGAATACGGACATCTGGACCTACGATCTTGAAACCCAGAGTGCGAAGCGGTTGACGTTCGATCCCTCGATTGACTCCGTGCCGATCTGGAGTCCGGACGGAAGTCGAACGGTTTTTGCGTCGAATCGCGACCTCAAGTTCGACTTGTACCTAAAGGATACCAATGGAGCACAGGAGGAGAAGCCTATTCCGCAGGACGGTGCGGACAGGTTTCCCACGGACTGGTCGCGCGACGGCAAGTATGTGCTCTACGACCGCGGCGCAGACATGTGGTTTGTGACGATCCCGGAGCTCCGAACCGCTCAGTTTCTCAAAGCCACGTCCAGCGTGAAGAACGGCCGGTTTTCACCGGATGGCAAGTGGGTGGCATACTCTTCCAATGAGAGTGGACGGTGGGAGATTTACGTAACCTCTTTTCCCGATGCGCGTGGAAAGTGGCAGATCTCGAACGCGGGAGGGGATCAGTCCAAGTGGCGAGGCGACGGTAAAGAACTGTTCTACGTTTCCCCGGATAGCAAGATTATGGCTGTTCCGGTGACGACTGGGGCCAAGTTTGACGCTGGTACCCCGGTGGCGCTCTTTCAAGCCAATCCTCGTGAAATGGTCGCCACCTCTGAGCGATTCTCCTACGACGTCAGCAAAGA
>Ga0075017_100002068_pt1 | contig 12497 bp, 8 predicted proteins | sample AleBraG_ABR_2012_FD_71475 | JGI IMG/M metagenome (GOLD analysis project Ga0075017, IMG submission 71475) | Freshwater sediment microbial communities in response to fracking from Pennsylvania, USA - Alex Branch Run_MetaG_ABR_2012 | ecosystem: Environmental > Aquatic > Freshwater > Creek >...
CGACCACAACAAGCGCATGACCCCCACCGCGCACACCGCACGCCTACCAGCCACGGGTCACCCCCGGCAACCTCACCCCAAAACCGCCGGCAGCTCACCTTGATGACGAATCGAGGCTAGGGGGTTGTCTAAGGGCGTATGCTTGTCGTGACGCTTCTGAGGGGCGAGCGCCGATTTCATCGGACTCCTCAAGGACTGAGGGGAAACGATGAACATGTTCAAGGCCCTGCGGGGCATGGTGCTAGCGGCCTTTCTGGCCGTCGGACTGGTCGCTATGACTGCGAGCGCGGCGATGGCTGCCGGGTGTGCAGTCGAAAACACCACCAGCCACGCAAAATACGCCGGAACGCTCCAAGAAGCCGTTGAAGCGGCTGGAGCGGGCAACACGTTGAAGGTCTCCGGCACCTGCGAAGGCGAAACGACGATCGGGAAGAGCGTGACGATTACCGGCAAGTCGGCTGCGGCCACCATCCTCAAAGGCACTGGCGCCAGCACCGTGGTGACCATCAGCCCAGGAACAACGGTCAAAATCACCAAGATCACGATTACTGGCGGCCACGGCGAAACCGGCGGCGGGATTACCAACAAAGGCACGCTCGCGCTCACCAAGGCGACCGTCAGAGCAAACACGGCAACCAACAGGGGCGGCGGGATCTCCAACGACGGCACGCTTACGCTGAAGGGATCGACAGTCAGCGGCAACACGGCATACGAAGGGGGCGGGATCTCCAACGAAGAAGACACGCTCAGCAAAGCGACGGTCACGCTCAGCACATCGACGGTAAGCGGCAATACGGCAAGCGAAGGGGGCGGCGGGATCTCCACCGAGGGTGGCGCGGTTACGTTGACCGCATCGACCGTCAAGGAAAACACAGCACGCTTGGGCGGCGGGATCTTCAACGGCTTCGGCACGGTCACGCTGAACCACAAGACCGTGATCACGAAAAACACAGCCGCATTCGGCGGCGGCGGCGGGATCTGCAACACCGAACACGCCAAACTCATCGAAGCTGGCGGCACCGTGACAGAAAACACCCCCGAAAACGTGGTCAACGAATAGCAAGCAGATAGACCAGAGTGGTGGCCTGTGCCCACGGGCACAGGCCACCACTGCTGCTGCTTAGCAGCACATGCGGCCGCAGCCGCCCATGCAGGCCGGCCTATGCGCCGTTCCCGTGCAGGCTCCGGGTTGGGCAGCCGAGGCCGCCGGCGCGGAGCTGGGCCGTGCTGGGGGGGTCTTCGGCCACGAGTTCGGGGATCGTCACCGCCTTCAGGTGATCGCGTTCCAGGGCTTCGAAGATCGTCAGCAGCGCGCGGATCGTCTGCCCGTGGTTCTCGTGCATCAGGATGATCGAGCCGGGGTGCAGGCCGGCCAGCACGTTGTGCTCGATGCCGAGGTAGTTGGCGCCCAGCGAGTCGGCGCTGTCGACGTTCCACAGGACCTGGAGCATCCCGAGCGAGCGGACCTCCGCGTCGATCGCCGGCGAGCGGCCCTCGTAGGGAGGCCGGAACAGCGCCACCGGGCGCCCCGTGACGCGTTCGATCAGCGTCTTGTCGCCGGCGATCTCCCGGACCATCGCTTCATGCGCAAGGGAGGGGAGAAAGGGATGGGTCAGGGTGTGGTCGCCGTTTGTGGCCACCGGCTTCTCCAGCGCCACCAGGCCGGGGTAGGCGTCGATCTCCTTGCCGACCAGGAAGAAGGTCGCACGGACGTGGTGCTTGACGAGCTTCGCGACCGCCAGGCGGGTGTATGGGCCGGGGCCGTCGTCGAATGTCAGCGCGACCATTCGCTTGGAGGTGCCGCCGCAGAACAGGGGCAGTCCGTATCTGGCCAGGCGCCGCACGGCCGCCAGCTGGGCCCTCGCCCGGGATGCCCGGTCTGGCGCCGTTCGCGGTGCGGAGGCCGGTGACAGACGGGCCGTGCCGGCCGGGGAGTGCGCGCCCGACCGGTGCGCGGAGCCTTTCCCGAGCAGGACCGCGAAGGCGATCACCGCGAGCAGTGCGAGGGCGCCCAGTGCCGCGCCACGCCGCCGGCCGCGTACCCGCCTGGCCCGGGCGGCCGCGCGGCGTGCCCGCAGATGTGGGGACGGCTCAGCCAACTGCGAACATGGTCTCATGCCGGCCGTGGGGGAGGGTGCGCGTCGCCGTCCGGATCTCAGAGCCGCCCCCGGGCCATGTAGCGCCCGCCCGGCAGACGTCGCACGAGCCCGAGCGCCTCGAGCTCTCCGAGGGCCGCCGCGACCTCCCCCGGATCGGGGGCTCCCCGGCCCAGCCGCTCGGCCGTGTCCTCGCCGGCCGCCACCCGCGCGAGGACCCGCCGCAGGCGATGCTCGACCTGCGCCGCCCGCGAGGATTCGGGAACCTGCGGCGCCGGCTCGGGGCGGTGCGAGTAGAGCAGCTCGAGGGCGTCCCGGGCATCGCGGATCAGGCAGGCGCCGGCCATCAGCATGGCGTGGGGACCAGCGGAGAGAGGGCTCGTGACCGGCCCGGGGACGGCGCCGAGGGCCAGGCCGCGGTCCATCGCCGAGCGCGCGATCCCGGTCGCGGCGCCGTCAGGCTCGTCCTCCACGAGGATCGCCACGCCGGCGATCTCCGACGCCCTGTGTTCGGCGGCCACCGCGCCCCAGCCGCGGCCGGAAGCCCTCGCGGGAAGCTCCGACACGACGGATCCCGCGCGGCCGAGCTCGCGGGCGAGCCGGGCCGAGCGCTCGGGGCGGATCCGTTCGAGCCCGTCCCCGGCGACGGCGAGCGACCCCCCTCGGCCCTCCATGGCCCCGAGGTGGACGGCCCGGGCCAACTCCCCGGCCAGCCCGGCGACGACGGTCACGCCGGCCGCCGCCAGGCCCCGGGCCAGCCCGCCCGCCAGCTCCAGGCCATAGGGACCGGCCGCCCGGCTGCCGAGGATCGCGATCGCCGGTGCCTCCAGGAGACGCCCGAGGCGCGCCGGGGGGGTGCTCGACCACAGCATCCGGGTGCCGGCCGCCCGGCCCAGCGCCGCCGGCCAACCGGGCGCATGAGCGCATATCCCCTCGCCAGCTATCGCCGAGCCTTCGAGCTCGCGGTAGGCCTGCGCCAGCTGATCGCGACGGCCCCCCGCCAGGGCCGCGATCAGCCGGGACCCTTCCAGCTCGAGCAGCTCGGCGAGCCTGGCCTGCTCGCCGCGGTGGTAGTCGAGCAACGGGCTGAGGTCCCCGAGCAGCCAGCTGCGGCGCCTGCACTCCGCGCAGGCGCCGCCGATCGGAGCGGCCGGCCCGCCCATGCTCAGCGGGCGGGCTGGGGCTCGCAGCGCAGGGCCAGCGCCTCCGCGAGGTCGCGGCGTCGCACGCGCTCGCTGCCCTCGAGATCGGCAAGTGTTCGCGCGACCCGCAGCAGCCTGCCCTCGCCGCGTGGGCTCAGCAGGCCGCTGCGACGGGCCTCGGCGAGGATCCTCCGGCCGTCGCGCTCCGGACGGGCGTGTGCCCGCAGGGCGGAGGGCCCGAGCTCGGCGTTGACGAGCACGCCCGTGCTGGGCATCCGCGCCGCCTGGCGCTCGCGGGCGCCGCGGACCAGCTCGGCCGCCCGGGCCGAGGTGGTCAGCGGCCGGGCGTCGAGATCCTCGCCCGTTTCACGGTGAAGAGCGATGTGGAGGTCGATCCGCTCGAGCAGCGGCCCGCTGAGGCGGCGGCGGTGACGGGCGATGTCGGCGGCCGAGCAGCGACAGCCGCGGGTCTCGCCGGCCTGGCCGCATGGACAGGGGTTGGTGGCCGCGACGAGGATGAACCGGCTCGGGTGAACCGCGGCGTGGCGGGCCCGGGCGATCTCCACCCGACCGTCCTCCAGCGGTTGGCGCAGCGCCTCGAGCGCCGGGCGCGAGAACTCCGCCAGCTCGTCCAGGAAGAGAACCCCGCGGTGGGCGAGGACGACCTCGCCGAGCCGGCCGGGTCGGGCACCGCCGAGCAGGCCCGCGGCGGTCACCGAGTGGTGCGGCGCCCTGAACGGGCGCTCGCGCGGGAGAGCCGCCGCCGGGGCGCCGGTGAGGCTGCGGACCTTCAGAACCTCGATCGCCTCCTCGCGGGTCAGCTCGGGCAGGATCGACGGGAGCGCACGGGCGAGCATCGTCTTGCCGGTTCCCGGAGCCCCGCTGAGCAGGATGTTGTGGCCCCCCGCGGCCGCCAGGATCAGGGCGCGAGCCGCCTGGTGGCGGCCCCGCACCTCGCCGAGGTCCGGGCCGCCCGCCTCCCGGCGGGCAGGCGGTGGGAGCGGGGCCGCCAGGCGATCTGCGGGCCCCCCGCCGAGGACGCGTGCGGCGCTCCGCAGGTTCCTCACCCCGGCGACCTGCAGACCGTCGACGAGCCCGGCCTCGTGGCCCGCCCCGCAGGCGAGGGCGATCGTGTCGAGCCCATGGCGGCGAGCCGCCTGGGCCACGGCGAGCGTACCGCTGCACGGCCTGACGCTGCCATCCAATGCCAGCTCGCCGAGCAGGGCGGTCCGCGCCAATCCGGGCGAGGGCAGCTGGCCGCTGGCCGCCAGCAGGGCGCAGGCGATCGCGAGGTCGAAGCCCGGGCCGGCCTTCGGCAGGTCGCCGGGCGCCAGGTTGACGGTGATCCTGCGGGCCGGGAACTCGTAGCCGCAGTTGCGGATGGCCGCCCCGATCCGCTCGCGGGCCTCCCTGACCGCGGTGTCGGCGAGCCCCACGATCGTGAAGGCCGGCAGCCCGGGCCGGATGTCGAGCTCGACCGAGACGTGGCGCGCCTCGAGACCGTCGAGCGTGAAGGTGTGCGCGAGGGCGAGCATCGCCTGGCCTCCTTTGGCGCCTGTGACTCGAAGCGCTGCAGGCTAGGCGCGGCCTGTGACGGGACGCTCGCATGCGGCCGGCTCCGGGGCGGGAGCCGGCCTCATGTCGAGGGAGCCGGGACTGCTACAGGCCGGCGGGGTGACGGGCGACGAAGCCGGCCGTCGAGGTCATGCTGCTCGACCAGCGGTTGCCGGTTTCGGCCAGCGCGACGGTGTCGAAGCGTTTGCCGTCGACGACCATGAAGGCGTGTTCGGAGTTCGCGTAGATCGTCACTTCGCGGCCGGGACCCGGTTCGCCGTAGGACTCGAGGCCGGTCGAGTCCTCCGGCGAGCTGAGCAGCCCGGCGCCGTGCAGGGCGTAGGAGACCGAGCCCGAGCAGTCGTAGCCTTCGGAGACGAAGGAGCCGTGACCGCCGCCCCAGACGTAGGGCCTGGTGGCGATTTCTTCCCCGGCGGCGATGATCCGGGCGACGACGCCGGAGCCGCCGGCACTGCTCGAGGAGCCCGAGCCTTCCGAGCCTTCCGAGCTTGCTTCCTGGACGGCGGCCGACGGGGTCAGGGTCCCCTCGGTGGTGATGCCCAGCACCGCCCAGGTGGCCGGTCCGACGACGCCGTCGGGCGTCAGCCCGTGGCGGGCCTGCAGCCGCTTGACCGCCGCCTCGGTCGTGGGACCGAATTCGCCGTCGGGGCTGATCTTGAGTGCTTTCTGGAGCCGTTCGACGGCGTTGCCGGAGACTTCGCCGCCGCCTTCGTGCGCCGAGGCCTGCGTCGCGGCGCCGCCGCTGGGGTGCTGGACGGGCAGGGCCGAGGCGGGAGGGGTCAGGGTTTCCTCGCCTTGGATGCCGATCAGGCTCCAGGTCTCGGGGCCGACGATGCCGTCGACGGTCATGCCGTGGCGGGCCTGCAGCCTGCGCACGGCGGCCTCCGTTTCGGGGCCGAAGTTCCCGTCGACGGGCAGCTTCAGGGCGTGCTGGAGCCGCTGGACGGCGCCGCCTTCGCCTTCGCCGCCGCCTTCGCCTTCGCCTCCACCGGCCTGGGAGGTTCCGGTGGTGGTGGCGGAGACGGGGGTCGCGGTGGCTTCGGCGGCGACGCTGGCGATCGAGGCCGTCCACGAGCCTCCGCGCAGCGCGGCGCCGGTCTGCGGGCCGACGATCCCGTCGACGGTCAGGCCGCTGCGGGCCTGGAAGGCCTTGACCGCTTCCTCGGTTTCGGGTCCGAAGAGGCCGTCGACCCGGACGCTGCCGAGGGCCTGCTGGAGCAGCTGGACCTGACGGCCTTCGCTGCCTTCGGTGAGGACGATTACGTGTTCGCTGGTCGTCGTCGGTTCAGGGTTGAGGGAGCCCGTTTCGGCGCCGCTGGCGATGCTGGCCGTCGGGCCGACGGTGAGGGCCGCCAGGGCCCCGAGGGACAGGCGCTTGGCGCGCGACCCGCCGGGAACGAACTGCAGCTCGGCGGCGCGCCGGCGGGCGCGCGAGCGCCCCAGCGAGAGCTGCCAGGTCTGCTCGTCGGCGAGGTCCCGGGCGAGGGCTCGGGCGGGGTCCATCAGGGCGAGGATCGAGGCATCCTCGGTGCGGCTCCCGGCCCTGTTGCGGCCGCGGCCTGCGCGGTCGCGGCGGGCACGGGAACGTTGAAGCGAGGAACTCCAGTGCTCGGTAACTGCAAGATCACGCGGGCATCCCGGCATGCGAGGCGTCCTTTCTAATTCCATTTGGCGCCTACGGGGTTAGCTGTCGGGCTCGCGTATACGTCTACGCTACGCCACAAGTGTGGCGATTCGCCCCCGCAGCCTGGCGGCTGCAATGGGTCCCCCGCTCCCCGACCCCTTGGGGTCCGGGACTCGGCACGAACGGGGGCAACCTAACAGGTTTTCCTGCAATTTGCGTTACCGGGGAAGGAATGCACGTTTATCTGCCGACGCCCGGGTTGAGCCGGGGCTGCCGGGGCGCTGATAGGTTCGCTCCCTGTGAAGCTCAGGGGTCACAGGCTCGGGCCGGCCGTGATCGCCCTCGCGGCGATCGCCGCGCTTGCGTTCTTCGGCCTGCGCCCGGAACGGACCCCGGCGATCAGGGCGCCGGAACTGCCGCGTGAACGGTTGGCCGGGGCGCAGGTCACCATCCCGAGCCTGGTGGCCTCGGGACACGGGCGCCCCTCGCTGGTCCTCTTCTGGGCCAGCTGGTGCGGGCCCTGCAAAAGGGAGGCGCCCGAAATCGAGCGCTTCGCACAGAGCCGGGCGGGGCGGGGGAGGATCGTCGGCGTGGACTGGAGCGATGCCCTCGCGGGGGCGCGCTCGTTCGTCGCGGGCTACCGCTGGAGCTTCCCCAACGTCCGCGACGGCGACGGGACGGTCGGCAACGCCTACAGGCTGATCGGCCTGCCGACGACGTTCGTCCTGGACGCCGGCGGCCATATCAGGGCGTCGCTGCGCGGACCCCAGACGCAGGCGGCCCTCGGCGGCGCGCTGGCCGCCGCCGAAGGCTCCTGAGGCGTCGGCTCCGCCGCTCAGGGCAGGCCGGCGTGCGGGATCTCGACGGTGGTGGTGAGCAGGACGGCCTCGCGCACGGCGGCGCGGTTGGCCTCCAGGAAGTCGGGTGCGGCGCAGAGCAGCAGGGTCCTGCCGTCCGGGCCCCCCAGCATGCAGGCGAAGATCCCGAGGCCCTCGGGGGCCGGGATCTCCTCGAGGATCTCCCCGCCCTCGGCACACCGCAGGCAGCGGGCGCCGACGGCGTCGGCGGCCCAGATGGAGCCCTCGGCGTCCAGCGTGCAGCCGTCGGGCGCGAACTTCAGCAGGGGCAGCGTCTCCGCGAGGGGGCCCAGCTCGGGGGCGTCGGCGACCTGCGCCCAGACGCGGCGCTCGCCGAGCGAGCCGTCGGGGTGGACGGTCCATGCGGTGTAGCGGGCGCCCGCCGTCTCGCCGAGGATCAGCGTGGCGCCGTCGGGGGTGATGACGGCGCCGTTGGGGAAGCGGAGATCGTCGGCGAGGACGTGCACGCCACCATCGGGGTCGACGCGCATCAGCTTGGCGGGGGCCGGATCGGCGAAGGCCATCAGGTCGAATCCGAACTCGCCGACGTAGGCGCGCCCGCGGGCGTCGAGGACCATGTCGTTGAGGTGCCCGCCGCAGTGCCCGGAGAGATCGGCGTGGACCGAGAGGGCGCCGTCGGGCGAGCGGCGGATCAGGCGGTGGTCGGTCATCGAGACGACCAGCAGCGAGCCGTCGGGCATCCAGCCGAGCCCTGAGGGCTGCCCGTCGAGGTCCAGCACCTCGGTGCTCCTGCCGTCCGGCTCCACCGCGAGGACCAGGCCGCGATAGAGGTCCGAGACCCACCAGCGCTCGTCGTGCCAGCGGGGGCCCTCGAAGAAGGAGCCTCCTCCAAGCAGCGTCGCGAGCTCGCGGGGCGGCATCCAGCGCACACTACCGGCCCTCCGGGGCCCGCGCCGGGGCGCCGGCCGGGGCGCCGAGCGGGCCGCCCGGTTGGCGGGCGCGCTTGACAGCACCGCGACGGCGAGCCTAGTGTGACCCTCCAGCTTCCGAGAGGGGTCGTGATGGGCGAGCGGTTATTGCTGCGCGGCGGGCATGTCGTGACGATGGACGAGGAGCTGGGCGAGCTGGCGGGCGGCGACGTCCTGATCGAGGGCGCGAGGATCGCCGCGGTCGCCCGGAGCATCGAGCCGGGCGGGGCCGAGGTGCTCGACGTGACGGGCCACGTCGTCATGCCGGGTTTCGTCGACACCCACCGGCACACCTGGCAGACCCCCTTCCGGGGCCTCTGTGCCGACTGGACGCTCGAGGACTACTTCCGCGGGATCCGCATGTCGATCTCTCCCAACTGCTCGGCCGAGGACGTCTATGCCGGGAACTACGTGGGCGCGCTCGAAGCGCTGGAAGCGGGGGTCACGACGATCCTGGACTTCTCGCACTGCAACAACACCCCGGAGCATGCCGACGGCGCCCTCCAGGGCCTGCGGGACGCCGGCATCAGGGCGATGTTCGCCTACGGCTACTACCCGGCGCCGATCGCCGAGCCGGTCTTCACCGACCATGCGCAGCGGCTGGCCGATGCGACGCGGATCCGCGAGCAGGAGCTGCCGGGCGAGGACGGGCTGATCACGATGGGGGTCGCGCTGACCGAGGTCGGGCTGCTGCCCTTCGATCAGACGATCGAGGAGGCGCGCTCCGCGCGCCGGCTGGGCGTGCCGAGCGTACTGCACACCGGCTGCAACCGGGGGTCACTGGCGACCGAGGGGATCCCCGAGCTCGACCACCACGGCCTGCTGGGCCCCGAGCAGGTCCACGTCCACTGCAACACGCTGGACGACCGGGACTTCCGCAGGCTGGCCGAGAACGGCTGCAAGGTCTCCTCGAGCCCGGAGACCGAGATCCAGATGGGCATGGGCCACCCCGTCATCCGCCGGGCCCTCACCTTCGGCCTGAGGCCGAGCCTCTCCTGCGATGTCGTCTCCTCCAACTCGGGGGACATGTTCAGCCAGATGCGGATCGGCCTGCAGTTCGAGCGCTGCATGCGCAACGACGCCTTCAATGCCCGCAACACGATGCCCGAGCCGCTCGATCTGACGGTCCGCGACGCGCTGCGGTGGGGGACGTCCAACGGCGCCCACGCGATGGGCCTCGAGCAGCGCATCGGCTCGCTGACCCCGGGCAAGCAGGCCGACGTGATCGTCGTCGGGGGACGCCGCCTGAACATGGCGCCGATGGCCGATCCGGTCGGCTGCCTGGTCGCGCAGGCAAACCCCTCGAACGTCCGCCACGTCCTGGTGGCGGGGAGCTGGCGCAAGCGGGACGGCGAGCTGGTGGGCGTCGACCTGGCGCGCGCCCTGGATCTCGTCGGGGCGGCCTCCGAGCGGGTCCTGGGCGCGGTCAGGGCCGGCGGCGGTCCGCTGCTGCCCCCGGTGCCCGAGGGCTTCGCGGACCTGATCAACTCGATGGCCGCCCAGAATCTGGCGCGGGCCTGGTCGATCGAGGTGGCGGGGTAGGCCGGTCCGAGCGAGAAGTCCACATCTCCTGAAGTTTGGTAGCTTTCGCGCACTGGAACCCGGAGGGCAGGGCGAGGGGGCACGGATGTCGGAGATATGGCTGGGAGCCGGATCGGCGGCGGTGTCATAGCCGAGCCGGGGAAATCGGTGGTGGGGGGTGCCTAGGCCGGGGGCCATGCGCCCCGCCTATGCCGGCGCCCGTATGCCGCGCGGGACGGCCACGCCCGGCCTGGGCGGGCTCGGCACGCGCCGGCAGCGGTACCTGTTCGCGCTGATCTGTCTCGTCTCGCTGACGTTCCCCTACAGCGCGCTCGTCGCGGCCATCGCGACGGGGCTGAGCGGCTCGACGGCCCCTGCGGCGATCGGTGCGCTGGCGCTCCCGAAAGTCCTCTTCCCGGAAGTGGCGATGCCAAAGCTCGCGACAGCGGGCGGCCCACAGCAGCCCCAGCCCGGGCCCGGAGCGGGGCTCGGCGCGGCGCGCCAGGGCGGGACCGCGGGGGTCACACGGACCCGGACGGTGCGGCGCAGCAGCGGGCCGCCGATCCAGACGAACTCCTACTCCTTCCTCCCGCAACCCGCGGTCGGAGGCGTCCCGTCCAACCTGCCCGGCTCCGCGGCCGTCAGAGCGCTGGCCAAGGCCCTCGCGAGTGCGCCCGTCGTCGTCAACGTCCAGGTGCCGACGCCCTCGCTCCCGGCCGAGCGCCCCGCGGTCGTCCTGGCACCGGGCGCCGTCGCCTCGGGGCCCGTCCCGGGGCCGGCCTATCCCGCCCCGTCGCCGGCCGGATCCCAGAAGTCCACCGCGGGCGCCGGACACTCGACCACGGCGCCCGTCGTCACGACGACGACCACGAACAACTCGACCACCACGACGAACCAGTCGACCACGACGAAGACCGAATCCAGCACGACGAGCCAGGCCACGAGCGGCGGCTCCTCGACCGTGAAACCTTCGGCGATGAGCTACCAGGCGCCCGCCGCATCGGAAACAGCCTCCGAAGCCGCACCTGCGCCGCCCCCGGCACAGGCCGCCACGAGCTCCGAACAGGCTCCTGAACAGCCGGCGCAAGCCCCCGGCGACAGCGCCCCGGCGTCCTCCGGCGAACCAGCGCCGGCGCCCGCCGCAGCCGCCCGCGAAGCGCCCGTCGCCGAACCAGCCGCCGGCGGCGAAGCGGCCACGGAAGGTTCCGGCGAAACGGCCGAAGGCACGGGCTCGGCCGCGAGCCCGCAGATGCGCGCCGCCGTCGCAGCGAGCCCCGAGCGGAGCGGGGAACCAGCGCAATCGCCGTCCACGGCGGCGCAGACGGGCGAAGCGCAGGCGCCGTCCCCCGAAGCCGGCGGAGCGACTCCGGCACCCGCCGAACCCGCAGCGCAGCCCACCGAAACGGTGCCGGCCTCCGCGAAGCCCACGGCAGCCAGCCCGGTCGAAGCAGGGCCCGCGACGACATCCTCGACGCCCTCGGGCACCGCGAGGCCCATCTCCTCGGCGCTCGCTCCGGGCGCGGCCCGCAGCCCCTCTGGAGCGGCGCCCGCCCCGACCGCCGGCTCCACCGGCCCGGGTCCGATCTCCTCCCGGTCCCCGGCCTCCGGCGGCGAAGGCGCCGCGGCGGCCCAGACGGGCCGCCAGGGCACGCCCGGAGGGACGCCGGCGGTGACCGCCGCGGGCGAAGCGCAGACCCTGACCTCGATCTCAGCCGCAGGCACAGGCTCGCCGGCCGGCGGCAGCGAAGCGCTCCTGCGCCTCGCGGTGCCGGCGGCGGGCGGTGCAGCCGCCGGGAGCGGGTCCTCGGGCGCCGGGCCAGGGGGCGGCGGCTCGCCCGTCGCGATCGCCTCGAGCGACCCTCCGCCCGCGCCAACGCCGAGCGCCGCGGCGCCCGCGGGCACATCTTCTGCGATCGGCGAAGCCGAACCCGCGGCTGGCGGGGCCCGCGCGCCCCCCGCGCCGTGGGAAATCCAGGCAGCGAGCACCGTCTCCGTCGAAGTCTCCGGCGGTGAGGTGTCGATAATCGCCGACGGCGTGCGCTCCAGCCGCCCGCTCGACACGGTGAGCAGCCTCGTGATCGGCGGCGCGGGCTCGCTGAGCGTCAGCTCGAGCTCCGCGACGCAGTGGTCCTACGACGGCAACGGCACCCTGCGGATCGGCGGCGCCGGGATCCTCCCGATCACCGCGACCGGCGTCACACAGGCGACCGCGACGGGACCGTCCGACACGCTGACGGGCCCGGCGCCCGCGAGCACGTGGTACGTGACCGGCCCGAACTCCGGCAGCCTCGACGGCCTCGGCTTCACCGGCTTTGAGAACCTCGCCGGCGCAAGCGGCATGCAGCAGACCTTCGTGTTCGAGCCCGGCGGGACCGTCAGCGGGCTCGTCAACGGCGGCGGGGACGGCTACATCGAAGTGCTCGGCCAGCGCGGCTCGGTCTCCTCCGCCGCGGTCGACCACCACACCGGCACGCTGACCGTCGACGGCTCGGCGATCGCCTACACGGGCATGGCGCCGATCAGCTTCTCCTCGGGGAGCGCCAGCATCAACGCTCCCACCGCCGCGGTCACGGTCACCGCCAACGGCACCACGATCACCGTCACAAGCCCTTCGATGGAGGAACAGCTGATCAGCGGGATCACCTCCTCCTTCTCGATCGAAGCTCGCACGGTGACCCTCGACGGGAACTTCACGTTCGCGCCGGGCGTGACCCTCACGATCACCGCCCGCAAGATCACGATCGGCTCGAAAT
>Ga0075017_100002069_pt1 | contig 12496 bp, 9 predicted proteins | sample AleBraG_ABR_2012_FD_71475 | JGI IMG/M metagenome (GOLD analysis project Ga0075017, IMG submission 71475) | Freshwater sediment microbial communities in response to fracking from Pennsylvania, USA - Alex Branch Run_MetaG_ABR_2012 | ecosystem: Environmental > Aquatic > Freshwater > Creek >...
CGGGTCCCACGACGACCGCACGTGGAACCCGCGGCCGGCGATGCCGACCGGTCCGCGGCGCTGTCGACGTCGTCACGGTCCGCGGCTGAGGCAAGGATCTCCTTACCTCCCAGGCGATCTCACGTGAGAGTCACATGCGCTCGGCCGCGTCGGGACCTCTGCGTCGGCGTAGCGTGGGCGTCGTGGAGATGCCTGAGTTCCGTGACCGTGCCCGTGCGCTCGTCGACTCCCCCGCGCTGACCTACCGCCAGCGGGTGCAGGCCCTGGCCGGCCTCGCCGAGGAGTCCCTCGACCCGCCGACGGTGTCCGCCGAGTGCGCGGCTGCCCTCGAGTCCGGGCTGGTGTGCGACCTCGCCGAGGGGCACGCGCCCTACCGGCCGCGCTACCTGCTGCCGGACTACGCGCGGGCGCTCGACCGGGGCTCGGAGTTCCTCGGGCTCGACGCCCCGACCGACCTCTACGAGGCGATCGCCTTCCTGCTCTCGATGTACTCGCAGGTGCCCTCCATCACCGGCTACCCGGTCTACCTCGGTGACGTCGACCGGCTGCTCGAGCCCTTCGCGGCCGGCGTCGACGACGACACGCTGAGCAGGCTGATCCGGCTGATGTGGGTCACCATCGACCGCTCGCTCCCCGACGCGTTCACGCACGCGAACCTCGGGCCCGACGACTCGCGCGTCGCACGGGCGGTGCTGAGCCTCGAGCGCGAGCTCCTGCAGACCGTGCCCAACCTGACACTGCGGGTGGACCCGCGGCGTACCCCGGACAGCCTCGTGCTCGAGGCGGTGCGCACCGTCTTCGCGTGCGGCAAGCCGCACTTCGTCAACCACCCGATGATGACCGACGACCTCGGCCCGGACTACGGCGTCGTGTCCTGCTACAACTCGCTCAAGGTCGGCGGCGGGTCGCACACCCTGGTGCGCCTCAACCTCGCGCAGAGCGCGACCCGGCACGCGGGCGACGTCGAGTCCTATCTCGCGACCACGCTGCCCGAGCACGTCGCGCTCACCGCCGAGCTGATCGCGGCGCGCATCCGCGCGCTCGTGCAGGACGCGCGGTTCTTCGACCACAGCTGGCTCGTCGAGGAGGGACTCCTCTCCCTCGACCGCTTCTCGGCCATGTTCGGCGTGTTCGGCCTCGCCGAGTGCACGAACACCCTCACAGCAGCCGCGGGCGGCGCCGGGACGTACGGGCACGACGCCGACGCGACCGCGCTCGGCTGGCGGATCGTCGAGCGGCTCGCCGAGCTCGTCGCGCGCACCCCGCTGCCCTACTGCCAGGGCAACGACGGGGTTGCGTTCCTGCACTCGCAGTCGGGCATCGACTCCGACGTCGGCGTCACGGCCGGCACCCGCATCCCGATCGGTGACGAGCCGCCGCTGCTCGAGCACCTTCTCGCGGTGGCGCCGAACCACCGCCACTTCGCGTCCGGCGTCAGCGACATCATCCAGTTCGACGACACCGCCACGCGCAACCCGCAGGCCGTCGTCGACGTCATCCGTGGCGCGATGGCCACCGGGATGCGCGACGTCACGTTCAACCTCGACAGCAACGACTTCATCCGCATCACCGGCTACCTCGTCCGCAAGTCCGACCTTGCCAAGCTCGAGACGACGGGGCTCGCGCGGCACGGCAGCGACGTGCTGGCGGCCGGATCGGTGGCGAACTCCCACGTGAGCGACCGCGCCGTGAAACGGGTGATCAGCGCCGAGTCGGCCCCGAGAGTGAGCGGCTGAGGTGGCTGCAGTCGACGACGCACCGGTCGGCCTGGTGGCCGACGTCGTGCGCTTCTCGTGGGTTGACGGCCCGGGGAACCGGTTCGCCGTCTTCCTGCAGGGGTGCAACCTCGACTGCCTCGCCTGCCACAACCCGCACACCATGCCGAGGAGGACCCCGCTGGCGCGCGCCGTCACCGTCGACCAGCTGCTCGGGGAGGTCCGTCCGCTCACGCCGTTCCTCTCCGGCGTCACGGTGTCCGGTGGCGAGGCCACGCTGCAGGCCCCGTTCGTCGCCGCGTGGTTCGCCGCGGTGCGCGACGAGCCCACGACGGCTCGGCTGACCCGTCTCCTCGACAGCAACGGGTGCGCCGAGGACGCGACCTGGGACCTGCTGCTCCCCGTCACCGACGGAGTCATGCTCGACCTCAAGGCCCTCGACGTCGCGACGCACCGCGAGCTCACCGGGCTCGGCAACGCGCAGGTGCTGGCCAGCCTCGACCGGCTGGTCGCCGCGCGGCGCCTCGTCGAGGTCCGCCTGCTCGTGGTGCCCGGGCACAACGACTCAAAAGCGGCGCTGCGGCGCACGGGCGACTACCTCGCGCGGCATGCGCCCGGCGTCGCGGTGAGGGTGATCGGCTTCCGCCCGCACGGTGTCCGGGCCGCTGCACGCAACATCCCCGCGCCCACCGAGGCCGAGCGCGCGGCCTACGGCGCCTGGGTGTCGGAGTCGGTCGGACCCCAGCTCGTCACGGTCGTGTAGCGGGCAACGTCGCGGCGGACCGGGTCAACGACGCGCGAGCGCGTGTGCGATCGCGGCTGCCGCGACGGCGACGTCCGGGGCCGCGGTGATCGGGCGGCCGATGACGAGCAGGTCGGCACCGTCCGCCAGCGCCTGGTCGGGGGTCGCCACGCGCGCCTGGTCGCCGACCGCCGATCCTGCCGGACGCACCCCGGGCGTGATGAGGACCGCGGCGTCGCCGACCTCGGCGCGCACCGCGGCCACCTCCTGCGGCGAGCAGACGATCGCGCGCGCGCCGGCGGCGACCGAGAGCGCAGCCAGGCGTCGCACGGCCTCGATCGACGGCCCGAGCAGCCCGACCGCGGCGAGGTCGCCTTCCGACATCGACGTCAGCACCGTCACGGCGGTGACACGGGTGTCCGGCAGCCGCTCCACCGCGGCACGGACCATCGCGGACCCGCCGAGGGCGTGGACGGTCAGGAAGGCCGGCGCCAGGTGCGCGACCGAGCGCGCCGCGCCGCCCACGGTGGCGGGGATGTCATGCAGCTTGAGGTCGAGGAAGACGTCGCGCCCGCCCGACGCCTCGCGGGCGGACACGACGGCGGCGTCACCGTCGCGCAGGAACGCCTCGAGACCGACCTTCATCGTCGAGACGTAGGGCCCGGCAGCGGACGCCCAGGCGGTGATGGTCGCGAGGTCGGGCCCGTCGAGGGCGACCGCGACCGGTGCCGGCCCGCTCACCCCTCGACCCCGGACTCGACCACGTTGTCGGCCTCCTCGCGGTCGGTGTCGTGACCGTGCCCGGCGACGGGTCCGCCCGGGGCGGGCACCGGGTCCGGTGCCCGGTGCGCGTGGCCGACCGCCTGCTCGAGCGCGTCGAAACCGCGCTCGGCGAGGGCGACCGCGAGCTCGCGCGCCACCCGCGCGGGGGCGCCGGGGTCGTGGAACGTCACCGTCCCCACACTGACGGCGCTGGCCCCGGCGAGCACGAACTCGAGCGCGTCGAGCCCGGTCCGGATGCCTCCCATCCCGAGGATCGGCACGTCGGGGAGCGCCGCGTGCACCTGGTAGACGCAGCGCACGGCGACCGGCCGGATCGCCGGACCGGACAGACCGCCGGTGATTCCGGCGAGCGCGGGTCGCATCGTGTCGGTGTCGATGACCATGCCGAGCAGCGTGTTGATCATCGACAGGCCGTCGGCTCCCGCATCGACGACCGATCGCGCGATGGCGACGATGTCGGTGACGTCGGGCGAGAGCTTCGCGAGCACGGGAGTGCCGGGGTTGGTGTTGCGCCGGACCGCCGTGATGACCTCGGCCGCGGACACCGGGTCGCACGCGAACACCTGGCCGCGGTCCTCGACGTTCGGGCAGGAGATGTTGACCTCGATGGCGGCGACGTCGGTGACGTGACGCAGCTTCGAGGCCAGGCGCGTGTACTCGTCCACCGAGCCGCCCGCGATCGAGACCACGGCCCGCGCGCCACGCGCGCGCAGCCACTCGAGGTCCTTCTCGAGGAACGCGTCGATGCCGGGCCCCTGCAGACCGATCGAGTTCAGCATGCCGCTCGGCGTCTCGGCCATCCGCGGCGTGGGCCGACCCGAGCGCGGGTTGAGCATGATGCTCTTGGTGACGACGGCACCGATGGTCGTGATGTCGAAGAACTGGTCGAGCTCACGACCCGCTGCGGCGCAGCCGGAGGCGGTGAGCACGGGCGAGGGCAGCTCCAGGCCGGCCAGCCAGGTGCTCATGTCGACGTCGGGAAGGTCTCTGACCTGGTCCGGGCGCGGCCCGTGCGTGATCACGGCGCGGGTCATCAGTGGCCTCCGCTCACGGGCGCGCCGAGGGTTCCCTCGGGGATCGTGCCCACCTCGTCCCACCGCACCCGGTCTCCCCGGAACACGGGGCCGTCGACGCAGGAGCGCAGCATGCGCGTGACGCCGTCGTCACCGATCACCGGCAGGACGCAGGTCATGCAGACGCCGATGCCGCAGGCCATCGCCTCCTCCACCGCGCACTGCGAGTAGGCGCCGTGCTCGGCCGCCACCTTCGCGACAGCTCGGAGCATCGGCATCGGACCGCAGGCGTAGACGACGTCGGCGTTCGTGCGCTCCAGCACGGCGGGCAGGACGTCGGTGACCCGGCCGTGCTCGCCGACGGAGCCGTCCTCGGTGGTGAGCGTGAGCGTCGCCGCGATGCGCTTGGCGTCGAGGACGCCGAACAGCTTGCTCTCGGTCGAGGCGCCGAGCACGACGTCGACCCGGCAGCCACGCGCCCGCAGCGCGTCGGCGAGGGAGAACATCGGCGCCGAGCCGTAGCCCCCGGCGACGAGCACGCACGACACCGGTTCCTTCGGCAGCGCGAAGGGCCGACCGAGCGGTCCGACGATGTCGACCTGGTCGTGCCGGTGGAGCCGGGAGAGCCACTCGGTGCCCTTGCCGTGGGCCGCGAAGACGACCTCCAGCGTGCCGCCGTACACGCCGCGGCTCTGCACCGAGTAGATCGAGAACGCCCGCCGCAGCAGCATCGAGGACTCCGGACCGCCCACGGCCAGGGCGACGAAGTGCCCCGGGCGGGTCAGATCGGGGATGCCGCCCGCCGTGAGCGTGAGCACGTGGTACTCCCCCGCGCGGCGCTGGCCGATCACCTCACCGGTGATCTGGATCGCTCCTGCCCGCGCATGTCCTGACGTCGTCAACGCGCCCCACCCTCGCTCGTCCCCGTGCCGCTCGTATCGGTCGATCCGGTCCCGGTGGAGGACTGCGCCGCGCGCAGCGCGGCGAGGTCCGCCGCCCACTCCTGGAGGGACCGTACGCCCGTCTCCCCCTTGATCAGCGCCTCGATGCCCTGCACCGTAGCCGCGAGGCCCTGCACGGTGGTGATGCAGGGGACGCCGCGGGTGACGGCGGCGGTGCGGATCTCGTAGCCGTCGAGCCGCGCTCCGACGCCGTAGGGCGTGTTGACGATGAGGTCGATGTCGCCCGCCAGGATCGCATCGACGGTGGTCGGCTCGCCGTCGGCGCCGCGTCCGTCGTGCTGCTTGCGCAGGACGGTCGCCGTGAGGCCGTTGCGGCGCAGCACCTCCGCTGTGCCCTCGGTGGCGAGGATCTCGAAGCCGAGGTCCGCGAGCCGCTTGACCGGGAAGATCATCGAGCGCTTGTCCCGGTTGGCCACCGAGACGAAGGCGCGGCCGCTCGTGGGCAGCCCGGAGGAGTAGGCGGCGGTCTGCGACTTGGCGAACGCCGTGCCGAAGACCGAGTCGATGCCCATGACCTCGCCGGTCGAGCGCATCTCCGGACCGAGCACGGTGTCGACCCCGTGGAAGCGCCCGAACGGCAGGACCGCCTCCTTGACCGCGATCGGCGAGCCGATCGGCAGGGTGCCGCCGTCGCCCAGCGCGGGCAGCACACCGTCGGCACGCAGCTGCGCGATGGTGGCGCCCATCGTGACCAGCGCCGCGGCTCGGGCCAGCGGGACCGCGGTGGCCTTGGCCACGAAGGGCACGGTGCGCGACGCGCGCGGGTTGGCCTCGAGCACGTAGAGCACATCGCCGGCCAACGCGTACTGCACGTTGAGCAGACCGCGCACGCCGACACCGCGTGCGATCGCCTCGGTGGAACGGCGGATGCGGTCGATCTCCATGTGGCCCAGGGTGATCGGCGGCAGCGCGCACGCGGAGTCGCCGGAGTGGATACCGGCCTCCTCGATGTGCTCCATGACGCCGCCGAGGTAGAGCTCGTCGCCGTCGAAGAGCGCGTCGACGTCGATCTCCACCGCGTCGTCGAGGAATCGGTCGACGAGCACCGGGTGCTCGGGCGTCGCCTCGGTGGCGCGTGCGATGTAGTCGTGCAGCATCGGCTCGTCGTAGACGATCTCCATGCCGCGACCGCCGAGGACGTACGACGGACGCACCAGCACCGGGTAGCCGATGCGGGTGGCCACCGCGACGACCTCGTCGTAGCTCGTGGCGATCCCGTGGGCGGGCGAGGGAAGCCCGGCGTTGGCGAGCACCTGGCCGAACGCGCCGCGCTCCTCGGCCAGGTGGATCGCCTCGGGGCTCGTGCCCACGATGGGGACGCCGGCGTCCTTGAGCGGTTGCGCGAGTCCCAGCGGCGTCTGCCCGCCGAGCTGCACGATGACGCCGGCGATCGGGCCGACCGCGAGCTCGGCGTGGTAGACCTCGAGCACGTCCTCGAGGGTCAGCGGCTCGAAGTACAGCCGGCTCGACGTGTCGTAGTCCGTCGACACGGTCTCGGGGTTGCAGTTGATCATCACCGTGTCGTAGCCGGCCTCGCGCAGGGTGAGGCTCGCGTGCACGCAGGAGTAGTCGAACTCGATGCCCTGGCCGATGCGGTTGGGGCCGGACCCGAGGATGAGCACCGCAGGCGTCGTGCGCGGCTCGACCTCGGTCTCCAGGTCGTAGGAGGAGTAGTGGTACGGCGTGCGCGCCGCGAACTCCGCCGCGCAGGTGTCGACCGTCTTGAACACCGGGCGGATCCCGAGCGCGTGCCGCACGCCTCGCACGACGTCCTCCGGCATCCCCCGCACGGCGCCGATCTGGGCATCGGAGAAGCCGTGACGCTTGCACAGGCGCAGCAGGTCGGGGGACAGCTCGTGCGACTCGCGCAGAGCGTCACCGATCTCGTTGAGGAGCACGATCTGGTCGAGGAACCACGGGTCGATGTTGGTCGCCTCGTGCAGCTGCTCGATGGTCGCGCCGGCCCACAGCGCCTGCTGCACCTTCTTGAGCCGGCCGTCGTGGGGGACCTTCACGGCCTCGATCAGCCCATCGACGTCGACGACGCTCCGCTCCCCGGTCCAGGCGAACGGCGCCTCCCTGCGCTCGATCGAGCGCAGCGCCTTCTGCAGCGCCTCGGTGAAGTTGCGGCCGATGGCCATGGCCTCGCCGACGCTCTTCATCGTCGTCGTGAGGGTCTGGTCGGCCGACGGGAACTTCTCGAACGCGAAGCGCGGGACCTTGACCACGACGTAGTCGAGGGCGGGCTCGAAGGACGCCGGCGTCTCGCGCGTGATGTCGTTGGGGATCTCGTCGAGCGTGTAGCCGACCGCGAGCTTGGCGGCGATCTTCGCGATGGGGAACCCGGTCGCCTTCGACGCGAGGGCCGACGACCGGGACACGCGCGGGTTCATCTCGATGACGACCATGCGGCCGTCGTCGGGGTTGATCGCGAACTGGATGTTGCACCCGCCGGTGTCGACGCCGACCTCGCGGATGACGGCGATGCCGACGTCGCGCAGGTGCTGGTACTCCCGGTCGGTCAGGGTCAGCGCGGGGGCGACCGTGATCGAGTCGCCGGTGTGCACGCCCATGGGGTCGATGTTCTCGATCGAGCAGATCACGACGACGTTGTCGTTCTTGTCGCGCATCAGCTCGAGCTCGAACTCCTTCCAGCCGATGATCGACTCCTCGAGCAGGACCTCGGTGGTGGGCGACGCCGCGAGCCCGGCACCGGCGATCCGGCGCAGGCCGGTCTCGTCGTAGGCGATGCCCGACCCGGCGCCGCCCATGGTGAACGACGGTCGCACCACGACGGGGTAGCGGAGGTCGTCGACCGCGGCGAGGCAGTCGGTCATGGTGTGGCAGACCGCGCTCCGCGCCGACTCCGCCGCGAGGCCCGACGCGTCGATCGTCGCGACGATCTCCTTGAACTTCTCCCGGTTCTCGCCCGCTTCGATCGCCTCGACGTTCGCACCGATCAGCTCGACGCCGTACTTCTCCAGGACGCCGGCCGCGTGCAGCGCCATCGCGCAGTTCAGTGCGGTCTGGCCGCCGAGGGTGGCCAGGAGCGCATCGGGGCGCTCCTTGGCGATGATCTTCTCGACGTACTCCGGCGTGATCGGCTCCACGTAGGTCGCGTCGGCGAACTCCGGATCGGTCATGATCGTGGCCGGGTTGCTGTTCACCAGCACGACGCGCAGACCCTCGGCCTTCAGGACGCGGCACGCCTGGGTCCCGGAGTAGTCGAACTCGCACGCCTGGCCGATGACGATCGGGCCCGAGCCGATCACCATCACCGAGCGCAGATCCTCACGCCTGGGCACGAGCGGCCTCCATCAGGTCGCAGAACCGGTCGAAGAGGTAGGCCGAGTCGTGCGGGCCTGCGGCCGCCTCCGGGTGGTACTGCACCGAGAAGGCCGGGACGTCGAGGCAGCGCAGCCCCTCGACGACGTCGTCGTTGAGGCAGACGTGGCTCACCTCGACGCGACCGAACGGGGTGTCGCTCTCGCGGTCGAGGGGCGCGTCGACCGCGAACCCGTGGTTCTGTGCCGTGATCTCCACCGCGCCGGTGAGCCGGTCCAGGACGGGCACATTGATGCCGCGGTGCCCGTAGCGCAGCTTGTAGGTGCCGAAGCCGAGCGCGCGGCCGAGGACCTGGTTGCCCAAGCAGATCCCGAACAGCGGGCGGCGCGCCTCGAGCGCCGCGGTCACGAGCGCCACGGCGTGGTCGGCCGTCGCCGGGTCGCCCGGGCCGTTGCTGACGAAGACGCCGTCGACGCCGACCTCGAGCAGGCGCTCCGGCGTGGTGGTCGAGGGCAGGATGTGCACCTCGACGCCGCGCTCGGCCAGGTGGCGCGGGGTGGCGCCCTTGATGCCGAGGTCGACCGCGGCCACGGTGAAGCGCTTGTCCCCGACGGCCGCGATCACCTGCTCGGCATCGATGCTGACCTCGTCGGCCAGCGCCGCGCCGACCATCTCCGGGCTCGCCAGCACGCGCTCGAGGAGCGTCGCGACCGGAAGCTGCGCGGCGGCGCCGCTGAAGACGCCGACGCGCATGGCGCCGCGCTCGCGCAGGTGGCGGGTGATCGCACGGGTGTCGACGTCGCTGATCCCGACGACGCCCTGCTGCACGAGGTCGTCGTCGAGCGTCCGCTGGGCTCGCCAGTTCGACGAGATGCGGGAGGGGTCGCGCACGACGTAGCCGGCGACCCAGATCCGCCGGGACTCGGCATCGTCGTCGTTGACGCCGTAGTTGCCGATGTGCGGCGCCGTCTGGACGACGACCTGGCGGTGGTAGGACGGGTCGGTGAGCGTCTCCTGGTAGCCGGACATGCCGGTGGTGAAGACGGCCTCGCCGAACGTCTCGCCGAGCGCTCCGTAGGCGCGACCGCGAAACACCGTGCCGTCCTCGAGCACGAGCAGGGCCGGCTCGACCTCGGTGACCGCCGTCATGCCTCGACCGCCGCGGCCACGACGGCCCCGTGGAGCACGGTCGCCCGGCCGCGCAGGAAGGTCGCCACGACGCTCACCGGGAGCGTGCGGCCGGCGTAGGGCGTGTTGTGGCTGCGGCTCTGCAGCGCGAGTGCGTCGACCGTGGTCGGGCGAGCCGGGTCGACGAGCACGAGGTTGGCCGGCTCGCCCTCGGCGATCGGCCGGCCCTGGCCCGCCAGACGTCCGATCAGGGCCGGGCGGTACGACATGCGGTCGGCGACACCCGCCCAGTCGAGCAGCCCCGTCTCGACCATCGCCTCGACGACCACGCCGAGCGCCGTCTCGAGCCCGAGCATGCCCATCGCGGCGGCGTCCCACTCGCAGTCCTTGTCCTCGACCGGGTGCGGCGCGTGGTCGGTGGCGACGGCGTCGATCGTGCCGTCGGCGAGACCGGCGCGCAGCGCCGCGACGTCGGCGTCGGACCGCAATGGAGGGTTGACCTTGAACACGGGGTCGTACGACGCGACGCTGTGCTCGGTGAGCAGCAGGTGGTGCGGGGTGACCTCGGCGGTGACGTCGACGCCGCGCGCCTTCGCGGTCCGGATAATGTCGACCGACCCGGCGGTGGACACGTGGCACACGTGCAGGCGCGAGCCGACGTGCTCGGCGAGCAGCACGTCGCGCGCGATGACGGCCTCCTCGGCGACCGCGGGCCATCCGCGCAGGCCCAGGACGCCGGAGAGCGCGCCCTCGTTCATCTGCGCGCCCTCGGTGAGCCGCGGCTCCTGGGCGTGCTGGGCGACGACGCCGTCGAACGCCTTCACGTACTCGAGCGCCCGACGCATGATCACGGCGTCGTGAACGCACCTTCCGTCGTCGCTGAAGACGCGCACCTGGGCGGCGCTCGTCGCCATCGCGCCGAGCTCGGCGAGCTGCTGGCCGCCGAGGCCGATCGTGACGGCGCCGACCGGCTGCACGTCGACGAGTCCGGCCTCGTGGCCCAGGCGCCAGACCTGCTCGACCGTGCCCGCGGTGTCGGCGACCGGGTCGGTGTTGGCCATCGCGAACACGGCGGTGAAGCCGCCCGCCGCCGCCGCCCGGCTGCCGCTCTCGACGGTCTCGGCGTCCTCGCGGCCCGGCTCGCGCAGGTGCGTGTGCAGGTCGACCAGGCCGGGCAGCGCGACCAGCCCGGTGGCGTCGACCTCGATCGCCCCCTCGGCCGCGGCCGTGCCGGAGGCGGCGATCTCGGCGATCACGCCGTCGCGCAGCACGAGGTCCGCTGGCTCCCCGCCGAGGATGCGTGCGTGGCGGATGACGTAGGTGTCGTCGCTCATCTCAGGCCTCCGAGCCGTCGCCGAGGGTGGCTCCGCCGAGGAGCAGGTAGAGGACCGCCATCCGCACGCTCACGCCGTTGGTGACCTGCTCCACGATGACCGAGCGGGGCGAGTCCGCGACCTCCGCGGCGATCTCCATGCCGCGGTTCATCGGGCCGGGGTGCATCACGATCGCGTGGTCGGCCATCTGCGCCATCCGCCGCGCGTCGAGGCCGTAGCGGCGGCTGTACTCACGCGCGCTCGGGAAGAACGCGGCGTTCATCCGCTCGCGCTGCACCCGCAGCATCATCACGGCGTCGGCGTCGCGCAGGTGCGCGTCGAGGTCGTACGCCGTCGCGCACGGCCAGGTCTCGACACCGACCGGCAGCAGCGTGGGAGGTGCCACGAGCGTGACCTCGGCGCCGAGCGTCGCGAGGAGCAGCACGTTGCTGCGCGCGACGCGGCTGTGCAGGACGTCTCCGACGATGGTGACCTTGCGGCCCTCGAGGTCGCCCTTGCCGCCGGCGAGGTGACGGCGCATCGTGAACGCGTCCAGGAGCGCCTGGGTCGGGTGCTCGTGGGTGCCGTCGCCGGCGTTGACCACCGAGCCCTGGATCCAGCCGGAGTGCGCGAGCCGGTGCGGCGCGCCGCTCGAGTGGTGCCGGATGACGACGGCGTCGGCGCCCATCGCCTCGAGGGTCAGCGCGGTGTCCTTGAGGCTCTCGCCCTTCGACACGCTCGAGCCCTTGGCCGAGAAGTTGATGACGTCGGCCGAGAGCCGCTTGGCCGCGGCCTCGAAGGAGATGCGCGTGCGGGTGGAGTCCTCGAAGAACAGGTTCACCACCGTGCGACCGCGCAGGGTGGGCAGCTTCTTCACCGCGCGGTCGGTGAGCTGGGCGAGCTCGGCGGCCGTGTCGAGCACGAGCAGGGCGTCGTCGCGGTCGAGATCCGCTCCGGACAGCAGGTGGCGCTTCACTGGTCCTCCCCAGTCGCGTGTCCGCTGATGCGCACGGCGTCCTCGCCGTCGTGCTCCGCCACGAGGACGTGCACCGTCTCCGACTTCGACGTCGGGATGTTCTTGCCGACGTAGTCGGCCCGGATCGGCAGCTCGCGGTGGCCGCGGTCGACGAGGACCGCGAGCTGCACCGCGCGGGGCCGGCCGAGGTCGTTGAGCGCATCGAGCGCCGCACGGATGGTCCGGCCGCTGTAGAGCACGTCGTCGACGAGCACCACGACCTTGTCGTCGATGCCCCCCGCGGGGATGTCGGTCGGCAGCAGGGCCCGTGCGGGGGCGCGACGCAGGTCGTCGCGGTACAGGGTGATGTCGAGCGAGCCGACCGGGACCTCGCGCTGCTCGATGAGGCGGATCCGCTCGGCGACGCGCCCGGCGAGGAAGACCCCGCGGGTCGGTATCCCGAGCAGGACCAGGTCGTCGGCGCCCTTGGCGCGTTCGACGATCTCGTGGGCCACGCGGGTCAGCGCGCGGGTGATCTCTGCACCGTCGAGCACGGTGCGCGTGTCGTCAGGAGTCCGGGCAGCGGACATCTCTGCGACC
>Ga0075017_100002070_pt1 | contig 12493 bp, 15 predicted proteins | sample AleBraG_ABR_2012_FD_71475 | JGI IMG/M metagenome (GOLD analysis project Ga0075017, IMG submission 71475) | Freshwater sediment microbial communities in response to fracking from Pennsylvania, USA - Alex Branch Run_MetaG_ABR_2012 | ecosystem: Environmental > Aquatic > Freshwater > Creek >...
CGGGCCACGCTCATCGATCGACCGGTAGAGGGACCGCCGGCCCGGTACTCCCTTGAGCTGATGTTGGCCCATGCCCTCGAAGGCCAGGCCCGACCCCGCGACGAGGTCCTTGACGGTGGACGAGACGAGAACCTCCGATGCCCCCGCGAGGGCGGCGACGCGCGCGGCGATGTGGACGGTGATGCCGCTGATGCGCTTCCCGTCGAGCTCAACTTCGCCGGTGTGAACTCCGGCGCGGATCTCGACTCCCAAGTCGCGAACAAGGTGCCCGATCGTGAGTGCGCAGCGCACAGCGCGGGCTGGTCCGTCGAACCGTGCGAGCAGCCCGTCTCCGGTGGAATCCACATAGATGCCGCGAAACGCTTCGATCTGGGCTCTGGCCATCTCGTCGTGACGGGCGAGCAGCTCGGTCCATCGCGCGTCGCCAACCTGGGCGACCTTTTCGGTCGATCCGACAATGTCGGTGAACAACAGAGTGGTCAACACCCGATCCAGGTCACGCGCCGGACGTGCACCGGTCACGAACTCTTGAATCGAGTCGATGATCGGGTCGGTCTCGCCAACGAACCAGAAGTGGTCATCGCCCGCGAGTTCGACCAACCGGGCCCCGGGAATCAAGCTTGCGATGAAGCGAGATTCCTCGACCGGCTCGACGAGATCACCCACCCGGTGAAGCAGCAGCGTCGGCACTCTGATCGACTCCAGGATCGGCCGGGAATCAGTTTCGAAATAGATCCGGTGTAGCGCGGCAGCGCCGCCGGGACTGGTAGAAAGCTGCATCAAGGTCGTGTACCAGTCCAGGGCGCGGTCATCGGTCGCAAGCGCGGGCGCGTTGTTCGCGAGCGCGCACAACGGGTCGGATCGAGCGAATTCCCTGGTTCCCCAACCCTCTGCCAGCCGGGTTACCAAGTCTTCCATGAAACCCTCGCGCTCCTCGCGCGACTTGAAACCCCCCTCCCACGGCTGGTAATCGCCCATCGGATCCATCGTGTTGATGATCAGCCCATCGACTCGCTCCGGATGTGAGGCAGCAAACAGCGCCACCGCCTGTGCCCCCTCATCACCGCCGAGAAGATAGGCATGCTCGGCACCGGCCGCATCAAGAACAACGCCGATGTCGTCAGCTAGCACCTCCAGGGGCGGCAGATCCTCCGGCGACAGCCGATCGGACAAACCACAGCCGCAGCGGTCAACAACAATGAGGCGGCAAAATGAACCTAACCTTCGCAGGAACCGGGCATAGGAAGGGAACTGCCAGTTCCACACCAGATTCGACGCATAACCAGGGACGAACAACACGTCGACCGGGCCGTCGCCGACGACCTGGTAGGCGAGCGACGCCGTGCCCACCTTCGCGTAACGAACCTCAGGCGTCTCCACCCAGACCTAACTCCCCTTCACGCATCGAGCTGGCAACCTGCAGCGGCCATCAAAGCCGAAGCACCGGACCTCAAGACCGCAACGTAGCAATGTTGGGATCGAGGTCGGCATCACGCAACCTCCCGCGCCCGCACCACAAACGCCCCCCGATCCTCCGCAGCTTGATCGTCTGCTGCCGCATCGAATCCTGCCCACGAGGAAGCATCAGGCCGCCGAGACCCGCGCAGATTCCTGGTTCTGCGCCTTCGCTAGTCACCTCTAACGGCACGTTGGTACGCGAGGCACGGCAGACTCTGCGGATGTGGATGAGCTGCGCGCTTGGCTGGCCTACGGCGATTCTTGGTGGGTGCACGGCAACCTGCGAGCCGGCCGCGGGGGCGGTGCGCTGGAGCTTCCCGGGGTCCGGCTGACCGCGTCGGGGCTGCCCGCTCGGCCGTGGAACAACGGCGACGTTGACGACCCGGCCGTGGTCGACGTCGACCGGGTTCGCGACTGGTACGCCGCCTTGGACCTCCCATGGGGGCTTCGAGTTCCAACGGGCGCCCGGTGGGGCTGGGGCGAGCCCATGTTCCACGGTCGGATGATGAGCCTGACTAGGACCGCATTCCGGCCCGCGTTCACTGCCGCGTGGCTGACGATCGCTGCCGCCGGCCCGGCTGAGCTGGACGACGCGGCCGGCGTCGATCTCGCCGCGTTCGGCGGACAACCGAACCTCACCAGAGCCTGGTTGGCCCCGCAGCTTCAGTCGGGTCCGGTAACCACGATGATGGCCTGGTCCGCTGGCCGGGCTCTGGGCACCGGCTATCTGGTGCGGACCGACGGCCGGGCAGGACCCGCGGGTTGCCTGGGCGGTGTAGGCGTCGTTCCCGATGCTCGGCGTCGTGGCGTCGGTCTAGCCTTGTCCTCCTGTCTCGTGGCCGCCGCGTTCGACAGCGGTGCTGAGCTAGTCGTGCTCAGCCCGGACTCGCCAGCGGCCGCTGACCTCTACAGCCAGCTGGGTTTCACCGAAACCAACGGCTTCGACGTCTATATCGCGGCTTAGCCCCAGTGAATCGGCCACCTCGGTTGCGAAGTCGTCCCAAGCCGCGCCCCTATTCCCGGATCGGCTCGGTGATCTGCGCCGCTGGCGGTATCGGAGAGTCTTTGGCGTGGCGCGGGTTAGGGCATGGTCATCTTGTTGGGCATGCCGCCATTTGGCAGCGGCGTCTGGTAGAGGCCGCCGGCTATTGATGGTCGGAGCACGACTGCGATGGCCAGTGCGAATGCGGCGACTCCGATGAGTCGGGTCAGCCGCGGGCCCCACGTCGAGGTTTTCTCAGCCAGGACGACCGCGCTGAGCACGACCATCGCGGCTAGGTTCATCAGTCCGACCGCGATGAGGATGCCCATCAGCGCCCAGCAGCAGGCCAGGCAGAACGCGCCGTGGTTGATTCCGACCCGAAGGTCGCGCAGCCGCCCGCGGTAGCTGCCGTACTTGAATGCGAAGCCCAATGGCGAGCGGCACCTGGCCAGGCATCGGTCCTTGACCGGGGTGAGTTGGTAGATGCCGCAGGCGGCGAAAATTCCGACTGCCAGTGCGGTGGCGGCGGCGGGTCGTCGGCTCGCCAACTCGCTGCCGAGCCAGGCCAAGGCGTACGCGGGGACCGCGGCGAGCGTCCACACCAGCAGATACCCGCAGGCGAGCTCGGTGATCCGGCGCGGACGGTGATCACTGAGCGTGCGGGTGTACAGCGCCGTAAACGGCGTGATCGTGGGCAGCATCATCGCTGTCATCATCAGCGCCCAGATACCCGCGAATGCCGCCACCGACAAGCCCATGGTGCCTGGCATCGACGCCATCCCACGGGCGGCCGCCACCACCCCCACCCACGCAGCCGCGGCTACGACGAGCAGGACCGACGTCGGCACGGTTAGTTGCCGCAGCGTCGGTGCGGCAGTGCTCATGAAGACCAGGAGAAGGGGGCGCTGTGCCCGTTCTTGCCCTCATTCGCGAACGAAAGACCGAACGCCGACACCCGCGACCGGTTGGCCTTCGCGATCGTCAACGTCGAATTGGCCGGGTGGAACATGCCGGTCAGGTGCTCAACCTCCCCATCCGGCAGCTGCGGCGGGACGAAGTCCTCGATCTCGATATCGATCAGCTCACCAACCCGAAGCGAATGCCGCCTGCCATCATCGACATAGTCGATCGGCGCCGACTCCATGCCCAGCATCTCGCTGATCAGCGGCGCCAGGCCCGCCATCGGCCCACCGGCCTGCCCCGCGAAGATCGCCCCCAAGCCAGCGGCCTGCTCCGGCGACGCCGCCGCGTCCATCACCACACCGACCCGCCAGTTCCCATCGGCCATCACCGGCGGGGTGTCCGCCACGATCACCACGGTCTTGCCGCTCACATCGAGCCCGTCGACCTCACCACGGTCGACATGGAACGCCAACACCACCCGGCAACGGTCCTGATCAGCGGGCATCGTCAGCCCCGAAGTGGTGCACGGACACACCATGTCGCACGAACAGTTCTCGAAATACGTCCCGTCCAATCGCCACGCCATCGGAGCCTCCCTGCCGGGTAGGGAACGTCGGCAGTGTCCACCCCCACGAACCAGCGGTCAACAGCACACACAACGATCCGAACCCTCGGGACAAAGAGCCCACACCGACCGACGCGGGCGGTTCGCCAACACCGCGTCCAGAGTCGCTGCCTGGGCGAAAGGGCCGAGTAACACGCACCGACGTGTCGCGCTACGCGGGGTGGATTCGGTCGGCTCGTTCGGCGAGATCATCCAGTTGCGCACAAACATCGGCGTGGTGTTCGGGGTCGACTTTTCGGGCGAAGAATGCGGTCGAGACCCGTAGGGCGGGAAGGTCGGCCAGGGTCAGCGGTAGCGGGTGCCTTGAAGGGCTAGCCGGCCATTGGATGAATCGCCGCGGGTCAGGAGCGATCGCCAGCTTCGGAGCTTCGTTGAACAACAATGTGGGTACGAACGCTTCGTCCGGGACCGACACCGTCCGCAGGTACTGCGAGATCGCTGGCCGCAGCTCTGATTCGAGCACTTTCGCCACGGCGATAGGGGCCAGGTTCATCCACAGATCACCGACGTACAGTTGCGCGCCGTTGTGAAACGGGTGTCGGCGTTCGCGACGCAGGGGAACGCTGCGGTACGAAAACGGGATGCGGCGGCGATACAGGTACCGCAGCCGGCATTGTGCCTGCCAGTCCACCAAGTCGTCCGCGGGATCGCCAACGGCGAAATGCCGGACGTACCCGTCCACTGGCGATGCGGCCAGTTCGCGTTCGACGAACTGCATGCCGTGGATCGGGTAGTCCAGGCCTGAGATGACCACCAGCCACGCGAACTCCGGAACGGCGGCGCGCACGAACGCCATCGATCGCAACAATGCCTCGACGACCGACCAACGGCCCCACGAACACGGTGCAGCCCCAGGAACGAGAAACGCATTGGACGGCAGCCGCCCAGGCAGCGGATCGGCCGAAGGATCGTGATGAACGGCGACGAACGTGTCGTGACCGCGTGACAACGTACCCAGAAGCCGACGGACCTGAACCGGATAACTGTGCGACAGCACCACGACCGCGGTCGTTGCCATCCTCGCCCGCCCCTCCTCCACGTTCCGGCGAGCGCGTAGCTGCCCCCGGGTCCCGGGAGGGCCCCGAACCAAGCTTCAGACCGACTCCCCTCCCAGTCGCGGGAGTTACAAAACGGGAGCGCCCACAGCGTCACTCGACAGGTCGGCTCCGGCGATGAGATTGACTAGCTGTTGACCCTGATTAGCCCGACCGGCGTAGCAACCGACGATCTGGACGGACCGTGGTCGCACGGTCGGTCGTGCCGTGCGCGAGCGCATGCCCTCAGTCGTTGGCGGGCGGACCGATAGGCGAGCCCGATTGTCGTCCATTCTTGAAATCCGCGCAGAACGCGAAGACCGAAAAGCGATATCGACCGCGACAACAACTCGACTTCGCACCGATTTGGCTGCACCGGCTCGCGCCTGGGATGAGCGTCCAGCCGATTGCCCGAGCAGGTTCAGACGTCGCAGGTCAACTCTTGGTCAAGTCCAGTTGTGTAGGCCGTCTCTTGAGGCACCCTGGCATTCCCCCCAAAGGGAAACCGACGCGGCTGGGACGGATGTGCCCCCACTACCGTCCGGCCGCGCGCGGGACTACCGGCCCGAAGCCGACAAGGTCGTTCGTGTTCCACGGCCGGCCAGGAACCGCGCCTCCTACCGTCCCGTCCCAGTCGTACACGCTGTACCCGGGCTACCCACCGGGCCAGAACCAGGTGAGTCCAAGCGGTTAGGCGGTGAAGGTGATGCTGGCGGTGCTGGCCAGGTAGTTGGCGTCTCCCGAGTAGTTGACGGTTACGGTGTGAGACGTCCCGACGATGAACGTTGTGATTAGGTGAGCCCTTGCGGTGCTCTGCAAGGTCACGGTGATTGGAGCGGCCCCGTCGATTGTGTATTGGACGGTGCCGGTCGGGGCGGGGGCGGTTTTGAACGTGACGATCGTCGTTAGGTTGTACTTGCCGGGCTTCGTTGTCTTGTTCGCGAGGATCTTGGTGGTAGTCGCCGCTTTGGCTACGACCACCGTGACCGGTTTGGAGGTGCTGGCGGCGTAAGTGGTGTCTCCTGAGTAGGTTGCCGTGATGGTGTGGGTGCCAACCGTGAGGCCATTGATCGATACTCGGGCCAGCTGGGCGCCGTTTATCGTTGCCAGGGCGCCAGTTGCGAGAGTGGTGGTTCCCTCGGCGAAGGTCACCGTTCCGGTGGGAGCGCCGGTGCCCGTCAGGGGTTTGACCTGGGCCCGCAGGAGCGCACTCTGCCCGAAGGCAATGCTGGGGGTAGTGGTTGACAGCCCGATGTGAGAGGCCGTGAGGCCGGCGGCGAATGCGGGCGCACTGGCGACTGCAAGTCCGCCGCCCCAAGTCGCTGTCAACAAAACGCTGAACAAAAGTGATCGACGAATGAGGTGCATCCGGGGAGCTCCTTCTAGTATGTCGCGAAAATGATCACAACCGGCTGGCGTCGTCGCTCCCCTACGCCCCACAATCGGCACCTCCAGAGTCAACCCAGCCGGCGATGCGGACCAGAACCAAACGTGCGACCCCAGGGAACGCACAGCTCATCGAACGCCACGTACAGTCACAGAGAATCTGGGCACAAGGGACTGGCCACTGACCGGCCACTGATCGGGTGACACCCGCCTATCTCAGCCGAAGCGGGGGTGCACCTTTGGTTGTCAACTGGTTAGGAGGAGGTCAATCCACGGGCAGTCCTGCGTGTGGCCGACCCCCTCTGGCGACCGTAGAACAGGGCTGGCCCGCCTAAGGGCGGTCTTTATCCCGTCGGACAAATGGAACAAGATCGGCAGCCATGAAGGTCTACGCGCGCCTGGATGCCCAGTCCGCGGCGCCATCACCGCCGAGTCAGTCAGCAGGTAGGAACAGAAGTCCCTTGGGCTGGACTATCACGCCACTGACGGTCGGCGCCGTGATGTTTCCGGTGGCCAGGTTGATGATGCCCAGGTAGTTCGGACCCGGGTTCGGTGGCGCGGAATTCGCGTTGGCAGGTGTTACGGCGGTGTAGGCGGTGCCGGGGACGACCCGGCCGGTGATCACGACGACAGCATCGGCCGTGCTGTCGCTGGTAATCAGCACTCAGAGGCGGCAACAGTTCACGGCCGTCGCACGCGCAGCCCGGAGAGCAGGTCGATCACGACCTCGGATCCTGAAAGGTCCGAAAGGCGAGCGATGTCCCCATACATCCGCCAGCCGCAGGCGATCTGCGTCGGAGTGTTAGCCAGATCCTTCATCAGCCCTCTGCGCACCTGCACGTATTGCCGGACCTCGGGCGGCATGCGCCGCGCCTATTCCCGGATAGGCGTCCGGCCAGCGTGCCTACATCTCAGCGCCGGTACGTCCAACCCGGTGTGCGTCCCGCTTGGTCGATGCACTTCTGCAGCTCCGGTCGCTGCGCCTCCTCCAGGCTGGTCACCTTGATGTACCGGATCCGGTCGGTAGTTCCGAGCGGGGGCGGGGACTCGAAGTCGGCGCCGCCGAGGAAAACGACATTCACAGAAACGTCGTAGGCGGCTATTTCAATGATCCACCCGAGCTCTGGCAGCCCGTAGTACGCCCTTTTCCACTTGACGGCGTAGTCAAGGCCCGGGACTGTCACTCGGATCGACTCGTCCAACCGCTTGACGATGAGCTGCAGATCCGGCATCAAGCGTCGGCACCAATCGTCGATGTCGGAGTGGTTCGCCGAGGGTTCTGGCGGCTTTCGCCAAGCATTTCCCTTGATCGCTTTCGGCATCGCGTGTCCTCCCCGCTGGATTAGGGATCGGGACGATCTTCGCGCTGTAGAGACCGCGATCTTCGCGGACCAGCTCGATATTCGTTGAGATCGCACAGGGCATGGTCGCAGCAGCGGAACCAGAGCGCGCAGATTCCCGGATCTGCACCTGTCAACTAACGCACCGATCGGCACTTTTAGGGCACTGCGTCGGCGATCCAGACGGATCGATCCTTACAGTTCGACCATGACAGAGAACACGGCTGACGGACCTCGGTTGGCGCTTCGGACGGGCCGGGAGGGCCAGCTCGATGACGTGGTCGTCCAGCGCGTATCCACGTTCCGGGCTGAGGTCATGTCTGGGGACCTTCTCTGGCTTTGCTGCTACCTGCCAGACACGGGAGTCGAAGGCGACCGGATCGCATTTGAGGTGTCCGCGCACGGAAACCAGCTCCGCGTCCGAGTAACTGAGCATCCTGCCGGACACGTCCCCGTCGAGTAGCTCGGTAACGGCACTTCTAGGGCGGTCGCGCGAGCTAGACGATTCCGAGCAACTCCACGGCAGGTCGGTCCATGGAGGGCTTGAACCCGGAGGAGCCGTAGTCGCGGTCGGTGTCGGCCGTCACGGTTTCGCCGTCAGACCGGTGCTCGATGTAGTAGCAGTTCTCGGGCAGCTTCTCGCGTCCGTAGTAGAACCATTCCCAACGGACACGGCTTGCTCGTTGGATTCGGAACTCCTGGGCGCTCACCGTGAGACCGGCTAGATCCCAGACGGTCAAAGTTTCGTCGTCATCGAAGAGGATCGTCAGGCTCTCATCGGGGTTCGCTCGGGCACCGACGATCCGGTGGATGTTGTCGATCCGTCCGCCGAAGATGTCGCCGAAAACGGCTAGGGATCCGCGCTTGATGTTCGGTATCGCGTTGTTGATGGCGATCGCTTCAGCGTCACTTCCCATGACGTTGAAGGTTAGGCGACACCGCTGAACACCCGCCCTCGAATGCCGGATCTCGGTCAGCCACGAGCGCGCAGATTCCCGGATGGGCGCTCTGACCTACGTCGTTCTCTATCGGCGACCTCGACAACGTTTGATTAGTGGTGGTGGCTGCGCGTCTTTCGTTCGATGGCGAGCACGACAATGCCGAGTGCCAAAAGGAGTAATCCGATTGCGCCTGTTGGTAGCGCCCTGTCGGTGCCGGTCTTGGGCAGCCCGTTACCGGTCTGGGTCGTTGTCGGCGTGGGTGTGGGTGTCGGTGTCGCGAGTACGAGGACAACACGTACTCCGGTGATGACTTGTTCGGGGGCGATGGTGACCAGTTCGCTGCAGGCGTCGATGCGCCCGGTGCGGGCCACTCCCGAGCAGGTTCCGCTGGCTGGTGGGATCACCTGCAGGCCGTTGCCTGAAACCAGGGCCATGATCCGGACCTGGGTCGGCCCGGCGACGTCCGGCCCGACGTGCAAACGGAACGTCCCGTCGTTGGCCGTGTTGTAGCTGGCGACACTGTTCTCTACCCCGAGCTTCGACGACGCCCAGACGTGGACCCCGGACACCGGGGTGCCATCTGTGGTCACCACGACGCCGTCGATCTGCCCGGCTGGGGTCAGCGCGGAATCCAAGGTGACGGTGGCCCCACCGGTCAACACCACAGTGGGCGCGAGGGACTGAGGGGTGGGGCCGTCGGTTCTGCGGTTGACGTAGGCCCAGTCCTGTTGCGGGTCGCTGTTCAGCACCACCAGCCGGTAGGTGCCGGGGGCTGCGGTCAGGGTGTAAGCGCCGCCGGGCCCGGTCACCGTCTGGGTCACCGTGAGCGGGCTCGGGGGCTGTTGCAGGTCGATGAGCGCGCCGGCGATGGGTTTGCCGGTGACCACGTCGCGGATCACCCCGGTCACCGTCCCAGTGATGGCACCCAGCACCGACGGGCTGGCAGCAACCGGGGTCCGGGCCGATGGGAACGCCGTCGTCGATGGCGCAGAGCCGGTCGGCGACGCAGAGCCGGTCGGCGCGATCTCAGAAGGTGACGGTGAAATAGGGGCCGGATCGGCGAAGGCAGCGGAGCCGAACGCCGGAGAACTGGCAGCTGCCAGAACCATGACGAACAAACCGGTGCGCAGCTTCATCAGATGCCTCCCTGCCGGGATCCGATCATGAACGTGCCCACTGTGATCTTGGGCCGGAAAGCGCACTAGAGTCCAAAGTCCACACCTGTACCCGGATCGGCTCGCTACGCACGACGATGAACGCGCACGGCTGCCGGCGAGAGGCTGTCCGCATCCGGCGAGAGGCTGCCCGCATCCGGCGAGAGGCTGCCCGCATCCGGCGCAGCCAACCAGCAACGCGCATACAACCGCAGTCCGACCTCCGCGTCTCACATCCCCGAAGACGCCTAGCACCCGAGCTTGGTTGCGCGCCGAATCCCGGCTATGCGCCGTGAGCCAGCCGTCGAACGGCACCTGCGAGCATCTCAGCGCCTCGGTCGCTGTCCAGTCGCTACCCCCGAGGGCCGATACAGCGGAGGTGTCCGTGTGGCGTGTGGTCTTTGATGTCGCAATGCTGCTTGCAGGTCTCGTGTGGCTGGTCGGGTGCACCCGCTATGTGGTCAGTCGCGACCTGGAGTTCAGGGGCTCGTACGAGCGTTCCGTACGGAAGCCACTCGTCGGCTGGTATTACCGCGCGTCGGGTTTAGCCACGCACTCGTTCAGGATCATGACCGTTTTGTTCTTTCCCGGTGTTGTGATGCTGATCGTGGGAGTCGTTCTGCTCGCTTCGCCGCAGCGGTAGCCGAATCATTGACCAACGTCACGCCCCATCGGCACGGTGCGCGCAGATTCCCGGTTCTGCGCCTTGGCCGAACGGCGCATGATCGCCGTTCGCGTGCGGCCTCGACGGCAAGGGTTCGGTACGTTCGTGCGCTAGCTAGTCGAGTCGAGGAGTTCGACGATTCGCCCTACGGCAACGAAACCCATCGAGGCCAGGATGGGTCGCGACATCTCCGAGGCTTGTGTGACCAAGGCAGGGCACCCCTGTGAGATCGCGTCGTCCCATCGGGCCTGGACCAACGCCCGGTAAGCGCCCCGGCCGCGGGCTTGCGGCAGGGTGGCTCCACCGCCCAGGAGCATGACGCCGACGTCCGTGACGACTCCCGACGCTGCCGCGACCGGTACCTCGTCTACGAGAGCCAAGTAGCGGCGCAGCCGTGCATCGCCGGCGTACTCAACGTACTTATCGGCGCGTTGGGCCCGCATCGCGGTCACTTCCTCGGCGGTGAAGCTGCCACCGAAACCGACGTCGAATATGTCAGCGGCAAGGCAATAGTCCTCGAACGTCTCAACCAGACGCACCCGAACCCGATCGCGGTAGGACGCCTCGAGCGGCGGCCGGTCGAGCACCATCGCGGTATGTTCCGGTTCGGCCGGGTCCTCCGCGGCACCATGCGCCCGCAGCCGTTCCTCCAAATCCCCCGGTGTGCTGCTGGGCCCCAGATACCAGGTGAACGCAGCACGGCCCCGGCCAGCGAACCACCCCCGCACTCTCCGGATCGAGTCCTCGGGATCGGGGCCGAACCGCACACGGCTAGCCGTCGCGAACAGGGCCGCAGGAACGCCCTGATCGACCAAGACCACCTCACCCCAATCCTCGCGGCGCACCCCCTTCGCGACCGGGGCGAAGGCGTGCAGATCCTCAGCTACCTGCACCGGGTTCACCGCCATCGCAACCACGCCCCTTCGAACACAGACTCGTCAACCACATGCAGATAATGCCAAATTGACCAACCAATAGGACCGCACATATTCCCGGATCTGCGCCTGTCACGCGGCGTGCCAGTCGTCGCGTGGGACAGTAAGTGTTGGGAGCTAGTCGAGGCTGCAGATCGTGTCGAGCGTCGTCGTGCTTCCAGATGCGACCGAGGCGCCGTGCGCTGGGCAGCAGGCTTCCATGGCGCCGTTTGCGACTAGGTGAGGGCTGTGCGCGACGACCGCGTAATGGCCTGGTCGCACAACCAACGAGTACGCACCGTCCGCTCCCACGCGGACATCGCGGCGAAAGCCGGTGCCAGTCACCGTAATGGTTCCCGGGAATGGCCGATGGGCACCAGGCGAGGGTCCACCGACCCCATACAGGTGGCCCTTGAGGGTGCCCGTGCTGGTGACTGCCGGTCCCGAGCAAGCCGCCAATGCAGCCATGGCCACGCCGAGCAACGCGATACAGCGGACCCATCGCACAGTCATCTGACTCACGGAATCGCCCTCCGGTTCCGGGCACGTTGGATCAGTATGCGCGCAGATTCCCGGTTCGGCTCAGCGTGATCACAGTTCGCCTCGACTGGGTCCCGAGCGTCGCTGGCACCACGTGTGAAGTACGGATCAACCACTCGGGCGAAAGTCCTGGGTGGGGGTGCAAGAAAGTTGCTGTTGGAGGGAACCGTTTCCGTTCGCCAACCCGTATTAGTCACCGGGGGCGTAGTTCGGCCGGTGACTAGGGAGACTCGGACGATGGTCGATGAGGAGTTCATCGCCTTCATGTCTGCTCGGGGTGCCGCGCTGCGCCGGACCGCGTTCTTGATGACCGGCGACTGGCATCGAGCCGAGGATGTCACCCAGGCTGCGCTGGCCCGGTTGTACGTGGCTTGGCCCAGGGTCGAGACGGCGGGCGCGGAGGAGTACGCCCGTCGGATCATGGCCCGGACGATCACGGACGCTGGCCGTAGGTTCTGGTCCAGGGAGCGCCCCACTGCACAGCTGCCGGACATCGTGGGCGCTGTGGAGGAACCAGAGAACCGCGTGGACCTGCTCCGGGCTCTTCAGGGG
>Ga0075017_100002071_pt1 | contig 12492 bp, 12 predicted proteins | sample AleBraG_ABR_2012_FD_71475 | JGI IMG/M metagenome (GOLD analysis project Ga0075017, IMG submission 71475) | Freshwater sediment microbial communities in response to fracking from Pennsylvania, USA - Alex Branch Run_MetaG_ABR_2012 | ecosystem: Environmental > Aquatic > Freshwater > Creek >...
CAGCCCCGAAGGGGCAAAAGAACGCAGCCCACGGCGCAAGCCGTGGAACAGACGGGAAAAATCATCAAGCCCCGAAGGGGCGAAAGAATGCTTGTGAGGCCGCCGCGAAACCCCGCGGCCCCCAACGCTCCGACGTAATCGCCGCCTTCCTCAAGAAGGCCTACGCCGAACTCCACCCCACCGGCGTGCTGCTTTCCCTCGACGTCTTCGGCGTGATGGCCTGGCAGCGCCAGGTCGACCTGTCCCACACCGGACAAGACATCGTCGCCATGGCCAAATACTGCGACGTGCTCAGCCCCATGATCTACCCGTCGCACTTCTTCGGCATGGACAACATCGCCCACCCCGGCGACGAGCCCGCGCACTTCATCGGCGAGTCCATGGACCGCTTCGAGCTCATCACTAAAGGGTCAGGCGTCGTCATCCGCCCCTGGCTGCAAGCCTTCCACTGGCGCACCAAGACGTACTCCCCCGAATACATCAAGGTGCAAGTCGAAACCGCCCGCACCAAAGGCGGCATCGGATTCTTGTTCTGGAACGCCGCCAACGACTACTCCAAGCCCTTCACCGCCATGCCCGAAATGAAGTCCGAAAACGCCAAACAAAAAGACAAATTCTTCCGCGGCGACGAACTTCCCATCCCAGCCGTCCAGGCCGCTTTAGCTCCGGCCAAATAAAAATTCCTGTCATCCCGAGCGAAGCAGGGTCGGCGAGCGAAGCGAGTCGACCCGCGCAGTCGAGGGACCTGTTTTTGATTTTCCCTACAGCAATCCCAAATGATCCGGATACCTGGCCTGCAACGCGCTGACCAGCACCTCGAATTCCGGCAGCGCCCGCAGGTTGTGCAGCCACGGATCCCGTGAGAAGAGCGGCCAGCATGCGAATCCCGCATCGACGCTGCGCTCCAGCCATTCGAACGCCGCTTTCGTGCGACCCAGCAGCGCCAGAATGCAGGCGATCTGGTAGTAGCTGTGATGGGCGTGCCCGAACGATTTCGGAATCGCGCAGGCCCGCGTCATGCACTCCAGCGCGGCTTCCTCTTTCCCGGTCAAGGCGTAGAACACGCCGCGCAGGCTGACCACCATTGGTTCGTCGGGCAACACCTGCTCCGCCTGGTCGAGCAATGCGCCAGCCTCGTTCCAGTCACCGGTAAACATCGCGGGCTGCGGAGCGAAGTACACGGGATACTTGTTGCCGGGACTGTCGGCTCTCCACTTGTCGTTCTCTTCGCGCCCCAGGTCGTATTCCCCGCTCCACATGTACACCTGCACGATGCTGTGACTGACCGCCTTCTTGGGGTCGAAGGGCCGTCCGCGTTCATACATCTCGCGCGCGTGCTCGAGCAGGCCGATGTGGGCCAGGATCGTCCCCAACCGGTTGTAGGCATGCGGTAGATTATTCTGCAGCTTCAGCGCGTGCCGCAGTTCGGCGATCGCTTCAACATGCTGGAAGTTCTTCGACGGTCCCCATAGCAGGAAAGCCTTTGCGACGTGTCCCTCGGCCAGCCCCGGATCGAGTTCGAGCGCGCGCTGGCCATGGAATTCAGACTTTTCCAGCCACACGCGGCTGGGATCGAGTTCGAAGTGGCGCGTCGCGCACACCAACGAAAGCGTGGCGTGCGCCAGCGCAAATGTGGCATCGCGAGCCACCGCGTTGACCAAATGCTCGGTGGCCCGCTCCAGCAACTTCGGGTCCCCTGAGGAACTAAGCCGGTACCCGCGCATGAATTCCGCATACGCCATAGGATCGCGACTATACAGTGGGCGTCCCGGGGTTGGTAGCGTATGCAGCGGACGGTTCAGGGCCGCCGCGATCTGCCGCGCGATTTCGTCTTCCAGATCGAAGAGGCGGTCGAGACTGAGATCGCACTTGCGCGCGAAGCTGGCTCGTTGCAGATGCGCATCGAACAGCTCCAGCGACAGCTGCCACTGGCTTTTCGACGACTGCACCGCGCCATGGACCACGAACCGAACTCCCAGGCGCGACGCCACGCTTGCTGGCGCCATCCCTCCCGGGACGTTCAGCACCGTGGAAGTCGGGAGCACATCGAGACCGCGCAGATTTCCCAGCCGCGAGACCAGGGCGTCGGCAAATCCCAGACACAGTCCCTGATCGTCGGTGGCCTCGCCCAGCAGAAGCAGCGGCAGCACCGCCAGAGACGCCCCCTCGGCTCGCGTCTCGACGTTCGGCCCCCTCCCCTCGCGCCGCACCCTGTCCCGAATCCGCGCCCGCGTACCGGGCGTCAATCACGCGAAGCGGTCCCACGAAGCGGTATCCCTTGCCGATCACAGTCTCGAGAAACCGCGGTTTGGCGGCGTTGTCGCCCAGTGCAGCGCGGATCTTCCGCACCATGTTATTAATGTTGCGCTCGGTGTCGACGAACAGATCGGAGCGCCAGAGCCTAGCGACGATATCTTGGCGGGAAACGAGTTGATCGCGCCGGCCGACCAGGTAAATCAACAGGTCCATCGGTTTGCGCTCCAGCTTCACCCGTCGACCAAAACGGCGAAGCTCGTAGCGCCCGAGATCGAGTTCGACCTCGGCGGCCGTCCCTCTGGCACGCCCCATAGCACCCCTCGCCGCATCATTATCCTCTATATATCAATCATTTGCGCCGATGTATGAAAAATACATAAACGGTATCTGCGGGCGATTGAAAGCCCGGCCCCGCGGCGCGATGATGCCCCATCGAGATCGATCAAAGGAGATAAACCATGAAAAAGACTCTGTACCTCACGCTGGCTGTTCTCGTATTGACCGCTGGGATGGCCCTGCGCGGCGCCGTTGCCGCCAAAGCCGATTCCGCCGAACGACATATCTTCGCCGCCGACGCCATTCCCTGGGGCCCCGCGGCCCGCCTTCGTGCAGCCAGGCGCGCAACTGGCCGTCCTTGAGGGCAATCCCATGGCGGCCACCGGCGACTACACCGTACGCCTGAAAATGCCCGACGGATACCGCATCGCGCCCCATTGGCATCCCAACCGCGAGAACGTCACCATCATCTCCGGCACTTTCAAAGTGGGCATGGGAGACCACTTCGACGACGCCAAGATGGGCAGCTTTCCCGCCGGCAGCTTCGCCTTTCTCGATCCCAACATGCACCACTACGCCATGGCCAGCGGAGAAGTCGTAGTCCAGATCCACGGCATGTCCCCCGTGGAGTTCAACTACGTCAACCCAGACGACGACCCGCGAAAGAAATAGAGCGCGACAAAGCTCCTGTGGGGACAGTTTGACTCCGACTCACAAATGCTCCTGTGGGGACAGCCGCCCTCGGCTGTCCGGCGGCCCGGGTGTATCGGGCCGCAGCACTTTTGCTTGCATCCTCACCAGAATCAAACCTGTCATCCCGAGCGAAGCAGGTCGACGAGCGAAGCGAGCCGACCTGCGCAGTCGAGGGAGCTGCTTTTGCATTTGATTTTTCATCCTGGGAATCCGACTCCGGCCGCCCCCGCGAGTCCCCGCCCGAGCCCCGCAACGTCATCTTCTACCGATTTCCACATCCTCCCTTAACCGCAACGAACACCGGGAGTTACCTCATATCAATATAGTTATGTACGTATATAATCGTACGTTAACGGGTTCCGGCTGGAACACTTACCACATTTTGCATGGCGTTCCGGCGGAACACTTCTCCGGGAACAACCGCCCGGGGCACCCTTTGAGCCATCCGTTATAATGTCTTGTAACGCGCGTGGGGTTCGGGCCTAAGTCCCATATCTGCAAGGGGCTGTCGTCGGGCAGGCTTCCGTCTCGTTACGTACACTGACCTCAAGGAGTAGGCATGGCGATCCAGAAGACCGACAAGATCTGGCACAACGGCAAGCTCATCAACTGGGACGACGCGACCCTGCACGTGATGTCGCACGTCATCCACTACGGCTCTTCGGTCTTCGAAGGCATCCGCTGCTACGAACTGCCCACCGGGCCCGCGATCTTTCGCGCCGTCGAACACATCCAGCGCCTGATTGATTCGGCCAAGGTCTACCGCATCGACATTCCTTTTACGCGCGACGAAATCGTCAAAGGCATGCTCGAGACCGTGGGCCACAACGGCGTGTGGCCATGCTACGTGCGTCCGATTGTGCTGCGCGGATACGGCGACGCCGGCGTGAACCCGCTCAACTGTCCGGTCGAGATTTACATTATCAATTATCCGTGGGGAAAGTATCTCGGGCACGCCAGCGATGCCTGCGACGTGTGCGTCTCGTCCTGGACGCGCCTAGCGCCCAACACCCTGCCCACCATGGCCAAGGCGGGCGCGAACTACATGAACTCGCAGCTCATCAAGATGGAGGCCATGGCGAACGGATACGTAGAAGGCATCGCGCTCGACGTGAATGGATTCGTCAGCGAGGGTTCCGGCGAGAACCTGTTCATCGTGCACCGCGACAAGCTGATCACCGCTCCGCTGGGCAACTCGGTGCTGCCGGGGATCACGCGCGACTCCATCCTGCAGATCGCGCGCGACCTGAGCATCCCGATCGTCGAGCAGATGATCCCTCGCGAAATGCTCTACATCGCCGACGAGGCGTTCTTCACCGGCACCGCGGCGGAAGTCACGGCGATCCGCTCCGTGGACAAGATCAAGGTGGGCAATGGCACGGTCGGTCCGGTCACCAAGGCGCTGCAGAAAGAGTTCTACGCCATCGTGCGCGGCGAGAAGAGCGACCGCCACGGCTGGCTCACCCCGGTCCCGGTGCGCAGCAAACAGCCGGTCGGGGTATAATTTGCACCGCTTCGGTTTGCGCGCTCATCTTTACCTATGCGATGGGGCGTGAACTGCGCTCCAGTTGCCGCTTTTGCCCGGAAGAAACAAAACACTCTGTGAGGAGGAAACATGTCCCAAGGCCTGACTCCTGAATTTGTCCTCGGCTATCGCGCCATGATGCTCGACGGGATCACGCGTGAAGCTGAAATCACCAAGAAGGTTATCGCCGCCGTCCCAGACGAGAACTCCCATTACAAACCCGACCCCAACGCGCGCACCGCCAAGGACCTGGCGTGGCACATCGCCAACTCCGACATTCAGTTTCTGAATGGAATTGCCGACCTGAAGTTCAACATGGAAGCGCCCGAAAACAAGCCCCAGACTTCGGCCGAAGTGGTGGCCTGGTACGACGAGAACGTCAAGCGCGGCACGGCGCGCGTGGCCGCGATGACGCCCGAGCAATTGCTCACGCCCGTTGAGTTTTTCGGTGTGTTCAATCTGCCCGCGGCGCTGTATCTCGGATTCCTCAACAACCACAGCATCCATCACCGCGGCGAGCTGACGACCTATCTGCGGCCCATGGGATCGAAGGTGCCTTCGATCTACGGCGGCAGCTACGACGAACCGTTCCAGCCTCCGGTATCGGAAGAGACCGCAGCGTAGTCTCGTCAGTCAGGACAAGAAAGCCGCCCGTACACGGGCGGCTTTCCTTATTTTCCGCGGCTTATATTTTCCGCGACTTACTTTCCACACCACAACACATCCACGGGATACTTGCCGAAAGCGCGGTCCGCGGTCAGGACGGTCATGCCCTCGACAATCGCCTGGGCAATGATCAGATGGTCGAAGGGATCGCGATGGTGGAGCGGAAGGTCGTATACCTTGAGCGCGTGGCTTTGCGTGATGGATAGCGTGCGAATGCCTTGCGTCGTCAGCCTGTTGGGGACGTATAGTGCTGGCACTTCCGGGAGCTTGAACTTGCCGATCCTCACCTTGATGGCAACCTCCCATACACTGGCGGCGGACAGGTACAACTCTTCCTCTCCGTTTGTGATGACCTCAAGACCTGCTTTGCCGATCGTTTCTGATGGGCCAACGCTCCACAACCAAACCATCGTGTCGAGCAGATACTTCATTTGCGCTTCCGGCTCTTCTTGACCGGCTCCAACGGAGGAAGCTCACCGCCGTAAAACTGCTTCAGCAGATCGTCGGGCAGAGGAGCATCGAAGTCGTCGGCGACCCAGATCTTTCCCCGATCCATTCCCAGGGGGCGAACTTTCTTTGGTTTCGGCTGCACCGCGACCAGGCGGGCGACGGGCACACCGGCGCGGGCGATGGTGACTTCCTCTCCCGCGGCGACTCGCTGCAGCAGGCGGGAGAGGTGGGTTTTCGCCTCGTGGATGTTGACTTCCATGCGGCGATAGTAGACTAAGTCCGTGGACTAAGTCAACTGAATCGTCGATTCAGACGATTACTTCCCGCGGCTGTCGAGGCTCCACGGGCCGCAGCCGAGCTGCGTGATGAGGAGCGCACTGCCCAGCATCGACAGGTTCTTCATGAACATGACCATCTGCATCTGCTGCATCATGGGATCGGCGATTCCCCAGAACTTGTGCATGGGTGTAACCGCGACCAGGAACAGGACGATCAGCCAGGCGCCGAGTTTGGCGCGGTAGCCGAGCAGGATGGAGAGGCCGCCGAGGATAGCGATCACGCCGGAGAGAGGCACCGCGATCGACGCCAGGGGAACGCCCTGGGACGCGGCGTACGCGATAGTCTGGCCGGAAAAGTGGTTCAGGCCAGCCATCAAGAAGATGAGGGCGAAGAGGAACCTTCCGAGCAAAACGACCGGGGCGGCGAAAGAGGCCGAGGAACTGGATACTGCGACGGGTTGAGCGAGAGTTGCCATATTTTTCTCCTGAATTCTGGGATCTGGATTTTGGGTTGCGAAGCTAGCGAATCCTTAAAACGGATTCAACAGGTTGGATGTATCGAATCGGCTGTTAGTTACATTAAATACCTATTAGCTCTTTTCAAAGCAGGCACTTTGGAGTAACCTCGTATCGAGCGGATTACTTATGAAGCGCAAGAGCACATCCCCCTCCCCCTGCGCCATCAACGGACTGCTGGAACTGCTGACGCGGCCGTGGACGATGCACATTCTGTGGTCGCTGAGCACGAACGGGCCGATGCGGTTTGGGGTGTTGAAGAGGAACATCGACGGCATTTCCTCGCGCGTGCTGACGGAGCGGCTGCGCACGCTGGAAGACAAGGGATTCGTGTTCCGCCATTATGAGCCGACGATCCCACCGGCGGTGACCTACGGCATCACCGAGCGCATGAAGGACATCGAGAAGGTGCTGGCGCAACTGGAGGGTCTGGCGCGGAAGTGGCACGCGGAGGGCGCGACGGTAGCCGACGTGCACAAGGCACCCTCGCATCCCTCGCGGGCCGGGACGAACGTTCGCGCGTAGAAGACCAGCGCGACTTTGGGGCACCGGGCAGCTCGCGGGAACGCCCGATAACAATAACTTCTGCTAGTCCCTTATTCGCAAGAACGGCAAGCCTTCGCTGCCGAGCGCCAGAACGCCGAGAGACGCAACCTGACGGGCAGGCGAAGGTGGTTCAACTCGTGACACCTCCGGCTGGCCCTCGCTCCCAGTGGAGTTCAACTCCGCGTTGCTGCAACTGCCGGCGGCGATGGCGGTGTTGGGCGTATTTTCGTACCCGTATTCATCCAGATGACTAATGGTTCTGATACCGAGAGCGTAGTGCTGATGGGAGAACGTGGCGTAAACGCGCACCCAGCCGTAGTGCACCTTGCCGCCCTGCGAGAACTTGAATCCGAAGTAGTTCTCGCTCTGGCCGAAGTTGAGATTTCCCCGGTGTTTCCGCTTCGTTCCGCCGCCGTACTTGCCGCTGGAGCGCGGCCCTTTCCCGTAACTGAAGAGCAGTCCGTACGAACCGCCTTTGCCGAACTTGCCGCCGGGCCCGATCAAGCCGCCGGGAGGCAAGTTAGCAGCATACCCATTCGAAGCCAACAGCACGTTCGCTGCTTTGGAATTTGGATCCAGGAAACCACGGTTCCACCAAAATTGGCCGAAGGTCGAACCATAGGAATACGTAGTCTGAGCGACCTGAAAGGGCGGCAGCGCCTGGCCGGCGGGGTTCAAAGAAACGCTGTAGTTGCCGGCAATCTCAATCGACAGAGTCTTGCACACCAGCGCCCCCTCTGCCGGTTGCGCGCAGGCCAGCGCCGCCACGCCGGCCGCCCCGGCTGCCAGGGCATAGGCGTTAAGCCGGCGTTGCAGCGGCTCCGGAAGTTCGGCCAGTGCCTTTCCGTTAGCAGAGGGAACTTTTTCGCGGGCTGAATTACGCTTGGCCATATTGTTATTTCACCCTTCCATCGCCGAGGTTGGACCCTTGCAGAAGACCTTATCGTCTCACCCAGGCCCTGGCGCTCTGCGCTGCCAATACTTCTACGGCCGCTCAAACACGTAGGCGGCACCCTGAAGATTCAACACCGGCGCTCCGACGACCATGACGTTCCCGCTCAAGCCCAGAGAATTTCCCAGCCAGGTAAATTGGCGTGCGCCTGATGCGGTGAGGACGATGTTGCCCGCTGCGTCTTTCCAGCCAGTACTCGGCTCTTCGAAAACGTAGACTCCACCCTCCTCAGAGTTCGGCCCCGCGCCACGGAAACCCGCCCCGACAAGGACCGTTTCCCCGCTCATCAAAACCGCGATACCGAACAGGGGGGTTCCTCGCGCGTCGATTGCGGAAAGGGTGGCCGCTTGAGTCTCGTTTGCCCACCCTCCCGGCGGCTTTACAAAAACGTATGCCTTGCCAAGCAACACGGCATCGGTAGAGCAGGGCGCCCCGACTACAACGGCGTCGTTGCCTACCGAGATGGAGCTGCCGACTGCATAGGCTGCCTTCGCGCCAGATGCAGTCAGTTCAGCGGTCTGAGTGGTATCGACCCACCCACCATGCGGCTTTACGAACACATAGGCTTTGCCGGTTTCGAGAGCATTTTGCGGGGCGCCCACCGCGATCAGGTTGTTGTTGAGGGAGACCACCCCGCCGAAGGAGTCATTGGGCTGGCCGTCAGAAGCGGTGAGCTTTGCGGTCTGCGTCATGTCGGCCCACCCCGTGCTCGGCTTGACGAATACGTAGGCAGCGCCGGTGAAAGAGTTCTGGATGGAATCACCGATCACGACCGTATTCCCGTGGATGGCTGCCGAGGTTCCGAACCTGGTATCCATGGCATCCGAGGCAGTCAGAGTTGCAGTGGGAGTCATGTTCGTCCAGCCCCCTGCGGGCTTCACAAAGACATAGGCTGCGCCGGAGCCGGTATTGAAGACTGAGCTTCCGACCACGATGGTGTCTCCAGATATCGCGACGGGGCCTGAACCGCTCGGGAGACTCAGGGTCGCCGTGGGCAGCATGTTCCTCCAGCCCTGGGAGGGTCTGAGAAACACAAAAGCTTCGGAATAGAGAATATTGCTGACGACGATTGTGTCTCTATCAATGGCAACGGAGAAGCCGAACTCGCCAAAGTACTGACCCTTGGCTTGGACTAGCTGGCCCATCTGCGACCAGTCGCCCATCGAAACCGGAGGCAGCCCGGGCCTGGTAGAGCCGGCGTTGGCCACCGCTCGGGCGATTGGGTCGCGGCGACGAACTCCAGCCTGCCCAGCGGAACTAGCCATGAGCAAAAGAAAAAGGACGGGCACTAGAAAGGGCAGAAGTGCGCGGCGGTTCGACAGGCGGGGCATCGCAGCCTCCAGAGTCGCGAAACGGCAGTTTGTGAATTCGGGCCCTGGTGAAAGTAATCTCAAATTGCCGCCCCGCGGGGACGATGCGGCAGGTCAGGGCCGCAATTATGCTATCGGGGGCGGCGGGGGTCAAGAGCAAATGCCTGCCCTCGCGATGTGAATTGTGGGTGAACTTCTGATCGCATTTGTAGGGACTTTCGGCTCTTTCTGCAATGGCCTAACGGTGCTAGCCTCGGAGGTAAGTTAGGGTTTGCAAGACCCACCCCCAAGGTTTCCAACGGATTGCCATCATGAGACTTAGATTCCTGTCACCGGTAGTGTGTTTTTTCCTGATTTCCTTGATGGCGCAAGCGCAGATCGCGCGCGCGCAGACGGTCAAATCATTTGCCGGGATTTCGGCCGGTCAAGTGGGGAGCCCGGAGTTTGACGTCGATCCTTCCGGCGCGGTGGGCACCAAGCAGTATATGGAGTACGTGAACGCCTACTATCAGGCGTTCGACAAGACCACGTTCAAGCCGGTGTGGTCGAGTCCGCAGCCGTTCCCGACTCCGTGGCGGAGTAACGGGGACTCGAACTGCTACTCCATCACCCTGGATGGAATGATTGTCTTCGACCGTCTGGCTTCGCGTTGGGTGCTGGGCGCGCACACTACCGGGAGCGGCAATTACTACTACTGCATTGCCGTTTCCAACACCGATGACCTCACTTCTCCGACGCTGGCCTGGCATACATACGACTTCAATCTCAATCCGATCCTGGGGACGAATTCAAAAGGCCACCCGTATTTCCCGGACTGGCCGAAGCTGGGAACGTGGGCAGATGGATACTACGTCGCCATCGATCTCAACGACCCGGACAATAACTTCCAGGAAGTGGGAGTCGCGGTGTGCGCTTTGGACCGCGCGAACATGCTTGGGGGAAACACCGCACGAACTCAGCAGTGCTTCCTCAATCCTAGTCGCGTTACGGGAGCTCTCTATCTGGCGCACAGCTTCATCCCCGCCGACGTGGATGGCACGACGGCCCCTCCCACTGGCCGAAACGAATATTTTGTCAGCATCGAGAATCCGCCGAATGACGGTAAAACGACCACGTCGAACGCGATTAACTTGTGGGCCTTCCATGTGGATTGGAACACACCACGGAATTCGACCTTTACTCAGACGACCCTTGCGGAAGCGCCCTACACCCCGGGCTGTTATGTCGCTAAGATGCCGTCGATGACGGCTTGCGTTCCGGAGCCATCGACCTCAAGCACGGGCGTATATATCGATTCGGTGGGCGACCGGTTGGAGTCGCGCTTCGCGTACCGGAATTTCGGCGCGTATGAATCGTTCGTGGTGAGCCACACGGTGCAGGTCGGTACGGGCGGCAGCCAGCAGACTGGCGTGAGGTGGTATGAACTGCGGGGCAGCGCAACTCCGTCCATTTTTCAGAATGGTACGTTGAGTTTCGACAACACCAACTACCGGTTTGTACCCAGCATCGCAGAAGACAAGGTGGGCAACGCCGCGGTGGGCTACAGTACATCGAGTGCCTCGAGTCATCCGGGCATAAGATCCTCGTGGTTTAATTTGGTGAAGCCGACACGGCCGGCGGAATTTTCGATCTTCAGCGCGAACGCAGACGAGGAAAACACCGGAAAGTGGGGCTCTTATACCAGCATGACGGTGGACCCGGTGGACAACTGCACATTCTGGTACGTCAACGAGTACTTCCCGCGCAATCAGACCGGGAGCATGATCAGTTGGTCTACCCGCATCGCCAATTTCAAACTATCAACCTGCCACTGACCCGCAGGGGATGGCCTGCGGAGCGGATGGGCGTGCCGGCCACTCGCACGTAAGGCTGTGTCCGGTTGCCGGAGCGCGGCCATTACCTAGGTCATCTTGGGGAAGGTGACGATTCGGGTGATCATGCTAGAGAGCTTCGACAGAACTCTCTCTCATGAATATTGATGACCTGCTGCGGATTGCGACGGAACGGCGAGCCTCCGACTTGCATTTGAAGGTGGGGAACTATCCTCACCTGCGCATTGACGGTGAACTGGTGCCGTTGACCGACCAGCCCCGCATCAGTGCCGAGGACATGCTGAACATGGCGTTCAGCATGATGTCGGCGCGGCAGAAGCAGAAATTCAAGGAGACCACGGAAATCGATATGGCGTACGGCGTCGCCGGACTGGGACGCTTCCGTGTGAATATTTTCCAGCAGCGCGGCAACGTAGGACTGGTGCTGCGCGTCATTCCGACTAAGATTCGCGCCCTCGACGAACTGTTTCTGCCCAAGGTGGTGGAGCAGATTTGCGACATGCCCCGCGGGCTGGTGCTGGTCACCGGCGTTACAGGTTCCGGTAAATCGACCACGCTGGCGGCGATGGTGGATCGCGTGAACTCGTCGCGCGCGGAACACATCGTCACCATCGAAGACCCCATCGAATTTCTGCATCGCGACAAGAAGGGTTACGTCAACCAGCGCGAGATAGGAGTGGACACGCCTTCGTTCGGCGCGGCTCTCCGAGCTTCTTTGCGTCAGGATCCGGACGTGATCCTGGTGGGCGAAATGCGCGATCTGGAAACGATCTCGACCGCGCTGCACGCGGCCGAAACCGGCCACATGGTGTTCTCAACCCTGCACACGCTGGACGCGGTCGAAACCATCAACCGCGTGATCTCCATCTTCCCACCGCCGGAGCAGAAGCAGATTCGCATGCAACTGGCGGCAGTGCTGAGGGCCATTGTCAGCCAGCGCCTGGTGCGGCGCTGCGACGCCGAAGGCCGAGTACCGGCTGTGGAAGTGATGATCAATACCGCATACATTCGCGAGTGCGTGCTGGTGCCGGAAAAAACGCGGTCCATTCGCGACGCCATCGCGGCGGGCACATCGCAATACGGAATGCAGACTTTTGACCAGTCGCTGTGGGATCTTTTCCAGGCGGGCCTGGTAAATTACGAAACCGCGCTGGAGAACGCTTCCAACGCCGACGACTTCAAGCTGCGCATG
>Ga0075017_100002072_pt1 | contig 12488 bp, 12 predicted proteins | sample AleBraG_ABR_2012_FD_71475 | JGI IMG/M metagenome (GOLD analysis project Ga0075017, IMG submission 71475) | Freshwater sediment microbial communities in response to fracking from Pennsylvania, USA - Alex Branch Run_MetaG_ABR_2012 | ecosystem: Environmental > Aquatic > Freshwater > Creek >...
GCATTTCCCATGATAACCGGATGCCCGGCGAACTCAAGCATTTCCACGTCATTGTGATTGTCACCGACGGCCATGACCTGTTCGCGCCGGTAGCCGCGGTGCGCGGCCCAGCGCTCCAAGGCGTGGCCCTTGGAGCAACCTGCATTCAGCACGTCGATCATGGATAAATCGCGCTCCGGATATTCGGTTCGCAGCACGGTGATGAATTCGTCCAATTGGGCAGCGCGCAGCACAGCCAGAGCCGCGTTCATGCGCGCCATCGTTCCGCAAAACATCGCCTGCACCGGATCCGCCGCCAGGGCCCGCTCGATGGGCACCACGATCTCGACGTACTCCATATTCTTTTCGAGCCAGCGCCGGATGCTCGCGCCAATCTCGTCCAGCCGCTCCAGCACGATGGCGCCCTTCGTTTCCTGATCAAACGTAAGAACGGTGTGCCCGCGAAATTCTTGCATGGCCGCGCAGAGCCGCAGGCAGGTAGAAGCCGGCATCAGGTCGCGATGAAAGGTTTCGCCGCTCAACGACCGCGTGACCGCCCCATTGGAACTGATGAGCCACAGATCAAACCCCAGCTGCTGGGCGATCGGCATGGCAAACCGGTGCCGCCGCCCGGTCACCAGCACGATCTCCATGCCCGCAGCATGAGCGCGCCGCAGCGCGTCCATGTCGCCACGGGAAATCTGAAATTCTGGATTGAGCAGCGTGCCGTCGATGTCGGTCGCCAGAAGCCGGATGGAGGGTTTGGAACTCACTCACCTAATTTTATCATCGCAAGCGAGGGCGTCTGCCGCACGTTAGGACAACCGAAGCCGCGCCAGTAACGTGGTCGCTTTGCGAAACCACGGACGCTCCCGGCGCCGCAGATATCCCGGCATGGAAGCCCGCTTGTCCAGAATCTTCTGCGCCCACTGCCGCGCTTCCTCGATGCGCCCCTGCGATTGCAGGAACAGCGCGTAGTGATAGTACGTCTCCGACATGGTGGAAATGCGCGTCGCCTCGCGAAACATGGCGTCGGCTTTCTCGCTCTGGCCCGTCTGCGCGTAGGCCCAGGCCAGCAATCCTTTGGCGCGATGGAAGTCGTAGTTCGGATCCGCCTGGACCGCCTTCTCCAGATCCGGCAGAGCCGCAGGGAAGTCCTCGAGTTCAGATTCCGCTACCCCGCGCCGGTAAAACGGATCGATCGAGTCCGTCCGCGACGAAATCGCCCGGTCATAGCAGGCCCGCGCCCTGGTAAAGTCACGCTCATCCAGATAGAGCAGGCCCAGCTCTTCGTAATTTCCAGCGGAAGGATTGTCGAGAATCTCGCGCTCGAGTTCGTGAATGCGCCGCCGCCGCGGGAAGGCCTGAAACGATCCCCGCAGCAGGCCGGCGTCGGGAATCACTTCCACCGCGATATAGACCAGCGCGCCGACCCAGTGAAACAGGATCACGAACAGCCAGAAAAAATCCGGCCGCCGCCGGATGAAGTGGACGATCGCCACGACCCGCAGCGCGATGGCCCACCAGGAGAATGCAAAGAAGAGAAACGATCCCATCTTTAATTATCTTGTTATCTGGTGGCCGGAAGCGGCGCTGCCACTGCCGGGGCCGGTGGCGGCGCGGCCAGGCTGTCTTTCACCGCCTGCGGCAGCTTGTCGGCATTCGCCATCAGGAAGCTGATCTGCCACATCTGCGTCTCGGAGAGCGACTTGTCGAAGCTCGGCATTCCCGTCATGCGGATTCCGTTCGCGACCTTCCAGTAGGTCTCGCCTGCCGGATCATCGGTCACGCCCTTGCCTTCGAGCAGCTTGGGCGGCTTGGGATACTCGCCTTTCGCAATCGCCGTCTGCGGCTGCCCGGGCAGCCCGTGACAAACCGCGCAATGTTCCTTATAAAGCTGAGCTCCGGCGGCATAAGCCGCGTCATCCGGAGTGAATGGCGCGGCCTTCGGCGCCTCTTTATCAATGCGTGCATTCAACGCCATGTGGGCGAATTGCTTTTCGAAAGGCATCGGCTGGGCTGCCGTCGCCGCGGGCGCGGTGCCGGTCGAAAAATACATGTAGACGCACAACGGAACCACAACCATCCCTAAGATCAGACCGCCCACGAACTTTCCCATGCTTGCTCTCCTGATAAAGTTTCTGCCGACTCAACGATAGTACCCGAAACCCTGGTTATCCTTGCAGTTCGTCTGCGTCGGAAGGCTCTATCCGTCTTAAGTTATTGGGCCAGTTTGAAAGTTGTCATTGCGAAGCGCGGTCGCGAACAGCAGGTTCCTCACCGGGCTTTCAGCCCGGTTCGGAATGACAAAATGAAATTTGCTCAAACTGACCATTCCCCTTTCTTTGTCGATTCTTGACGCGCCGTCAGGCAGAACCTACACTCAGCGCTAAGGAGTTCCAATGCCCCGGCCGAGATTTGCTGTGCTCGCTCTGCTGCTTGCCTTCACTCCTGCGCTGCAAGCCGCCAGCCATCGCGTTCTCGCTTACTACTATTACGGGGACAAGACCAACACGATTCCTTACAACGCGTCCACGATTCCGTACCATCAACTCACCCACATCGTTCACGCCAACATCTCGCCTGCGCCGCAAGGCGACGGCACACTCGGCGTTCCCACCACGTTTCTGGAGCCGGAGTTGATCAGGCGCGCTCACACAGCAGGCGTGAAAGTCCTGGTCTCGGTCGGCGGACCGCCTTATCTCTTTGCTGACATCAACGCCGATGACACCCTGCGCGCAACTTTCGCGCAGAACCTGGCCAACTTCGTAAAGACCAATCACTACGACGGCCTGGATTTCGACTACGAAGTCCCTTTCGACCAGACCGAAGCCGATAATTTCACGCTGCTGGTACAGGATCTCCGCGACGATCTGCCGGCCGGCGAATACCTGATCTCCGCAGCGGTCACCTCGAATCCGGGCTCTTGGGGCGTCTACGATTTCCCCGGCCTGATCCCGCTTCTCGATTTCTTCAACGTGATGACCTACGACTTCCACGGCCCCTGGACCAATCATTCCGGTCATAACTCTCCGCTATACATGAGCCCGCTCGATCCCGGGCAGGAAGGCAGCCTGAAAGATTCCGTCGACCTTTATGTTTTCCAGTTCAAGGTTCCGCCGGCGAACATCAATCTCGGCACCGCCTTCTACGGATACGGCTTCGACGTCAACGGCCTCTGGTACTCCTGCGGCTGCCCGTTGACCCAAAGCTTCACCTATACGCAGATCCAGCAGCTCTTCGCCGCCGGGGGATGGATGCAGCAAGTTGACGAGCTGGCTAGTGCGCCCTACGCGACCAATCCAAGCACCAACCACATCGGATTTCTGACCTACGACACACCGCAGTCGACGCAACTGAAAGTGGATTACGCGCTCCAAGGCCGCGGCCTCGGCGGCGTCTTCATGTGGGAACTCTCGCAAGACTACGACGGCAAGAGCCAACCGCTAATGACCGCGATGTACAAAGCCGCGAGGAAGGCGGCAGCATCCAAATGGCTTGATGAGGATGTCATCTGGGCAATCAGCGACGACACGTGGCAGTCGAAATAGCCTTTCGTCGATGTCATCCTGAGCGAAGTATGATCGCCGCAAAAGCGGCGGTCATGCGCAGTCGAAGGACCCCGCGCGCACCAATGCCGGCAGGGACGTCGCCGGGAATTTCAAAACACATTCCGCTCGCTCGCGTAGCCCCTCTGCTAAACTCGGTTTTCCATGCTGACCCACCTTGAATGCACGCGCTGCGGCGAGCACTATCCCGCCGATCGTCCGCAATCCGTCTGCGCCAAAGACGCGGGCATTCTCTACGCGCGCTACGACCTCGATGCGGTCAAGCGCATCTTCTCTTCGGCACGCCTCGCCGGACGCACTCCGACGATGTGGCGCTACGACGCGGTGTTGCCGGAAGCCGATCCCGTCTCGCTCGGCGAAGGTTTCACGCCCATGCTGCCCAGCCGCGAGTATCCCAACGTATTTATCAAGGACGAAGGCCTGAATCCAACCGGCTCGTTCAAAGCGCGCGGGCTCTCCGCCGCCGTCACCATGGCGCGGCATTTCGGATTGAAAAAGCTTGCCATCCCCTCAGCGGGAAACGCGGCTGGTGCTCTGGCGGCCTACTGTGCCGCCGCCCGGCTCGAAGCGCACATCTTCATGCCGAACGATGTGCCCATGGCCAACCGCATCGAGTGCGACTACTACGGCGCGCACGTCACGCTGGTCGATGGCCTCATCAGCGACTGCGCCAAAAAGGTCGCGGAACTGAAGGCTTCCGCGTCCTGGGATAAAGAAGGATGGTTCGACGTCTCGACCACCAAAGAGCCCTACCGCGTCGAAGGCAAAAAGACCATGGGCTACGAAGTCGCCGAACAACTCGGCTGGCGCATGCCGCAAGGCATCATCTATCCGACTGGAGGAGGCGTCGGCCTGCTCGGCATGTGGAAGGCCTTCGAAGAAATGGAAGCGCTGGGATGGATCGGGCCCGAACGGCCGAAGATGATTACGGTTCAATCCTCCGGCTGCGCGCCGATCGTCAAAGCATTCGAAGAAGGGAAGGCGAGCTCGGAAATGTGGAGCAACGCGGCCACGCTGGCCTCCGGTCTGCGCGTGCCCAAGCCCTATGGCGACTATCTGATCCTCGACATCCTGAAAAAGTCGAAAGGCACCGCGATTGCCGCGACCGATGAAGAGATCGTTGATGCCACGCGCCACTGGGCGAAAACAGAAGGCATCTTCGCGGCCCCCGAAGGCGCTGCCAGCCTGGTGGCCTACCGCAAGCTGCGAGCCACGGGATTCTTCAAACCAGAAGACACAGTAGTCCTGTTCAACACTGGTACAGGTCTGAAATATCTTGATGTGCTCGATGCCAGTGTGGAGCGGGCGCCCACACCCGCTAAGGCATTTGATCCGAAGCCGGCCGCCCGCCAGATCGGTGGAATCATCGGCCCATATTAAGGTGTTCCTCTGTGCCCCTCTTGTGTCGTCTGTGGTTAAAATAAACTCTCGCAATGACCGACCGCCTCTACTACCACGACTCCTTCCTCTACGACTTTGACGCCGAAGTCCGCGAAGTCCACGAAACGCCGCGTCCGGCGATCATTCTCGATCGGACTGCGTTCTATCCCACGAGCGGCGGGCAGGTATTCGATACGGGCACGATCACCTCCGGCGATGACCAACTCAACGTCACCGAAGTCGCCGACACCGAAGACGGCCGGGTCGTCCACTACCTCGAAGCGCCGGTTAAAGACCTCAAGCCGGGAACGCGCGTGCGTGGCCAGATCGACGCGGTACGCCGCCGCGACCACATGCAGCAGCATTCCGGCCAGCATGTGCTCTCCTCCGCTTTCGTGCGTCTCTTCGGCATGGCCACCGTCTCGTTTCATATGGCCGATGATTACTGCTCGATCGACCTCGACACGCCGACTCTCAATAAAGAACAGATCGAAGCCGCCGAGCGGCTGGCCAACGAAATCATTCTGGAGAATCGTCCGGTCGAGATTCGCTTCGTGACTCGGGAAGAGGCAGGGAAGCTGGGGCTGCGAAAGCCTCCTGCCGCCGAACGCGACGAGCTGCGGATCATCGACATCCACGACGTCGATATCAGCGCCTGCGGCGGCACGCACGTCCATCAGACCGGGCAGATCGGCTGCATCCTTCTGCGTAAGGCCGAAAGAGTGCGCCAGGGATGGCGCGTCGAATTCGTCGCCGGGCAGCGCGCGGTCGCCACGGCGCGCCGCGATTTCACCACGCTGACAGAATCGGCGGGACTCTTCTCCGCCCACATCTACGACGTGCCGCAGCAGGCTCGCAAGTCGCTCGACGAAGTCCGCTCGCTGCGCAAGCAGGCCGAGCTATCGCAAGAGGAACTCGCCGGAGCGCAAGCCGCTGCTCTGCTGGCTGAAACCGCTGAAGTCAACGGACGCAAGTTAGTCGTTCGCACCTTCGCTGATCGCGATCTGAATGCAATCAAGCTGCTGGCGCAGAAACTGACTCGCCTCTCCACTAACACTGTAGCTCTGCTCGCAACCACTTCACCGCAGCCGGCGCTGGTCTTCGCACAATCCGCCGGGCAGCCATTCGACATGGGATCGCTGATGAAAGAAACCATGGTCAAACTCGGCGGACGCGGCGGTGGCAGCAAAGATATGGCTCAGGGCGGCGTACCCAATGCCGATCACCTGCAAGCTGCGCTCACGCATATCGCACAACAACTGGAAGCCTCTTCTGCCAGCTCGTAGTTACGAATTCCACAGCCTCTTCGGCTCCACCAATCCAATCTGCCTGCTGCCGCGTACCTATCCATGAAAGCAGTTCATATCGAATCACTTCAGGAGAAAGTATGAAGCGCAAAGCAGTTCTGCTACTCAGCTTGAGCATCGTCATGGCTTGCATGGCGTTCGCGGCCGATAAGAATCCCATGGTCGGCGGACAGCCGATGTATCCCACGAAAGACATCATCGACAACGCGGTCAACTCCGCCGACCATACCACGCTGGTCGCCGCCGTTAAGGCCGCGGGCCTGGTCGACACGCTGAAAGGCGCCGGACCGTTCACCGTCTTCGCGCCTACCAATGAAGCCTTCGCCAAACTGCCGGCGGGCACCGTGGACACGCTGCTGAAGCCCGAGAACAAAGAGATGCTGACCAAGATCCTCACGTACCACGTGGTGGCGGGACGGCTCAGCTCCGCGGAACTGAAGAAAGAGATCCGCGCGGGACACGGCCAGGCGACTCTGAAGACGGTCAGCGGCGGCACGCTCATCGCCATGATGCAGGGATCGAACATTGTGCTGAAAGACGAGAAGGGAGGCATGTCGACGGTGACCATCCCCAACGTGTTTCAGTCGAATGGAGTGATCCACGTAGTCGACACGGTAGTGTTGCCGAACTAAGTAAGTCGCCAGAAGCGCGCTGGGTGCCCCACTCTAAGGTCGCGTAGTTTGCGACGTTAGAGTGGGGAGTTTGATTGTGGATCAGGTCCCCTCCGATATTTTTGTCGACGGTCCGATAACATCTTCATTCCAAGTGAGTTAAGGGAGGGTGATCTCGTTGCTTGTCCGCAAAATCTTGAGCGGTAAGTAGTTATAGATAAAATATTGCGGACTAAGTAGTTAGCTGCTGGCACTTTTCGCTTTCCGCCTCACGGCTGTAGACATGATCGGAGTGCGGGGCTGTGGAAGGCAAGGTTAGATGTCACAGGGTGGGAAATAAATCTGTGGAAGATGTTGGGTCTTGCGGTGCGCGCTTCCGTGGCGCCCACGCTTCGAAAACCGCGAGGCATGGGGCGCCCGGTTTAGTCGTCAACGCTCCCTTCGTTTGCGCTGGGGTTGGGTCCAGCTTTGTTCTGTGGGTTGGAATTCTCTTTGTCCGATCCAAGCCGACATTCAATCTCGTCGACGATCCAGTCCTGGATTTCAGAAGAGGCCGGGCGGCCCAGTGCTTTTTCATCGAATGCATTGAAAGACTTATCCAGGTACTTGGCGGCCAAGTTCAGGGTCCAAACATCATTGGCTTCGATGATCCGGGGTACCCACAGTTGCCTGGTGAGGGGACTCTCCGACGGGCCTGAGTTGAATCGGCCCACATGGAACCATGTGCTGTGCGCACATTGGCTGAAGGGAGTATAGACATAGTTGTAAAAATCGAGGATTCCGCTTTCTTCGGCCATTTCTCGTGTTGTCTTACCTGACCAAGCTCCCACGTTTACCTCGACGAGGAAGCTCCATCTCTGCATGTCAATCCACGACTGATACGCCCGAATCATCTGCTCCATATCTTCTTTGGAATGCTCCGGAGCGGACTCCAGGTTCTTCTTGCGGTGTTCCAACTCCAGTACGGCTTGGCCCAGACCATGGTCAATGTACCGTCGCGCACGCGTCCTCGGATCGAGGAGAATCCACGACAGCGTGATGTGGACATCCGTCATCGCTCGGAGGAACAGCGGTGCCGAGTGCCAATTCCATAACTGAGGGGCGGAGGCGAGTTCGATGGCCAGGGTCGCTTGTCGGGCGAGCAGGGCGGTGAGAACGTTGAACACTTCAGGCATCCGAAAATCAGGTGTGTACGCTTCGCATCGGAGTCGAAGTTCTTGTCGAATCTTCGAGTCGATCGCACGAACGAGATCTTCGAATTTGCCTTCGTCGGTCATCGGCTTGACAGTCCGCGAAAGTCTAGTGGACGCAAATCAAGGCTACGTTTCCAAAAATATTGCACCCAGGCATCATCGTTGTACTTGGGAAGGTTTTTGCCGGCCAACATATTTACCGCGGCGCAGATCGACGCCCCTACCGTGCGCGACCTTTCGGTCTTCGGATAATTTTCCACCTCCGGGAAGTCCGCCAAGGCTAGACCTCGCTTTACAAACAGCTTCCGCAGTGCGAAGCCCATGTAAATGGCCTGCGCTTGGGCGAGTACTCCGCTCCTCGACCTCTTATCTTCGAGTTCCTTCATCCGGTTCTCAAATCGGGCAAGGTAACCAATATCGACTATGCCGGTAGGCGTTTGCTCGACTAACCGCGATATCGGGCACGCGGGGTACAGGTCTAGAAAGTTGGCTAGGCCTTCCACGAGCTTCGGCAAAAGGCCCTTTCGATAGAGGTGCTCCTTCAATCCAACGACCTCGTCGTCGGTGAGGCGACTGTAATCAGAGATGAAAGACCACCAGCAGTCCCGATTCTCCCGTTCTTTAAAGTGGCGAGCGATTTCCTCGGCGACCTTTGCCGCGAAGCGATGGGAAACCTTGTCTGCAAGGACATCCCACCACACCAATTCGGGCATAGTGTGGCTAGCCCAACTTATGTAATCGGGCCGGATAGGCATGTCAAGGAGCGGGGGAACTAACTTCGTTCCAACCTTCCGGTAATCACCCAGAACCTTGGCGCTTTTCTGCCGTCGATGCTCTTTCATTTAGCTACGCGCATGTTAAAAGTGAGTTTCGTATTTTGCCGCAATGTAACTAAGATCGACCATTTTAACGCCCAGGCCCATTGGGGCTGCCCCAGTTCCTCGGTTTACGATTTTTTCGGCACGACTGAAGTCGTGCCCTTCCCGGTTTTTCTGCGGTCTTGGGTACGGGACGGAGCGGATTCCTCCTGTCTCGCTTTGCTCGCGCGTCGGAATGACAATGCTGTCGGGAGGGTAGCCAGGCCTTTTGGTGAGGTTCGTGTGCGCCATCTGTGGTGAGGGTGCCCCGTCCTTGTGTTTTTTGCAAGGGCGGGTGGAGGAGCTGCTGACCCAATGGTTTTGACTCTTGCCGCACAACCTCGCTGCGCCTGCGTTCGTGGTTTCCCACCCTTCGCAAAATGCGCGAAGGATGGGGCACCCACCTTGTTGCCGCTGCCGGCGAGATCGCAAGGCCGGGGCATTCGCCCTCGCTTCGCTCGGTGGACAGCCGAGGCGGCTGTCCCTACATGGGCATCGTCAGCGTGGATCGAAATCAAAATCCCCACCCTCTTTCGCAAAGTGCGCGAAAGAAGGGTGGGGCACCCGGCTATCGTGCACCCGGATGTCGTGCACCCGGATATACTCATTTTCTGCCGGGCTGCGGCTTTTGGAGACAGCATGTCGAGCGTGAAGGAATTTCAGTGCGAGATTTGCGGGATTACTAGTGATCATCCGAGTCACTGGTTTGTAATCGAGTGTGGAGACGAGAAACTGGCGGTCTTCAAATGGGACGTGGAGGCGGCGAATAGTCCGACGGCCCGGCACTTCTGCGGAGAGGCGCACGCGCAGGTGTATATCAGCCGCTGGTTTGAATCGATTTGCGTGCCGCGGAAGCCGCTGGCTAAGATCTCGTGAAGATTGACGACGCTGGGGGCGCAGGGGCGGAGCGGATTCCTCCTGTCTCGCTTCGCTCGCGCGTCGGAATGACAATAAGAAACAGCTGCGCTCGCGCGTCGGAATGACAATAAGAAACAGCTTCGCTTGTGCGTTGGAATGACTAGAGAAAGACCCCGCCCAAGCTGAGCTTGGACGGGGCACCCTTGAGAGTTTGAGCGGTGGTCGTCTCTGCCTATCGGACCTTCAACTATCGGCCCTTGAGCTATCGGACCTTGAACCAGAACTGTCCTGAATTCGAAAACAGGTCTGACGCTTCTACGCTGACCGAGCCTTGGACGTAGAAAAGGCCCTGGATCGAGAGGCCTCCGATTTGGCTAACGGCATTGGCATATTGTGGCCACGACACCCATACACCGAAATTCGTCCACTGAAAGGCGAAGGCGTTGATGTCGCTGTCTACAGTTGGCATGGAGAGGATGCCGCTGCCGGAGTTGCTCCACCAGGCCGCGCCGTAGGGGTCCTGCTGTGGGTTGACGATTTGAAAGACGGCATCGTAAAGGAAGCCGCCACTCACTAAGCTGCTGTCGGCCTGGACTAGCAAAACGATCGCAAACGGATCGGTGGTTTGGAAAGCGCTCTTGGGGGCCCAAACGTTTCCAGGATCCGCAGTGTAGGCGCTGGTGACATTAAGGAATGCCATTAGCGTTCTCCTTTCCTGGGACGCGGCCTGCCGGACTCGGCAGGAGGCATGGGAGCCGTCTCGCGTTTAGCCTCGATGCGAGGCGTTACTTTTAACGTGCTGACCCGGGCATGGGCCTCAAACAGGCGCAAGCCGGCCTTTACGGATTCTTTGTCTTTGTGGGTCACAAGTCCTCCTTGTGGACGTCGTTCCGGTGAGACGAGTCGGGCGGCCCTGCGAAACCTATCCGGATGGATAGCTGTTGTTCCGGTCCGGATAGGAAGCTCGGCGAGAGCGTGAAGCTCAGGCCTTGTAAATGAAACAGATTTTCGCGAGCCGAACCCGACCGTCCCACATCTGTTTGTGTGCGGGCAATTCGGTCGCCAAAAGAAGAGGCTGGCGCACGGGCCCTCCTGTTCAGGCGTCTCTCCGGGACGCGTTTCGCTTTATCTATCCCGCTACCCGGCGTTGCAACGCCGGGCTATTTTCGTGGTCCTTTCGGGAGCGGACGCGTTAGACGACTGGCGGTGAAGCGACGAGCGTCGCGCCCCCAGGGGCTAAAGCCCGGTTCCTTTTGCTGCGTTTTTTTCGGCATCCTTCGACTTCGCTCAGGGCAGGCTTAACATCTTAAGTCGTGCCCTTCCCGGTTTGTTTCTGCGGCATGCCGCGGTGATTGCGGCGCGGAGCAGATTCCTCCTGTCTCGCTGTGCTCGCGCGTCGGAATGACAAGGGGCTGTCTCGGTGCGCTTGCGCGTCGGAATTACGAGGGAGTGGGGGAGCTGTGCGGCGCGGCTGAAGCCGCGCCCTTTCAAAACGTGGGCTGGCTCGATTTTCTCGGTGGATGGCCCCTTCGACTCCGCTCAGGGCAGGCGGGGGCGGCGGTCCCTAGATCGGAATCGCTAGCAAAAGCGTTCATTCTCGGGCTAGACGGCACTGCCTCGCTCTGGCGTGGTTGGTGGGTCGAAAATCAAAATCCCCACCCTCTTTCGCAGGCAGCGCGAAAGAAGGGTGGGGCACTCTGCTCGGGTGTTCTCAATGATCGAAGGTTATTTCGGCGATGCCGCATCGGTCTGCTTGGTGACGACGACGGGGTCGTGCTGCCGTTTTCCGCTCGACTGGCCACTGGCGGCGTCGCGCGGGGCGGGGGCTGACTTCAATGTCTCGGTGGCGTGTCCGGAATTCTTGGCGGTTGCGTCGGCGACTCCATCGCCGTTCACGTCTCCGGTAGCGACGCGGGGTTGAGCATTGCTCGTCTTCGGATCGGAGTTCCTGGCGGAGGCCGTCCAGTCGTCGTTGGCCGTTTTGTTACCCTTCGCAACAGCGGGAATCACTTGCTTCGAAGAATCATCGCTAACGATTGTGACCGGCTTGTGCATGCGCTTGCCGGCGGTCTGGGCGGAGTCGGCATTCGGCGCGCCTGCACTCTGGCTTGGAGTTGGTGCCTTGTCCTTAGTTTGAGCCGACTGCGCGGATGCCGCCACGGACAGACATGCAACTGCGGCCACTATCATGATCTTGTTCATTGTTGTTCTCCTTGAATGTGCGGGGACCGATGTCTGAATCACTCGCCTTGTGGAAACTCCTGGCTCGCCCCACGCGATGCCAATTCATCGATGGTCGAGGGTGGGAAGCCGAGGAGCAAGTTACTGAGGTACCGGGCAAATTGCGGGAGAGAAGGGTGGGGCGCCAGGCTCTGGGCCTACTACTAGCTGTGGTAGTATTCGGCGTCTCTGGAATGACATCGCAGGTGACAACTTAAGGAGAGTCCATGAAACGCATTTTGTGTTTGCTGGGGATTGCTTTGGCATTTGGCGTCGGGCTGGGCGCGAATGCGCAGGACAATTTGAAGGGTGGCAAGGTGATTTCGAGAGTCGATTTGAAGGGCGCACCGGGGTGGGAAGCGATCCTGGTCGAGCGCACTCTGCCGCCCGGTGTGGAGAGCGGCAAGCACACGCAGGCGGGGAATGAAATTGTCTACATTCAGTCCGGGGCGGTGATCTTCGAGGCTGCGGGAAAGCCGGCGCAGACGGTGAAGGCGGGAGAGGCGTTCACGAC
>Ga0075017_100002073_pt1 | contig 12488 bp, 5 predicted proteins | sample AleBraG_ABR_2012_FD_71475 | JGI IMG/M metagenome (GOLD analysis project Ga0075017, IMG submission 71475) | Freshwater sediment microbial communities in response to fracking from Pennsylvania, USA - Alex Branch Run_MetaG_ABR_2012 | ecosystem: Environmental > Aquatic > Freshwater > Creek >...
GATTCAGCTTGAGCTGCTCTTCGATCAGGTTCTTCGCTTGCTCGAAAAGGCCTTGTTGAATCAGTTCCTCGGCCTGCCGAAAAGGCGAGGCGGTTGGAGCCGATGGCTTGGCATGGTGGACGTTGCGAGGGGTCTGTTGAGCCGCGAACCGGGAGCCGGAAATCGCGAGCACGGCCAGAACCAGAGCCCCGGCCAATCCCGCGCTGCGCTTGGTTATTAGGGCTTGAATCGAGGCGCAATCGAACATCTGCAAATGCCTCTCAGAAAGGCTCAATATAGCATCTGCAGCATCTGCTGCGCCATTTTGTGTTGCGGCTGTTGTTGCAACAGCGCCTGCAAAACCGCGCGCGCTTTTTCTTTGTCTTTCAAGACTAGATACAGGCGCGCGAGATTGAGATACGACTGGTCAAAATTCGGGGCCGCCTGAACGCACGCCTTGAATTTCTCTTCCGCCTCAGGGTAACGCTCTTGTTGAACGAACAGTACACCCAGGTTGTTGAGGGCGTCGGAGTAGTCCGGGCGCAGGTTGAGAGCGCTTTCCAAATACTGAGCGGCGCGGTCGGGTTGGTTCCGGCGGGCATAGAGCATTCCCAGGCTGTAGTTGACTTCAGGGTTTTTGGGTTCGCTGTCGAACGCGCGCTTCAAGAGTTTCTCCGCTTCATCGAGATTCCCCTGACGACGATACAAATTTCCAAGATTTAGAAGCGCGGTCGCATAGGAAGGCCGCAGCTCAAGAGACTGCTGGAAGTTTCGAATTGCCTCCTCGGTGTTTCCTTCCTGCGCGGAGAGCATGCCCAGATTGTTCCAGGCTTCGGGATAGTTCGGACGCAACTTCACGGCTTGCGCGAGATGCTGTCGCGCTTCCGGCACAGAGTTGCGCCGGAGGTACAACGTCCCCAGATTGTAAAAAGCTTCGGGATCGTCGGGCTTCGATGCAATGACTTGCTGGAACGATTGCGCCGCCTGGTCGAGAAATCCGTGCTGAAAGAAAGCCACCCCATAAGTAAAAGCGTTGCGTTGAAATGTGTCCTGAAAGAGAGTCCCCGCGAAGGGGAGAGCCATGTGGGCGCGGTCTTCGGGAGTGCGCGGGACCGACGCCAAGTCCTGCAGCAAGTGTTCGGGAAGCAATGTTCCCTGATACAGCTTGACGATGTTTCCAGCCTCGTCGACCAGGAAAGACGTTGGGAGGGAGAGATCGCGATGACGGTCGAGCATGTAGCGATACACGATGTTGTAAACGGCCGCCACTTCCGGTGTGGCCAGCAGGATCGGAAATGCCAGCCCTTCTTTCGCCGCGAATGACTTTACGGTGCGAGGGTCGGATGAGTCATCGACGTTGACGGCAACGACGCGAACTCCAGTGGAGGCGAGGACTGACCGCGACTTGTGGAGACGCTGCAGTTGGTCCAGGCAGGCTGGCGAATCGGTGGTCCAGAAGTTCAGCAGAACGAAGCCGCCTTGGAACGAGCCTAGATCGCGAAGATTGTCGGCTAAGTCGGGCAAAGAAAAATTCGGGGCCTTCACGGGTTCAATCAACCACGTTCCCACCGATGCCGGAAGGGTCTCCGCACTTGGCGGAGTGCCGGGACGGTCCCATGCCCGCGGGGAAGTTGCGAACGCCTTCGCGCGGAAGTCCTTGGCGCCTTCCTCGAGTTCGACGCGGTGATTGATGGGCAAACCGTCGAAGGCCTGCGTGAGGCCGCTCGGCCATCGGACGGTCACATGGACAGCGTCGTGACTCTTGCCGAGGCCGAAGAAAAGTTCCTTGGTGTGCTGGGACAGGAATCCCGACCCGGCCTGGAGATACTTTGTTTTGCGTAAGGTTCCCGCTTCGACGGTTACCGCGGCGCCAATCGCATCGCGGTTGCTTCTTGTTCCGCGCAAACGTAGAGCGATCGCATTGCCGATGCCGTCCATCGCGAGATGCAGGATGCGAATTTGCGGCGCGTTTCGATTCTTGAGCACAATTTCCAGGCGGCCGTCGCCATCGAGGTCGGTGAGCGCGAACGCCCGGCTATCCTCCCGAAAATCCGTGCCGACCACACCGGAGACATCGGAAAACGTGCCGTCACGATTGTTGGCAAAGAAAACGTTTCTCTCGTGACCGTTCCAGGTCGAGTCGGAACGAATGAGTTCGTTCATGGCGCTCCACCCGCGCTCGTAATCGGGTGAAGGCGTGGCATCCGGCGGCGACTTCGCAACGACCTGGCGCCAGAAAAAGCTCGAGACATCCCGCCGTTCTACGCCGGAAATGTAACCATTCGCCACGTAAAGATCGGGATAGCCATCATGGTCAAAGTCCCAAGAGTCGGTGGACCATGACCAGCGTCCCTTCTCAACTCCAGCTTTCATAGCCACATTTTGAAATGTGCCGTTCCCCTGGTTCCGGTACAAAGAATTGCCGGCCATGTGCCGCCGGTAAAGGGCGCGAATCTTTTCTGGCTCTCCACTGTGAAAAGGCGATTGTCCAAAGACTCGCATGCCCGCCGCTACCCACATGCCCGCGGCGTAGATGTCCTGCTTTCCATCGTTGTCGAAGTCCAGCCGGCAGGCGCTCATGCCGGCTCCGGCCTCATCCACGTGCGTTTCGGTGGAAACGGAGGCAAAAATTCCGTCACCGTTGTTGCGGTAAAGATTGTTACGGCCAAAATCATTGACCACGTACAGATCGGGCCAGCCGTCTGCGTTGGAGTCGCCCCACGAACACGCAAAACTGTATCGGTCATTGTCGACATTCAGGCCGGCAGCTTCGGTCCGGTCGTGGAAAATCCCGTTTCCCTCATTGTGGAAGAGGTAGTTGGGAGGCCCATTCCGCGCGTCGAAATACGGCGCGGGGTAGCGATACTGGTCCAGTCCCTGATAGTAGTTGTAGAGGCAGAAGTAGATGTCGAGGCGGCCGTCGCGGTCGTAGTCGGCGGCGGCAGCGTGCGTGAACGCGCCTTGAGGCGGGTGCGTGAATCGAAACGCGTCCCGCTTGGGAGAAAACTTTCCCTTGCCGTCATTCCGAAACAGCAGTGGTCCAGTCGCGCATACTACGAGCAAATCCTGCAGGCCGCGGTTCTCGAAATCGGCGAAGAGTGCGCAGGCCGTGAAATCCAGCACACCAACACCCGATGTTTCCGTCACATCTTCGAAGCTTCCATCGCCGCGATTGCGATAGAGCCGGTTAGGCAGGCCCGCGGGTTGGCAAACATACAAGTCATCCAATCCGTCGTTGTCGAAGTCGCCGACCGCGACGCCATTGTTTCCATATACGTCGACCCCGATGGCCCCGTCGAGAACCGTTCGCCAGTAGTCGGCTCCGTGCAGCAGTTGCTCTTTGTAGGAGCCTGTTTGTCCCAGAGCCTGGCTGGTAACGTCGATGAATATCTGGCCCGCCGCACGGCTGACGGTTTCCTCCTCCGCGATCCACTTCAGAATTCGCCACCCACCGAATGCATCGCGCGACCACTGCGTGAGCCAGGAGCCAATTCTCTCTTCGCGGACATGCTTGTCTTGAACCTGCTCGTCTCGCGTGCCCACAAACTCATAGCGAATCATGGCTTCGACGGTCAGCGGGGATTCGGCTACCCGGGTGCACTCGTAGATCTCGAAGTCCGCAGTTTCTATTCGCTTTAGAGGAGCCAGATAAATCTTGATGCCATCGAGGAACCGCTCGCGGCCGGGAAGCAATGCTGGCGCAAATTCCCTGCGCAGAACTTCGATGGGATCGCCGGGGCGCAATGCCGATTCGTGCGCGAGAACAAGCGATGTTGATTGCACCGATGAGTCGACGAACTTATTGAGGGTTGCCGTCGCCGGAGGTTCCGCCTTCAGATGTCGACTCCATTCCTCAAGCAGGGCCGCGATTTCCAATGCATACCCTTCAGTGAAGTATTCGTCGGTGCCGGGAAGGGCCAGGCGAAGAACATCGTCCAGTGGAGACTTCGCTGGATAGTGCGGCTGCAGCCGAACATCAGACAGTGGGAAAGGCGAAGCCTGGGCCGCGCTGGACCTCCGCAGCCCTGACGTCGAGAACGCCCTCGCAAAAGGCGCAGGAAGAAAAAGCACGGGCGCCCACCGCATCTGCTGCAGGAAGAGGCGACGTGAAATGGAGTTGTCTTCGTTTCTGGGCGGCATGCTTCCGGGACCAGTTCGTACGGCCTCGGTCAGTCTACCAATTGCAGTGATGATTCAACGGGGCGCCGGCCCCGAGGAGCCTCCCAATACGAGTTCGGCGCTGATTTGATATTCGCGGCCCTGAGGGTTGGCTGAGTTCGAGAGTTCATGGAGAGCGTCCGCCGCTACTTGACCGAGAGTCTCGCGATGAACGTCGACCGTAGTGATGGAAGGGTTGACGTATTCGGCTAAGCGCGTCTTATCGAAACCCGTCACCGAAATGTCCTGAGGGACGCGGCAGCCCGAGTCCAACAATCCTTTCACCACGCCCACCGCCGTAAGATCGTTCACTGCCACCACCGCGGTGGGCCGGGGAGACAGCTTGGCAATGCTGATGCCCGCCGCCAGGCCGCCTTCAAAGCGCAGGTTGCCGGGCACTATCGGCCCGGGTTCGAGACCTAAATCACGCATGCACTCTTCATAAGCTTCGAGACGCACAGTATTGGACTTGAGTCCGGGCCTGCCAGCGACGAACGCGATGCTCCGATGTCCCTGCGCATGCAGGTGCTGAACGATCTGCGTAATGCCGGAGGCGTAGTCGATCCGCAAATTGCTCATGTATTGCCGGACGGGCGCCAGATCGAGGAAGGTGACCGCGATTTTTCTCCGGGCGAGTTCATGGATCAGTTTCACGCTGATCTCGGAGGTCATAATCGCGACCCCACGGACTTTGTGCTCCAACATGCGATCAGCGGATTCGCGCGTTCTCCGCGGGTCATAGTTGGTGTCGCTGAGAATCACGTCGTAACCGAGTTGGCGAGCCCGCGTTTCGAAACCCTTGACCACTTCCGGGAAGAACGGATTTTCGATATCGGAGATGATGATTCCGAGCGTGCGGTGATCGCGCGAGGCGAGACGACGCGCATGCACATCGGGAACGTACCCCATTTTCCTGACTGCACCAAGAACGAGGCGGCGAGTATCCCCCCCTACTTTGCCCGTCTTGTTGAGGACGTTGGAGACGGTCGCCGTGGAGACGCCGGTTGCATTGGCAACATCGCGAATGGTTACGGTCATAGTTCGTCACTACCTGGACGGCAAAGAGTAGCGAATCGTTTTTGTAGCGCCAAAGCGTCCCATGCCCGACGCGAAGCTGAACTGCGCGGAGTGTAAACCAAAAAAAATTTCTTGACAACGCCCGGGGCAGCATGTTATTTCCTCGAACCGTCTAGTATTTTTAGGTTAAGCGGTTAATTCATTTTCTTAGGTTAAGCGCTTAATCAATCAGCGTACAGTTAGCGCTTACGTAATCGATGAAGAAAGTGGCCGCGTCCTCGTAGAAGTTTAGATGGTCGGAGTGGTGGGAGTTTGGTGGCGCGAGGCTTGCCCAGTTGCAAGCCCGCGATGCTCAAAGGAGAGCACATGAACCGATACGCATTTTCCTGGATCCTGCGCAGCTTGGTGGCCATTACATTGTTCGCGGCGCTGGGCCTCAAGCCGCTCCAAGCTCAGGTAGACACCGGTTCCATCACGGGCACGGTCACGGACTCGACGGGAGCCCTCGTCAGCGGAGCGAAAGTTGTGCTCACCAACGAAGGCACCGCCGCCAGTTTGTCCACGACGACTGGATCGGACGGGGGCTACAAATTCAGCCCGGTCCGAGTGGGCACCTATAAGCTAGAGGCTTCGGCGCAGGGTTTCAAAACCGACAGCGCAGTTCATGTCGCCGTCGACGTTAGTTCCAACGTGCTGGCCAATTTCAAACTCCAGCCTGGGGCCGTGTCGGAGACCGTCGAAGTCACCAGCGCGACGCCTTTGTTGCAGACGCAGGATGCTTCCGTCGGCCAGGTGGTCAACCAGCAGAGTGTGAACAACCTTCCCTTGAACGGTCGGAATTTCACCTTCCTGGCGCAGCTCTCCGCTGGCGTCAACACTCCCGAGGGAGACACACGAGGCAACGCGGCCAGCGGCGCCTTCTCGGCCAACGGTCTGCGGCCGGCGCAAAACAATTACATGCTGGATGGCATTGACAACAATTCCGATACCGTGGACTTTTTGAACGGCACGAACTACGTTTTACTGCCTCCTGTGGACGCGATCGAGGAATTCAAGGTCCAGACCTCGCAATTCAGTGCCGAATTCGGTCGGGCCGCGGGCGCCGTGCTCAACGCCAGCATCAAGTCCGGCACCAACCAGTTCCACGGCACGGCGTGGGAGTTCTTCAGGAACGACAAACTCGATGCCGCGGACTATTTCGAAGACTTCGGCCATATCAAGAAGGGCGAGTTGCGTCAGAACCAGTTTGGAGTTTCCTTCGGTGGCCCGGTCATCAAGAACAAGGTATTTTTCTTCGCCGACTATGAAGGGTTCCGACGAGTTCAGGGGACCATTGGAACCGGTGCCGTCCCCACCCTTGCGGACCGAGCGAACGGTTATACAAACCTCGTCGACATCATCAGTCAAACGGGATCGCTAACCAACTGCACGACTGCCGGTACGAGATGCGACATTTTGAATCGCATCATTCCACAAGGAACGATTCTGGACCCTGCCACAACTCGAAGCGTAGGCTGCAACACGCCCGACACCGTGAGTGGCTTGCCCGGCCCGCCATGCGGCATGGGAGTCGCCAACGGGACCGTTGCAGGTTACGTCCGCGATCCTTTCCTGAACACAACCGCATGCCCGCTGGCCAGCACCACCAACTTCAGTGGGACCAATATCTCGTTGTGCGCTCTCAATCAACTGCCAGCCGGGCGTCTGGATCAGAACGCCATTAAATTACTGAACCTTTTCCCGAACCCAACCACGAGTGGAGTTTCCAGCAACTTTAGCAGCAGCCCGAACCTGTTCGAGCATCGCAACTCCTTTGACGCCAGGGGTGACTTCGCTATGACCCAGAAAGACCAGGCGTTTTTCCGCTACAGCTATTCCGACGACCCGCAATACATCCCAGGGCTGTTTGGCGGTGTGGCGGATGGGGGCGCATTCCAGCAGGGAATCCAGACCGCGAAGGCAAACCAATACGCGATCGTCTACACCCGGACGTTCAGTCCGACCACGGTCAATGTGGCTCGCGTTGGCTATAACCATCTGCATACCACGCGCACCGGGCCGCTGGGTGCCGATTCGACCAACATACCGTCGCAGTATGGCATCACGGCTATTCCGCAGGGGCAGCTCAACGGTGGACTTCCCGCCATCACGTTCGGCGGGCTGTCCACGCTGGGCAGCAACAACTTCCTGCCTTCGGATGAGACCAGTCAAACCATTCAGTTCACCGATGATTTCACGAAGATCTACGGGAAGCACAGCTTCAAGATGGGAGTTGAATACCAGCACGTTAAGTTCACAACCCTGCAGCCGGCTTGGTCCAGGGGGCAATTCGACTTCAACGGGCAGTACACGGACATTTCGACGAATAACTCAAACACAACCGGTATCGGGCAATTTCTGCTGACTCCCCAGAATTCGACAGTTGGCGGCGTGAACGATGTAGGGGGGCCCAATACCGTGTTCGCCTCCAACATTTCCACAACCGACGACGCAAAGAACTACTTCGCGACATATTTCCAGGATGACTGGAAAGTGAGCCAGAAGCTGACCCTCAATCTAGGTCTCCGGTGGGACTATTTTGGGCTGATTTATGAGGAAAAAGGAAGGCAAGCCAACTTCGTTCCCTTTGGCCCTCCCAACGGGCAGCCCATGTTTTTGCTCCCGCCCGGAGCCGATGTCAGCCAACTTTCGTCCGGTCTCACTTCGCCGCAAATCGGTTTTATCGACCAACTGGCCAAGGACAACATCGCAGTTAAGGTGGGCGGTTACGGGAAGGGACTAGGTCAAGCCCAGAAGACGAATTTCGGGCCGCGCTTCGGGTTCGCCTACCAGGTCACTCCGAAACTGGTGGCTCGCGGGGGATACGGGTTGTTCTACAACTCCTTCGAAAACCAAGGGTATGGGCCTAACATCGGCGAGAATTATCCGTTCGTGTTCAACTTCTCCTGGTTCAACACAAATGACTTTACGCCTCTAGGGTCAAACCCCAGTGCGAATCCAAACCCGTGGACAGGTTGCGCGACCGCCGGACCAGGCGGAGTCGCGAGCTTGGAGTCTGGTTTTTCCTGTATCACCTTCAGTCCTAAGGCGGTCAGCGCCAGTGGCTTGGGATTGCAAGGGCTATCGTTCGACTACAAGACCCCCTACACTCTCAGCGGGAACTTTACTCTCCAATATCAGTTCACACCGACGTTGAGCGTGCAAGCGGCGTACGTCTCCACGCAGGGGCGCCACCTGCAGCAGGGCACGAACGCCAACAACCTGAGCCAGATCTTACCGGCTACCTTGCCTGCGGGTAAGGGTCTGGGGGATTACCAGCCTTTCCCCGGTTTCGGTAACGGCAGTTACCAGTCAACGATCGGAAACAGTAGCTACAATGGCCTGCAAACCAAGGTTGAAAAACAGTTTTCCGGCGGGCTTAACTTCCTGGCCACCTATACTTGGTCCAAGACCTTCTCGGATGCGGGTGATTTGCTGAATGGTGGTAGTGCGTCCGCGGGCCGTGCCCCGTGGGTTCCCGGCTTTGGTTGGGGGAAGGATCGCGGCCTAGCCAATTTCGACATTCGAAACGTGGTCCACCTCAGCGGTGGCTACGAGCTGCCGTTCGGCAAGGGGAAGCGGTATATGGCCACCGGTGGATTGGCCAATGCAGTGTTGGGGGGATGGAGCGTCAACTGGATCGTCACGCTTCAGGGCGGCCAACCGATTACGATCAATTGCCCAACCGCCACAAACAAGAGTCCCAATACCAGTTGCTACGCTCTCAATGTTCCGGGCCAGAGTCAGAAACTGGGCCTTCACATCGACTCAAACGACAGACTGAGCTGGTTTGGGAACCCGGCGGCATTTAACCAGCCGTGCGAGTTAGGGGGCGTTCCGGGAGCAACAACTCCGATCCCGAATAGTCCGGCCGGATGCATTCCTTTGAATGGTTTTGACGCTCTGGGAGGTGGTCCGTCATCCACGAGAGGACCGGGATTCCATCGCATGGACTTCTCCACGTTCAAGAACTTTCAGCTCAGCGAGCGTTTCACGATGCAGTTCCGGGCGGAGTTCTTCAATATTCTCAATCATCCCAATTTCAACGCTCCTGGATTCGGCGGCAATGGCGTCGTCTCCGTTCCAAATTCCACCAACTTCACCAATTCAAACTTCGGAGAAATTGGATCCACTCGTGATGCTCCCTACGATCCACGACAAGTCCAGTTCGCTCTAAAGTTGCTCTTCTAAGCGAAGAGTTGCGATCTACCCGGAGAAGGCGCTTCTGAGAAGCGCCTTCTGTGCCTCAAGTCTTATCTCGCGGCACCCGTTTGCCGTTGACGGGTGATAGCATGCAACCGTGAATATTCGATCTCGGCGCGTTGGGTTTGCTGGTCTTGCTTTGCTGGCTTGCGCGCTGGCCGTAGCGGCAGGCAGCGACCAGACCGAGCGGCTCAACCGCGAGTTCCAGAAAGCCGTCGCGCAATATAACGCGGGCCATTTACCGGAAGCGGCCGCACGGTTGGAGACTCTTCTGCGCGATGCCCCACAAAGCTTTGAGGTCCATGAACTGTTGGGCTTAGTCTATGCCGGGGAGGCGCAGGACGCCTTGGCGAACCCGCACCTCGAAAACGCCGTGCGCTTGAACCCGGCTTCGGCCGTGGCCAGAACCAACCTGGCCACCAACCTAATTCGCCTGGGACAACTAGACGGTGCGCAAGAGCAGCTAAAGAAAGCAGTCGCGCTCGAGCCCCGCAACTTTGACGCCAACCACGACCTGGGTGAGCTGTACGTGCGCATGGGCAAACTCCCCGATGCCGTGCCCTTCCTCAAGGAAGCACAGCGAATCAATCCTTCCTCCTACGACAATGGCTATGACTTGGCGCTGGCGTATCTCTTGACCGGGCAGCCGGCTCCGGCGCGGCAGTTGGTGCGGAGTCTTTTGCAAAAGAAGAACACTGCGGAACTGCACAACCTGCTGGGTCAGATCGAAGAAAAAGATGGAAAGTTTGTGGCTGCAGTCAATGAGTTCGAAACGGCGGCGCACCAGGACCCGAGCGAAGCCAATCTTTTCGATTGGGCCAGTGAACTCCTCCTGCATCGGACGCTCGAGCCGGCCATTGAAGTCTTCCGGCAATCGGCTGAGCGCTACCCGAATTCACCGCGCATCGCGATCGGCCTAGGCATTGCCCTGTACTCCCGCGGCAAGTACGACGATGCGCTCAAATCTCTGCTCCGGGCGGCCGATCTGAGCCCCGGCGACCCGAGTTGCTATTTCTTTCTGTCCAAGGCCTACGACAGTACGCCGAACTACGCCGATGAGGTCATCCGGCGATTCCGACGTTTTTCGGAACTGCAGCCGGACAACGGACGGGCTTTCTACTATTACGCCATGAGTTTGTGGAAGGGGAGGAGGGCACAAGATCCCGGTCTTGACCTCCATCAGATCGAATCGTTGCTCAAGAAGGCAATCGCGCTCGATCCCAAACTCGCCGAGGCACATCTCCAGTTGGGCAATCTTTATTCGGACCAGACTCAATATGCCGACTCCATTCCCGAGTACGTGAGAGCTTTGGAGAATAATCCCGATCTCGCCGACGCCCACTACCGGTTGGGCCAGGCCTATGTGCACACGGGCGATAAGGACAAAGCTCAGGAACAGTTCCAGGTGTACCAGCAACTGCGCGCGCAGCATTTGGGGGATCTCGATAAGCAGGTCGCGGACATCCGGCAGTTCGTGTACTCCGAGAAGGGCGACACGCCGGCGAAGCCTTAGTCGCGTCGGTCAAGTTCGGGGTGATGAATTTTTGATGATAGTGTCAGAGCAAAGTCGATCAAGGACCGCGCTGGCGAGGAATGCGAATCCTCGAGAAGCCAGACAGTTCCTTGCCCGCACCCGCCGCGATTTCCTGCGCAGCGCGGCCGGAGTGACCCTGGGGAGCAGCTTGCTCCGCTCTCCGTGGGCGCGAGCCGCGGTCACTCCCTCGAAAAGAAAAGTCGTGGTCGTGACCTTCGGCGGCGGAGCCCGCGATCAGGAGACCTTCGCGCCGGAAGGCCAGGAAAACATCCCACACCTCATGCGCGAACTTATTCCGCAAGCTTCGTTTTTCACGCAGGTAGTGAATCGTGGAATTCTCGGCCACTACGTGGCGACCGCGAGTCTTGCGACCGGAGTGTATGAAACGATCAACAACTTCGCTTCGCTTCCTCCGCAATCTCCAACGGTGTTCGAGTACTTTCGCAAAGACCTGAAGCGGCCATCTTCGGATGCATGGGTTGTGGCGCCCAGCAACGGTTTTAACCGCATCGGCGAGAGCAGTCATCGATCCTACGGCTCCGGACTGGGCGCGCGCGTGATTCTGCCGAAGCATCTGTTGACCGCGGCCACCTCAGGCCGCGGCAACGACTACCAACATCTGCTGCGCGACAACTACGAAACGCCTTACTACGCGCCCGAACTGCAAGGCAGCGAGTTCCAATTGCAACAACTCGAAATGATTCTGAAGCTCTCGGTCGACGACTTCAAAAGCCATGCGCAGACCCTGTCGAGCCCGGATGAGCTTTCCGTCTATATCGCTCGCCAGTTGATGCGGCAGGTGGCGCCCAGTCTTCTGTGGATCACGATGCACGACATCGACATTGCACACGCCGGGGCTTATTCGCTTTACGTCGAGGGCATCCGCCGCACCGACCGTCTCTGCTCCGATCTGTGGAAGACGATTCAGAGCGAGCCGGAATACGCGGGCCAGACCACGCTTTTCATCCTTCCCGACTTCGGCCGCGACTCTGACGAGGATGCCGGAGGAAACGGCTTCCAGCATCACCGCACCGGCGACGTTCTCTCCCGGACCACCTGGATGCTGGTCGTCGGCCCTGGCATTCGGGAAGGGGTAGTCTTTGACCGGGCGACGGAGTCGACCGATCTGGTGCCCACGCTGGGATCAATGCTGGGTTTTTCTCCGTCATTCGCTCAGGGTAAACCTATCGGCGAGTTGTTGTAGCGTCATGCTTCCGCGCGATCTCAAACCCGAGCAGTTCGCTGGCTATCCGCCGGAAGCGAGGAAACTTGTCACGAGCTATCTCGCGACTCTGCAGCAACTGCCAATCAGCTTCGCACCGGGTCTGCTCCGGGAACTCGTTGATTACGATTTCAAATTTCCCGCTGAGCGCATAGCCCACGAAAAGGAACTCGCGAAACTGAGCTCACTCTCCGCGGGCGCTCTCAAAGAATGGGTTCAAGAATTTGCGGAAATCCGTCTTTCGCCTCAGCTCGAAGCGTTCGACTGGGTAAAAGCTCCGGCACAATTTGTTGAGCAGTTGTCCGCCCATCTCTGGAGCACGCACCAACTCGACGC
>Ga0075017_100002074_pt1 | contig 12487 bp, 12 predicted proteins | sample AleBraG_ABR_2012_FD_71475 | JGI IMG/M metagenome (GOLD analysis project Ga0075017, IMG submission 71475) | Freshwater sediment microbial communities in response to fracking from Pennsylvania, USA - Alex Branch Run_MetaG_ABR_2012 | ecosystem: Environmental > Aquatic > Freshwater > Creek >...
CCACGGGCTGGCACTCCATCACGTTCACCGTCACCTGAGGCGCCGCACCCTCGGCACGCTGCCCGCCCGGCCACAGCGCCCCCTGCCCAGGCGCGTTTTTCGGGGTCCGCCCGTGTCGATAGACTTGGCGCATGACGCAAACTCCCGCCCCTGACGCCTCCACCCTGCCCGCCGACCGCACAGCCCACGGTTTCGGCCTGGCCACCATCGCTGACGGCGGCGCTGTCCTGGATGTTTGGTTCCCGGCCCCGGCTTTGGGAACGGCAGTGGATTCATTGGGCGCGGCCCCTGCGGCGGACCCTGGGCTCACGGCATTGGCCGCCGCCGGAACCGACACGGACCGCGGCGTGAGCCAGCAGGTGGTCTTCGCCCAGATCAACCTTGATGAGGCACCGGCCGACGCCGTGGATGCCTACTTGCGCCTGCATTTGCTCTCGCACCGCCTGGCTGCGCCGAACTCCCTGAACCTTGACGGCATCTTCGGCCTGCTCACCAACGTGGTCTGGACCAACTTTGGCCCGGCGCCCGTGGACGGTTTTGAACTCACCCGTGCCAAACTGCGCCGCCGCGGCCCCGTCACCGTGTTCGCCGTCGACAAGTTCCCGCGCATGGTGGACTACGTGCTGCCCACCGGGGTGCGCATTGGCGACGCCGACCGCGTCCGGCTCGGCGCCCACCTGGCCGAGGGCACCACGGTCATGCACGAAGGGTTCGTCAACTTTAACGCCGGCACCTTGGGCGCCTCCATGGTGGAAGGGCGCATCTCCGCAGGTGTGGTGGTGGGCAACGGCACCGACGTAGGCGGCGGCGCCTCCATCATGGGAACCCTGTCCGGGGGCGGCACCAAGCGCATCACCTTGGGCGAGCGCGTCCTGCTCGGTGCCAACTCCGGTGTGGGTATCAGCATTGGCGACGATTCCGTGGTCGAGGCCGGCCTCTATGTCACGGCCGGCACCCGGGTGCGCGTTGTGGGCCCGAAGAACGACGACGGCGAGGACACCACCATCATCGTCAAGGCCAGTGAGCTCTCCAAAGTCCCCAATCTGCTCTTCCGCCGCAACTCCAGCACCGGCGAGGTTGAAGTGCTCCCCCGCAAGGGAACCACGGTAGCCCTCAATGACACGCTGCACAGCAACTAGGGCCATTTGCACAACAACAACAACAACAACAGCGGCGGGCACCCATGAGTGCCCGCCGCGGCCCGGCCCTCATTGCCTGGGCAACAGTGACAGTTTTGGCAGCATCCTTGCTGATCGGCGGCGGCGTGTGGGTGTCCAACGTCTTTAAGGACGCCATGGCGCCACGGCTCAGTGTGGGCTGCAAGGCAACCGTCGGGGAGAACACGTACCGCATGGCCGTGGATCAAACCCAGAATGCCGCGCTGATCTCCGCCATCTCGCTCACACGCGGCCTGCCGGCACGCGCAGCATCCATCGCCTTGGCCACCGCCCTGCAGGAGTCCAAGCTGCGCAACATTGACTACGGTGACATGGATTCCGTGGGCTTGTTCCAACAGCGCCCGTCCCAGGACTGGGGTTCGGTGGAGCAGATCATGGATCCGGTGTACTCGGCCAATGCGTTTTACAACGCCCTGGAGAAGGTCCCCGGCTATGTTGATATGCCCCTGAACGACGCCGCCCAGATCGTCCAGCGTTCGGCCTACCCGCATGCCTATGCCCAGCATGAGGCCCCGGCAAAGGCGTTCGCCTCAGCCTTGACAGGGCAATCCCCTGCCGCCTTGAACTGCACCTTGGCCCCCGCCACACCGGTGAGCACCCCTGCGGCGCTGGAAGCCGCCGCTCATGAGGTGTTTGGGCCCATCCCGTTCTCCAGCACGTCCACCGATTCCGCCGCGACGTCCAAGGTCCAGGTCACCGATGCCAATGGCTGGTCGGTGGCGCAGTGGGCGGTTGCCCATGCCTCGGCGTTTGGCATCACCGCCGTCAGCTACGACGGCAAAAGGTGGGACAGGAACGCCAACGACGCCGGAAGCAACGTGGGGTGGCAGGACTCGTCGGAAGCAGGACAGGGCGGAACCGTCACCCTTGTCATGGCTGCTGGGGCCTAAACCAGCAGTTCAATCACTGGCTGGACGTAGCTGAGAAAGTTCTGCTGGTCGTCAATCAGGTGCTCGCTCATGATGAGCCTGTCCGGCTCTATGAACCAGGCGCGCTGTTCGGCCAAGGGCATCTCCACTATGGTCAAGGTGAAGTCGCGGGCGCTGCGCCCCAGCTCCATTTCCCTGTTCTGCACAAGGTCGGCAAGGATCTTGTGCCCGCCAAGGGTTTCCCGTTCCGCAGCCATCAAGGAATAGGCCCGGCATTGCTCTTGTTCCCAGTTCAGCGCCGCACCGTAGTGGGCCTGCACAACGCGTTGCAACGCTGGCATGCCTGCAATCTCAGGAAAGTCAGGCGGGCTGAGGGTCGGTTCCGCACCCGGAGACTGCGCCACCAATTGGCTCCACCAGAATTCCCATTGGTACCGCAACGCGGCTTCACCACCCACCTCGGCCGTCAGGTGTGAATGGTCCATGGGCCGAACCTGGGGTGCCACAGGGGTCAGGGCAGGACTCCCTGCACCCACTAAACCGGCAACATCGCGGATATAGAGTGCCATGAGCATGGGCCCGTAAGTGTCCATGGTGATACGCCAGCCAGGTCCGCCGGTATGATGCATAGTTCTCGCCTCCAGCAGCCGCTACCAAGGTGCGGCACTCCCTATGAGTCAGATTACTCTTGTCCGGGAGTTCTTGGGTGGCGGGTTTGCCGGTGCGGTGGCCGCGTCGCCACCCGAGGCTCTGCACAGGGAAGGGCACCGATTTTCCCCTGTGGTGTGGACCGCGGTGTGGACTGCGGTGTGGACTACGGTGTGGACTGCGGCGTGGACCGGGTGCATCCTCTCGCTTGGGCAACATGCAGTCATGGCAAGGGCAGGATGGTCCCTTCTTTGGCCGTGCCATGGTGGATCCGCTCAGATGCTCCCTGCTTGGGAAGGCCCGGGTGGTCCAGCTCGATCAAGGTCCGTGGGTGTTTTCCTCCGAGTGGGAAGTTCCGGAGCTGGGAACAGTGCCGAACCGTGGCGTCTCCGTTTCCCCGGCGTGCGAAAGCCGCTGTTCGAGGCGCCTTTTCAACCATTTCGGATAAGCAGGCGCCTGGGCATCGTATCGCCGTGGCGGGTGGTACTTGCCAGACGGTGAGATCCAAGCGACACCGCCCTCTGGGGTTGCCACTGGTTTCCATCCCCTGAGCTTGATGCTGGCCCGGCTGGGGTCCAGCTCCCGCCGAAAACGCCCGTGCCGGTCCTTGTCGTCGCGGAAGTGCTTCAGTGCGTGGTGCCGTTTGCAAAGAGGGTGGACATTTCCCCTGACGGTGCCCCCGCCCTGCGAGAACGGCCTGATATGGTCTGTCTCGCAGTCGATGGCCGCGTTGGTGCAGTTCGGGAAGGAACAGCTCTCGTTGAGGGCATCCATCAGGCTCTTCTCCGCGTCACGGAGCCGATACCGTTCCGGGTGCGTCCCCTTCAAAGGTGTCCCGGAGATGGGGTCCGTCAGAACACGCAGGAATGATCCTGCATTGCCAAGGAGTTTGCGGGCAATTTCTTCGGGGATCGGCCCGTGTCCTGCGAGCTGGGCCGGTTCGTTGGTGAGGCCCAGCAGGCCCAGAACCGGCACCGTGATGATGATCTGCGCCTCGGGTTCGGGCGGATCTTTGACCGCGGAACCGTTACGGGTTGCTTCGAGTTGATCAAGGTATTCCTGAACCGGATCGTCCGGGATTCCGTCGACGATGCCCCCGACCAAGCCCGATCCATCCGGCCACAGCCCACCGTTCACAGGAGATACCCCGTAGGCACGGAATCTGCCGGTTCCGTCATCCGGATTCCGGCCAGAACCCCCGGCATTTTCGCAAGGGTTCTCAGCGGTGCCCGGGTAGTCCATCCGATCAGGGCCCCCGTCGGCAGTGCCGCCACAATTATCGGCATCGTTGCCGCCCGTTCCCGCCGGAATGTCGGGGCAGACAATACCGCTGAAACAAATGTTCTCCGGATCAGATGCCCACGCCTCAGCACGGGCGTCCGCGGCCTGGTTCAGGGGGCCGATCATTGGGTCCCGGGGCCCATGCGCCCAATCCGGCACAACATCAACCAGTCTGAAGCCGCCGTAGGCTCCACAGTCCGGAATGTCAACGGAGCCCGCAACGCCTGGGGCAACACCGGGCTGTCCATCTCGGTATTGGCTCCCGGCGACTGATGGGTCCCTGTCCGGCCGCGTCGCCTGACGGGTGCCGCCGGGCTGGTTGTCAGCTGTGGCACGCCCCCGGCGGCCCCTGCTTTCCGGCCAGCCACCACCATTGTGGGCAGAATTGTTCAGGCCCGCGGCATTGCCGGATTCGGCAAGGGGGTGCCGTCCAAGGAGGAATGCCGTTGCGGCGTCGGCGCGCAGTTGGCCAAGGGTGCGGTGTTCATTGGGTCCTTGCTGGGCCCGGGCCGTGCGGGTGCAGTTGGTGTAGACGCCGTTGGCTGCCGTGGCCGGTATGTGCAGGGTTAGCCAGCACATACCGTCCTTGCCGGGCTCAAGGGCAAGGCTGCGGGTCCTGATGGCCTGGCGGACCCGGGTGATGAGGGTCTCCGGGTGGGTGCCTTCGCGCATGCGCCGGGATGTGGAAGCAAATCCAGATGCCGTGGTGCCGGGCGCGGCGGCAAGCAGGCGTGTCTCGAACTCGGCGACATCTGCCGGGTGCATGGTGGGCGTTTCGGCCAGGGTTTGGGTTTCGTTCACGATGATGCACGCATGTCGCCACGACAGATCTCCGGCGTCAAGGCTTGCAAAGGTTTGGGGATGCAGGCTGACAAGTTCCGTGGAGTAATGGACCAGCGCCTTCGCAGTGCCTTCAGCGATACAAAGCGTGGTGGCGATTTCGGCGATCGCCGTGGTGCCGGCCATGCCAGACTGCCAGGTGTCCAGCGCCAGTGCCGTGGCTTCCACGTTGGTGGCCGCCATCAGACGATCGACAACTGCGGCCTTGCAAGCGGCCGTGCGGTCTTCAAGGCCCTTCAGCGCGGCCAGCGTGGCGAGGGCGGAATCGTGCACAGCCCTCGCGATCGATACCCGCGAAGCTGGTTCGGGCACTGGGTATGGGTGCGAGGTGAAGTCCGGCAGCCCGTCGAGGCAGGGACTGTCCGGGCCAAAGGATTCAATGGCCGGAGGGTTCAAGGCCGTGATGAGTTCCGCAACATCCTGCGTTGCGGGATCGCCCCCGTTGCCGGGTTCAAGCACCCACCTGCTCATAGCTAGAGTTTACAGAATTCAGTTACCCAAATGCAATAGTTATGCGAACATTTATTCGAATTTCTGGGGCGCAAGCACTCCCCCTACCCTGCCAGCAAAGAGGGACTAGGCCAGCAAGGTCTCCAAATGGCGGCGCAGGGTGTTCCGTCCCTGTTCCGGCGCGGACCAGGCGGGCTGGAGCACCATTCGCAGGCTCAGGCCATCCAATACTGCGATGAGGCGCTCGGCCTCGTCCACCGGATCCCGGCCGGCTGCCACCAGCGGGCTGTCCAGCAGTTGCAGCACCACGCGCCCCACCACGGCCCCTGTTGCCCTGTAGTCGTCCTCAGCGGCGCCGTGGAGGCCTTGATCGGTGCGGGCCGCCAGCATGAATTCCATGTGGACCACTGCCTCGCCGCGGCTCTGATCATCCAGCGGCAGCAGCTCTCCCAGAACCGCAGCGCATTTGTCCAGCAGAGCCGCCACCGTCCCCGGCAGCTCTGCCTGTTCCAGGTCCTCGAGACTGTCCAGCGCCCGCAGGTGAATCCGCTCGGAGTTGACCCGGAAGGCAAACTCCATGAGCTCTGCCTGGTTGTCAAAGTAGTGCCTCACCGAGCCCAGGGCAAGTCCCGCCTGCTGGGCCACGTTGCGTAGCGAGGCTTGTGTCAACCCATGCTGGGCAATAACTTCGAATACGGCATCGGCAACCAGCTCGCGGCGGTCATTGGCATCAACAATTTTGGGCACATATCTTTTTAGCACAGATGGTTCATCAATGCTCAATGCCATGCCCTTGGCAGGGACCCGGGACGCTACTTGCCAGCGGCGGTGGCGTCCTTCTTCTTGTCAAGGTAAAGCAGCACCAGAAGCACGATCATGACGACCAGCGATCCGATGAAGAACGGCAGGAATACGCTCTTGCCCACCAGCACCAAGATCCCCAACACCACCACGACAATGGGGAACGCCATGGAAAACGTGTGCAGCAACAATTTCAACATCGTAAAGACTCTCCTGGATGGTTTTTACATGAGAACGGCGGCGGGAAACTCCCAAAGGAGAATCTCCCGCCGCCGTCGTATTTCAAAGGTCGTACTTCAAAGGGGGTCCCGTCTAGCTCGACCACCGCCAACCAGGGACGACCGCCGTTGATCGAGCCTGTCGAGATCAGTTACCGCGAGGGGTACATGCGCTCCGGCTCGCCTGTGTACAGCTGGCGGGGACGGCCGATCTTGGTGGCCGGGTCCTTCATCATTTCGCGCCACTGGGCGATCCAGCCCGGCAGGCGGCCAATGGCGAACAGGACGGTGAACATCTTTTCGGGGAAGCCCATGGCCTTGTAGATCAGGCCGGTGTAGAAGTCCACGTTCGGGTAGAGCTTGCGGGAGATGAAGTATTCATCCGTCAACGCAACTTCTTCCAGGCGCATGGCGATGGCAAGGAGTTCGTCGTTGCCGCCCAGCTTTTCCAGGATCTCGTGGGCCGTGGCCTTGACGATCTTGGCGCGGGGATCGTAGTTCTTGTAGACGCGGTGCCCGAAGCCCATGAGCTTCACGCCGTCTTCCTTGTTCTTCACGCGCTCCACGAACTTCTCAACGGGCTCGCCGCTGGCCTGGATGTCGCGGAGCATGTTCAGCACGGCCTCGTTGGCGCCACCGTGCAGCGGGCCGAAGAGTGCGTTGATGCCTGCGGAGACGGAGGCGAACATGTTCGCGTTCGCGGAACCGACCAGGCGGACGGTGGAGGTGGAGCAGTTCTGCTCATGGTCTGCGTGCAGGATCAGCAGCAGGTCAAGGGCCTTGACCACTACCGGGTCCATCTCGTAGGGCTCAGCCGGCAGGCCGAAGCTCAGGCGCAGGAAATTCTCGACCAAGCCCATGGAGTTGTCCGGGTACAGCATGGGCTGCCCGATCGACTTCTTGTGGGCGTAAGCGGCGATGACGGGCATCTTGGCCATGAGGCGGATGGTGGCCATCTCAACCTGTTCGTCGTCGAACGGGTCCAGGGAGTCCTGGTAGAACGTTGACAGGGCCGAAACAGCCGAGGAGAGCACCGGCATGGGGTGCGCGTCGCGCGGGAACCCGCCGAAGAAGCCCTTGAGGTCCTCATGCAGCATGGTGTGGCGGCGGATGCGCTGGTCAAACTTGTCCAGCTCGGCCGGGGTGGGCAGGTTGCCGTAGATCAACAGGAAGGACACTTCCAGGAAGCTGGAGTGTTCTGCCAGTTCCTCGATGGGGTATCCGCGGTAGCGCAGGATTCCCTCGTCACCGTCAATGTAGGTGATGGCCGAGGAGGTGGCGGCGGTGTTGACGAAGCCGGGGTCGTAGGTGACCGCACCGGTGGTCTTCAACAGCTTTGACACGTCGTAACCGGCGTTGCCTTCTACGGCTTCGATGCGCGGGAGTTCAAGTTCTCCGCCGTCGTAGCGCAATGTTGCGCTCGTGGAATCAGTCATGGAGTCCCCTTCATGAGGTAGCCCTCGTACGGGCTTTGGTTAGATCGGTGCAATTCTTACGCCCGCGGGATTGCCGCGCATCGCAAGTGATATTGACCGGCTCAGTAATTCTTCGAGTCAGCGTTAAAAGCGCACGATGGCATAGACGTCTATGTAAGAAACTACCGCTTCACAGCGGTTCAACACTAATCCTGACACCAATTTGGCGCCGATGTGCTTGATATCGCGTTCGTATTAGCGGCTCAGGCGGGCGACGGCGGCTGCTATGCGTTCATCGGTCCCGGTCAGGGCCACCCGGATGAATCCCTTGCCCGCTTCCCCATAGATGACGCCGGGTCCGGCCACAATTCCCAGCTCCGCGAGCCGCCCGATGGTGGTCCAGGTGTCCTCCCCCGCGGTGCACCACAGGTAGAGTCCGGCCTCCGAGTGGTGGATGGTGAGCCCAAAGGATTCCAGGGCTCCCACGAGCATTGCCCGACGGCGGCGGTACAGGGCCTTTTGTGCGCTGACGTGGGCGTCGTCCCCGAGGGCCACCCGCATGGCTTCCTGGACAGGGCGGGGCACGATCATGCCCGCATGTTTGCGGCTGTTGACCAGGTTCGCCATGATGGCACCGTCCCCTGCCACGAACGCGGCACGGTAGCCTGCCACGTTGGACTGCTTGCTCAGGGAATAGATGGCCAGCAGGTTCTCGGTGCTGCCGCCGCTCACGCGCGGATCCAGGACGCTCGGGACGGCTTCGCCACCGTTCTCCGGATCCCACTCACCCCAGCCCAGCTCGCCGTAGCATTCATCGGATGCCACCACGGCGCCCACCTCGCGCGCCTGCGCCACCAGTTCGGCCAGGTCCTCCACCCCACGGACAATGCCTGTGGGATTACCCGGGGAATTGACCCACACAAGCCGTACACGGGACCGGGTTTCGGTGTCGAGCTCGTCAAGGCTGTCGGCGGCCACAGCCGTGGCGCCGGCGAACACCGCACCCATGTCGTAGGTGGGGTAGGCCACCGTGGGGCGGACAACGACGTCGCCCGCTCCGAGCCCCAGCAGCAGCGGCAGCCAGGCCACCAACTCCTTGGATCCGACCGTGGGCATGACATCCTGCGGGTCAAGCCCGGGCACGTTCCGGCGGCGGGCAAACCAGTCCACAATGGCCTGGCGCAAGGCCAAGGTGCCATGTGTGGTGGGGTAACCGGGCGCGTCCGCCGCCGCCACGAGGGCGTCCTGGATCAGTGCCGGGGTGGGGTCCACGGGCGTGCCGATCGAGAGATTCACCACCCCGTCCGGGTGTTTGGCCGCCGTGGCCTGGTAGGGGGCCATGGCATCCCAGGGGTACTCGGGAAGCTGCAAACCAAACTGGCGGGACACGTGGTGTGGGGCCTGGCTCATCTGTTGTTCTTAGTCCTGGTTCTGCGGCGGAAGCACGGCAATGATGGGGTGGTCCGTGTGTGTGTTGCCGACCTTGGCTGCACCGCCCGGGGAGCCAAGAACGTCAAAAAATTCAACATTGGCCTTGTAGTATTCGGCCCACTCCTCAGGAGTGTCATCCTCGTAGTAGATGGCCTCCACCGGGCAGACCGGTTCGCAAGCACCGCAGTCAACGCATTCGTCGGGGTGGATGTAGAGCGAGCGCTCACCTTCATAGATACAGTCAACAGGGCACTCCTCAACACATGCCTTGTCCTTGACATCCACGCATGGCTGCGCAATTACATACGTCACGAACCCAACCTTCCTCACATTTTGGCTCAATTGCCGACCTTGGGAGCCGGGTACGTTCATTATCCCCCACCACGGGCGCCCTTGCATCCCGTATGCGACTTAGTATGAAGGGGTGAGCCACGCACTTGAGCTAATTTCCGCACTCCCCCTGGGAACCCGGGTTGTGATCCGCTACCGGATCGACGGCGGCAGCACCGACGCCCTGGGGAACTTGACGGGCCGGGACCCGCTGAGCTGCACGGTCGCCACCCGCTCCGGGGATGTGGTGATCAGGCTCGAGGACATCCGCCTGGCCAAGGCGGTCCCCCCGCCTCCGCCACGCCGCGAGCGGCGAACCCTGCCGTAGCCTGGGACAGACGGCCCGGGACACCCGGGGCGCCCATAACGCCCGGGCTGCGGGCGGCCCGCTATTTTCTTGCCAACTATGGTTTCTTTGCCCGCACCATGGCCGAGATCCACCAGGCCACCAACGGTGTCACCACGGCCATCCCGTACAGCCACACATCGCCTTGGACATTGCCGGAAATCATGCCAAAACCGCCGCGCGGAATCGAGAGCAGGCCGGCGCATAGATAGCTTGCCGCGCCGCACACCACCACAACCCAGGTACTGCGGCTCCACAAGCCGACAAAAATTTGCACCGCGGCCAGCAGCACCAGCGCCGCGAAGGCGCCCAGCGGGATGACCACACCGGACACATACCAGACATGGCCATGCAGGGAGGTGCCCAGCAGACCGGCGCCAATGCCCGCACCAATGCCGGCAGCCACCACCGCCCAGCGCCGGGGGGCCGGCAGGTGGGAGCCCGGACGGGCCCGCCACGCTCCCGATGGTTCGCTCATGCCCGGCCCCCTGAATGGATCGCTGCCGGCTGCATTTCCACAAATTCCTCAACCCCGGCTACATCTTTCCAAACGCCATCGGAGAGGGCATACCGGGCACCGGCTACGGTGATCTGCGTCCTGTGCGCCCGCATCGCGGCAATCTTGGCGTCCTTGTCCCCGGACACCGCAATGCGCGCCGTCCCGGCCTCCAGGGGGCGGTCTGGCCGGTCGCTCACAATGGTGAAAACCTTGGGCACCCGCCATCCGGGCACCGGGCCCGCCGTATCAGCTACAGCGTCAGCACCAGCACCAGCACCAGCACCAGCACCAGCGGCGAGTTTCAACGCCGCAATGGTCAGCTGGTGGGTGCGGACGTGGTCGGGGTGGCCGTAGCCGCCGTCGGCGGCATAGGTGACGACGGCGTCGGGGCGGACTGCGCGGATAACTTGGGCAGCCAGCTGCGCCAGCTCCGTCAACGGCGTCAGGGACAGCGAACCGGCCAGCACGGTGTCCGCCGCCGTCGCCCGCCCGTCAGGCCCCCATTGCATGCCGGAGTCGCGGAAGACCACCGGCCCGCTCGCGGGCGCAGACAGGCCCTGCCCCAGCCACACATGTTCGTGCACACCCAGGGCGCCCAGCGCTGCCGCCAGCTCGCGTTCACGCTCGGCGGCCAGCCCACTGCCGTCGGCAGGCTCGCGCCCGGCCAGCTGTTCGGCGTCGGGCACCTCGGCGTCGGGCACCTCAGCATCCGGCAGGACGGACCGTGGGGCGCCCACTTCAAGGTGTGCCAGTTCCGGCGGGATCACCTCACCCAGTTCACCGCGTGTGCACGTCATGAGTATCACCCGCGCCCCAGCCGCCGCATAAGCCGCCATGGTGGCTCCGGTGACAATGGTCTCGTCATCGGGATGTGCGTGGACAAAGAGAAGCGTGGCGTGTGGGCCCACCCCGGGGAACAGGGAAGAAGTGGTGCTAATGTCCATGCCCACCAATCTACTCGCTGGCACTGACACGTCGGCAATCGCACCACTTCCCGCCTTAAAAGGCAAAGGCTGGTCCGCCTGGCGCCGAAGCGTCTGGCGGACCAGCCCAAACCGGTGTACACCAAGGACCTAGACCAGAAGCGTTGCTCCCGGAATGGCGTTCAGCAGGTCCTGCGTGTACTTCTGGCGCGGGTTGTTGAACACCTCATCCGTGGTGGCGGTCTCAACGATCCGGCCCTTCTGCATGACACACACGTCATCGGCAATCTGGCGGACCACGGCAAGGTCGTGCGTGATGAACAGGTACGTCAGGCCAAGTTCCGCCTGAAGATCCGTGAGCAGGTTCAGCACCTGCGCCTGCACCAGGACATCCAATGCCGACACGGCCTCGTCACAGATGATCACGTCCGGGTTCAGGGCCAGGGCACGGGCAATGGCAATGCGCTGGCGCTGTCCGCCGGAGAGCTCATTCGGGAAGCGGTGCATGGTGGCGGCAGGCATGGAGACCTGGTCCAGCAACTCCCTCACCCGCTTCTCCCGTGACTTGGAATCACCGATCTTGTGGATTTTCAGCGGCTCTTCAATGGTCCGGTAGATATTGAACATGGGGTCCAATGATCCGTACGGGTCCTGGAAGATGGGCTGCACACGCCGGCGGAAGTCAAAGAGAGCCTTCCGCTTGAGCGTGTTGACCTCGACGCCGTCGAACAGGATGCTGCCCTCGGTGGGCGCCAGCAGGCTCAACGCCATCTGGGCCACCGTGGACTTGCCCGAACCGGACTCCCCCACAATGGCCATGGTTGAACCACGCTTGACGTTGAACGAGACATCGTCCACGGCCTTGAAGTCAGTGCCTTTGCCCAGGGCGCCGCGGAGCTTGAACACCTTGGTCAGGTTGCGGACCTCAATGAGGTTCTCACCATGGCCGGCAGGCTTGCGCCCGGCAACCGGTGCGGCCGACGGCGCAGCCACAGTGGCGTCGGCAGCCTCTGGAGGAGCTTCCCTGACCTTGCTTGACTGCAGGCGGCGAGACGACAGCGACGGTGCGGAGTTCACCAGGCGCTGCGTGTACGGGTGCTTCGGGTTGCGCAGGATCTCCAGTGCGGGACCCGACTCAACCACCTGCCCTTTGTACATGACCACTACCTTCTCGGCACGCTCGGCAGCAAGGCCCAGATCGTGGGTGATCAGCAGCACGGCGGTGCCCAGCTCGGTGGTCATCCGGTCCAGGTGGTCA
>Ga0075017_100002076_pt1 | contig 12484 bp, 7 predicted proteins | sample AleBraG_ABR_2012_FD_71475 | JGI IMG/M metagenome (GOLD analysis project Ga0075017, IMG submission 71475) | Freshwater sediment microbial communities in response to fracking from Pennsylvania, USA - Alex Branch Run_MetaG_ABR_2012 | ecosystem: Environmental > Aquatic > Freshwater > Creek >...
CCAGGGAACTGCACCGCGGTCGGAAGCGATGGCAGCTATCAGCCCACCTACATGGTCGAGACGAATGGGACTTGGGGGCCGGCCACCGAGATCACGTCACCGAGCGGGAACGGGAACTTCACCGCCATCAGCTGCACCGCGCCAGGGACCTGCACTGCCGTCGGCGCGGATACGAACAACTACGCCATCTATGCCTCCGAGACCAACGGGGTCTGGAGCGCAGCCTCCGAGTACGTCATTCCTCCTTACACGGGCTACTTCTCTGGCGTCAGCTGCACCGCGCCGGGGACCTGCACCGCAGTCGGCAACGTCTACGGCTTCGGTGGCGTCTACGTCGCAGAGACGAATGGGTCCTGGGGGACGGCCCAACCGTTTCTTGCCGGCTGGACTGTCACCGCCATCAGCTGCACCGCGCCAGGGGCCTGCACCGCAGTTGGAAGCGACGTCAGTTCCCAGCCGTTCTACGTCACCGAGTCCAACGGGACCTGGGGTTTGGAAACCGAAGTCACCGCTCCTGGTGGCAGCGGCTCCTTCAACGCCGTCAGCTGCAACTTGCCGGGGACCTGCACCGCAGTCGGCTCAGACGGAAACGGCCAGCCGATCTACGCCTCCGAGTCCAACGGGACCTGGGGAGCAGCCAATGAGTCCAGCGCAACGGCCAATGCCGCATTCAACGCCATCAGTTGCACCGCACCGGGGACCTGCACCGCAGTTGGCTCAGACGCCGCTGGATCGATCCAGGCTGTCGAGACCGCCGGGACCTGGGGGACGGCCACCGAGGTCACCACTCCTGGGGGCGGGGGCGAATTCTCTGCCGTCAGCTGCGTCGCACCAGGGTCGTGCACGGAAGTTGGTTGGGACAACTCATCCGGGTCCATCGCTGTCTTCACCCACTGACGGATCGCGAAGTTCGGGTGTGATGTTGAGCGACTGAAGAACATCGCGACGTCATGGTTCGCCGTCTCCTATGTGCCGATTTGGGACAGTCGAGATCCCACGCTTCATCCCACGGACCATTCCGACACCACCGCACCAAACCGACACGATCCGACCCCGCTCCCCCACGAATCCGGACCATTCCGACGCAGGCCGACCAGTCCGACAGCGGTGATCCCTCTTTTGATCCTCCGGTGCCGGGATCGAGACCCGGGCGGCCCACAAATCGTCTGAGCCAACGGCGGTCGGACCCATCCCCAAACTGGCGGTAGGGGGCACAGGAGCAACGGAGTCTTGGCTTAGACGGCAAATGCGAGCGAGTGGAGCACTCTCGTCATCACTGCTGACGAAACCAGTTGAATCTATTTCAGATCAGTGCTCTACTCAGCAGATTCCACGGACGGAGGAATCATGACAAATTCTACCGATTCTCGTTTTGCTCGGCTCGCTCACGCCGGCGTAGGGATGCTCCTCGTCATTGGCTCGCTGCTCGTGGCCGCGCCTACTACGGGAGCCGTCACTCCAACAGTCCCTGGCGCGCCGACGGCTGTTATCGCCGTGCCCGGCGATGGCGGAATCAGTCTGACTTGGACCCAACCGGCGTCTAACGGTGGTTCCCCGATCCTCTACGACAAGCCCTTCATCAACGGTGTCACGCCCCATTGCGGCTCGTGGGCTAGCTACGGCGCGGCGCTCTGCGGGCTCACTAACGGCACGACCTACACAATTACGGTCAAAGCTAGGAACGCTGTCGGCTTTGGTCCTGCGTCTGCCCCGGTCACCGTCATTCCCGGCACACCGACGAAGCCAAAGGCTGTCAACCTCCAAGCGGCCAATGGAGCGATCGACGTGCATTGGTCAACCCCTAGCTCACCCGGTGTGACACCGATCTCCGACTTTCAGGCCACCGCCACACACGGAACCCAGCACGTCAGCTGTCACGCCTTCGGCATCACCTGTGCGATCGCTGGGCTCACCAACGGCACCAGCTACAGCGTCGTCGTCCAAGCGGTCAACTCTTTTGGCCTTGGTCAACCTTCTCCAGCAAAGTCAGCAACCCCGTCGAGTGCAGTCAACTGCGCATATCACGGCCCTTACGCCATCTGGACTAACTGCAATCTGGCCAACGTCAACCTCAGCGGAATTGATCTCACTGGGACAAACGCCTTTGGGGCAGATCTCAACAATGCAAACCTCTACAGCGCAAATCTGCACAACGTCTACATGCCGACTGCAAACTTGTCGAACGCCGACCTCATCTATGCGAACCTCTCCGGATCGACGATCATCGGGACAAACTTCTCGAACGCGGATCTCAACGGATCGAACTTGAACGGGGCCGAGATCGAGACGGCCAACTTCTCCGGTGCGTCGCTCATACTCGTCAGCTCAGGCAATCTCCACACGGGCCTGATCTCGCACATCCCACCAATCCTGCCGACGGGATGGAGAATGACCCACGGCTACCTGGTCGGTCCGGGGGCGAACCTCTCGAACGCCGGACTTTCCTACGCAGCCCTCGCAGGGGCCAATCTGACTGACGCAATCCTCGACGGGGCCACCCTCATCGGTGCCAACCTGAACGGGGCGGACCTGGCCGGGACGAGCCTAAATGGTACGAATCTGACCGACGCGATCCTGGCGAACGCAGTCTCAGGCAACGTCAGCGGGGCACCGGCTCATCTCCCGAGCGGATGGCAGCTCACCGGAGGTTTCCTTGTCGACGACCCAGGACCGATCAACTCAGGTGGGAGTGGCTTTTACGGCATCAGTTGCACCGCGCCTGGAACCTGCACCGCTGTCGGTGAAGACGGCAACGGCAAGCCGATCTACGCCGCAGAGTCCAACGGATCCTGGGGGCCGGCCGCCGAGGCCACATTGGGTAGTTCAGGCGGCTTCTCTGGCGTCAGCTGCATCGAACCAGGGACCTGCACTGCGGTCGGAGGTGACGGCAACTTCGAGCCGATCTACGCAACAGAGACCAACGGGATCTGGGGGACAGCCACTGAGATCGCCGCGGCGGGTGGCGGAGGCGCCTTCTCCGGCGTCAGCTGCACCGCACCAGGGACCTGCACTGCGGTCGGATATGACAATGCGGCCAGCACCTCCCAGCCCATTTACGCCACCGAGTCCAACGGGACTTGGGGGACAGCCACTGAGATCGCCGCTTCAGGCGGGAGCGGCTTCAACGGCGTGAGCTGCACCGCGCCAGAAACTTGTACCGCTGTCGGCCAAGACGGCAACTCCAAGCCGATCTACGCATCAGAGACCAACGGGATCTGGGGGACAGCCACTGAGATCACCGCATCGGGCACCAGCATCTTCTACGGCGTGAGCTGCACCGCGCCGGGAACTTGCACCGCTGTTGGAATTGACGGCAACCTCGAGCCGATCTACGCAACAGAGTCCAATGGGACCTGGGGGACAGCCACTGAGATCACCGCATCGGGCACCAGCTTCTTCGACGGCGTGAGTTGTACCGCACCAGGGACCTGCACTGCCGTCGGAGGTGACGGCGGTGGGGCGATGCAGGCCGTTGAGATCGACGGCGTCTGGGGCACTGTCAATGCTGTTGCTGCTCCATACTTCGGGTCCCAATTGACTGGCGTCAGCTGCACGGCGCCGGGAACCTGCACGGATGTTGGCTACGACGACTTGAATGCGTGGACAGCGGACTTCAGCTTCTGATCGGTCAGAGCTCTCCAGCATGGTGAGCAGCGGTGACGAAGCCCCTACGACATTGGGAGGACGCGACATAGATGCCGGTAGGGGACAGTCAAGATTCCACGCTTCATCTCGCGGACCATTCCGACGCAGATCGACCAGTCCGACGGTGGTGATCCCTCTCTGAATCCTCAGGCGCCGGGATCGAGACCCGGGCGACCCACCACTGGTTTGAGTCAAGGGCGATCGGTGCCATCCCCAAACCGGTGTTTGGGGATGCCCTGCAACCGGCTCGAACGACGTAACGGGTGGGCCAAGGAGAATCACAGGCGTTGTCTCATGTCAGGCCGGCGCGTCAGGGAGTCAAAGCACCTTGCCAGGCTGGAGGAGGACTTGAAGTACGAGGATGACACCTCCAACGAGAAGCCCGGCGAACACTGCGTAGGCGAGCCGCAGGCCGGCAAGTCCTGCGCGTCTGCCCGCTACTCCTCCCCAGAATCCGAGCGAAGCAACTCCGACCCAGACAACCAGGTTGATGGAAGCGCTCAGCGAAACCCCAACTAGGTGCAGTGCAATCACCAAGACGATGGGTGGAACGCACAGGAGCAGGAATGGTGCCTCTGTTCGCACGATGGATATCCGTTCGGGGTTGCTCAAGTTCCGACCGTATTTAACCTGGCGCGACATGGCCGCAGAGAACGAATGCCCAAGAAACATCGCAAACACTGGTCCTACGATCACCCCGAGTATCTCAAGGAGCTTCAAGTCCGCCCAGCCGTCATAGATCACAAGGACGCTCATGAGCGTGAGCGTGGCATAGACGGTTCGATCGACATCGAGGGTTGGATTCATCCCAGTTAGTCTCCTCACGCACCGACCTTGCCATCATTGGATGCTCCGATCCGGAGGGGATTCCTGCGAATCACGTCACTTCAACTCGGATATCTTGCGCGAGGCGTGGCATGGGTTCGATCAGTCGGCGGCGATGAGTGCATCACCCCACCACGAAGGCGGAGGGTGAGGTAATGACAGGGGCGGACCGGTCACGTGTGTCGGTCCGACGACCGGCCAGGCCATGGGATCAATGCTCGCTTGGCGTGCGACCACTGCATCCTTCGTCACCGTAAAGACGGTGAGGTCCTGTGCGATCACGACGGGACCGTCGTAGCCCGCGCGCATCTCGGTCAATGCGGGGCCGACCGTCTCATGGTCAGCCACGAAGTGCCACATCACCGACATCCGAGCCTGGGCGAGTGAGAAGACCTTTCCGGCCATCGTGGGGCTGGTGTGTGATCCGTTGACGATGAGATCGGCGAGGTTCTCCGGCACGCCGGCCTTCTTGGCGAAGACGGCTGGCGACGGGAACGTCTCGTGGATCAGGAGGTCGACTCCATCGGACGCATCCACAAGTGGGTGGCAGGGTCGGGTGTCCCCAGAGAACACAACGCTGCGGCCCGCGTAATCGATGCGGTATCCGACCGCCCCGTTCAGGATGTGGATCACCGGGAACGAGGTCACCGTGACGCCATTGCGCTCATAGACGCTGGCCGTCCGGTCGAAAGGCACCTCGCTCGTGACCGAGTTCGCCCCCGATTGGCCCGGATGCCCGCACATGGACTCAAAGTCCCAGGCGTGCGCAGCTTCGATGTGCTGCAGGTAGGAGCGGGTGCCGAGCGGTCCGTATTCACCGGCGGGACCCCAGACTTCAACCGGGTCTCGGCGACCGCTCTTGGCCAAGCTCCATAGAAGCGTCGGCATGTCGCCGACATGGTCCGCATGTAGGTGAGACAGGAACACCTTGGTCGTCGCGGTGACCGGCAGCTGAAGGCTGGTGAAGTTCGCAAGCGACCCGGAACCGAGGTCGAGGAATAAGGTGTCTTGCTCGTCGTTGCCGACCTCGACGAGCACTGATGCCGAAGCCTGGCCCTTCTTCACGAAGGGGTCACCGCTCCCGAGGATGGTCACGCGCATCTCCCCTGCTGCGACCGGCTCTGCATGGTGGGACACCAAGCGTGAGTACTCACGGTCTGGCGTCCCAGCCACCGGCGTGCTGGTGAGCGGCTCGGTGCTCCCCTCGCACGCAAGTTCTGTCATGTCATCGATCTCGCTGGCCATGAACAACCTCCCCGGGCAGGCGCGATGCCATCCGCGACCCAGATTCAGGCTAGGTCTGCCCTCCTTGCTAAAGAAGTGCCGAAAGTCCTCACTCAGCAGGCCTGGCCCGAAGGGCCGGAGGGCCGGAGGGCCGGAGGGCCGGAGGGGGCAGTTGGAATCCGGCGGTTCATCCCACGGACCATTCCGTCGCCACCGAACCGAACCGACGACTGGCGACGCCTCTCCCCCACGCATCCGGACCAATCCGACAGCCGTGATCCCTCATTTGATCCTCAGTTGCCGGGATCGAGACCCGGGCGGCCCACCTCTCGCTTGAGTCGAAGGCGGTCGGAGTCATCCCCAAACTGCCAGCGAGGATAGTGCTGAGCCCGAGAAAGGAGAGCGCCGGTCGACGCGGTGAAGGCCGTTCGCTACGGTCACTCTCCATGAAGATCTTGATCCTGGGCGCGGGCTTCGGTGGGCTCGAGCTGGCCACACGGCTTTCTGATGAGATCGGCGACAATGCGGAGATCACCCTGATCGACAAGGGCGCAGGATTCGTCTTCGGCTTCTCGAAGCTGGACGTCATGTTCGGGAGACGCACACCAGAGTCTGTGTTTCATCCCTACAGCGACATCGTCAAGCCTGGCGTGCGATTCGTCCAGGCGGTAGTCGAGTCGATCGACCCAGGTCGGAAGGCCGTCACCACTGACGCGGGTGAGTTTGCGGCAGACGTCCTCGTCCTTGCGCTTGGGGCAGATCTGGATCCGGCGGCAACACCGGGCCTCGTGGAAGCGGGTCACGAGTTCTACACCGTGCCGGGGGCCTTCGCGATTCGAGAAGTCCTCGAGGCATTCGAAGGAGGGAACGTCGTCATTGGTGTCACATCAACTCCGTTCAAGTGCCCACCGGCACCGAGCGAGACGGCGCTCCTCCTGCACGATTTCTTGACCCGGAGCGGTCGGAGGGCCAGGTCCCAAATCTCCCTCGTCATGCCCCTTGGAGCCCCGATTCCGCCGTCACCAGGAGCTTCTGCCGCCCTGCTCTCGGCGTTTCACGAGCGAGAGATCACCTGGCACCCGGAGCGGATGGTGACAGCACTCGACGGGGACCGGAGCTTGGCCGTGCTCAACGACGGTGCGACCCTTCCTTTCGATCTCTTTCTGGGGGTTCCCGTGCACAAGGCGCCATCAGTCGTGGTCGACGCGGGCCTCACGGTCAACGGGTGGATCCCCGTGGATCCGTCCACACTCACAACCGCGTTTCCCGATGTCTACGCAATTGGTGATGTCACGAGCGTCGGCACACCGAAGGCCGGCGTGTTTGCCGAAGGGCAGGCGTCGATCGTGGCGGAACAGATCATCGCAGCTTCTCAAGGGCGCGTTTCAGAGAGCTCCTACGACGGCCGCGGGATCTGCTACTTGGAATTTGGAAGTGGCGAGGTCGCAACCGTTGACGTGTCGTTCCTCAGTGGAGCGGCACCTGTGGGAGAGATTCAGGGACCCTCTCGTGATCTGGCATCTTCGAAGGCTGCGTTCGGATCGAGCCGCGTCATGCGGTGGTTCGACAGAGCCTGGGGCCCAGGTGCTGACGCGGACTGACGGCTCAAAAGGACCACTTGACTCAGAGAGGATACGTTCGGGGAACTTCGAGAACCCATGGCTCACCCACGGACTGGATCACCCGAGCACGTCATCTGAATGAATCGACCCCCGGCATCGCAAGGTCCCGGAACTCACTTCGCGCCGAGATCCCGAAGGGGCCACAGAGGAAGCATCCAAGGATCTCCTCGGCAACCACCGTCCTCTCCCAACAATGTGCGGAGCGCCCCGGTAGCGTCGGTACATGGACCGCCCCAACATCTTGTTGATCATGACGGACGAGGAGCGCTATGCCCCTCCCTACGAGCCCGACTCGGTCCGCACGTTCCGGACATCGCAACTGACGGCCCGAGAGTCACTCCGAGCTCGAGGGCTGGAATTCCACCGGCACTACGCAGGATCGACAGCATGCACGCCCAGTCGAGCAACGCTGTTCACCGGTCAGTATCCATCTCTGCACGGAGTGACCTCGACGGACGGCACAGCCAAGCAGAGCACTGACCCTGGCATGCATTGGCTCGACCCAAACACGGTGCCAACTCTGGGGGACTGGTTCAGGGCCGGCGGCTACCAAACGCACTACCGAGGCAAGTGGCATGTCTCGTTCGCTGATCTCACGACGCCCGGCTCACACGAGGGCCTCAAGGCGTCAGACGATGACGGACAGCTTCTGCCAGACGCCGTCGCTGCATACAGAAAGGCCGACCGACTCGACCCGTTCGGGTTCTCAGGATGGATCGGGCGCGAGCCCCACGGCGCCGACAAGTCGGACTGCGGAACCGTTCGAGACGGCGTCTTCGCTGAACAGGTCGTCGAGCTCTTTGGTGAGCTGGCAGCATCGCAGAACGAAGGCCCGTGGCTCACAGTCGCTTCGTTCGTGAACCCTCATGACATTGCGTTCTCCGGCTTTGGCTGGGAACAGATGCTGCAGTTCGGTCCACCCGATGACACGGTCCCCGACGTTCCCGAGGCACCTTCCCAGTCGGATCCGTTCACCGGCCGGCCAGCCTGCCAAGAGGCCTTCAAGGCGATCTGGCCCCAGATGATCTTCGAGACCGCCACGGATCTTGGCTACCGGCGGCTCTACTACTACCTTTTGAAGCTGGTGGATCGAGCGATCGGGCGCATCCTGGCAGCGCTCGAGGAATCAGGAATGGCCGACAGCACCATCGTCGTGTTCACCTCGGACCATGGTGATCTGCTCGGAGCCCACGGCGGATTGATCCAGAAGTGGTGCAATGCCTTCGATGAGGCCACCCGGGTACCGTTGCTGGTCGCCGGTCCCGGCATCGAACCCGGACGAGCAGGCGTCGATCTGCCAACCAGCCACGTCGATCTGATCCCGACACTCATGGGACTCGCCGGTATCGACATCGAACGGGCCACTGTTGGTGTCTCGGCCCACCACGACGAGGTCCAGTCCTTGCCCGGTCGCGACCTGAGCAGGGTGATCCGCGGGCAGGCAGACACGAGTTCGATCAACTCGCCGATCTACTTCATGACCGAAGACGATGTCACCCGTGGGATGACCGAGGTCAACATCCTCACCGGAGCCCCGTTCGAACCAGTCGCGCCACCGATCAACATCGAGTCGGTCGTGACGTCGCTCCCGACCGGAGTAGCTGGATCTTCCGAGCTCTGGAAGCTCAACCACTACTACGAGCGGCTCGACGACTGGTATGCCGCTCGAGGTGTCGCTCCGAACCCGTTTCTCGGACCCGCCGCAGAATCTGATTGGGAGCTGCACAACCTGACCTTGGATCCCGAAGAGCGCCGCAATCGAGCTACCGATGATCTTGGGGCGATGGCGAAGATGAAATCGATGCTCGAGTCCGAACGAGATACCAAGCGCAGAATCCCTCAGCTGCGGAATCTCACCTAGGAATCGAAGCAGCGAATGAAATCGCCGTTGCCGGATAATCATCGGTGACGCGACAGAGCCTTTCATCCGATCGATGACTCTGCATTCCCGCGGTCAAGAGCTCGATTCTGCCTGAGTGGAGGCGAGGCGTTTCGAGAGAAATGACGCCGGGACGTGACTCACGATATTCAAGTTCAATCCAGAGAAGTGAGGATTACCATCAGAGCGTGAGACAACCAGCAATCGGTGCCGTGGGAGCGATGGCGGTCGGAGGGATTCTCGCTCTGTGCACCGTCGTGCTCCCCGCTGGAGCGGGCAGCACGACACCCTCGAGCAGCATCATCTCGGCGGGACACGGGGCGGTCATGCCTCAGTTCTCGGTGACGGTCGCAGACAGCTTCGGATCCATGGATGGTGCGTTCTTTCGAGTCTCTGACGCCTGGCGCGTCGATGCGAGCTTCGTGCACCCCACATTGGCGCCGTGGTCCAGCCCGGGCACCTGCGGGATCGAGTCAATGACCGATGGACTGGGTCATCCCATTGCGAGTGCGCAGATTGTGAACTGCTATCTGCGGCCAACAGTCTCTGGCTTCTTTAACCTTCGACTCGAGACAGCAAGCGCCTCGGTTCCCTCGCCAATCACCGTGACCTTTGCCGCAGGCGTGTTCACCGCACCCACGATCGGCGAGTCCTCCCAGTGGATTGTCGGGACTGTGAACAACACCGACGGCGGCATCCCGGCACCATTGAACTTCAATCTTGTCGACTTGGCCGTCACGCCCGAGGCGCAATACATCTCCTGCGAACAGGGCGTCCCGATGGAGAGCGCTCCCCTTGTCCCCTCGGGATTCACAGGAACGGTCAGTTACGATCTCCTTGACGATCTTCCGCAGGGAATCATCTTCGATCCGACGACAGGCGTCATCTCTGGGACCCCGGTCGTGCCGGTTCCCCCGCAGACAGTCCGGATCGAAGTCACCTCTTCTTCGACCGGTGGCAGCGCCACGGTCACCGTCGGTCTGAATGTCTCAGACCCTTCGAACACCACGACGACGACATCGGGGCCGCCATCGGTCCCAACGACGATCCCGGCGCCGCCTCAGCCTCAGACGCCAGCGCTTGCGGCAACCGGATTTCCTGTGCCTGCGGTCCTTGGCGCGGGGATGCTCTTGGTCCTCATCGGAAGCGCGATAGTGCTGGCGTCCCGGCGGGCGTCGTCCTCCTAGGAGACGTGCAACGAACCGAAGCACGGCGACCCTTCTGCAGTTCGCCTCGGACCTGGCTGTGTTGCCGCAGCACCGCATCGACGTGCTGGAGCCCGCAGGGGAATGTGCCCACCTGAGTTTCGAATCCGCGCAGCGGCTCAACTCCAGCCGGTCGCTCACTAGCCCGTTCCTCTCCACCTTGTGCCTTCGAACGCCGCCAAGAGCATCGACGATTCGGGGTTGACTGATGTGGTCTACCTCGTTGCTACGGCCATATGTTGACCAGCAGCGAGGTCGAGCATCGCCTCTGTGTTGCTGTTTGAGACAGCTGATCTGCACTGCTCGCGATCACTCGTCAGGTTGACACCGAGAGATCCCCCTGCCGCACGATGCGCAGGCGACAAGACGCCCTCCGTCCCGCGCAGCGAGGCACCGCTGTCTAGTCTCGGCTCCATGCAGCTCACAGATGTTCGAATGGGTTCGGGCGCCTTGGGAGTCCGCACGCTGGTCTTGACCGCTGACAAGTTCGAGGATCTCGAGCTCATCGTGCCGTACTTCCGATTGCTGGAGGAAGGTGGCATCGTCGATATCGCGGCGCCGAGCATGGATGAGATCGGCGGCGAGCATGGCTACCGGGTCATGCCCGATGTGCTCATCGCTGAGGCCGATCCGACCAGCTACGGCCTCCTCCTCGTGCCGGGCGGCTTTCCAGATGGTGCGCCAGCGACGGTCCGCGACATACCCGAGGCCCAGATGATCGCTCGCTCGTTCTTCGATGCGAACAAGCCGGTTGCTGCGATCTGCCACGGTCCTTGGCTTCTCGCTGCGGCCGACGTCCTGCAGGGTCGCCGGCTCACCTCCTACTGGCACGACGGTGTTCCCGAGGATCTGCGAGCCGCCGGCGGTACCTGGGAAGATGCTCCTGTCGTGGTCGACGGAAACCTCGTGACCTCGCGGTGGCCGCCCGATCTCCCGTCTTTCACGGACGAGATGATGCGCCTGATCCACAGCTCCAGTTCAGACTGACGCTGCATCGACCGAGCTCACCCAGGCACAACATTCAGGAACCTGCCTCATCCGCCAGGATCGAAGGTCAAGCAGCCCCGCGCTCGCCGATCAGGCCATCTCCCTCGATGTGGAGCCGAGCATGTGCGAGGGCGGCATCGAGATCGTCGAAAAGGTGGCCCCGTGCGTTGAGATCAGCGAGAACGCCGGCCGTCGTCAACGCATCGATATGTTCAGCACCGACACCCTTGATGAGAAGGGTGATGTCCCGTCGACGCAGATCATCGATGATTTGTGACAGCGCATCGGAGCCAGACGCGTCGATGAATGTCAAGCCCTTCAGCCGCAAGATCACAACCCTGACACCCTCGACGGAACGAAGCTGCGAGAGGAACTGAGGGGCAGCACCGAAGAAGAGCGCCCCATCGAACCTGAAGACGGCGATGTGCTCAGCGAGAAGCGTCACCTCGTCGACGGGGCCGTCGTGGTGGTCCGCGAGCTGCTCTTGTGTAGCTCCTGAACCGGACGCGATGGAACGGAGCGCCATGAAGCCGGCGACCACCAGGCCAACCTCGATGGCAGCGACGAGATTCACGAGAATCGTGACAAGTGCTGTCAGCCCGAAGGCGATCGACTCAGACTTGTGCGCACGGATGCCAACTGACACCCGGCGGTGATCAAACATCTTGACGGCAGTCATGACCAGCACGGCACCGAGGACCGCCAGTGGGATCTTCCCAACCACCGGTGCGGCAGCGAGGATCACAGCCACAATCACCAGTGAATGGGTGATTGCGGCGAGCCTCGTTCTCGCTCCGGAGCGGACGTTCACGGCGGTCCTGGCGATGGCGCCAGTGGCGGGCATGCCACCGAAGACACCGGCCGCCACGTTGGCGAGGCCCTGTCCGATCAACTCACGATTGTCGGAGGTCCGCGTCGTCCCCGTCATTGCGTCGGCAACGCGAGCCGACAGCAGACTCTCAATTGACGCAAGGACAGCCACGGCAAGCGCCGGACCGAGCAGGTGGCTGGCAGCTGCGAAGTTGAGGTCGGGGAGCTTCGGTGCCGGCAGCCTGCGAGGAAGCAGACCGATCGTCGGCACCGAGAGGTGCAGCAGG
>Ga0075017_100002077_pt1 | contig 12482 bp, 12 predicted proteins | sample AleBraG_ABR_2012_FD_71475 | JGI IMG/M metagenome (GOLD analysis project Ga0075017, IMG submission 71475) | Freshwater sediment microbial communities in response to fracking from Pennsylvania, USA - Alex Branch Run_MetaG_ABR_2012 | ecosystem: Environmental > Aquatic > Freshwater > Creek >...
CCGAGCTCCAGGAAGCTGCCCGGGTCGAGGAGGTACTCCATGCGCGCCCGCGCGTCCAGCTTCCCCAGCCCCCGATGCTTCGCCAGGCGCTCGGCGCCGCCCATGCCGCGCGAGACCCGGCGGCGTTCGGCCAGCTCGCTGAGCGCGGTGTCCCAGAGGTGCGCCTCGGCGTCGGTCATCGTCGTTCCTCTCGTGCAGCCGGGGTGTGCCTGTCCACGTGGGCGCCGTCACCGGTCGAAGTCGAGGCCGAGCATCTCGATCGCGTTGCCGCGCGTGATGCGGTACACGACGTCGTCATCGAGATCGGCGAACATCTCTTCCGCGACCTTCTTGGTGTCGGGCCAGGTGGAGTCGGTGTGCGGGTAGTCGGTCTCGAACGTGATGCGGTCGACGCCGATCGCATCGATGGTGGCCATGCCCGCGGGGTCGCGGAAGAAGCAACCGTAGATGTTGCGGTAGTAGTAGGTGCTGGGCGGCTCGGGGACGATGTCGGCGACCCCCGCCCACGCCTGCGCGGTGTACCAGACGTCGTCGGCCCGGCTGATCACGTAGGGGATCCAGCCGATCTGGCCCTCGCTGTAGGCGAGCTTCACCTCGGGGAACTGCACGAGCTTGCCGCTGAACAGCCAGTCGGTCATCGACGCCATCGCGTTGCCGAACGTGAGGGTCAACGTGACCGCGGGCGGTGCGTCGGGCCCGGTGGCCGGCATCTTCGACGACGAGCCGACGTGCATGTTGATCACCGTGCCCGTCTCCTCACAGGCGCGGATGAACGGGTCCCAGTGGCCGGAGTGGATCGACGGCAGGTCGAGGTTGGGCGGGATCTCGCAGAACGTCACCGCTCGCACCCCGCGCGCGGCGTTGCGGTGGACCTCCTCGGCCGCGAGCTCGGCGTCCCAGAGCGGCACGATCACCAGCGGGAGCAGGCGCCCGCCGGAGTCGCCGCACCACTCCTCCACCATGAAGTCGTTGTAGGCCTCCACGCACGCGAGCGCGAGCTCCTTGTCGTTCGCTTCCTTGAACGTCTGCCCGCAGAAGCGCGGCATCGTGGGGAAGCAGAGCGACGCCTCGACCCAGTTGGCGTCCATGTCGTCGAGGCGGGCCTTCGGGTCGTAGCAGCCGGGCCGCATCTCGTCGTAGGTCAGGAGCTGCGCGCCCCGCTCGTCGAGCGGGAAGCCGACGGCCGCGATGTTGCGCCGCAGCGCGGTGATGGTGCGGCCCTCGTACTCCCACGTGTCGACGGGCGTGCCCTCGGTCGCCCCCTCGTCGCCGTAGATCGGGACGTAGTGGCCGCCGCCGAAGTACTGCTCGCCGACCGCGTACCTCCGCACGACGCGAGGCGCGCGGTCGCGGAACTTCGCGGGCAGCCACCGCTCGAACAGGTGCGGCGGCTCGACGACGTGATCGTCGACGCTGATGATCTTCGGAAGCTCTCGCTGCATGGTCACCCACCACTCACCGGCGTCGAAACATCCAGATCTTTACCACAGCCCCCTAGTAACGGATCGGGACGTTCGAGTACCCCCGCACCGTGTTGGTCCGCACCATCTCCAGCTCGTCGTCGACGACGTCCCACTGCGGGAAGCGGGCGAACGTCTCCTCGAGCGCGACCCGGGCCTCGAGCCGGGCCAGGGACGCGCCCAGGCAGAAGTGGGTGCCGTACCCGAGCGAGATGTGGCGGGTGATCTTCCGCTCCACGTCGAACTCGTCGGGCCGGTCGAACTCGCGAGGGTCCCGGTTGGCGCTGCCGTTGAGCATGAGGACCTTCGAGCCGGCGGGGATGCGCACCCCCTGGAACTCGGTGTCGGCCAGGGTGAACCGGCCGTTCACCGGCGACGGTGCCTCGTACCGCAGCAGCTCCTCGACCGCGCCGGGCACCAACGCCGGGTTCGCCGCCACCTTCGCCTGCTGCGCAGGGTTGCGGGCGAACACGACCCCGCCCCAGCTGAGGAGCCGCGCCACGGTCTCGACCCCCGCGCCGGCGAGCAGCACGAGGAAGTTCTGGATCTCGACGTCGGTGAGCACGCGCCGGGCGCCGTCGATCTCCACCTCGGCGGTGAGCAGGGCGCTGATGAGATCGTCCCCCGGCGCGCGACGGCGCGCCTGGACGAGCTCCCCGGCGAACGCGTGGACGGCGATCATCGCCTCGACCGCAGAGGGCGGCGGCGCGAGCACCCCGTCCTCGCGGTGGAGCATCGCGTCGAACCAGTGGCGCAGCACGTCGCGCTCGTCGACCGGCACGCCGAGCAGCTCGCCGATCACCATGGGCGGCACGATCGCGCCGAAGTCGGCGACGTAGTCGAAGCCGTCGGAGTCACGGAACGGGTCGAGCAGTTCCCCACAGAGGCGGCGGATCGACCCCTCGAGGTCGGCGATCCGGCGCGGCGTGAACGCGCGCGACACCAGCTTGCGCATGGCGTCGTGCTCGGGCGGATCGGTGAAGATCATCAACCGGGGTTCGGGCAACGGGTGGTCGAGGTTCTCGAGCTCCACCCCGTGCGTCGAGCTGAACGTCTTCGCGTCGAGGTACGCGTGCCACACGTCGTCGAAGCGGCTCAGCGCGTAGAAGCCGTACTTCTCGTTCCAGTAGACCGGTGCCTCCTCCCGCATCCGTTGCCACACCGGGTGCGGATCGGCGTCGATCTCGTGGTCGTACGGGTCGTAGGAGATGTCGTTCGGTTGCGTGGTGACGGTCACGAGGTCCCCCCTGGACGGTTGCGTCGTCGCACTCCCGGCCATTGTCGTGCACCCGTCGCCGGCGGCACCACTGCGCCCCGGGTGGATACGCTCCGGCCATGACCAGGGGACCTCTCACCGGCGTGCGCGTGCTCGACCTCTCGCAGGTGGTGTCGGGGCCCATCTGCGGACGAATGCTCGCCGACCTCGGCGCCGAGGTGGTGAAGGTCGAGCCGATGGAGGGCGACATCATCCGTCGCCTGCACCCGCAGTTCGGCGACGACAGCATGAGCGTCTACTTCTCGTGGGTCAACGCAGGGAAGCGCTCGATCGCCGTCGACCTGCGCGATGCGCGCGTCGCGGCGATGGTCCGCCGCCTCGCCGTCACCAGCGACGTGGTGCTCGAGAATTTTCGCCCCGGCGTGATGGAGAAGTTCGGCATGGGCAGCGACGAGCTGCGCGCCGAGAACCCGCGCCTGATCTTCTGCTCCATCAGCGGGTGGGGCGCCGGCAACTCGTGGTCGACGCGGCGCGCCTATGCCGCGATGGTGCAGGCCGAGTCCGGGCGCGTGGAGCTCGACGCCCGCCTGCGCGGTGCGCCGCCCGAGCAGAGCACCCACGTCGACGGCGACATCCAGCCCGGCCTGCTCGCCACGAGTGCGGTGTGCGCCGCGCTCTACCAGCGCGAGCGCGACGGCGTGGGCCAGCACCTCGACGTGGCGATGGCCGAGGCGCTGCTCTACACCGACGAGTGGACCTCCACCGAGCTCACCCGGTACGACGGGCCGCGGGTGCCCGACACCTGGCGCTACCCCGTGTTCACCGTCGCCGACGGCACGATGGTCGCGTTCATGGGCGATCCCCACCACCGGCTGCCCGAGATCGCCGCGGCCCTCAGCGACGAGGCCATCGGGTACACGGAATCGCGTGACGACGCCGTCGCCACGCTGGCCCGGCTGTTCGCCGCGATGCCCGACTTCCCGACCGTCGAGGCGCGCATGGACACCTTCGGCTTCCTGGTGGCCGCGGTGCGCAGCATCCCCGACGTGGCGGAGACGCCGTGGGCGGTCGAGCGCGAGGTGTTCGCCGAGGTGGAGCCCGGGGTGCGGGTGACGGCGGCGCCCTTCCGCTCCTCCACCGGCGGCGTCCGGGTGCAGGGCCCGGCGCCGCGGCTGGGCCAGGACACCATGGCGGTGCTGGGCGAGACCGGCGCCAGCGACGACGAGCTCGCCGCCCTCGTGGCCGGCGGGCTCCTCGGCACCGCCGAGGGCCACGTTGCCGCAGTGCAGAAACGTATATAGCTTTCTCCTCTCATGGAGCTCTGGGAGATCGACGCACACGTCCAGATCCGCAACCTGGTCGCGACGTACAACGCCAACGGCGACAGCGGGCGCTTCGACGACATGGTCCAGGTGTTCACGCCCGACGGCGTGCTCGAGGCCGGCGGCGGCCGCCACGAGGGGCGCGACGGGATCATCCGGTTCCTCACCGGCGTGGCCGACGGGCCGGAGCCCGCGGCGCCCACGGCCGAGCCCCGCACCCGGTCGTACGTGCGGCACATGGTGGCAACGCACAAGATCGACGTGGTGTCGTCCCAGCGGGCCACCGGCTACGCGTACTACCAGGTGATCACTGCGATCGGCCTCGACCACTGGGGCCGCTACTTCGACGAGTACGTGATCGTCGACGGCACCTGGCTGATCGCCCACCGCCGTGCCACCACCGACGGCGCGGTCGAAGGCAGCTGGGCCCACGGCCGCACCGACGACCCGGGAGTGGCCCGATGACCGACCTGTACTGGGACCCGTACGACACCGAGATCGACACCGCGCCCTACGACGTCTGGCAACGACTGCGCGACGAGGCACCGTGCTACCGCAACGACCAGTACGACTTCTGGGCGCTGTCCCGCTACGCCGATGTCGAGCAGTGCAGCCGCGAGCCCCTCACGTACAGCTCGGCGCACGGCACCGTGCTCGAGGGCATGTCGCCCGAGCCCATCCCCACCTCGATGATCATCTTCATGGATCCGCCCGCGCACACGAAGATGCGCGCGCTCGTGTCGCGTGCGTTCACACCGCGTCGCGTGCAGGACATCGAGCCGACCATCCGCCAGGTGTGCCGCGAGCTGCTCGACGGGGTGTCGGGGCGCCGCGAGTTCGACTACCTCGGCGACTTCGCGCTGCAACTGCCGTCGCGGGTGATCTCGTCGCTGTTCGGCGTGCCCGAGTCCGACCGCGAGCGGGTCCGCCACCTCTTCGACGAGATGTTCCACATCGAACCCGGGGTCGGCACCCGCAACGAGACCGCGATGAACGCGACGATGGCCGTCCACTCGTACTTCAACGACATCATCGCCGAGCGCAGGGCGGATCCGCGCGACGACATGCTCACCGCGCTCGCGCAGGCCGAGCTCACCGAGGGCGGCGAGACGCGCGTGCTCGAGGTGAGCGAGGGCGCCGACTTCGCGATGCTCGTGGTGGCCGCCGGCTCGGAGACCGTCGCCCGTCTGCTCGGTTGGGCCGCGGTGCTGCTCGACCGCCACCCCGACCAGCGCGCCGACGTTGCGGCCGACCTGTCGCTGGTCCCGAACACCGTGGAGGAGCTGCTGCGCTACGAGGCGCCGTCGCCGGTGCAGGCGCGCTGGACCACGCAGCCCACCGAGCACCACGGTGTGCACATCCCCGAGAACTCCAAGGTGCTGCTGCTCACCGGCTCCGCCGGACGCGACGAACGCCAGTACCCGGCGGCGGACACGTTCGACGTGCACCGCCAGTTCGACCAGCACGTGTCGTTCGGCTTCGGCGTGCACTTCTGCCTCGGCGCGTCACTCGCCCGCCTCGAGGGCCGCATCGCGATCGAGGAGACCCTCGCCCGCTACCCCGAGTGGGCGGTGCAGTACGAGCGCGCCGAGCGCCTGCACACCAGCACCGTCCGCGGCTACACCAGCGTCCCCATCACCGTCTGACCTCCCACCTTCTGCGAACTTGCGTCGCCGGACCCGGTATACCCGGGCGCGACGACGCAAGTTCGGTGGGATCAGGTGAGTTCGAGGACGACCTTGCCGAGCGCCTTGCCGTCGGCGACGTGGCGGAGGGCGCCGGCGGCGTCGTCGAGGGGGAAGCGGGCCCCGATGAACGGGTCGACCCTCCCCTCGGCGAGCAGTGCGAGCACCTCGGCGTCGTCGCGCCGGAGGTCGTCGAGGCGGTGGGTCATGAAGTCGATGATCTGGAACCCGACGACCTGCACGCCCTTGAGCAGCACGAGGTTGAGGGGGATACGCGGGATGGTGCCCGACGCGTAGCCCAGCGTGACGAACCGACCACCCCACCGCAGGGACCGCAGCGCGGGCTCCGACAGGTCACCACCCACCGGGTCGATCACCGCGTGCGCACCGCCGGGTACCGCCTCACGCAGCGCGGCGCGGAGATCGCCGTCACGATGGCCGACGAGTCGATGCGCACCGCAGGCCGCGGCGACCTCGAGCTTCTCGCGTGACGACGCGACCGCGGTGACGGTGGCGCCGAGCGCGACCGCGAGCTGCACCGCGGCGCTGCCCACTCCCCCGCCGGCGCCGAGCACGATCACCTCATGGCCGGTCTCGACGTGCGCGAACGAACGCAGCGCGTAGTACGCGGTGCGTGACGCGACGCCGAACGCGGCGGCCTTCGCCGCGCTCACACCCGTCGGCGTGCGCGTGAGCGCGCCGGGCTCGGTGACGACCTCCTCCGCGAACGCGCCGACCATGCCGGTGCCGAACACCGCGTCACCGACCGCGAGGTCGGTGACGCCCTCGCCCACCTCGGCCACGACCCCCGCGAACTCGCTGCCGGGAACGAAGGGCGGCGGCACCGGCACCTGGTACTGATTCGCCACCAGCAACACGTCGGGGAAGTTCACCGCGGCGGCCTGCACGTGCACCCGCACCTGGCCGGGGCCGGTGGGCCCCGCGTCCCACTCCTCGACGCGTACGACGTCCGGCGTGCCGTACTCTCGACACACCGCGGCGCGCGCCACTAGCGACCCTTCCAATCGGGGTCGCGCTTCTCCGCGAACGCGCGCATGCCCTCGGCCGCGTCGTCGCTGGCGAACACCGCGTCGCGCAGCGCCGGGAACGCCGCCAGCGCGGCGGCGCCATCCATGGCGGACGTGCGCACGATCTCGCGCATCGCCGCGACGGCCATCGGCGCGTTCGCCGCGATCCGCTGCGCGAGCGCCAGTGCGGTGGGCAGCACCTCGGCCGCGGGTACGACCGCATTGACGAGCCCGAGCTCATGGGCCCGGGCCGCACTGATCGGGTCGCCGGTGAGACCGAGCTCCAGTGCGACCGCGAGTGGCAACCGGGCCGCGAGGAACGGGGCGTTGCCGCCGGCGAGCAGGCCGCGCTTCACCTCGGGCAGCCCGAGTCGTGCTCCCTCGGCGACCACTGCGAGGTCGGCGCCGAGGACCACCTCGAACCCTCCGCCGAGCGCACTCCCGTTGACCGCGGCGATCACGGGGATGGCGACCGCGCCCTGCAACAGGCGGACCCAGCCGCCGGTGATGGCGGCGGCCTCCGCCGGGTCGCTCGGCGGCGTGGCCATGGCGACGAGGTCCATCCCCGCGGTGAACACGCGGTCGCCCGTGCCGGTGAGCACCACGACGCGCGTGTTCGGGTCGGTCTCGGCGGCGGCAACCGCGTCCCCGACGCCGCGGATCATCTTCCACGTGAGCGCGTTCGCCTTGTCGGGCCGGTCGAGCCGCAGCACGATCACGTGGCCGTGCTGTTCCTCGACCAGGCCCTCGACCGCCACCGCTAGCCCCGGTAGTCGGTCGTCGCGGCGAGCTCGGCGGCCCCGGCCATGAGGTCGGTGACGACCGGACCGAACGCGAGCAGCTTCTCGTCGTCGCCCGCCCGCTGGAACCCCTGCTCCAGCACGATGGCGAGCTTCCACTTCGCGAGGATCACGTAGTAGTCGATGTCGTCCACCTGGCGGCCCGACACCGCGGAGTAGTGCGCGAGCAACTGGTCGCGCGTGGGCATGCCGGTGAGGTCGACGTAGCTCGCCATCGTGGCCTCGGGGTCGTCCATGTTCTCGGGCCACGCCTGCACGATCCACGCGAGGTCGAGCTTCGGGTCACCGACGGTGCCCATCTCCCAGTCGACGATCGCCGCGAGGCGCGCGGGCGCGCCGTGGCCGAACATCACGTTCGCGAACTGGTAGTCGCCGTGCATGATCCCCGGCACGTAGTCGAGCGGTTTGTGGGCCGCGAGCCACGCCGTCGCCTCGTCGAACCCCGGAATGTCGCGCGTCTTGATGCGCTCGAGGAAGCGGGTCCATCGCTCCACCTGACGCTCGTGGAAGCCGTCGGGCCGCCCCAGGTCCTGGAGCCCCTTCGCCTGCCAGTCGACCTTCGACAGCAGCGCCGCGCCCTCGACCAGCGCGTACGACAGGCCGCAGCGCGCGTCGAGGTCGGTGTCGAACGGCGCGGGCCACCCGTCCGTGTTCATCGGCGACCAGCCGTCGACGAAGCCCATGAGGTAGAAGGTTCGTCCGAGCACGCTCTGGTCGTCGCACAACGCGATGGCGGGCGTGTGCGGCACGTCGGTACCGCCCAGCGCCTCGATGATCCGCCACTCGCGGACGATCCCCTCGTCGCGCGTCTCGGGTGCGCCCGGCGGAGGGATGCGCAGCGCCGCGTGGATGTCGCCACGGCGGATCTCGAAGATCTCGTTCTGCGTGCCGCCGGCCACGAAGTCGGTCGCGACGGGCGCGCCGGCAGCGAGGCCCTGCGCGTCCATCCACGCGGCGAGGCGTTCCGTGTCGAGGCTCACAGGTTCCCCACCTCCAACTCGAGGAGGTCGGCGTACTTCTGCTGCGCGGCCTCCAACTTCCCGGGGATCCACTCGGTCGGCCACATGCCGTCGGTGGCCTTGTAGTTCCGCAGCACCTGGCGCGCGACGGTGACCTTGTGCACCTCGGTGGGACCGTCGGCCAGGCCCATCACGCCCGCGCCGTGGATCATGCTGAAGAAGGGCATCTCGTTGGTGGTACCGAGCGCGCCGTGCACCTGCATTGCCCGCCACGCGATGTCGTGGAGCACGTCGGGCATCACGATCTTCGCGGTGGCGATGTCCTTGCGGACGCGGCGGTAGTCGTTGTACTTGTCGATCTCCCACGCGGTGTAGAGCACGAACAGCCGGAACTGGACGAGCTGCGCGTAGGAGTCGGCGATGAAGCCCTGCACGAACTGCTTCTCCGCGAGCAGGCTGCCCGAGACCTGCCGGCTGAGCGCGCGCTCGCACATCATGTCGAGGGCCTTCTGCGCGAGGCCGATGGTGCGCATCGCGTGGTGGATGCGCCCACCACCGAGCCGCGTCTGCGCGATCGCGAAGGCCTGGCCCTCACCGCCGAGCACCGCGTCGGAAGGGACGCGCACGTCGTCGTAGTGGATGAGCGCGTGCGACCCGTCGTTCATTGCCTCGCCGTAGAGCGCGACGTTGCGTTCGATCTTGATGCCGGGCGTGTCGGACGGCACGAGGAACATCGACATGCCCTGGTATGCGCTCACGTCGGGGTCGGTGACCACCATGACGATGAGGAACGACGCGGTGCGGGCGTTCGACGAGAAGTACTTCCAGCCGTTGATGACCCACTCGTCGCCGTCCTTGACCGCGCGGGTGGTGAACAGCGTGGGGTCGGCGCCGGCGTGCGGCTCGGTCATCGAGTACGAGGAGAAGCACTCACCGTCGAGCAGCGGCTGCAGGTAGCGCGCCTTCTGCTCGTCGGTGCCGTAGTGGGCGATGATCTCCGCGTTGCCGGTGTCGGGCGCCTGGCACCCGAACACGACCGACGACCATTGCGACCGGCCCAGGATCTCGTTGAGCAGCGCGAGCTTCAGCTGCCCGTAGCCCTGGCCGCCGAGCTCGGGACCGAGGTGGGTGGCCCACAGCCCGCGCTTGCGCACTTCGTCCTTCAGCGGGTCGATCACCTTGCGCCGGTTCTCGTCGAGCGGCGTGAACTGGAGGTGCGGCCACACGAGGTCCAGCGGCTCGCACTCCTCGGTCACGAACCGGTCGACCCAGTCCAGCTGCGCCTGGTACTCGGGATCCGTCTCGAAGTCCCATCCCATGGGGTTCCCCTTTCGTTGCTGGGAAGAATATGATTCTGAGAATGCCGAACGCAAGTAGCGGCCCCGCCGGGAACGATCTCGCCACCCGCATCGCCGGTCGCACCCTCGCGGCCCGCAACGCCCAGTACGCCGAAGAGGTGCGCCGCCTGCTCGACGCCGGCCTCGTCGTCATGCGCCGCTGCGGCACCACGTCGAGCCCCCGGGTGGCCGACATCGTCACCGAGGCCGGCCTCTCCAACGACGCCTTCTACCGGCACTTCGCCTCGAAGCAGGCGCTGGTGGCGGCGATCATCGAGGACGGCACCGCGCGGCTCGCCAGCTACGTCGAACACCAGATGGCGAAGGCCACCACGCCCGAGGAGCAGGTACGCCGGTGGGTCGAGGCGGTGCTCGGGCAGGCGGCCGACCGCGACGGCGCCGAGACCACCCTCGCGGTGATGTGGAACGGCGGCGCGGTGAGTGACGACATCGACGGTGAACGACCGACGACCGTCGCGATGCTCGCGCCGCTGCTCGACGAGCCCCTCGCCGCGTTGGGCAGTACCGATCCGCTGCTCGATGCCGCGCTGGTCGCCCACATGACGATCGGCCGGCTCTCCGACCACCTCTGGCAGCGCACCGCGCCGAGGCGCGCCGAGGTGGCGCACGTGGTGGAGCTGGTGGTGCGCGCCGTCAGCCGGTGAACGGAGCCACGGGCGCGGTCACCGGCAGGTCGAGCGAGCTCACCAGGCCCGCGGGCGCGGCGATCACCGCGGGCACCGCGTTCACGATGCGCATCGCGGTCGCGACCATGGCGCCGTCGGTGGCGGTGCCGTGCTCCCCCACCGTCATCTCCAGATCGATGGCGGGATCGCCGTCGATGTGGATGGTGTAGATCCCGTCGACACCGCGCGTGCCGACCGGCCATTCGGGTGCAAGGTCGGCGGCCATGCGGTTCACGTGCTCGATCACGATTCGCTCCTGACCGTCGATCACTCCGACGGTCTGCGTGCGCACCGCGCCACCCGTGCCCGCCGGCACCAGGCCCGACGCGACGTCGAGGTCGCGGTCGGTGGGCACGCGGTCGAAGTACTCGCGGATCTCCTCCACCTCGACGCCGAGGCCCGCGGCGACGAGCCGGATCGACGGACCCCACGTCGCGGCCTGCGCCCCGGGGTGCGCCAGCAGCGGCGTCTCGTCCATCGGCACCGCGAAGCCCATCGAACGGATCACGTGGGCCACCGGGTAGGTGTCGTACATCATGATCTCGGTCGAACGGACCGAGCGGATGGTGTTCGACATCGTCGACAGCACGAGCGGCAGCTCGTCGGCGGCGAAACCCGGCTCGATCCCCGACGCGTAGAGCGACGCGCCCCCGCGCTGCGCAGCCGCGGTGAGCTCGTCGCGCCAGGCGGGCACGAACGCCTCCGGGAACACCAGGCCCCACGATGTGACCGTGACCACGTTGACCCCCGCTTCGAGCAGGCGCACGTAGTCGGGCACTGCCGCGGCGTCGAGCTGAGGGCCGCTGGCCGCGTAGATCACGCACTCGGGGCCCGCGGCGAGGATGGCATCGACGTCGTTGGTGGCGGCGAGGCCGATCGGCCCGATGCCGGCGAGCTCGCCTGCGTCGCGCCCCACCTTCTCCGGCGAGTGCACCCACACGCCGACGAGCTCCAGGTCGACGCGCCGGTGGGCGGCGCCGATCGCGATGCTGCCGATCCAACCGGTCGACCAGACCGCGACCTTGTGCACTCGCGTGCCGTCGCTCACGAGCGTCCCTCCAGGTAGTTCGCGCCGAAGCCCTCGACCCAGTCGCGGTGCGCGTCGGTGGACATGGTCCGGCCGCCCACCACCATCCAGGTGAAGCCCGCCGCCTCGTAACCGGCGAACGCCTCGCGATGCTTCTCGGCGTCGGCGCCGACGTCGGCATTGATGCCCTCGTCGTGGTACATCACGCAGAAGTCCATCTCCGCCGCGCGCGCACCGGCCGCCTCCTTCACCTCGGCGACCATCGCCGCGAGCTCGGCGAAGGAGTCGATGTGCTTCGTGCGCGCGGTCTTCGCCAACTCCGGCGAGCCGCCCATCGGCATCCAGCCCTGCGCGCGCTCGGCGACGCGCCGCCGCGTGAGCTTCGAGTTGCCGCCGATCCACACCGGGATGGGCTGCTGCGCGGGGCGAGGCTTGTGGACCACGTTGCGGGCGTCGAAGTGCTTCCCGGTGTACGAGAACGGCTCGGCCGACCAGCAGCGCGCCATCACGTCGAGGCACTCGTCGAACAGCTCGTTGCGCTCGTCGAAGTCGACGCCGAGCGCGAAGAACTCCGTCTTCAGGTAGCCGGTGCCGACGCCCAGCGTGAAGCGTCCACCCGAGAGCCGGTCGAGGGTCGAAGCCGCCTTCGCGGTCACGAACGGGTTCCGGTACGGCAGCACCGCGAGGTAGGTGAGCAGGCGCAGTCGCTCGGTGGCCGCCGCCGCGAACGCGAGCCCGACGAACGGGTCGACGGTCTGGTGGCCGCCGTGCGCGAGCCAGTTCGCCCCGGGCGCGGGATGGTCGGTGAGGGAGAGGGCGTCGAAGCCGACCCGCTCGGCCAACTGGGCGACGGTGCCGACGTGGTGCTCGTCGAGCATGTCGTCCTCGAGCCCGTGCGTGTCCGGGAACTGCAGGATGAACTTCACGGACCGTCTCCCCTACTTGCGTGCCGACGGCGGCGA
>Ga0075017_100002078_pt1 | contig 12481 bp, 12 predicted proteins | sample AleBraG_ABR_2012_FD_71475 | JGI IMG/M metagenome (GOLD analysis project Ga0075017, IMG submission 71475) | Freshwater sediment microbial communities in response to fracking from Pennsylvania, USA - Alex Branch Run_MetaG_ABR_2012 | ecosystem: Environmental > Aquatic > Freshwater > Creek >...
TTCGTGCAGCTCCTGGCCACAGTCGACGCGCTGTCCGATGCCGACGTGGCCGGCCCGTCCCTCCTGCCCGGCTGGTCCCGCGGCCACGTGCTCATCCACGTTGCCCGCAGCGGGGAGGGCGACGCCCTCACTGTCGAGGCGTCGTGCCGGGACGAGATCGGCGACAAGTACCCCGGCGGGGCGGCCCAGCGCGAAGCCGACATCGAGGCCGGGGCCCAAGCGCCGCTCGCCGAGCTGCGCGCGCAACTCGTCGCCACGCAACAGCGCCTGGTGGACGCGTGGGCCGCGCTCCCCGACGATCGCTGGCACGCGATCGCGCGCGGCCCGTTCGGCGAGCGCACGGCGGCCGACGGAGTTGCGGCGCGACGGCGCGAGATCCTCGTGCACCTCGTCGACCTCGACGTGGGCGTCACGCCCGCCGATCTCCCGGCCGACTACCTGCGCGACGACGCCGAGTTCCTCGCCGAGTTCCGCCCGGAGTGGGGCGCAGCCGGCAATCCGGGCGGGGCGGCTCAGCAGCCGTAGCCGGTGACGGGAGCCTCTGGAGTTGTCAAGGGACGGGTCGTCACGTCGGGGTCCACGACCCGATGCACGACTCGATGCACGACTCGATTCACACTGCGAGCGTCATGGGTTCGAGGCGTCGCCGCCTGCGTTCCTCCGCCGTGACGAGACGGAGGGTGAGGCCGTCGGGCCGGTTGGGGTTGCCGTCGAGCACGTAGTCGCCGTGGGGGATCAAGAGCCCGTGGTGATATGCGCACACCGACGCGAGGTTCGAGGTTTCGTCGCCGCCGCCCCACGAGCTGGGGTGGAGGTGGTGGACCTGGAGTCGGAGCCGCCGGTTGCAACCCGGCCATCGACATCGCCCGTCGCGCCGCACGACGGCTCTGCGGCGCTTCTGCGACACGAACGTGCGGGCCCGGTCCTCCGCGAGCACGGTGCCGTCGTCGTCGACGACTCGTAGGTGCACCCGTGCGTTCGCTCGGGCAGCTTCGACCCATTCGTCGGGCAACGGCACGCCACACATGGTGGCCTCACCGTCGAGGGAGATGTCGACGTGCAGATCCACCCGCGCGCCGACCGTCGCCTCCTGGGCGCGGTCGTCTTCGTGGCGACCTTCGGCGGCCTCCATCTGACACCACGCGATCAGGACGTCGGCCTGACGACGGTCGAGTGGTTCCCACGCCTCGCCCGTGGCGGGCTTCATGCGCGCGGTGACCTGGTCGAAGAACGCCTCGACGACCGCGCCGCCGTGCTCCATCGGCAACTCGAAGTGCCCGCACAGGAACCCGTCCTCGACCCACTTGCGCAGGGAGCGCGCGTTGCGCCGCCGCACCGAGTTGCGTCGCGCCTTCTCGCGCTCCTGCGCCCGACGCCTCTCGCGCGCCAACTTCTGCAATTCCAACGGCGACGTACGCTTCGCCCTCTCCGTGATCTCCTCGTCGGACTCCTCGTCGGCGAGATCCGCGGCCGGGTCCAACTGGCCCTGACTCAGCTCACCGTTCATCGCCGCGCTCCCGAGGTTGGGGAGCTCTTCGAGCTTCTTCGCGGTGTCGCGCTTTCGTCGCGACTGCGCTTCCGTCTCGCCGTCGCGTGCCGCCTGGTCCTTCGCCAAGGCATCACGCTCGTCGAGCACACGCGTCAACGCGAGCTCACGCGCCCGGAGCTTTCGCTGCTCGCGGATCACCCGGTCGCGCTCGTCGCGCAGGCGGTCGGTGCCCCAACACCTCAGTTCGAAGAGCAACTCGTTGAACGTGGTCACGAACCCATCCAAACAGAGGGGTGTGACAGTTGTCGCCCGAACCGGATGATCAGTCGGGAACTTGCTCCTCGGGTAGGTCGGCTGCGCCATCGACGACGAAGTCTGCGTGACGGTCGGGTTCGTGCACTGCGAAGTACTCGTCTTCGGCGGCAATCCAGCTCTGCCACTGCGCCGCCGCGTCCGCGCCGTCGCGCTCGAGCCCGCGCGCGAGTCGTAGTGGCCTGGGCGCCTCCACCCAGACGAGCGAGCTGAGGAAGGGAGCGAAGTCTCGTCGTCCGGACGACACGCCTTCCACGATCGCAAGGGTGCACGGCCCGAACTCCACCACGGCGGGAGGGCGGCCCGGCCACGCCGAGCTGGAGTAGCGAACCCGCGCCCCACTGGCCAGCGGACCGAGGACCGACTCGACGAAGTCGGGCCACCAGCCCAGGGGCTCGTCCCATGTCGCGAAGTCGTCGGTTGGAACGACCGGAATTCCGCCGAGGGCGGCGGCGAGGCGACCTGCGAGCGTCGACTTGCCGGCGCCGCCGGGACCGTCGACCGCGACGATCCGGCACGATGACCGCTGCGGGATTGGTCTCGCGACGATGCGCCGAGCCAGTTCCGCCACGGAGTCGACGAGTCGCGGGTCGTCGTTCACGGTCCGGAACTCACCACTTCCGGATGCCGTTGCCGATCAGCACTGCGGCGAAGACGAAGTAGAGGACGGCCATCACGACGTCGTTGTTGCGCGCCAACCAGTCGCGCCAGGTCTCCAGCACCGGCGGGGACCGGTCGCCCAACGCGAGGGTGACCACCAGCGGCGCCGCGACGCCGACCGATGCCAGCACCACGTAGACCGCGATCACCAGCGCGCTCTCGCCGCCGGAGAGCCCTGCTGCGCCGATCGCGAGCGCCGATGCCAGCGCCATCGCGAGGTTCTTGGGGTTGAGCGCGCCGATCGCGAGACCGGTGGTCGCGGCGCGGCCCGGTGCCATCGACGAGATGCCCCGCATGCGCGGTGGCAGCTCGGGCGGCCCGTCGGTTGCGCCACGCTTGCGGAGCTTCTTCACGGCCGCGACCAGCAACCACACACCCAGAGCGAGGCGCAGCAACGCGCCCCCGCGCGACGCGTCGGACGACGACCAGTCGACCTGTTCTGCGACGAGGTCGAACGCCACGAGCACGGCGCCGACACCTGCCGCGAAGCCGACGAGGTACGCGGCCGCGGCCGGCACCGGGCGGGGCGAGAACAACAACAGAATTGCGGCGATGATGTTGATCGGCGACACCATCACCACGACGGCGAGCGGAAGGATCTCGCCGATGACCTGACGCATCAGGCGCGGCTCGTCGGCTGGTCGCCGTGCCACGGCGGCAGGCCCATGAGACCCGGCCGCTCGAGCACCCACGAGTTCGTGTCGTCGCCGATCTCCGTGGTGATGAGCCCCTCGAGCTTGGCGGAGACCTCGGCGACGATCGCGTCGTGCGCCGGGTCGCCGGCCAGGTTCACCAGCTCGTCGGGGTCGGTGGTGCGGTCGTAGAGCACCACGTCGTTGTGCGCGTACAGCGACTCGACGTCGGTGGGGCGGTTCGGGTCGAGCGGCGAGAAGTAACGCCCGAACGTGTAGCGCTCGTCGGTGTACCCGCGCAGGAAGCCGCGCTTGTGGAAGTCGGGGCGCAGCTCTCCCGACTGCATGCGTTCGCCGGCGTCGGCGTCGCCGAACGCAGCCCAGAAGTCGGCGTCGAGGCCGATGACCGACTCCACCGCGGTGAGCACACCCTCGCGCACCGGTTCACCCTGCAGCGCCGGAGCGAGGGAGTGGCCGGCGAGCCCGTCGAACGACGCGGGATCGACACCCGCGAAGTCGAGGATGGTCGGCACGAGGTCGACCGCGGACGCGAGCGCGTCGCTCGTCGCGCCACCCCGGAGGTCGGGGTGGCTGATGGTCAGCGGCACGTGGAAGTTCTCGTCGTAGACGAAGTTGGCCTTCTGCCGGAGACCGTGACCACCGGCCATCTCACCGTGGTCGGCGGTGAAGATCACGACGGTGTCGTCGGCCTGGCCGGTCGCGACCAACGCGTCGAGCACGAGCTCGATGCTGCGGTCCACGTCGCGCAGGCAGTTCAGGTAGAAGTTGAGACCCGCGAGCCAGTGATCGTCGCCGGACACCTCGCCGAACACGATGTCGAGCATGCGCGCGTACTCACGTACCGCGGGCGCCGCGCCCGAGAGGTCGTCGTGCACGGTCGCCGGCAGGTCGACGTCCCACCGCTCACGGTAGAGCGGGATGTCGGCCGGCGGCTTCGTGACCACCGCGTGCGCGAGCCCGAACGGCAGTGGCACCGTGGACTTCGCGCCGTAGTCGAAGCTCATGATGTCGTGCGGGTTCACGAAGTTCACGGCCATGAACCACGGCTGCTCCTCGGCGACCACGGCCGCGCGCTCGCGCAGCCACTTCGTGGCCTGACCGGCGACGACCGGGTCGACGCGCAGGCCGGCCCACGCACCACCGTCGATGTCGCCCCAGTCGTTCCACTCGGAGAAGCCGTACGGCTCGAGTGCATCGACCGTCGACGTGGGGTTCGCGGGATCGACGTAGAGGTTCGAGAGGTGCCACTTCCCCTGGTAGGTCGTGAAGTAGCCGTTGGCGCGCAGCATCGTGCCGATGGTGCCGAGCGCGGGGTCGAGCGGACGCACGTACGGCATGTTGTCGTTGTCGTACACCTGCGTGACCGGCACGTGGCGGCCCGTGTACATCACGGAGCGCGCGGAGCTGCACTGGGTCGACGCCGCGTAGTACCGGGTGAAGGCGGTGCCGCGCTCGGCGATGCGCTCACGGGCGGGGAGCGCGTAACCCTCGGGGCGGGCGATGCGCTGCCGTTCCTCATCCGTCGTGATCAGCAGGATGTTCGGTCGTCGCGTCATGTCGCCCCCCTCGCCCGGGTGGTGGTCAGGCGGGCAGCGTACCGACGGGGATCGGCCTCCGGGCCGCGACCGGGCCGCGATCGGGCTGCGGTCAGGGCTGGGTCAGGGTCGCGAGACGCCGGCGACGCGTGGCATGACACCTTCGAACGCATCGGTGACGAAGCGTCCAACCGATTTCGTTCAGGCGGTCTCCTGGTCGCCGTCGTAGAGGGCGAGCTCGTCGGCGTCGGGCGCCTCGAACTCTGCGGTCCAGGCGACGAAGGTCTCGCGCTCGACGGGCACCGCGCCCGGGGCGCCGGAGACGTTGCGCCGCTCGACGCGGCTCCAGAGGAGGTCGTGGTCGTCGTCGAGGAACCACAGCTCCACCCGAACGCCGAGCTGGCGCGCCCGCTCGCGCTTCTCGTCGCGCTCAGCGCGGGTGGGGAAGCCGAATTCGAGGATCACGGAGACGTCCTGCGCCAGCAGCTCCTGCGCGTGTTGCCAGTGCAACTCGCGCATCGCCCGGCGCGCTTCGCGGTCGCGGACGTCGTGGGCGAGCGCCTGCAGCCAGTCGTCGGGGGCGAGTCGCACCGCCTCCTCGTCGTCGGCGAGGATGCGCGCCACCGTGCTCTTGCCCGACCCGGGCAGGCCGCTGAAGAGATAGAGGGTGCTCACTCTTCGGTGACCGACTCCACGATCATGTCGACCTCGCGCTGGTGGTCACGCGGGACGACGAGGTCGTTGCCGTCGGTCTGCACCTCGATGCCACGGCTCGCCAGTTCGGCGAGGATCTCGGAGAGCTCGGTGTCCTTCCAGTTGCCCGCGAAGATCCGCACGACGTGCTCGCGACTCATGTGCTCTCCTCCTGGTGGTTGCCCGGCATCTGCGCGCCGCCGTCGACTGCGAACGTCTGACCGTTCACGAACGATGCGGCATCGCTCGCGAGGAACAGGATGGGGTAGGCGACCTCGACCGGCCGGCCGGGTCGCCCGACCGGGGTGACCGCGGCCACCGCGTCGGGGTCGATCCCCGCCACCTCCCACGCCGCGACGGCACGCTCCGAGGCGACGAGCCCCACGGCGACGCAGTTGGCGCGCACGCCGCGCGGGCCCCACTCGGCGGCGGTGACGCTGGTGAACATCTGCAGCCCCGCCTTCGCCGCGGAGTAGTGCGCGCCGCCCCTCACCCCGGTCAGGCCCGCAGCCGACGACACGTTGACGATCGCGCCGCGTCGGGCATCGAGCATGTGACGGCCGGCCGCCTGCGTGCAGAGGAACGCACCGCGGAGGTTGAGGTCGAAGGTGGCGTCCCAGCCCTTGAGGGGGAGTTGCTCGAGCGGCCCGAGTCGCGTCCCGCCCGCGTTGTTCACGAGGATGTCGATCCGGCCGAACTCGGCAACGGTGCGCTCGACCAAGCGGTCGACGTCGTCGGGCTGCTTCACGTCGGTGACGACGGGCATCACGCGGCGTCCGCTGGCGCCCGTGACCCGCTCCGCCACCGTCTCGAGGTCGGCGAGGGTGCGGGCGGCGATCACCACGTCGGCGCCGTGCCCGGCGAGCAGCTCTGCGGTGGCCGCGCCGATCCCCGTGCCGCCACCGGTGACGATCGCGACGCGGCCGGCGAGGTCGAACGCGGCGTCGGACCCATTCGGTGACATCGGCAGATACGGTACCGGCCCATGGACCTCCGCGAACTCGTCGACCCCGCCCACACCGTGATCCTCACGCAAGAGGCGCAGAAGGGCGTGATCGGGCCCGAGAGCGTGCGCCGCGACCTCTACGAGGCCGCGCGCGAATCCGGTGTGCTCGACACGATGGGCCGCCTCGTGAAGGCCGGTCGTACCGCCGGCTGCAACGTGATCCACGCGATCGCCGCGCACCGTCCCGACCTCAAGGGCGCCAACCACAATGCCCGGCTGTTCGCGGCCACCGAGAAGTACGGGATGTTCCAGACGATCGGCACGCCGCTCGTCGACGTCATCGACGAGATCGGTTGTGAGGATTCCGATCTCGTGTCGATGCGACTGCACGGCATCTCGCCGATCGCGGGCACCGATGTGGGTGCGCTGCTCACCAATCTCGGCGCGCAGACGGTGATCGTGGTGGGGGTGTCGACCAACGTCGGCGTGACCTGCGGCGTGTTCGACGCGGTGAACCTCGGTTACCAGGCCGTCGTCGCGCGGGACGCGGTCACCGGCTTCCCGGCGAGCTACACCGACGTGATCATCGAGAACTCGCTGTCGTTCGTCGCGACGATCACCACCACCGACGACCTGATCGCGGCCTGGAGCTGAGCGCGCCGCACGGCCTCCGCGAACCGCCGGCTACTCGGGCAGGTCGATGGGGTCGGTGATCTTGGCCAGCAGGTCGCGCAGCGTCGTCTGATCCGCCCTCGAGAGCCTGGTGATGGGCGCGTCGTCGACGATGCGGTCGACCAGCTTGCGGCGCACGGCCGCGCCTTCCTCGGTGAGCACGAGGCGGCGCACCCGACGGTCGTGGGGGTCGACGGTGCGCTGCACGAGGCCACGTGCCTCGAGTCGGTCGACGATGTCGGTCACGTTGGACGCGTCGAAGTGGAGTGAGCGGGCGAGGTCGCGCTGGGAACAGGGTTCGCCGCCGAGGCTCTTGAGCGCGTCGAGTTGCGAGAGGGAGAGGCCGAGGTCCTGGGCGAGGTCCTGGGCGTACTGCTTCATGCCCTCGACCAGCCCGTGGAGGTGCGCGAGCAGGTCACGGGTGAGCTCGGTGTCGGCCCTGGTTCCCCCGGATGTCACCACTGCAACGATCTCCTGCTAGCTTGCAATAGTTGGAAAGCCCAATGGTTTTCCCTGCCATCTACTGTACCCCGTTTCGCCCCCCGGGCGGGGAGAGGACCCACAGTGCTGCGCCGGCTCGCTTCCTGGTGCCATCGTCATCGCAGGGCGGTCGTCCTGCTCTGGCTCATCGCGCTGGTAGGGCTGTCGCTCGTCGCGCAGTCCGTCGGTTCGAACTACTCCCAGGGCATCGAGGTGGGAGGCACCGAGTCGCAGCAGGCCGCCGACCTCCTGCAGTCGCGCTTCCCCGCCAAGGCGGGGGACGAGGGGCAGATCGTGTTCGCCTCGTCGGCAGGCGTCGCGACGCCCCAGGTGCGCTCCTCCATGGAGGAGCTGTTCGCCGACGTCGCGAAGGTGCCGGGCGTCACCGGCATCACCAGCCCGTACTCGCCGCAGGGTCTCGGGCAGACGTCGAAGGACGGCGAGGTGGCGTTCGCCACCGTGCAGTTCGCCAAGCGCGCGAGCGAGGTGCAACAGACCACGATCGACGACATCCGCACGATCGCCGACAAGGCGAGCGGCACCGAGGTGGCCGGGGCGAAGCTGCAGGTCGACCTGGGTGGCCGGATGTTCCAGGAGAAGCCCGACATCGGGGCCTCCGAGCTCATCGGCATCGCCGCCGCAGTCGTGATCCTGCTCATCGCCTTCGGCTCGCTGCTCGCGATGGGGCTTCCCATCGTCACTGCGCTGTTCGGCATCGGCGTGGGCTTCGCGCTCGTCGCGCTGTCGAGCCACGTGTTCACGACCCCCGACATGACCACGCAACTCGCGTCGATGATCGGCATCGGCGTCGGCATCGACTACGCGTTGTTCATCGTCACCCGCTACCGCCAGAGCCTCGGCGAGGGGATGGATCCGCACGCGGCCACCGTGCGGTCCATCGACACGGCCGGACGCGCGGTGCTGTTCGCCGGCACCACGGTGGTCATCTCGCTGCTCGGCCTGTTCATCATGGGCGTCGACTTCGTGAACGGCCTCGCGGTCGGTGCCTCGATCACCGTCGCGGTGGTGATGCTCGCGTCGATCACGTTGGTGCCCGCGCTCCTGGGTTTCGTGGGCCGCTCGATCGACCGCTTCTCGCTCCGGCGCAAGGCCACCGCGGAGACGACTGCGAAGCGCAACGTCTGGTACCGGTGGAGCCGCGTCGTGCAGCACCACCCGTGGATCTCCGCGATCTCCGGTCTGCTCGTGCTGCTCGTGTTCGCGATCCCGATGTTGTCGATGCGCCTCGCGTTCCCCGACGACGGCGCCAACCCGAAGACCGACACCACCCGCCGGGCCTACGACCTCGTCACGGAAGGGTTCGGCGCCGGGTTCAACGGTCCCCTCGTGCTCGCGGCCGAGTTCCCGAAGGGCGCCGACACCGCCGCGCTGACGCAGCTGTCGAAGACGCTCGCGGCCACGCCCGGGGTCGCCTTCGCCAGCCCGGCCGTGGCGAGCCCGTCGGGTGACGCGGCGGTGATCCGGGTGATCCCCACCAGCGCGCCCCAGTCCCAGGCCACCGAGGATCTCGTCCACACGATCCGCGACGACGTGATCCCGAAGGCCGTCGCCGGCAGCGACATCCAGGTGAAGGTCGGCGGCATCACCGCCTCGGGCATCGATGTTGCCGAGCAGCTCGCCGCCCGTCTGCCGTGGTTCATCGGCGGCGTGCTGCTGCTGAGCTTCCTGCTGCTGATGGCGGTGTTCCGCAGCGTGCTCGTGCCGCTCAAGGCCGTGATCATGAACCTGCTGTCGATCGGCGCGGCCTACGGCCTCGTCGTGGCGGTGTTCGAGTGGGGCTGGCTCGCCGGCGTCGTCGGCGTCGACAAGACCGGGCCCATCGCGCCCTTCATCCCGATGATGATGTTCGCCATCCTCTTCGGGCTCTCGATGGACTACGAGGTGTTCCTGCTCTCGCGCATCCGCGAGGAGTACGACCGCACCCACGACAACGCCACTGCGGTGGCCGACGGCCTCGCGGCCACGGCCCGCGTCATCACGGCGGCGGCGCTCATCATGGTCACGGTGTTCGCGAGCTTCATCATCCCCGACGGCACCATGATCAAGCTGTTCGGCGCAGGCCTCGCGTTCGCGATCCTCATCGACGCGACCATCGTCCGCATGGTGTTGGTGCCGGCCACGATGGAGCTGCTCGGCGACAAGAACTGGTGGTTCCCGAAGTGGCTCGACCGCATCGTGCCGCGCCTGCACGTCGAGGCGATCGACGACGTCGACGAGGAGCTGCGCGGGTTCGACCGTGAAGGGCGAGAGGCCGCGCCCGTCTGAGCGCCCGCTCCCACGAGGGGGGATAGGGTGCGCGCGTGGGCGACGAGCTGCAGGACTTCCGGGCCGCGAACCTGGCGCACGGCGAGCGGGCCATGGGTCTCGTCGATGCCGACGTCGTCGGGCGCTGGATGGACGAGCAGGGGTTGCCCGGCGAGGGCGCGCCCGAGCTCGCGTTCATCAGCGGCGGATCGCAGAACGAGATCTTCTCGGTACGGCGTGCAGGCGAGCACTTCGTGCTGCGTCGTCCGCCCGAGGTCGTGCCCCCGGGGCGCAATGAGCTGATGATGCGCGAGTTCCGCGTGCTGCAGGCGTTGCGGGGAACCGACGTGCCGCACGCGGAGGCCGTCGCCGCGTGCGACGACCACTCGGTGATGGGCGTGAGCTTCTACCTGATGCGCTTCGTCGACGGGTGGTCGCCGATGGGCGGCAACGAGTGGCCCGCGCCCTTCGCCACCGACGACGCCGCCCGCGCCGAGCTCGGTGCCGCCGTGATCGACGGGGCGGCGCGGCTCGCGAACGTCGACTGGGTCGCCGGCGGCCTCGAGGGCTTCGGCAAGCCCGACGGGTTCCTCGACCGCCAGGTCGACCGCTGGCTGTCGCACTTCGAGAACGTCCGCATCCGCGACGTTCCCGGGATCGGCGAAGCCGTCGCGTGGTTGCGCACGCACATCCCTGCCGCGCAGGCGCCGGGCATCATCCACGGCGACTACCAGTTCGCGAACGTGATGTTCGCCCACGGCCGGCCCGGTCGGCTCGCCGCGATCGTCGACTGGGAGATGGCCACGATCGGCGACCCGCTGCTCGACCTCGGCTGGATGTTGCAGGCCTGGCCCGACGACGCCACGAACCACATGAACGCGTACACCACCGCGGGCTTCGCGTCGCGCGCCGACATGCTCGAGCTGTACGCGCGGGTGAGTGGTCGCGACGTGGGCGCGGCCGACTACTACGTCGTGCTCGCGCGGTTCAAGCTCGCGATCGTGCTCGAGGGCGGGTACGCCGCGCTGCACAAGGGCGAGTCCACGAACGAGCGCGTCCTCGCGTACGGCGACACCGTGCTCGCCCTGATGCGGGGCGCCGCGGAGCTCGCGGCGACGTCGCCGCTCCCTGCAACCAGCTGACGCGAGCTACCGCCAGCCAGCGCGAGCTATCGGACGCGCGGCTCGATCCGCTTGCCCGACGAGAACACCTGCTGGCCCTCAGCCTTGGCCTCGGTGCTGGTGCCGAGGTTCAGCAGCACGTTGCCCATGATGCGGCCCTGGTCGGGGGTGAGCTCTCGTGCGGCCCACAACGTGCGCAGCGTGGAGAGCACCGCGCTCTGCGGGAACGACGCGATGGTGTGGGCGACGTGCAGGGCTGCGTCGAGCAGCTGCTCCTTGGGTACGACCTCGGTGACGAGGCCGATCTCGTAGGCGCGCTGCGCGGAGATGCGCTCCGCGGTGCCCATGAGGCTCATGCGCATCACCTCGCCGAACGGCATGCGCGCCAGCATGGTGATGGGCTCGAACACCGCGGGCATGCCGTAGGTGACGTGCGGGTCGAAGAACGTGGCGTGGTCGGCGGCGATGAGGATGTCGCACTCGCCGAGCAGGTAGAACGCGCCGCCGCCGGCCATGCCGTTGACCGCGCCGATCACCGGCTTCCAGCACTCCTGGCTCTTCGGCCCGAGCCGATGACCGGGGTCGTCGTAGGTGTAAGGGTCGTAGTCGGCGTCGACGGGGATGTCGCCGCGGTCCATTCCGGTGCAGAACGACCGGTCGCCTGCAGCGGTGAGCACCGCGGCGCGCACGTTCGGGTTCGCCTTGATCGCGTTCCACACCGCGGCGAGCTCGTGTTCCATCTTCGTGTTGAAGCAGTTGTGGACGTCGGCTCGGTTCAGCGTGACGACCGCGACGCCGTCCTCCTCGCGGTACAGCAGGGTCTCGAGCTCCACGGTCTGCTCCTCGGTCGCGGTTCGGTCGCGGTGTGGTTGCCGCCGCGGAGGCTACCGCCGGCTCCGCGCGTCAGACGCCCCACACCTGCTGCTGTGAACGCAGGCACTCCTCCTGGCGTTGCGCGATGCGGCGGAACATGAGGATGGCGAGGATCGCGGTGGCAACCATGATGGCGTAGCCGACGAGGACTCGCGAGTCGTGACTCCGGAAGCCCTCGTAGTAGCTGCGGGTTCCGTTGTGGTCGTCGCTGGGGGTGTCGCCGATACGGATCACGTTCCCGACGACGAAGGTGGCCCAGTACCAGCCGATCAAGGGCGAGCCCTTGTTCGAGCGCCACGCGGTGTCGCCGCGCGGCGAGCGGACGTCGGAACCGCGCCAGAGGTCCTGCAGGATCAGCACGGGGATCACGAAGTTGGCCAACGGGATGAGCCATCCGGCGATGCCCCAGCCCGGCGTGAAGCGCGGGGACATCCGACCGAGCGCCTCGTTGTTCTTCATCGCGCGGAACGTCCAGATGATGACGAGCACCAACAGGACGAGGACGACGAGCACGTAGATCGCGGTGGCCGCGCCCACGAGGCTGTTCGCGTCGTCGATCTTCTGACCGGTGCCGAAGCCGACGTTGTTGTCGAGGATGTCCTTGGTGACGCTGATCCGGTTGGCGAACGCGATGACCGCGAAGACGGCGCCGGCGATGGTGAGCCCGAGGAACACGGTGATCGCGTTCGTGAGGGCGCCGAGGCTGCGCCACTGCGGCGTGGCGGGGACCGGGATCGACGGTGGCGGCGGCGCCCAACCGGGCGCGCCCGGGGGCGCGGGAG
>Ga0075017_100002079_pt1 | contig 12481 bp, 13 predicted proteins | sample AleBraG_ABR_2012_FD_71475 | JGI IMG/M metagenome (GOLD analysis project Ga0075017, IMG submission 71475) | Freshwater sediment microbial communities in response to fracking from Pennsylvania, USA - Alex Branch Run_MetaG_ABR_2012 | ecosystem: Environmental > Aquatic > Freshwater > Creek >...
GATGTGGTTGTCGAGGAACAGGTCATCGGACGGAGGGAACGACGCGCTCCACATCAGCACCAAAAGAACGGACCCCGACACCGCCGCGATCCGCATCCCGACGCCCAACAGCAGCGCCACAGCGATGCAGATCAGACCCAGCATGAACCCCCAGTTCGCCCATCCAGCCCCCGCGAAGCTCCGGTAGAAGCCGGCCAGGGGACCGGCTGCTCCGCTCAGGAACCCCTTGGTAGGAGACCCGCCGTGGATCCACGCGCTCGCCGACGCGGTCTGGTGATGCAGCCCGAACGTCTTGTCGAGGAACGGCCACAGGAATGTCCAACCCAAGGCGAGGCGGGTAAACGCCCACAGATACCGTGCCGTCCCGCGGGGCAGCATCTTCTCGGTTGACGACTCGTCCGGGTCCGCCAACGGACTCGGCCGGTGCATGCGGTCCAACATGGTGGTCATCGCGTTCCTCCCGGAACTGAAGGAGACGTCGAGCCCGTACGAGGCGACATACCGCAGCGCGGTCGTCCAGCCCGAACCAGGCGTCTCGTTGAAGCTGCTGCGACTGCGCTACCAGGGTCCGGAGCAACGCTCCCGAACTCTGCCCAAGGTCACAAGCAGGATCCGACACGATGACGGGGTACTCCGTCGTGCTGGCCACAAGGCTACACCCGCGCGCCGCCCTGCCCGCACGGTGAGTGATCGAATCTTACTGTTCATATACGGCGGCTCCCGCCTCGGCACCAATCGCACACTCTCGGCGCACTGCGCGCCGGACCCGGCACGACATCCTGAACTGGGCGCCCCAGCCTGTCGCCTTCGTCGTTCAAGCCGCCAGCGCGGCCGAAAGGGTCCGCACCAGCTCGGCGATGAGGTCGTCGGGGTCGGGCTCGAACGGTGCGGACTCGTGGGTGAGTAGCGCCCCCAGGGTACCGAACACGCACCATCGCACCCGCCACGAGATGGTGGGAAACGGCACGTGTGGTATGGCCGCCTCCAGATGGGGGCGGAACGCCTGGGCGACCGGCGCGAAATGGGCGGCGACGGTCGCCTCCACGAAGTCCGCTGGGCGGAGATACACGGCACCGATCAGTCGGGCGCGCCCAGGCGAGCGGGCCTGGAGCACCTGCGCAAATTCGATGTCGGGGCGGACCAGAGCATCGACAAGATCTACGAGCATCGGCTCGGTCGACATTCTTGCCCGATCCAACAGCTCCCGGCGGCGGGCGTTGAGGGGCAGGAGGATGCGAGTCAACACGGCTTCAACAAGAGCTTGGCGACCGCCGAAGTAGTAGTGCACCGCGCCGGGGTCGGCGCCGGCCGCGCGCATGATCTTGCGCAGCGATCCCGTCTCGATTCCCGCGTCGGCGAACTCCACCTCGGCCGCGTCGAGCAGGGCGCCAACGCGAGGGCTGGTCACTCCTCGAGGCGCGCTTTCAGGGCCTTGAGGTCCTTGAGATTGGCTCGCCGGATCGCGGTGCGGATGAACGGGCGCATGAGCCGCGAGAACCCGCTCGGCGTGCCCCGGTTCCGCAGCGTCATCCGCGTGTGGCCTTCGGGCGTCGTTTCGTACCGGTAGGTCGTCTCCATCGGAAACGGCCCCTCCTCCGTGCGCATGACCAACGACGTCGGGGTGTACTCGACGACGTTGTAGGTGTATCGCAACGTACGGCCGAGGAACCGTGCAACGAACGCCACCTCGCTGCCCACTTGCAGTGGTGGCGCCGTCTTCCACACGACCTCGGAAATGTTGGCATACCAATCGGGCGCGTTCGAGGGGTCGCTCGCGTACGCCGCCACCACCTCGGACGGCCGACGGATCACTGCTTCGACAACGACGTCGATCAGGCCATCCTTGGTTGGTTCAGTCACTTGACTGAGGGTAGTCAATCAGGTGACTGAGCTGCAACCCCGTCGCCCAGCGTCCTTGCAGCTGGGAGACCGCCGACGCGCCGTGGCGCTGACCTGAACAACGCTCGGGATCGTCGGGGTCCGCTCACTGGGCGAGCCGGGCAGGAGGGGCCGTAGGCTGTCGCGGGTACACCACGCGAACACCAACGGCCAGTGCCTCGCCGCCAGCGACCACGATGTCTTCGAGCGCACCGGTGCCCGCGTTGGCGTCCGGGTTCGGCACGATTGGGCTACCGCGGTGGCCCTTGGGAGACCGAAATGCGTCAGTCACGTTCATGGGTAGATCGTCAAATGCTGGCTTAGCATCTCCACGAACTTGTCGATGCGGCGAGCCCTCGTCTCTGCCCTCTTTGCGTCCTGAACTCGGTAGAGGATCGCGTACCGGTTGCGGCTATCGAGCGTCGCGAAGAAGTCCCGAGCCCCCTTGTTGTTGTCCAGCGCCATTTGTAAATCGTCGGGGACGGTCGCCGCTCGCTGGCCTTCGTAGGCCGCATCCCAGCGTCCGTCGGCCTTGGCTCGTTCGACTTCACGAAGACCGGCCGGCTGCATCTTCCCCTGGTCGATGAGCACCAGCGCCTTGTCTCGGTTGATCTTCGACCACCTGCTCCTCGCCCGTCGCGGGGTGAACCGCTGTAACCAGTGCTGGTCGTCGGCCCTTTCCTTCTGACCATCAATCCAGCCGTAGCACAAAGCCACGTCCAAGGCCTCGTCGTACGAGATGCTTATCGTGCTCGCGCCCTTCTTCGCGAGCTTCAGCCAGACTCCGTCCGACGATGCATGCCTTGCCTGGAGCCACGTCTCAAACTCCTCCGCCGATGGAAACGAGACGATGGGGACATCCATCTTGCCCATAGCCATTGACCCCCTTCGGCGTCCAACCATGCCCAGACCGGCGACACTAGCGAGGGATAGAGCGTCCGGGCACGCCAAGGGACTGGTCCGACTCCGATCACGCCCTTGCGCCGGCGCATTCGCAGTGAGCCTCGATCACGGCGGCCGTACCCGTGAGACACCAACCCGGCCCGTCGAGATCGCCGACATCGGTGTGGTGCCGCCAACGGCAGGTTGCGCCCACCCCGGCGTCGTCCCGCCCATGAGCGGGTACGCCCGACGGTTCAGCGGATCCTCGAATCCATCACGGCACCCGCGTACGTCCGAAACAGCCACCTCGACCTGCTCGCCGCCAACACGCTCGGCTACGCCCTCTACACCCCCGTGTTCGAAGACACAACCGGCATCCCGAACATGTCCCGGTTCATTTTCTTGAACCCTCATGCCGGCGAGTTCTTCCACGACTGGGACATGATCGCCAACGACGCCGTGGCCATCCTGCGGGCCGCGGCCGACCAGGACCCATACGACAAGCGACTGTCCGATCTGATCGGCGAGTTGTCGACCCGCAGCGACGAGTTCCGGACCCGGTGGGCGGCCCACAACGTCAAGTTCCACCGCACCGGCGCCAAGACTCTGCAGCACCCCGTTGTCGGAGATCTCGTCCTCGAACTACGAGGCGCTCGAGCTCCCCGGCGACCCGGGACAGCGGATCCTCATCTACAGCGCCGAACCAGGGAGCCCCTCCCAGCAGGCACTCGACCTCCTCGCCAGCTGGGCGAAGACACCGATGTCCGCGCTCGCCGGCGAGCCCCTTGACAAGCCTTGAACCGAAGGAGACCCAGTGGGAGTCCAACCCAAGAAACCGACGGTCAAGGGACCGGCCGACTGGTTCACGGGCGATGTCTGGATCGACAGCATCGTCCAGCCGCACGACCACTCGACGCTGAACGTCGGTGCCGTGCACTTCACGCCCGGTGCTCGCACCGCCTGGCACTCCCACGCCGGAGGCCAGACCCTCTACGTCACCGAAGGCCTCGGCCTCGTCCAGCCGCGCGGCGAGGCGGTCGTCGAGCGGCGCCCGGGGGACGTTCATCTCGCACCGGATGGCCAGGTGCACTGGCACGGCGCCGACCACGCGCACTTCATGACCCACATCTCCATCACCCACGGTCCCGCCACCTGGGGCGACCACGTCACGGACGCCGAGTACGGCGAAGGGACATAGCCGCGCGGTGGCGGTGTCCCATCGTGGGACCCGGGGGTGCCAAGCCGGCTCTGCCTTCCCTCGCCGCCATCCTCGACCAGGCCGCCGAGGACCGGACCGCCGAGCGGCGGCACGGCACCGCCGGCCGCCGTAGCATTGGGCGGCTGGTCCGGAGGGGCAACCTGGAGGGGGTAGGTGCGTGAAGGCGCCACGAGCGTTCGCCCAGGAGGTCGAGGAGAGCCCGGCCCTGCCGCCGGGGAACTGCGAGCGGGTCTCGGGATACGGAGTGATGGGCTTGCCGTTCCAGTCGGGCCACGTGCTCGGGTTGCGCCGATGGACAGCATCATCGGTAGGTGACCGATTCACCTCGATCTGGCACCGGGATCCCCAAGGATGCTGGACCTTCTATGAGTCCCTTACCTGCGACGTCGCGTGCAGCCGCTACTTCGGCGTCGATGTCGAGCGTGGTCAGGTGGTCCCCATCGCCGTCGAGTGGGGAGGGCCAAGCCGCCTCCACGTTCGTACGGCCGATGGTTCAGTCGACTGGACGGTCGAGATGGCATCCACGCCCATAACCAGGATGATGAGCGCCGTCGGCTCGGCCATCCCCCTGGCAGGGTGGCGCTCCCGGCCCGTGCTCCTGGCTATGGGCGCAGTGGCTGGGCGTGCTCTCGGGGTCGGGAAGGTCAAACTGACCGGCCTCACCTCCAACGGGCAACACTTCGACGCCAACCCGTTGCGCATCTGGCAGGTGATCGACAGTCACGCCGTGGTCGAGGGAACCGATCTGGGACCACTAGGTGCGTTGACGGAACAGGCCCACATGGCCGACTTCTACTTTCCCCAGCGCGGGATCTTTGCCATCGGCCGAGTCTTCGTCACGCCGGTGACACCCACCGCGGCCCGGGCCGGGCCTGTTTCGGCCTGACGTCGACCGTCCGGTAGTGCCGGACGCCCTCATGGGACGGGACGCGGTGCACCGACAGCATCCACCGGGCCGACCCCCCTATCGGGAGCGCCGGCCGCCCGCCTCGGGTTGTTTTCGGTGCCTCTTCGTCCGCCCACCGGCAACCGGGCTGTGCTCCCAGGCCTGGCAGAATGAAGGCTGTGCCCGACCCTGGCCGTAGCCACCACATCCTCTTCTACGACGACCACTGACGCTTCTGACGACGCCTCGCGGCCCTGGTCAGGGCTGTTCGTTGCCTCGACGATCTCGACATCCTGCCGCTATCGGACGGGCGCGTCGCGAACCTCCTTTCAACAATGGCCCCCGATGAGCGGATGGCATCGATCCACATCCTCCACGTTGACGGGCGTGTCGCCAGCGCCGGTAGCGCGACCATCGAGATGGTCGCTCGTCTTCCGGTCGTCGGACCGCTGCTCGCTCGGATCGGTCGCCTTGGTCCGATGAGGCGATTCGCCGAGGCGTCGTATCGGACGGTGGCGCGCCACCGCCACCAGCTCGCACGATTCGTCCGGGACACCGAGCCAGTGATCCGTTGGCGAACGCAGCCGTAACCTTTGCTCGCAGCTTCAGACGATGCCGTCATCACCCCGTTGAGACGTAGCGTCGAACTCCATCGAGGTAGGCATTGCTGACTCGATTCTGGACGGCGCGGGCAGCGGCTCCGCCGACTCGTGCCAGTCGGTCCGCTGGGCGGGAGAAGGCGATCACACCGAAGGTGACCTCACCGTCGGCGCTTCGCCCGACGTGGAAGGCCTCCTCACCTCGCTCGGGATGGCCGGGCAGGGTGCCGTAGGCGAAGCCGAACCTGTCACGGTCGTCCGTGACGTAAACGACCTCGCAGGGCGCCAGCACGAAACCCGGCCCGAACCGCAAAGCGACGATGGTCACGGCGCCGAGAGCTGGAGGATCGTGGGGCCGTACGATCGCTCCGGCACCGCGGTGAGCCTCCCAACGGCGAATGGCGTCCTGGCCCCGCCGAAACGCATCCTCGCCATGGCCGATCGACACCGAGCGCCTGTCGTGACGGTAGCCCCGGGGCAGCGTGGACTGCCGTGTGGCACCGACCTCGCTATAGGTCACCGGCTTGCCGGTCACGCGTGCCAGCACCGCGTCGAGCCGCTCATCGGACGGCCGCGACCAGGCGAACAGCACCGTCCGAAGCTACCACCGGACCAATCGGGAGGTGGGGCCTGGCCAACGTCCCGAGCGCAGCAGACCGACTTAGCTTTTGGCCGGTCAGCGCAGGGGCTGGCAGGGAGAGCGATGTGTCCGTAGGGTACCGGGTAGAAACGGAGGGGGCATGGACAACGACGCTGGTGAGCCGCTCGGGGACAAGGCCAACTGGTCGTTCGGAACGCCCATGTCGCCGGTCGGACCGGCGCGTGACGCCGGGGAAAGGGAGGCGTGATGGCGCAGGATTCGCGTCTGGAAGACAGGTCAGCCATCACCGAGCAGATGTACCGCTACGCCCGGGCCACGGATTGGTTGGAGACCGAAGGCCACCGCGAGGTGTTCGCGACGGACTGTGTTTTCGCCTCGCCGCACAGCGGTGACCTGCACGGCGTCGACGCCGTCGTCGACTGGATGAACCGGGCCTTGGCCCAATTCGAGGCCACGCAGCACCTGATCGGGAACATCTCGATCACCTTCACCGGCGATGCGTCGGCGGATGCGGTGAGCTACGTGCGCGCCTGGCACCGCTACCGCGTCCACGAACGGCCGGACATGGTCCTGTGGGGCGAGTACCACGATCGTTGGGTCTGTGTCGATGGGGTGTGGCGCATCGTCGAGCGGCGCGTGCTCGAGGCCGGCATCGAACCCCGCCGCGACGGGGGCGTGAAGAATCCGAGGAGGGCCAAGGGATGAAGTTCGGCGTCGTGTTCCCTCAGACCGAGGTATCCCAGGATCCTGAGGCGCTCCCGTCGATCGCTCTGGCCGTCGAACAACTCGGGTACGACTCACTGCTGTTCTACGACCATGTCGTCGGCGCCGAGCACGCCGACCGTGAGCCGCCGCTGTGGGGCCCCTACACCGAGCACGACCCGTTCCACGACCCGTTCGTGGCCATGGGCTTCGCCGCCGCGGTCACCCGCCGAATCGAGCTGGCGACCGGGGTACTGATCCTCCCCCAGCGCCAAACGGTGCTCGTCGCGCAGCAAGCGGCCGACGTCGACCTCCTTTCCCATGGCCGCCTCCGCCTCGGTGTGGGCACCGGGTGGAACTGGGTCGAATACGATTCCCTCGGGCAGGATTTCGCCAGCCGCGGACGGCGCCTCACCGAGCAGGTGCCGCTGCTGCGCCAGCTGTGGTCCGAGCCGCTCGTCACCTTCGACGGCGAGTTCGATCACATCGACCGCGGCTGCATCAACCCCCGGCCATTGCGGCCGGTCCCCGTCTGGTTCGGGGGCTTCGGTGACGCGGCCTTCCGGCGCGCCAGCCGGCTGGGCGACGGCTTCTCCTTCGCCGGCGATGTCGAGAATGGTCACCGGGGACTCGACCGCGTGCGCGACCTGCTCGCCGCCGAGGGACGCGACGTGGAGCAGTTCGGTCTCGAGCTCATCTTGACCCGCGCGGGCACGGCGACCGACGTCGTCGACACGGCGGCAACGTGGGCACAGGTCGGCGGTACTCAGGTGTCGATCGTTACCATGAAGCTCGGGCTCGACCACCATCGGGCCCACGTCGACCACCTCGCCAAGGTGAAGACGGCGATCGACGCCCGGTTCGGGTCGTGAACGAGACGAGGTGCGTCGCCTGACCGGCGGCCCTGCGAGGGCCGCCTCGATGCTCAGCTCGACCGGCCCCCACCCCGGGTCCTTCCTCCGCTGTCAGCCTGAGTCGCCTCGGCGCCGAGCCGCCGCCGGCGCCCGGTCCCCTGGTGAGGACGAGGTGCGGGTGGCATCGAGCTGAGCGTTGAGCACGGCCCCGAGCAGCACGACGTAGACGCCGAGGTACGTTCCGATCATGCCGACGACCGTCCCCGCGAGCGCTCCGTACACCGCGGTGTACCGGGTGGACAGCCGCAGGTAAGAGCTGAAGGCGCCGATCACGAAAAGTAGGCCGATGCTCGACGCCAATGACCCGGGCAGCAGGCGGTGCCCGACCATCTGCGGGCCGACCGAGAACCGGTACAAGGCGGCGGTGATCGCCGTGACCACCACGACCAGCAGCGGGACCCCGACCGCTACGGTCACGGCGACGGGCAGATAGTCGATGACCACCGACGCCGCGGTCGAGAGCAGCGCGACGACGCCGAGAGCAAGCACGCCACCGAACGCGCCGACGAGGGCGCGCCCCCTCGCCCGCACATACTCCTCGGGCCTGAGGCCGTACACAGAACGGATGGCCCGCTCAAGGTTGTACACCCCCGCCGAGACGCTCCAGAGCGCGAGAAGCAGGGAAATGACCAGTCCGGCCGTCAGACCGACGCGGTCGGCCGTAGCCACCTTCTGGAGCTGTTGGGTCAGGATCGCGCCGAGCGACTGCGGACCGTTGTCCGCCAACCCGGCCAGGTCCCTGGCCACCTGTTGAGGGCTGACGAACAACCCGTACAGACTGACCGCGGCAATAGCCGTAGGAAGGACGGTGATGACCAGCCAGAACGCCGCGCCTGACGCCACCAGCCCGACCTGCTCGGCCGACTGCTGGCGGAGCACCCGGCGAAGCAGATCGACGAGCTTCGCCGACCGAGCATGACGGCCGAGGAACAGATCAGCGCGGTGCCCGATCGCCTGCTCCCCGCCCTCCACGCCATCGCGCAACGAGGTGAGATCCTCCCGTGCCCGATCAACCGGAGCAACAGGGTCGGGGGTCGCCCTCGAGCGCCCGCGGCGAATCGGTCCTCCGCTACCTACGACGCGGCCTGGATGGCCTGCCACACGCGCTCTGCGGTGCACGGCATGTCGATGTGGGTCACGCCGAGATGGCGCACCGCATCGACCACGGCATTGTGGATGGCGGGCGTCGAGCCGATCGTGCCGGACTCGCCGATACCCTTCGCGCCCAGTGGGTTGCGGGGACTCGCGGTCTCGGTGTTCGACACCTCGAAGCTGCACAGCTCGGCTGCCGAAGGCATGGCGTAGTCCATCAGGTTCGACGTGAGCGGATTTCCGTCCTCGTCGAATTGCATCCATTCGTAGAGCGCCTGGGCCGCGCCCTGGGCGATGCCACCGTGCTGCTGTCCGGCGACGAGCATCGGGTTCAGGATACGACCGCAGTCATCGACGGCCACATGGCGCAGCATGGTCACCTGTCCCGTCTCGGTGTCGACCTCGACCACCGACACATGCGCCCCGAACGGGTACGTGGAGCCGGTGCCGTCGAAGTCGAGCTCGTGGCGCAGCAGCGCCGGCTCGAGGTCGTCGGGGAGGCGGGAGCGGTCACGGGAGGCGACAGCCAACTCGCCCCACGACAACGCCTTGGAAGGCACCCCGGCCACCTGCACGCCGCCGTCACCGGTGACGATGTCGCTCGGAGAGGCTTCGAGAAGGTGGGCGGCGATGTTCTGGGCCCGAGCGAGCACCTCGGTCGAGGCGACGTGGATTGCGCTACCCGCGGTCTGCAGCGAGCGCGAACCCATCGTGCCCGCACCCCGCGGGACGCGATCGGTATCGGAGTTCACGAGGGTGATCTTGTCCATCGGGATACCGAGCACATCACTGGCCAGCATGGCGAACGAGGTGTGATGACCCTGGCCGTGGGCGCTTGTGCCGGCGAACAGGGTGGCCGAACCATCGTCGCCGATCTCCACGGCGCCGAACTCGATGTGCAGCCCGACCGGCGCGGTGACTTCCACGTACGTCGACACGCCGATCCCCAGCTGCTTCGCGTCGCCGTTGGAACGCCGGCGGGCCTGCTCGGCGCGAAGGTCGGCGTAGCCCGATGCCTTCAGCACCGCGTCGAGGGCCTTCTCGTAGTCGCCACTGTCGTAGCTGGCGCCGGTCAGGGTCGTGAGCGGGAACCGGTCGGCGGGAATGAAGTTGACCCGGCGGATCTCGGCCGGATCCATGCCGAGCTGCGCCGCCGCGACGTCGAGGACGCGCTCGATGAGTTGCGCCGCCTCGGGACGCCCGGCACCGCGGTAGGCACCGATGGTCGTGTTGTTGGTCAGCACGCCGACGGTCTTGAACCGCACCCGCGGGATGTCGTACACGCCGACCGCCATCATCTGCGTGAGCATGGGCAGGATGGCGCCGAGGGCCGGATACGCCCCCGCCGAGGCCACCACGGAACCGTCGAAACCGACGATCCTGCCGTTCCGGTCGACGCCGAGCCGGGCGGTCATCACATAGTCCCGGCCCTGGACGAGCGACACCATGTCCTCCGAGCGGGTGGCGATCCACTTCACTGGCCGGTCGAGCTTCAGGGCCGCTGCGGCAGTGATCAGATGTTCCACGTACGGCGCCGCTTTGGGGCCGAATCCCCCGCCGACCCACGGGCAGACGACCCGCAGGCGCGCTGGGTCGAGGCCCAACAGCGGCGCGTAGGCGGCCTGGATGGCGTGCGGAGCCTGATGGGAGACCCAGCAGGTGAGGCCGCCGTCGCTCGGCACGGCCAGGATCCCGTTGGTCTCCATCGGGACCCCGGCCAGACGCTGGCTCACCATCGACAACTCGGCCACGACGGCGGCGCCGTCGACCGGGTCGCTGTCGTCGTCCTCGGGGAAGCTGCTGCCGAAACACACGTTGGATCCGTGCTCAGGGAAGAGCAACGGCGCGTCAGGCGCCAGCCCGTCAGATGCCGTCAGTACCGTTGGCAAACCGTCGAATTCGACGATGACCGCTCCGACTGCGTCGGTCGCCTGGGCACGCGTCTCGGCCACGACGGCGGCGACGATGTCGCCCACGAAACGCACCTTGTCCGCGGCGAACGCCGGGCGGTTCAAGGTCTCGGGCATCATCGGGAACTGTTGCAGAGAGGGGAGGGCGAGATCGTCACCACGTGAGTGATAGACCGCCACCACCCCGGGCATCGAGGTCGCCGCGCCGTCGTCGATCGATACGACGTTGGCGTGGGCCACGGTGGAACGGACGAAGGCGACGTGCAAGGTGTTCGGCTCGGTGAGGTCGTCGACGTACTTCCCTTCGCCGGTCAACAACGCGGGATCTTCAAGCCGACGAACCGCGTTCCCGAGTATCGAACCCGCTGTGGCCATGTGCAACCCCTCCCCCACGGACCAGCCCACCATAGCGGCCTACCCCCTCGGGCGCCTCGGGCCAACGGTGTAGAGGCCGCCCCGGCCGACGTCGCTGAGCGCGCCGAACGGCCGGCCGCGGGAAGGCGATCGGCGTGGATGGTGGGCTCATCGCCGGGGCCCGGGCCACGCCCGGGGGCTGGCCGGCCCCTCCCCCCTACCCTCAGGGTTCGAGCACGATCTTGCCGAGCGTGTGACGCTGCTCGAGGTCGCGGAAGGCCTCGCGCACGTCGGCCAGGGCATAGGTCCTGGCGATGGGTAGCTCGAGACGTCCGTCGGCGAGCAATCCGGCCAGCTCGGCCAGCACCTCGGCGTTGGCGGCGGCGGCGCTCCCGTCGGCCTTGGTCCCGTACTCCTGGGCGGCCGCCCGGTCGATGATGGTGTCGATCCGGTCCGGCCGGACACCCAACCCGATGGCCATTTCGACGTACCCGCCGCCGAACGTGTCGATGCAGGCGTCTATGGGCCCACCGCTCGCTTCCCGGAGCCGTTCGGCCACCCGGTCTCCGTAGGCCACCGGGACCACGCCATGGTCCGCCAGCCAGCCGTGATGCCCGTCACTGGCCAAGCCGAGCACCTTGGCGCCGGCGAGGACGGCCAGCTGCACGGCAAGCGAGCCGACGCCTCCCGCCGCCCCGGACACGACCACCGTGTCCCCTGGGACGAGGTTCACGGCCCGCACCGCGGCGTAGGCCGTGGTACCGGCCACGAACAACGAGCCCGCCACCTCCCACGTCACGGTGGCCGGGCGCTCCACCAGGTTGTCGACCTCGGCCACCACGAGCTCGGCGTGGCTCCCCCGGGTGTCGACGAAGCCCAGGACCTCGTCGCCCACGGCGAAACGGGTGACGTCGGCACCCACCTCGGCCACGACGCCGGCGAGGTCGCTTCCCTGGCCCGACGGGAACGTCGCCGGCCACATGGCGTGCAGCAGCCCCTTGCGGATGGACGCCTCGCCCGGGTTGATCCCCGCGGCCACGACCTTCACCAGCACCTGGCCCGGGCCCGGAGCCGGGCGGCTCACCTCCACGACCTTCAGGACGTCGATGTCGCCGTACTCATCGAATCTCACAGCCAGCGGCACTGGCGGCTCCCTTCTCGGGTGACGCTCGGCCCAACCGCGCCGGGGTCGCCTTCATTCCGGGGACGCCCGAGGCCGACGTCAGAGGGCGGTGAGGTCAGCTCCTGGCCATGGGCGGGACCTGGTCGAGGCCCGTGGTCGGCATAGTCTCCGGAACGGAGGAGAAGCGATGACGCTCAGCGCGAAGTTCACGGGCACCCTTCCGAGCAGCCCCGACCGGGGTCGTCGGACGGGCGTGGCCGTCTCCAGGCCGGCGCGGCGCTGCGGCACCCGAGCACCGGCCCAGGTGCCGGGCCCGGTCGA
>Ga0075017_100002080_pt1 | contig 12480 bp, 10 predicted proteins | sample AleBraG_ABR_2012_FD_71475 | JGI IMG/M metagenome (GOLD analysis project Ga0075017, IMG submission 71475) | Freshwater sediment microbial communities in response to fracking from Pennsylvania, USA - Alex Branch Run_MetaG_ABR_2012 | ecosystem: Environmental > Aquatic > Freshwater > Creek >...
CAACCTCGACGACCGGAAAAGCGCGGTGTGGTCGCCAGGCGGCCATTGGCTCTATTCTGGCCTCGGCCCAGTCCTGGAGCCTGAGGTTCGGGCGAAAGCGATTCAGGAGATCGAGTCCGAGGCGCGCGAAATGGGAATCTTGAACGATGCGCGCCACAACGCCGAGAGCACGATCCGCGCGCTGTTGGGGAGTTTCGGGATTCGCAGCGTGACGTTCGTCAGCGAATCGTAACGCTTGCTGTGCAAGACGAGCGAACGGGGGCATTCCGGGCCACCTTCTGCAATCCTTCGCTTTAAACTCCAGTAGGATTGTCCCCTGGCGAATTTCGCTTTATCGAGTGCACGGTGCCAGATAAATATGGATGACATCATTAAGAAGCTTAGCCCCGACCAACGTAAAAAGGTCGAGGCACGCGCCGCCGAGCGGATCGCTGAAGAGATGACCTTACGCGAGCGGCGGCACGCGCCGCAAGCTAACGCAGGTCAAGATGGCCAAGAAGCACGGGATTACGCAGGTCAACGTTGCGCAAAACCGTAGAGGCGATGGGAGGAAACCTGTCTCTCGTGGCCGAGTTCCCCGACCGCAAACCGATTGTTCTGTCCGGTTTGGCCGGAGGTGATTTGAAGACCAAGCCCGCGGCTCGAAGGCGACGCTGACCGCTACGCCTTCACCAGCATCTTGCCCGTGTTCTTGCCACCGAGCATCTCGATAAAGGCTTTCGGCGTGTTCTCGAAACCCTGCACGATGTCCTCGTGGTATTTCAGCTTGCCTTCTTTTAGCCATTGCCCCATCTGTTGCGCGCCTTCAGCAAATCTTGGGCCCCAGCGGGACACGATGAAGCCTTCCACCTTGAGCTGCTTGACCAGCAGCAAGCCCAGTATGCGCGGCCCCATCTCGGGCTTCTCCAAATTGTATTGCGAGATCTGCCCGCAGATAGAGGCCCGGCCGAACACATTCATATTGGCCAGCACACCGTCGCTGATGGAGCCGCCAACATTATCGAAGTAGCAGTCGACGCCCTTGGGGCAAGCTTCTTTCACTTTGCCGAAATAGTCGGTGGTCGTTTTGTAGTTGATGCCGGCGTCGAAGCCGAGTTCTTTGGTGATGTAGTCGATCTTGTCGTCGCCGCCGGCGATCCCAACCACTCGGCATCCTTTGATTTTGGCGATCTGGCCAACGGCGGACCCAACCGCTCCGGCAGCGCCTGAGACCACTACGGTCTCGCCAGCTTTGGGCTGACAGATCTCGAGAAAGCCAAAGTAGGCCGTCATTCCGGGCATGCCGAGAATGCCGAGCGCGGTGGATATGGGCGCCATTTGCGGGTTCAATTTTTGCAACTCCGCGCCATTTGCCGCCGCGTGATCCTGCCATCCCCAATAGCCGACCACAGCATCGCCTGGCTTCAGCCCGGCAAACTTGGATGCGATTACCTCTCCAGTGACGCCGCCCACCATGACATCGCCGGGCAAAACGGGGTCGGCGTAGGTGCGGACTCCGGTGATGCGGCCACGCATATAAGGATCGACGGAGAGGTAAGTGGTCTTGACCAACACCTGCCCGTCTTTGGGCTCGGGCATCGGCGCCTGGTCTAAGCGGAAGTCCGATTCCTTGGGCATGCCAACTGGTTTGGCGGCAAGCTTGATCTGGCGGATGAAAGGCATGTTCCGTATTATGTCACTCTCATTTGACGCCGGACATCAGGCGCTCCGTCGGTCGCACCAGCAGCAGCAAGACAACGCTGGCGGCGATCACGAATCCTCCCACCGCGCCGAACAGAGTGGGCAATGGCATCGACTCATAGAGCGAAGCCGCGCGCCCGGCCAGAAAGTTACCAATACTGATGGAAAGAAACCACACGCCCATGATGAGACCGCCCACGCGCGCCGGAGCGAGTTTCGTCATCGCGCTGAGGCCGATGGGGCTGAGACACAACTCGGCGATGGTCTGCAGCAAATACGTCATCGTGAGCCACATCGGTGACACCTTTGCTCCGCCCTCTGAGGCGTGCGCCGGAATCACCAGAATCGCCAGACTCAGGCCCACAAACAGCAGGCCGACAGTAAACTTGGCCGGGCTGGATGGCTCGCGTTTTCCCAGTGTGATCCACACCCACGCAAACACCGGCGCCAGAATCACCACCAGGATGGGCTGCACAGATTGAAACCAACTAGCGGGAAACGCATATCCGAAAACGCTGTTATTGGTATTGCGCTCGGCAAACAAATTCAGCGATGAGCCCGCCTGTTCAAAAATTGCCCAGAAGAGACACGAGGCAGTGAACAGGACCAGAACCGCGCCAAAGCGCTTGCGTTCGGTGGCGCTCCACCCGGCGCCAAAAATCAGCCAGGAGAAAAGAGCCACGGAGATGATCACCAGCAGCACTCCCACGGTGTTGGAGATCATCTCCGGCGTGAACTCGATGGCGCCGGTAGAAGCCAAAACGGCGCAGACGGCCGCGATTGCGAGACCACCGCCGGCGCCGATCAGAGCGTTGCGTCTGTCCTGCTGGGCCGCGGTTGGGTCTGCGGGAACTGCCGGATGCTTGCCGGCTTCGCCCAGGTATTTGGACCCCAGTACGTATTGAGTCAAGCCGGCCAGCATTCCTAGGCCGGCAGCGCCAAAGCCCAGCCGCCAATTGATCCGTTCTCCGATATAGCCGCAAATCAGCGGCGCAATGAGCGCGCCCACATTGATGCCCACGTAGAAGATGGAGAAGCCGGCATCGCGCCGGTGATCTTTGGGTCCGTAGAGTTGGCCCACGATGGTGCTGACATTGGGCTTGAGTAAACCGGTGCCGAGAACCAGCAGCACCAAACCAAAATAAAAGACGCCGATAGCCGGAGCCACCAGGCAGAACTGTCCCGCGGCGATGAGAATGCCGCCGTAAAGAACCGCCTTGTGCTGTCCGCTGATGCGGTCGGCAAACCAACCGCCGGGCAGGCTCAGCAGATACACCATGGCTGTATAGAGCCCGTAGATCGCGCCCGCCTTGGTCACGGGAAACGCCAGCCCGCCGGTATCTTTCGGCGCGGTCATGAACAGTATCAGCAAAGCCCGCATACCGTAATAGCTGAACCGCTCCCACATCTCGATGAAGAAGAGGGTCGCCAGACCGCGCGGATGGCCAAGAAAAGCCGTATCGGCGTTTCGCATACCTTGCATTCTGTCACATGCCTGAAGAAATCAACCTTGCGGAAACATCCCGCTAATCTCGCGAAAATTCACGGCCTCGCTGGCCCAGTGAAACGTTCCGTGTTCGCGCATCTCTCGAGCGGCACGCAGGAACGCGCCCAGAGCGGCCCGGCACAGAGCGCTCCCCACGCTGACCCGCCGGACTCCAATCGCCGAGAGATCGGCCAGGCTCACGCCCGCCAGTCCCATCAGGACATTCACCGGACGATCCACCGAGCTGACAACGGCCGCAATGTCGTCCATGCTGGCTAGTCCCGGCGCATACAAAACGTCGGCGCCCGCCTCTTGATAGGCTTGCAATCGGGCGATCGTATCCTTCAGGTGAGGCCGGCCGTGCAGGTAGTTTTCCGCGCGTCCCGTCAGCGTGAAAGCAAAAGGAAGGGCCCGGGCCTGTTCTGCCGCGGCGCGAATGCGGTCTGCCGCATGCTCCCTTTGGTAGATCGGCTCGTCCGCGCGCCCGGTCGAATCTTCGATGGAGCCTCCGACCACTCCCGCCGCCGCCGCAAGACGAATGGTCTCGGCAACTACCGCCGGTTCGTCGCCAAAGCCTTTTTCCAGGTCGGCGCTTACCGGCAGATCGGTGGCTGACGCGACAGCCGACAAATGTTTCATCATTTGGTCGCGGCCGATCGTATTGTCCCGCTGCCCGACGGAAAAGGCATAGCCCGAACTGGTGGTTGCCAAGGCTTCGAAGCCCAAGTGCGCCAGCAGCCGTGCGGTCCCGGCGTCCCACGGATTCGGAATGAGAAAAGCGGTGTTTCGTGCGTGGAGGGCGCGAAAGGCCTGACTTTTTTCAATTTGCGTCATAAGCTGCATTCTGCCACATAAACTCAGGTGTTATCGTTCGAATGTGCGATCTCGCAAAGAACGAGAAGAGTTGGAGCGAAAGGAAATCACCATCGCATCAAACAGGCCGGCCGCGGAGAGTTCGTTGACGGTCAAGAACCTTGGCTGAAATTCGAAGGCCTCGCCCAAACCGCTGAGGACGATATCGAGCCGCTGAACGCAGTGTCCAAGCACTGTACCAAACCATAGTCAAGAATCCCGGCATGGCGATGCCGGGTGAAAAAGTCTGTGCCACTTCAAGCTACAGGAACAATCCCACGGCCGCGGTCGCTGCCGCCAGCAGCGCCCATCCGGCCAGCAGTTGATGATCGATGAGCATGCCGGCAAAGAACGGCGCAACAATCTGCGACAGGGAGTTGAGCGATTGCGTGAGGCCAAGCACCGTACCTTGCTCGGCGCGCGGTGTGGCTTGCGTCAACAGGCTGGTAATCGCCGGACGAAGCACGCCCGTTCCCGCTGACGCCAGTGCTGCAAAGACCAGCAGAGCCGGCACGGTGTGAGTAAACGCCAGAGCCGCCAAGCCTATTGCCGCAACCAGAAAGCCCGCCCGAATCAACTTGGCTTCGCCGAATTTCTTAACCAGGCGGCCGATCAAACCGCCTTGCAGAATAATTCCCAGAAATCCAACGTAGGCAAATACATAGCCCACTTCCTTGGCCCCAAACGGATGTCCGTTCCAGGTGAAGCGGCGCTCGGCGAACAGCGCAAAACCGGCCATGAAGCCGGAGAAGGTAAAGGCAAAGGCCAGAAACTGCCACAGAAGCGGGGAGACGCGCGGCATCCGAAAGTAGCGCAGGTAGTTGCTCCAGTCCAGAACCGTGAACCGTCTCGGCTCGCCTTCCTCATGGTGCGGCGCGGAACTGGGCAGCAGAAAGTAGGTGCACACAATGCTGGTGAGCGAGAGTCCGGCCGCCACCAGAATCGGATACTGATAGCCGAACTGCGAGAGGTAGCCGGAAATTCCCGGCCCAATCAAAAACCCCATACCAAACGCGATGCCGATCAGCGCGAACGATTTGGCGCGCTCCTCGGGCCGGGTCACGTCGGCGATGTAGGCTTGCGCCAGCGACAGATTGCCCGCTGTGGCTCCATCGATAATGCGCGATAGGAAGACCATCCAGAGTTGATTGGAAGCGGCTAACAACAAAAATCCTAGAAACGTTCCGATCTGGCTCACCAACAGCAGAGGACGCCGGCCCATGCGGTCAGACAGGCGGCCAAGGATGGGGCCGGAGAGCAGTTGGAAAAACGCATAGGTCGAGACCAATAGACCTACCGTGGCAGGGCTTGCGCCGAAATGCTCCGCATAGAAGGGCAGCAACGGCAAGATGATCGTGAGGCCGAGCACGTCCACGCACACGATCAAAAATATGGGAATCAGTGGGGATTTCAAGTGGAAGACAGTACGATGGTATCAGACGGTGTCCCAATCGACTCCTCTCATGGCCGATCAACTTTATCTCTCCTATTGGCTGCGCGCCTTCAATGACGGGAACATGCTTCGGCAGTATGAGAAACTACTGCGGCTCTTTCCGTTTTCCCGGCTTTCGAAACAAACGACGCTGTTCCAAATCGTTCCCATCGACAACCACCAGCCAGCGGTCTTTGAACGCGCTTATCCCACTCCGCCCGATCTTGCCGCCGTCCTCGCGGCAGCGGGCGATTTCCAGCATGCCGATTGCTGCTATCGCCTGGAAGCAGCCTGGGATTTGTGGCAGTTTGAGGGTGACTGGGAACTGGCCCCGTCTACTGTGGCCCTGGTCTGCTTAGGCCCCGATTTTGAGAACGAGACCGGAGACAAACTGCGGATTGAATTCGGAGTGGACTCCAATTTCCTGCCTCAGCCCGACGTGCCGGGCCAGGTGAAGATGGTGCAATCGAACATCCGCAGCTTGCTGAAATTGGTGCATGACGTGGACGACCGATTGGACGCGGAACGGCGGCTGCTTTGGACCGAATCGGGCGAGAATTTCTATGACAAGTTGCAGCGCGCGCTCACTGCGGTGCAGTGAGGCTCAGCAGCAACCCCTCCCTGACGATTGGGTCTCGGAAACGGACCCGGACTGAGCCCCGACCGTCAGGGAGAGGTTGCCGGAATACATTGCCGGACTTCTGCTAGGCTAGGCCAAGCCCTGTATGCTCCTCGCCAACATCTGCGGTGAAAACGGCTTTTGCAGAAAAGCAACTCGAGATTGTATTTCGACGGGAAATTGACTAATCTCGTAGGGCGATCCGCTGCAAAGCAGTCCGCGTAGTCCAGCGCTCTGTGAAAGCAAATGGACCAGCAGTTGATCTCCGGGAAAGTCCGCTAATCCCAGGTCCGCAACGATGAGATCGTAACCGGAGGAGTCGCCATCCACCATCCGGCTGGCATCTTTGCCGTCGCTGCAGGTCTGGACCGAGAACCCCATCCGCATCAGGTATCGCTGCAGGAGAGAGAGCAATTGCGGCTCATCGTCAACCAGCAGAATGCGTCCGGCGTCCACGCTTTCTTACCAGATGGCCAGCGGTCGATCACCCGGGCTGTAACCAAAGCCGAGTGACAACCGCTGTTCGTTCTGTGGTGGAATCGCGGCTTGGGTAGTGTAATAGCGATAGTCGTAGCGGAAAGTCAGATGAACATCGCGACCTACGCGATAGGTGGCTCCCAGACCTGCCCCAACGTTGTGATACTGACCTAAATTTTGCTGCCCTAACGAAGAAAGAGAACTGTAGCTCACGTTGGCGCCGATCGAGGTCTTGGAGATTCCCAGATACGAATACGAAGCGGTGCCGGCGCTCTGGCGGGACGTGAGGTACACCCCGTTTCCGGGATTCACATCCTGCAGATAGCTGAGCGAGAGGACCGAGCGCTCAAACTTCCTAGTGAGACCCGCGGAAAGCTTCGGCGCACGGAACGTCTGATTCGAGGCGACGGTCACACTGGTGATGCCGAGGATGGCGGTAACAACCGGGTCAACCGGGATCATTCGCAACCCCAGAACGTGAACGATAGTCCCGCCTAAACCAGCCTGAAAGGACCAATGGTGCGCGAAATCCACGTTATAGCCAATTTGCACCGAGTCCAGATCCGCATGCCCGTATTGGCGCTGGTAGTTGAACCAGTCGTGGCTATAATTCAGGGAAACCGTCTGTTTCCGGCGCAAACGATAGGCCACCGATGCGTGCGCATCGTATCCGTTGGTCCCTGGAATCGCATACTGCTGGCGGCGAACAATGAAGCCCGTCCCGCCCGCGCTGAAGGACAGCCGAAGCGACTTCTGCCAGGTAATATCGGCGCGAGTGTCCAGAAAGTTGGTGCGAATGTCGAACAGATCGTTCACCGGCACGGCAATCAAGTCGCTGGAGGTCAGGGGCGCGAACCGGTAGTATCCGTTCGCCTGATAGGTCGTTCCGGCATTCTCACGGACATCGAGCGTCAAGCGCCGGCTCAAAATGCGAGCATAGTGCAGATTGAGGAACTCATTCTGGCCACTGGAGTAGTTTTGATAGTAGTTGTAGTCTCCGTGATACTCAACCGAAAGGCGATCACGCTTCCAGAGGCGAGTACCGACCAGTCCCCAGCCGACTAAAGTTCCGCCACCGGAAGTGTTCGCGACGTTTCCGCTGGAGGTGGTGTACGGCGCGAATCCGGAGTCGTAGACGCCCTGAAGATCAATGTAGTAGCGAAAATCGATGAGCTTTCCGCCGCGTTCGCCAATACTGCTTTTGTCCCTCGACAAGATGGAGGGCCCGTCGTACTCTTCCTTTTCCTTCTGATCCGACTGCGCCGAGGCAGCGGCCGAAACCACGAAAACCGCCAATAGGATGCGTTTGATCAATCCTCTACTCCCGCCGCAAATTAAAGAGAATGTGAGCCTTAGATTCCCCAAGAGATAGCTTATAAAAGTCTGAGGCCTAAACTGGACGCTTGTCAAGTCAGCAATAGTACTGGATCGCATTTTTTCGCGCCAGGGCGTAGCATCTTTGTGGCTTATTTGACGCAGGCGAAGTTGGTGGCATCATCGATGCTTCCAGTTCCCGAGTACTTGGCGATCTCCGGATATCGGCATAAGGGACGCGTGCGAATGACGCCGCTATTGGGGTTTTGATCGGATTTGTATTTGACGGCAATGATCTTATTTGGCGCTATTCCCGTCTCCACCCAGCGCTCCACCGCTTGGTAGATGTCGTGCTCCGCATCCATACGCGGCCCGACGTACTCGCCAAAGCTATTTGGCCCCGGACCGCCTTCGCAGTGCTGCATTCCGGGGATGAGGAACAGGCGAGCGAACGACTCTACCTGTGCCGCTCCCATCTTGGCCTTCAGGCTGGTGTAGTACTGAACGGCATTGGCGGGAGGAATCGCCGCGTCGCTCCAGCCGTGGTACAGAATCAACTTCCCGCCCCGATCGCGGAACGCTTTCAAGTTCGGGTCCATAGCATTCAGCGCCTTGCCTGCTCTTTCGTCGGCCCGCTTCAGGTCGCGTGGAAGCTGGAACGTATGGTAGTCCCAGGACGCATTGTCATAAACAAAATTTGCGAAGGACTGCGTGCCAAAACCGTATTCCGCGCTCTTGGTGGGCGACATTCCGAGAATCCAACCGGTCCAACCGCCCAGACCGGTTTCTCCTCCCGGCGCAAACCCGGGATTGACTCCTTTCGGCCCGGCGTAGATTTTGTTCAGCGCGGTGACCTGTGGCTGCGTGAGGCATTCCTTGGTCTCCTCGCCACTGCAAAGAAGCTTGGCGGCATCGAAGTGACACTTGGACGGATCCTCGATCAAGCCATCCTTCACTCCATCCAATTCATCACAAGCAGACAGAACCGCCGCAGCCACAGCGGCCAGTTTGGCTGGCGGTATGTAACTGGCCGGATCGACGGTGAGCGCTTGCGAGTTCCACACGAACTGGGCCATCAGGTGAGTGAATGCATAGGCCGGCGCCCCGGCGATGATGCCATCGTAGTCGGCAGGATAGCGCTGCGCTTCCATCAGAGCCTGCCGCCCTCCGTTGGAGCAGGAGGCGAAATAAGAATGCTTGGGATTCTCGCCGTAGAATGCGCTCACAATGGCTTTACCCTTGACTGCGGTCTCGTGAATGGCCCGGTATCCGTAATCGATGAGTTTCTCGGGATGTCCCAGTGCCCAACTGGCGTTGATGCCTTCAATGGGGTGCCCGGTATCGGTCGACGCGGTGGCCCCGCCGTTGGCCACTTCGTTGGCCAATCCCTCATAGTTGATGGAACCGGCAAAGCCGCCGTTGCCCACGCCTTGAAAGCGGCCGTCCCAGTTCTCCACTGGCAACCAGACTTCAAAGCGGATGTCGGAGTCCGCTGAAGGCTTGATGGAGCCCGCGACCCGGCAGAAAGCGGGCAGGTTCTGGAAAACGCCGGTCACGCCCTTGGGAGGCTTGAACGCGCCCGCGGCGACGGTTTCCGCCTGGGTAATTGTGGTCTCGGGGAGTTTGAGCTCCTTCAGGCTGTCGCAGGAGGTAGCGGCCCAGGCGCAAGTAGCCGCGAGCATCATAAATAGAGTTTTCATGGTTACGCTTCCAGAATCTTCCGCACGTCGCCTTCGTAGTCGTCGATCACTTTGCTGTCAACATCGAAGACCATCGTCGCGCGGCGGCTCTCTTCGTAGGCTGGCCAGAACGGCAGACCTTTGTGATTGGGGTTACCAGTGCGCGCAAACGCCACCCAGGTTTTGCTGACCAGGTCCGCCAGTTTCTGGGTGGATGGCGCGCTCCCAAGAAACATCGGCCCCTTGGCGATATTGTCGAAGGCGAACGGAATCTCCATGGTGTGCGGCGCACGCAGGATGCCCTCGTCCACCGGTGAGCGCCATTTGAACACGTAGAAGTAGGCCGGCGCGGCCTTCAGCGCCGCTTTGCGCTCGGCCAGGCGAATGGAGCCGAGAAAGGCAAACGTCGCGCTGCCGATGTCGGTGAACAAGTAGCTGGGGGAATCGCCCGGTCTAAGTTTCTTAAACGCGTCTATCAATGCCGGAGCCTTGTCGCCAGCGGCGGCCTTGGCTTTCTCCGCCAGTTCCGCTTCCGTCAGCTTGCCCCACCAGGGCTGGCCGACTTGATAAAGCGTCTGCTCGTCTGAGGTGCAGCCGACCATCACTGGAACATTCGCGGTCTGCTGCGGCGCCACCGGATCGAACGGATGCGCGGGCAACGCGAGTCCATCCACCACGGGCCCAAAACGAATCCCCGGCGTGCTCGCAATCGCTTTGGCCAAATCCTCAGCCGGCACAGTCTTCAAATCCGCGGGCTGTACCTTCAAAGCTTTCAGAATGGCCTTCGCGGTTTCCGTAGCGGCTTCCTTCGGCGTGCCGCGCAAACCGGGGCCGCTTTCCACAATCGCGCGATGGAACAAGCCCTTGGCCGCGGGCATCGCCATTAGCGTTGAGACCTTGGCGCCGCCACCGGATTGACCAAAGATGGTGACGTTTTGAGGATCGCCGCTGAACGCGGCCACGTTATCGCGCACCCACTCCAGCACCGTCACCAGATCCTGCTGCCCGGCGTTCCCGGAAGTTGCGTACTCTTCTCCCAGGAGTTCACCCAGGTGCAAATAGCCAAAAGCATTGAGCCGATGATTGACCGTGACCACGACTACGTCATGGCGGCTGGACAGGTTATGCCCATCGTAGGCTGGCCAACTCCCCGACCCGTAATTGAACCCGCCGCCGTGCAACCAAACCATGACCGGCCGCTTGCGCGAAGCGCCCAGTTGCGGAGTCCAGACGTTTAAAAACAGGCAATCTTCATTCTGTTTCGCGATGTCGTCGGCTGAAGTGAAGACCTCGCCGAGCGCTTTGCCCACATTGCCGGGATAGGTAACTGCGGATCCGCCGCTGCGCAGTTGCATGGATGCCGCACCCAGCCGGGTGGCTTCCACCACCTCAGTCCAGGGTTTCAGCTTTTGCGGCGGGCGGAAACGAAGTTGCCCGAGCGGAGGCTGGGCGTAACGCAGGCCCAGAAACGTCTCCACCCCGGCTTGCGAAAGGCCGCGCACCGGCCCATTGGTGGTCTTCACGATCGCGGTCGGGCGGGCGCCATCCGCCCAAGCCGACATGCTGAAAGCCGCCGAAACCTGCAGGAATGCTCTCCGGTTCATGCTGGAGAGCATATCACTACTACGTTATGGTTGGCTCGGTAAACCAGCCACTAAAATTCATGGTCACTTGCGCCCGGCAGAACTTCCAGGAACGGGGTTGCGCGACAATCTCATAGGCTCGATCGTGAAGCAAACCTCGACGGAGTATTCTGAAGCTCCGGCATTTTCCAGTGATCTATGCGGCCGTCCGAGTATATCCTTCGCCCAAGTACCTCGACTTCGCGCTTTGAAAGCTCTTCGCGAAAGCTGCGTATCTTCCAAACTTTTTCTCGAATAACACCTCGGCATAATGCACCTTCCCACGAAGTCATGCATATGCCGCTGCGGTGCGAAGCAATGGTTGAGATCACTAGCGTCCGGCTATAAGTCCAGCAGATTCAACTGGTTGAAAATTGCGTCCGGTTTTTCTTGGGAGTGTACTCGTCCGAAGACCTGTAAAATGGGTGCTTTCTCGAACAGGGTGAGACTGAGCACCTGTAGGATTTCGTGAAGGCTGGCGTCGAGGCCCAGGAGAATGGCGACCAGCACGTAAACAGAGACAGCGATCCACACCTGAGTTTTCACTGCATTCTCGGTATATCCATAGAACACCTTGATGCTTCGGGATAGTTCTTGCGCGACGCCGCGGAGGCCAGTATGACCGTGTGATCGGAGCGAACCCCGGTGGCAGCCTCAACGGTGTGGGAGTAACGCCGCCGCAGGCGGATCCCGCGCTTGGCGCACGTGACGAAGAAGGCGCCGCCGGCATGAAGGACATGAAGGCGGGCAAAATCAACGTAGGCGCGATCCATGACATAGAAGGAATCGGCCTCCGGCACGATGGAGTCAAGGATGTTGACATCGTGCAGTTTTCCGTCGGAAACCTCAATGAAAGTGGGGATCGGTCCGCGCACATCCAGAAGCGTATGCAGTTTGACGGCGGCCTTCCGCGCTCGAAATCGCGCCCACGGAAATACCGACAGGCAAAGATCGATGGTGGTGGAATCGAGGGCGTAGACGGTGTTGTCGAGATCGAAGCCAAGCGACTCGGAAGCATACATGGGACGGGCAATGTTGATGAGCACCTGCGCGAAATCGGCGAAGATTCGCCAGTCGTGTGCTTCATTGGCATCGGCCAATGTGGATCGGGAAACCCTGCCTCGAATGCCCATGTGATAAAGCTTGCTATCGACGGATCTCAAGCAGGCTTCGATATCGCGCAAACTCTCGCGGTATGTCAATTGAGCAAATGCCAGACAAAGGAACTGATCGAGACAGGAAAATCCACGGAATTTGTAATCGCCACCGTACCGCTCGACGCACTTGTGGAACTCGTAGGGTGGAACGTGATCGATCAA